>SXGQ01758012.1_pt1 | contig 10148 bp, 18 predicted proteins | sample 3178371 | NCBI WGS metagenome assembly SXGQ01 (sample SAMN11356859, study PRJNA531348) | freshwater metagenome | isolation source: freshwater sample F1-20 | place: China: Fuxian Lake, Yuxi | collected 2017-12-25 | reverse complement strand
TGCAGCTGGCCGGCCCGCATCAGGGCTGGCTGGCCCTCGACGGCGGCGCCCTGGGGCCGCTGTTCAACACCGACACCACCTACCACCCAAACACCGATGAACACCACCACCACGACGACACCGCCCGAGCTGATCGCGGGGGCTGACATGGCCCTGGCCCTCGAGGCAGTGGAGCAACACAAGCGGGCCCGCGCGGCGCTGCTCTATGGCCTCGAGGTTGGAACGCTGCAGATCGCCCACACCGGGCCGGGCCTGCCGCGGCCGGCCTACTGCAAAGCGGGCGGCCAGATCGACAACACCATGCCCGGCGGAAGGGGGCAGGAGCTCCTAGTGCTGGCCCTGTCCCGCGCGGCTGGCCGATGGGCGGCAATGGGTCACCCCGATGACATGGCCGACTGTTGGCGATTGGTCGCGCGGCTGCGCGCTGGAGCGCTGCAGCTGATCGGTCAGTGATCGCCGCGGCCGGCCGGAGCCGCACCCAATCCGGCCACACCACCTACCACCACCACCTGAACCGCTATGTGGAATCCCGCCTACGGACAACGCAACCCGGCCGCGCTGCCGGTTCACACCGTGCCGGCCCGCTGGGGCTGCAGACCGTCGATCCTCGAGCCGTGGGGCATCCCATCGGCCGGCTATGCGCCCGATTGGCACGTTCTCGTTGTTGTGCCAGACCCAACTGATCGCTGCTACCCGTTCTGGGTTTATGGCTGGCTGCCGGCCCGCGACACCACCGACAACGCACCCGCCGGCGAACCGTTCATCTGGAAAGTGCCCGACCTGAATGACGCCCGGTACGACCTGACCGAGGCCTTCGTCATTCCCGCGGAGGCCTGAGCGTGGATCAGCTCGAGCGCGCCGCCCTGCCGAACCCATGGCCGGGCAACCCAAACGCCTACGAGTGCCCGTGGGGCTGCAACGGCACCGGCTCTATGCCGTGGTTTGCCCATGTCGCCGGCGGGGTTTGTTTCTCCTGCCGCGGGGCCGGTTGGATTCTCGGCAAGGGTTCACGACAGCCGACACCGAAGCCGGGCCGGCGATGGCGCCGCGATGGCGGCCGGATCATCCAGGCCTGACGACAGCACCGAGCCCCAGGGCCTCGCCCGCAGGCTCCCTGCTGCCCTCTTGGCAGCTCACCACCTACCACCCGTAAAACCGTGACCACCACCACAGAGCGAGAGCTCACACACGCCGAACGAAACGCCAAGGCACACGCCGAATCGATCGAGGCAGCGCACGAGGCCTACGAGTTCTGCGACAGCGGCACAGCAAAAGAAGGCCGCGACCTCTCACGCGAGGCAAAGCAGATCCTCCGGGAAATGGAATACGACGGGACCAATCATCAGGACGTTGTTGAAGCGATCGCGGACCAGACCCGCGAAGCGCCGCTGTCGGTTGACGTGCGCAGCGGCTGGAGCACGCCCGGCCAGCTGATAGCCGAGGATTTTCAAATCCTGCTGAGCACCGGCGGCCCTGCCCTGCGCATTGTTGGCGAGCTCAGCCACCACTTCGAGCCACGACGCGCCCGGCTCGAGTGGCAGGACTGGGGAACACGCTGGACGGAATGGGCTGATGTTGACCCTGACGCCCTGCTCTGGTTTGCCTCTCACTTCTGGTTTGGCGAGGCCTGAACCATGGGAGCCAGAACACACCGCCCCGAGTGCTGGGGCCCGCTCACCCCGACCGATCTCCTACGGCGCCTCGCCGCGGCCGATCAATGGGTAACGGCAGAGGCGAGCCGCTCAGGCCATCACCCAACGCCCGCCTATTTCATCGCCTGGGAGGGCCTGCGGGAGCACTACCGCAAGGGGCGACCCCTGAACCCTGCCCGGCTGCCGTGGCACGCACAACGCGCGGTCGAGCGCATCCAGACGCAGCGCTCGTGCTGGTGACCAGCGCGGCCCGGCCGGAGCCGCACCAAATCCGGCCGCACCACCTACCACCCGAACCGATGACGCCACGAACCCGGGCCTTCCCTCTGGCCTGTCGCTCCCTGTATTGCGGCGAGACGTCCTGCCCTGCAACCTGCCAACACCTACCGGAGCTCGAGGCCTTCCAGGCCTGGCAGCGGCAGACCAGCGCCCGCCGGCCTGATCCGATCTGGTGCCCCACTATCTGGCAGGAGGCCTGAGCGATGACCGACACCCTGACGCCCGACGAACGGGCCCTGCTGACCCAGCTCCTCGCCCCGCGGGTGCGGGTGCTGTCCGACCTGCTCGCCGCCCATATGGCCGGGCTGCCGGCGGGCTGTTGCGACTGGGCCGACACCGCCGACGATCTGGCCGTGGCTCGTGGCCTTCTGGTGAAGGTGCAGCGGTGACCCGAACCGAAATCCTGTGGATCCTCCACCTATTCACCATCCCGTTCCAGGCGCTGTATGCCGGCTTCGTGGTGGTGCCGTTTCTGATCCTGCGCAACGCATGGCGCTGGTATCGGACACCGATTCACATCAGGCAGCGCAAACAAGCAGCAGAACAGCGGCGCAATGCTGCGGCATGGGCGGCGATCGAACATGCCACCCGGGCCGAACTGCTCGCCCACGGGCTGATGGACACCCCAGAGAACCGGGTGCGTCTTCATCACAGCGGCCGACGCCGCTCGGGCCGATGACGCCCGGCAATGTGGCCGGCCTGCTGGCCGGTATCCGCCAGGCGGCCAAGACGGCCCGCGCTGGTGCGCTACATCCCGGTGTTCCCGAGGTGTTCCTCTGGATCGCCGCCGGCGTTGACCATCGCACCGATCTGGTGAAGGTGAGCGGGCTCAGCACGCGCGAGATCCGCCGGATCTGCCACACGTTGCAGGGCCGCGGCTACCGCGAGCGGGGGCGCTACGTCGATTCCGCCTTCCGTTTGGTGCAGAGCCGCCCGCACCCACACCGCCGTGGTGACCAGCTGGTGCTGACCAGCGAGGGCCAGGGCCTGATCTCCAGTACGTTTAACTTATCTACACAGGTGTAGAACAGATGCGCGTTTCCCTTTTGGCTTCACTTGAGTGCAGTTGCAGTACGCGCCTATGGCACTACTCGGTCTGGCATGAGCGCGCCGGAGGCAGGCACTCCCTAGCGCTGCAGAGGTGCCAGAGTGTTCCTAGGAGTTTCCTAGGACAGGCACCATGGATCTGGGTCAACTGGCTCGGGCTCTGGGGGTTTTTGCGACTCTGGACCCGATCGAGTTTCCGCTGCACCGTGCGCAGATGTTCCTCGAGGTGGCCAAGGGTGGCCAACAGGGCCGCACCTATGGCGATCTCGAGGATGCGCTGAGCCTCACCAATGGCTCAGTGTCACGCAGCGTCGCCTCCCTCAGTGAGGTGAACCGCCACGGCCAAGCCGGCTACCGGCTGGTCGAAACAATCAAGGATCCAGACCAGCCGCGCCGCTATCGGGTGCGGCTGACCCCTCGAGGGCGAGCGCTGCTACGGCAGCTCGAAACCCTCTAACCACCTACCACCTACCACCTACCACCATGAGTGGAACCGTCCGCAAGGCTGCCGATGGCACCTGGATCGCTGATGTTTCGGTGAACGGCACACGCCGCACCGCACGATGCAAGAGCCGGGCCGAGGCCCTGGCCCGTAAGAAAGAGCTCCTCGAACGGCTGGTGACCCGCGACGCCAGGCCGGTGCAAACGTTCACCCTGGCTGATGCCCGGACCCTATCGCTCCGGGTGCGCTGGGGTGGCACTGCCTACGAGCGGACCGCGGCGATCTACTCCGCGCAAGCGGTCGAGCACTTCGGCCGCGGCTGCTCCGTTGATGCCATCACCACGCCGGCGGTTGATGCCTGGCGCCAGCTCCTGCTGCAGGGTGGCAACCGACCCAGCACGGTGAACCGCAAGGTGTCAGCCCTGCGCGCCATGCTCGCCGATGCCCAGTTGCACGGGCACCTGCAGGACGTGCCGAAGATGCCGCAACAGTTGCGGGCCGGCGGTCACCGCGATCGGGTCATCAGTGACCAGGAGCGGGACATGCTCTGCAATGCCTTCCGCCAGATGGGTGAACCCGCCGCGGCCGATCTGCTGGTGTTCCTGCTCGAGACCGCTGCGCGCTGGGGTGAAGCCGAGCGGCTGCGGTGCGAACACGTCGATCTGGTGAAGGGGCGCGTGACTTTTTGGGCCACCAAGAACGGAAAACCCCGCTCGGTGCCACTCACCCGCCGGGCCGTTGACGCCCTGCTGCCCCACCACACAGCGCTGGGGGGTGCCCGCCTCTGGCCCTACACCTACCGGCGGTTCCAGTGGTTATGGGATGCCGCCAAGGGTGCCACGGGCCTAGCTGGTGACTCTGCCCTGACGATCCACACCACCCGCCACACCTGCGCCAGCAAGCTGGCCAGCCGGGGGATCCCCCTGCATCAGCTGATGGCCTTCGGTGGCTGGACCAGTCTCGCCAGCGTTCAGCGCTACCTCCACCTCCACACCGATGCCTTGGCTGGGTGCGTCGCCGCCCTGGAGCAGTAGCGGATTACGTCCACCGGATGCCAGATGATGCGGCAGCGGCTCAGAGCGCCTGCCGCGCAGTCAATTCGCCGCCTATGTCTGGTGCATCCACCGGCGGCAAGCCAAACACATGCGCTGGTGCATGTGTATTGGTTCGCTGTAACGAAATTGCCCCGTAAATCCCGACCTGCGCCTTCGTTTGTGGACACGTCCGCCGGAGGCGTTTTTCTGCGTGCTGAATCGGCAGCGCTGCAGCAGCAGCAGCGGCTGAAATCCGCCAGATGCCTTACTATGACTGGCGGGAGCATGGCGGAAATGGCAGACGCAGCGGACTTAAAATCCCTTCCGCACATCTGCATCCACTCAGAGATAAAAGCCAGATCGCTTCACTGCTGAGCAGATCCAGCTCTGCAGCGGTGTTGTGCTCGAGGGGCCGAAAACCTAGTTTGATGCGGGGAAAAACCAAAAAAGCCGCGTCCACCCCCTGTGGATTTGATGCCGACGCATCAGCAAATCGCATCAGCACAGGCCATCCGCTCAAAGCTGGTGACCCATGGGCAGGAGTCAGCCACCGAGTACGGCCGCGCACTGTTTGCTGAACACGGGCAGCGGGTGGCGGATGCCCTGGATGCCCTGCTGACCCGGTTCGTCCTGAACCCAGCCATCGCCGGGCCCCACTACGAGGCCCTGCCCCTGCTGCTGCACTTCAGCAGCCGCGGGGTGAAGCCGGTTGCGGCCGTCGCCCTGGGGCGCGTGCTGGATGGCATCTCAAGCCGGCACCGACACCGGAAGTTGTGCCTTGCCATCGGCCGGGCGGTTGAGGATGAGGTGCGCGCCGGTCGGATTGCAGCACGCGATCAGGACACGCTGCGCCTGCTGCTGCGTCACGAGGGGAAGTCGGTTGCAGTGCGGCCCGCCACGCTGCGCCAGCTGGGCCTGCCCGGGGCGCGCTGGACCCATGGCGATCGACATGCCCTCGGTGCGCTGCTGCTGCATGTGATCGCAGCAGAGACGCCGCTGGTGCAATTCGTATCCCAGGCGGTGCGTGGCACGCCGGTGCAGATGGTGGAGGCAACCGAGGCCACCCTCGAGCAGATCAGGGCGACACCGCTTGAGATCAAGCCGGAGCGATCAATGCCTTGCGCCGTGCCGCCAGAGCCATGGAGCTCCTACCAGGGGCTGGTGAAACGTCGTGATGGGTTGCCGCTGGATTACACCGAGTCCAGCAGCCGCGCAGCACTCCGCGTCGTCAACAGGCTGCAGCAGCAGCAGATGACCGTTGATCCCTGGATGGCGGCGGTGCAACGCGATGCGTGGGAGGCCAACATCCGCGGCCTGTTCCCGGTGACCCGGGATCCCGAGGTGGCACCGCCGCGGCCTGAGGACAACACCGACCGCCAGGCCTGGGCCAAATGGGAACGCGCCGCACGCCTGGCCTGGGCAGAGGAGCGGGAGAACGCGCGAGCGCGAGCGCGGTTGCAGTATTCCATGGATCAGGCGCAACAGCTGGCAGGCCAGCCGCTGTGGTTCCGATACGAGCTGGATTTCCGCGGGCGGATCTACACCAGCAATCGGACCACCACGCATCAAGGGCCAGACCACGAGAAGGCGCAGCTATGCCTGCCCGGTGAACCCTGCGATGAGGACGCCGCCGAATGGATCCTCAAGGCGGCCGCCGGGCATTGGGGGCTTGGCCGGGCCAGCTGGGCTGATCGGTTGCAGTGGGGCCGCGACAACTTCGACCGACTGCAGGCGGTGGCCACCGCTCCGCTTGAGCGGCTTGAGCTGTGGCGCGATGCGGCCGATCCCTGGCAGTTCCTGCAGATGGCAAAAGCCTTCAGCGCCTGGCTGGCTGACCCGGCCACGCCGATCACCGCACCAATCAGGCTGGATCAGACCACATCAGGCCTTGGCATTGCCGCCGCGCTGGTGCGCGATGAACGCCTGGCGCGTGAAACCAACCTGATCGGATCAACCCGGCACGACATCTACGGGAAGGTGGCCGCGGCCACGACGCACGCACTGCGACAGCACCTCGAGGCCGGCACCACCGGGCAGCAGAGACATGCAGCGAAATGGCTTGAGCTTGGTGTTGATCGCGCGCTGTGCAAAGAGCCGGTGATGGCCGCGATCTACGGGGGGCAGTTTCAGAGCCTGTTCGATGGGCTGGCCGATCACCTGCGCAACGTCGCCGCGCCAAGCCAGGCCGGCGAATACGAGCGACAGGTGGTGCTGCCCGCTCGATACCTGGCCAAGCTGATGCGGCAGGTGCTGGAGCCGGAGCTTCGCCCGCTGCTGGATCTGCGCGACTGGCTGAAGGGCATCAGCGCCATGGTGGTGAAACAGCAGCAGCGGCTGCGCTGGACATCACCCAGCGGCTTCGTGGTGGTGATCGGCGCCAAGCAGAAGGCCAATGCGCCGGCCCGCACCCTGCTGCATGGCTGCCGCGGATGGGAAACGGAGGACAGCGGCCGCCGGCGACAGGAGCTGAGCGTGCTGGCCAGCAACCGCAGCATCACGGCGAATCTGATCCACTCCTTCGATGCCGCCCTGGTGGCTGCCGTCATCTACAGGGCTGAAGCAGCGGGCGCTTTGGTGTTGCCAAATCATGACTGCTTCGCTGCTGTGCCGTCTCGGGTGAAATGGCTGCACAGCACCATCCACGACGAGCTGCGCGCGCTGTACGCCACCGACTGGCTGCATGAAATCCGCAACGAGATCGCTTGCAGCAGTGGCATTGATGGCTTGCCGATGCCGCCGATGGTTCAGACATTGTTGCCCGGGGCTATCGGCCAGAACCCCTACGCCTTCTCATAGGACTCTCCTGCGACAGTCGTAGGAGTTGCCTGCGACGATGCAGACCGCTACGGTGCCGCTGCATCTGCACCCCTGAAGAACTGCATGGGCTCCAAAGTTTGCGTTTCGCCTGTCGGCGAACTGATGTGGGCCAAGGTCTTGCGGCCTGGCATTGCGAACAAGGGCAAGCCGTCCGAGAAGGAGCAGTGGTCAATCGACCTGCTGCTGTCCAAGGACGACGCTGAAGCACAGGCGTTTGCCAAGTCGCTCAAGGAGCGCTTCATCGAGGCCCATGGCACTTCCGCCCGGCCTGGTCCGAACGGGCTGCCGTATCGCACGTTCCTGGATGACAACGGCGATGAAACCGGCCTGTGGAGTTTCCGCTTTGCCCGCAACACGGTCACCACACGCGGCATCGAGCTTTCGCCGCCGGTGGTGCAAGACGCTGCAGGCACCCCCTGGCCGGTTGATGTGCTGATCGGCAACGGCAGCACTGGCCGGGTGGCCTACGACCCCTGGCACTGGACCAACCCCGAAGGCGGCAAGGGGATCTCACTCAACCTGCAGGGTGTGCGCGTCCTGCATCTGGTCGAGTACGCCCCGCCGAATCCCGGCGAAGCGTTCGGCGCACCGGAGAAGGGTTACGTGCTGACGGGCAACGAGCCACGCGCCGCTGCTCAGCCGGCATCGCCACTGCCGGCATCCAGCCAGGGCTGGGACGACGGCGACGAGGACATCCCCTTCTGATGGCACTTTGCTTTGCCGAGTTCGTGCTGCCTCTACCTCTGCAGCCAAAGGCCAGGCCCCGGTTTGGCACCCATGCCTACAAGGACAGTCGCTATCGGGCATGGGCTCAGCAATGCCAGGCGATCTTGTCCGAGTGGTGGACTATCCCACCGCTCGGCAAGGGCCAAGTCCTCGCCGTTCAGATGACATTTCGCGGCCCTGGCACCAGCGATCTTGACAACCTCCAAGGCGCCGTGATGGATGCCGGCAACGGGATTGTCTGGACCGACGACCGGGTGACAGTGCTGCGACGCATCGAAGCGGAATGGGAGAAGGCGCCAAAGAACAACCAATCCATCTATCTGAAGGTCATCTGGAATGACGACGCAATACCCGCCGCTGTTTGAGCAGAGCTGTGAAATCTGCCGCTATGGCGATGAGCAGATAAAACAAATGGCGCGATGCAAACGCCACGCACCGACACCGCTGCCGATTGATCAGGAGGTCATGGCCCGCTGGCCGCTGGTCATGCTCACCGATTGGTGCGGCGAGTGGGCGCCGCGGGAGCAGGGCCAATGAAATGCCCCCACTGCGGCCACCACCACAGCCGTGTCACCGATACCAAGCGGGTTGAGCACGGCACGCGCCGATACCGCATCTGCGCGAAATGCCGAGAGCGCTTCGCCACCCTCGAACGGATTGAGGAATGGGACATAGGCCTTGGTGCCTATGCCGTTCCTGATGTCGCAGCGCCAGGTTCGCTGCGTGTGCTCGAAACACCGCCGGAGGTTGAGCTGGCCGTTGCCTCAGCGCCTGCGCCGGAGCAACCGAAGCCCAAACCCGCTGCCAACCGTCACCAGGCCAGCCTGGATGACGAGCGCCTTGCCTTTGTCACAGCAGAGGTGCGGCCGCTGCTGGTGCAGTGGTGGAACGAGAGCCGGCGATCCAAGCATCGTGCCAACGCCACCTGGACCGATGCCGCATGGGCGGCGAGTGTTCAGAGGATCGCCAACCTGCCAACGCATCTGCAGGTTGAGCTTTGCCAGGCCGGTGTCGAGCACGGCTGGCAGGCGCTGAAGCTCGAGTACATCCACGACAAGCGCTCAGCCGCAACCGTCCGCACCGATGGCCGGCTGCTGCCGCAGGATCCTCGGCTGCTTGAGGCCATCCGGCTCGAACACGAAGCGGAGGATCTATGGTCCGTCGTCAGCTGACCCCCGAGCTGTTCCTGACCGTCATCGACATGGTGGCGGGCCATCTGCGCCTCAAGGAAGCAGATCGGTGGGGGCCGCAGATCGCCCGACTGAAGTACCGCAGCTTCGTCGGCGAGTTTCCCGAGGTGTCCGAGCAGCAGTTCGTCTGGGCTGCTGAGCGGTGGATCCAGTCGTTGCCGACAGGGTTCACCCGGTTCCCGACCTGGCGGGAGCTGATGGCGCCGCTGTACCGCTGCGAGAACGGGCTGGCCAATCGCAGCTGGGGGTTCCGCGAGGAGCTGCCGCCAATGCTGGCTCCGTCAGAGGAGCAACTGCAGCTGCTGCCACAGCAGCGGCGGTCGATCGCTGCAGCGCCTGATCCGCATAACTCCGAGGCCTACGTGCCATTCCATGTGGAGTGGGCGCGGACGCTGCCGCCGGCCGCCAGTCAGGACAGCCCGCTCACACCAGAGCGATGGGCCGACTACCTGCAGTGGGCACAGCAGGAGGAAGCCGAGATGGCTGATGCCTGATGGAACCGCTGATGACGCTATCCGAGCTGAGGGGAATCCTCGAGCGCGGATTGATCACCGGCAAGTGGTCGGTGCTGCAGTTCAACAAAACGGGCCGGGACGTGGTGCTGCCCACCCGGGAGTTCCTGGCCCAGCACCCGGAGTTTGAGGACATGGAGTTTCGAGACATGGCGGCCTTTCGCAAGGTGCATGGCCAATGACCTGGACCTTTGAGTACGAGATCGGCCAGGAGATCAAGGCCTACTGCAATGGCCAATGGTGCCGAGGAGCAGTTTGCTCAAAGCGCACCCGCAGCCTGATGGTTTTCCTCGGCAAGCACGGCCACACCAACATTCACGACCCTCGCAACATCACACCATGGCAACCGGACAAGAAGAACAACTCCTTGATGTCAACCGAGAATCCGTCGTTCGACTTCTGAAGATGGCGAACAAGTACCACAACGAGTGCGTTGAGCGCAGCTATGC
>SXGQ01513562.1_pt1 | contig 10149 bp, 9 predicted proteins | sample 3178371 | NCBI WGS metagenome assembly SXGQ01 (sample SAMN11356859, study PRJNA531348) | freshwater metagenome | isolation source: freshwater sample F1-20 | place: China: Fuxian Lake, Yuxi | collected 2017-12-25 | reverse complement strand
CCGAGCATTCCTCGGCGCGCATCGAACGGTTCCTGCAGGCGTGTGCGGAAGACAACATTCAGGTCGTCAACTGCACAACCGCGGCCCAGTACTTCCACGTTCTGCGTCGCCAGGTACGTCGCGACACGCGCAAGCCACTCGTCATATTCACCCCCAAGCAGCCACTGCGCATGAAGGAAAGCCGCTCGAAGATCGAAGACTTCACTCGCGGCAGTTTCGAAGAAGTGTTGGGCGACCCCTCCACGCCACCCGCGGACCAGGTCAAGCGCGTCATCATGTGCAGCGGCAAAGTCGCATGGGATGCAATCAACGAACGCACGAAGCGTGGTGTTGCTGCCGCTGTCGTGCGGGTCGAGCAGTTGTACCCGTTCCCGCTCGAACAGTTGGTTGCGGAGATCGAGAAGTATCCCAATGCGGAAGAACTCGTGTGGCTGCAGGAGGAACCCGAGAACATGGGTGCCTGGCACTGGGTCGAACACCGCATCTGGCGTCTGAAAGAGCGCGGTTATGACCTGCGCCACGTTGCGCGTGTCGAGTCGGGTAGTCCGGCGACCGGTTCGATGGTGATCCACCAGCAGGAACTGGCCGACCTCATGGACGAGGCACTCAACCCCTGGTGAGAGTCGGGGGTCCGTCTCAGACCAATTCGACTTCGATCGCCTCGCCGAGTTGACGCAGGGCCTCTGCGGGGTCGACCACCTTGATCGTGTGCATGCCGAGCGCCGCGGCGGGCTTCAGGTTGATGCCGAGGTCGTCGAGAAACACGCATTCGCGAGGGGCGACACCCACGAGTTCGCAGGCGATCTCATAGAAGCGCGTCTCGGGCTTGCGGCATCCGACCTTGCTGCTTTCGACGACCGCATCGAATCGCGACATCACGTCGTTCACTGCGGCCGCACGGGCCGGCGTCGTCCTGTCGCCGCCAATGACGTTGTTCGTGAGGCATGCCATCGCAAAGCCCGCGGCCTTCACACGGTCGAGGGCGGCAACCATCGGCTGGCGAATCTCGCCTGCGAGAAGGGCGAGAACGTCGGCGCCCGGCACGCGGTGCCCGAGGCGTTCACTCTCCTCGGCGAACAACGAGTCGAAGGCGGATGGGGTGACTTCGTTGCGCTCGAGCAGAGCCCATGCATTGGTGTCGGGGTTGGTGGCGTTCACCTTGCGGAGAAACCCCGCAGGGAGACCCCGGTTCGCCTCGTAGCGCGTGAAAGCATCGAACGGGCTCTCGAGGATCACACCCCCGAAGTCCCAGAAAACTGCGCGAAAACGGGAGTGCGGCACGTGGAATCCCCCTCGGGGTCGGTCTGATTCGGCGTCGTGGGCGACTCCCGCGACGAACGCCTCCAATGTTACGTCGGCATCCGCCGAGGCCGGCCCGCAGGCTGCTTGACTGACCCCTATGCCTGCCCCGAAAAGCCCAAAACACGTCGTGGTGGACGGCTCGAACATCGGCACCGAAGGGCGCAGTGCGCCGAGCCTGAAGCAATTGAACGAGGCCGTCCTTGCGTTCATGAACGAGTTCCCCGAGTCAAAGGTCACCGTCGTCGTCGACGCGAGTTTCGGACACCGCATCGACAAGAAGGAGGTCGTCGAGTTCGATGCCGCGGTTGACAACAACGAGCTGGTTACGCCGCCCGCGGGTGCAATTGGCCGCGGCGACGCGTTCGTTCTCGCGATCGCAGACAAAGTGAAGGCATCGATCCTGTCGAACGACAGTTACCAAGAGTTCCACGGCCAGTATCCGTGGCTCTTCGAACAGGGTCGTCTTCTCGGCGGCAAGCCCGTACCGCACGTCGGATGGATCTTTGTCGAGCGCACGCCTGTCCGCGGCGAGAAGAGCAAACGCGCGATGCGCGCGCACGATTCGTCCAAGCGTGGCGCAGTCGCCGCACCGAAGAAGGCGAGCAAAGAGGCGAGTGCGCCGATGCCGGTTCCCAAGGCTCCGCCACCCGGTGCGCGCGTCCAGCCCGCCAAGCCGAAACCTGCGGCGGCAACTACGTCGCCGTCCGGTGACTCGCGTGCGGTCAACGACGTGCTGCCGTTCCTGGCGTTCGTCGAGAAACATCCGGTCGGCAGCAAGGTGAAGTGCCTCGTCGATTCATACAGCGCACACGGTGCCTACGTGAGCGTCGACGGCATCAAGGCCTACGCCCCCCTTCGCCTGCTGGGAAGTCCGCAACCGCGCAGCGCGCGGGACGCGCTGAAACTCGGCCAGGTCGTCCAGTTGGTTATCGCGGGTTACACGCCGTCGCGACGCAGTGTCGAGGTCGGCGTCGTTGAAGCCGTGAAGGTGGCGGTTCCGGCCAAGGCCGATGCACCCGTCAAGTCCGCCACGAAAAAGCAGGCGAAGTTGCCGACAAAGAAGTCCGCACCTGCGAAGAAAGTGGTTGCAAAGAAGGCAGTTCCGAAGAAGTCCCCGGCGACGAAGACCGTGGTTTCCAAGAAATCAGTGGCGAAGAAGTCCCCTGTGGCCAAGGCTCCCACGAAGAAAGCACCGGCGAAGAAGGCCGTCGCCAAGAAGCAGCGCTGACGCATGCTGATCGTCACCTGGAACGTGAACTCATTGAAGGCACGACTCCCTCGCGTCACCGAATGGTTGGACGAGGTGCGCCCCGACGTGGTGTGTCTGCAGGAAACGAAGATGACCGACGCCGCCTTTCCGGCACTGACCTTCAAAGAGATGGGGTACGACTCCGCGCATTTCGGCCAGGGGCAGTGGAACGGAGTGGCGGTTCTCTCTCGCGTCGGCCTCGACAAGCCGCGGGCGAACTTTGCGACGGGCGAACCCGATGCCGAGGCTCGCATCATCACCGCCGAGTGCGGGGGAGTAACGGTCGTGTCGGTCTACGTTCCGAATGGGCGAGCACTCGACCACGACCACTACCAGTACAAACTGCGGTGGATGGCGCAACTTCGCGAGCATGCAGCGGCCGTGTCGAAGCCCGGCGGCAACCTCGTCATCGCCGGCGACTACAACATCGCACCCGATGACCGCGATGTATGGGACCCGGCAAAGCTCGAGGGCCAGACGCATGTCAGCAAGGCCGAACGTGACACGTTGGCCGACCTCGAGGCGTGGGGTCTGCGTGACGTCTTCCGCGACCACCACCAAGAAGGGAAGTTGTTTTCTTGGTGGGACTATCGAGGCGGTGACTTTCATCAAGGTCGTGGAATGCGCATCGACCTCGTGTACGCGACGAAGTCGGTTGTGGAGCGCACGACCTGGTGCGGCATCGACCGCAACGCCCGCAAGGGCGAACAGCCAAGCGACCACGCCCCGGTCATGATCCTTCTCGGTTCGTAGGATCTCCCCATGGTCGACCGTGCCGAACGTCTTTTACGTGGCTTTCACGAACGCGAGAGCGAAAAGACCGAGGTCGACATCGCGCGCGATCGGCTGGCCGATGCTGTGCGTGAATTCCACGAGCTCGCCGTGCGCGGCGCGGCCGACGTTGCTCATCTGCGCGATGCGACCGCGAAGATTCGTGCGATCACCGAACACCTGAACGACAAGGTTCCGACCGAGTCGTACGGTTCGCTAGCCGGGATGTCCGACCACGTGTCGGGTGTCGAGGGGCGCACGTCCTTCCTCGACCGCAGTCCGATCAGTGGCAGCATGAACCCCCTGGCGGCGCCGATGCGCATGTTCATCCAGCACCCCGACCCCGAGCGCGGGGTCGAGGCGTCGGTAACGGGCTGCGTCACGTATGGCCTCGCCTACGAGGGTCCACCCGGGTGCGTTCACGGGGGCTTCGTCGCGGCCGCGTTCGACGAGGTGCTCGGCCAAACCCAGTCACTCACCGGTGAACCCGGAATGACCGGCGAATTGGTGGTTCGCTACAAGGCGCCGACACCTTTGCACGTGGAGCTCGTCATCACGGGTCGCGTGGTCAAGGTGGAAGGCCGCAAGATCTACACGCACGCGACTCTGATGGCGGGCGAGACCTTGTGCGCCGAATCCGAAGGCTTGTTCATTTCGATGAACAAGGAAGTCTTCGCGCGGCTACTGCGGATTCGAACGGGCGAAGCCGACAAGAACGGCTAGCACTTCGGGGGCCAGCGTCTCGGCGGTCATCGGTCCGACGATCTCGGCAAGTTCGTCGGCCGTGGTGGGGCCGCGGTCGGCGATGCGCTGCAGCAGTACATCGGCGCAGACGGCCGACTCGGTCGTGCCGAGACGTCGTGCGCGGCCGCGGCGCCATTCCCGCAGCGCACCGAGTGCGGTCTCCTTGTTGCCCGTGTTTGCCATGTCGCGCAGATCGGTGGGCATGGCCGCGCGGGTGGTTTCGCCGAGCGGCAGGTCGGCGACGAACGGTGAGAGCGTCGCCTTGCGGCCGTTGCGTTCTTGGGCCCATGTGATGCACAGCCGCTCGGCGGCGCGGGTGACTGCGACGTAGGCCAGGCGTACCTCTTCGGCGCGTTGTGCCGGGGTCTTGGCCGACGAATGGGGGAGAACACCCTTTTCCACCCCCGCGATGACGACGGTATGCCATTCACGCCCCTTCGCGGCGTGGAAGGTGAGCACCTCCACGCCGTCGTCACCCGTGGGGCGTGGTGCGGAGGTGTTGAACCACGACATGAACATGTTGCCGTTGGCCGGGCCGGCGGGGTGCGCCGCGAGAAACTCGTCGACGAGGACCGCGAGTTCGTGTTCGGGCGAATCCTTCTCGGATGCGACGCGGAGTTCCAACGACCAGTCGGCGAGCACGTAGCGGTTGGTGAGAGCGGCGACTTCCTGCAGTAACGGTGCGATGGCGGCCGAGGCGGCGGATGCGGAAACCGGTATGCCCGCTTTCTCGAATGCACCGATCACGAGGTCTCGTTGGACACGAGTACGAACGAGAACGGCGACATCGGCCCAGCGGCGCACACCGCGTCGCGACGTGGAAACAAGCGTTGCGATGCCGTTCGCCTCGGCGTTCTCGTCGTCGAACGCATCAATCGTGATTGCCTCACCGTCGAGCTTCACCGCGATCGCCTCTGCGGGGACTCCGTTCGACCGCAGGATGTGCAGGCCCGCATCGACGACAAGCGGCGAACAGCGGTAGTTGTTGCGGAGATGAACGACGGTCGCGCCGCCGAGTGTCTGGGGCAGGTTGTCGAACAGGCGCGGGTCGGCGCCGTTCCATCCGTAGATGGCCTGCAGCGGGTCACCCACGATGAAGATGTCGCGACGACCGCCGCGAAGGGCCTCGAGAAAAGCGAACTGTTGCGGGTTCATGTCCTGCGCTTCGTCGACGAGGAGATGGCGGTAGCGCCAGTGGACAGTACCGGCGTAGTCGACCGAGCCGTTGATCTCGTCGGTGGCCTTCGCAAGAAGGTCCCCGATGTCGAGAACCCCACGGAACTTCTTCAGTCGTTCGTACTCCTCGAACAGCCGCACGAGCGTGTCGGGCGCTTTGACGCTGCGCTTTGCGGTCGTGGCCGCACTCGGGTAGCCGTTCGGTGCGAGCGCGCGGGCCTGCATCCACTCGTACTCGGTGAGCGCCTCGAAGACGGGAACCCTCATGCGCAGAGTCTGTGCGGCCTCTTTCATCATGCCGTGGCGATTCGTGAGGATCGTCGGCACCGACCGGTTGAGGTCGGTGAGCCGCTGGCGCAAAAGGGCAAACGCAACCGCGTGGAAGGTGCCCGTGTGGACTCCCCGCGGCGAGCGCATCTTCAGTTGTGCGGCCGCCTCACGCGTGAACGTGATCGCCAGCGTGTGCTCGGCATCGGCGCTGGCGTCTTCGATGCGATGCGCGATGCGGCGCGTGAGAACCGTCGTCTTCCCCGACCCCGCACCGGCGAGAACGATGACGGCGTCGGCGGGCGCGGTGACGGCGGCACGCTGCTCGCCATCGAGCGCGAGAAGGAGCGAGGCCGCGGACATGACCGTCACGCTAGTAATAAGGTGGGGTCATGCCGCTTTCGCCCAAGCACCTGAACGAAAACGAGGAATTGATCCTCGACATCCACCCTCACTGGTGGTATTTCGCCCAATCCGGCGGGGCAGCGGTCGCCGCGATCGTTGCGTGGTACGTCGGTGCATCCAGTATCGACGGTGGATTCATGGAGTGGCTGCCGAAGAGTCTCGGCATCGTCGTCGCACTGGCGTTGGTCTGGTTGGGATGGGAGTACCTCCAGTGGCGGTTCACCAATTTTGCGATCACGAACGCGCGTGTGATCTATCAAGAGGGTCTGATCTCGAAAAAGGGCGTCGAGATTCCCCTCGAGCGGGTGAACAACGTGAACTTCAACCAGTCGATCGTCGAACGCATCCTCGGTGCCGGAGACCTCCTGATCGAGTCCGGTGGCCAGGACGGCCAGCAGCGATTCACTGACATCAAACGACCACAGGCAGTGAAGAAGATCCTGCTCAACCATGTGCAGCGGCGTACCGACCTGCGGGCGGGATTCGTGCAGGGAGGGCTTGACGACGTCGCGACGCAACTCGAGAAACTCGAGGGTCTCCTGCAGCGCGGCAGTCTCACCCGCGAAGAGTTCGACCGCGAAAAACGCCGCCTTCTGGGCAACTGAGATCTACCGCATCGTGCAGCCGTCGAGAACCGTGCGCGTCGTCAGCCTTGTCCCCAGCGTCACCGAGTCTCTGCTCGCCTGGGGCATTGAACCCGTGGCGTGTACGCGTTTCTGCGAACAACCACAGTTGCGTCACGTGGGCGGAACCAAGGACCCCGATGTCGCTGCGATCGCCGATCTGTCTCCCGATATCGTCGTTGTCGACCGAGAGGAGAACCGTCGCGACGATGCCGAGGAGTTGGCACGCCGTGGCCTGCGTGTGGTCGACCTTCACGTGACATCGGTGGAATCGGCCGAAATCGAGACGCGCCGACTGGCCACACTCGTCGGAGCAGAATTTTCCCCGACGGAGCGAGTGGATCTCGCGCTGAGGCGTGTCACCGCGTTCGTGCCGATCTGGCGTCGACCGTGGATGACGATCAACGCTTCGACCTATGGCGCGTCTCTCTTGGCAGCGCTCGGTGTTGCGGCGTCGCATGCCGATGCATCTTCGCCCTATCCCGAGGTGGCAACCCACGACCTCCCGCTCCTCCGCGACGAGCGCGGAGTCGGCGTTGTTTTGCTGCCCACCGAGCCGTACGCGTTTACCGACCGACACATCCCCGAAGTTGTCGAGGCGACGGGAATCAGCGATGTGCGAATCATCGATGGACGCGACTTGTTCTGGTGGGGTGTGCGCACGGCGGGTGCGCGACAACGGCTCGCGGGTGTGCTCGCCGATCTCCTAGGTTGATGTCATGAACTACAGACCTCTCGGGCGAACCGGCATGCTCGTTTCTCCGCTGTGCCTTGGCAACATGATGTTTGGCTCGTGGGGCAACACCGACCATGACGATTGTGTGCGCATCATCGACCGGGCACTTGAACATGGCATCAACTTCGTCGACACGGCCGACGTGTACTCGGCGGGGGAAAGCGAGATCATCACGGGTAAAGCGCTCAAAGGCACGAAGCGTGACGGGGTGGTGCTTGCGACGAAGTGTCATTTTCCGCTCGAAGGTGGTCCGTTCTCGACCAATCGCGTTCCGAACACGTGGGGCAACAGCAGGCGCTACATCATGAAGGCTTGCGACGACAGTCTTCGTCGTCTCGGAACCGACTGGATCGACCTCTACCAATTGCACCGACCCGACCCGAACGTGCCGATCGAAGAGTCTTTGTCGGCGCTCAATGATCTCGTGCACATGGGCAAGATTCGCGCATTTGGTTGTTCCACTTTCCCCGCCGAACATTTGGTCGAAGCAGCGTGGGCGGCCGACAAGAACAACATCATTCCCTTCAGTACCGAACAACCGCCCTACAGCATTTTCGTGCGTTGGATCGAGCGGGACCTGCTGCCCACGTGTCAGAAGCTGAACATGGGCACGTTGGTGTGGAGCCCGCTGAACGGTGGATGGCTGTCGGGGGCGTACAGGAAGTCGACGGGCCAGCGCAGCGAGGGTCGTGCGGCACGCACGCCCGCGCGCTATGACCTCTCGGATCCGGCGAACCGACAAAAGGTCGAGCTCGTCGAGTCGCTGGTCGAGATCGCCGACTCGGTCGGGGTGTCACTGGCGCATCTGTCACTTGCGTGGGTGTTGCATCATCCGGGCGTGACCTCTGCAATCATCGGTCCGCGCGTGATGGAACACCTCACAACCTTGCTCGGCGCCGAGGACATCACCTTGTCGAGCGAGGTGCTCGACAAGATCGACGCACTCGTGGCCCCGGGTCGCACCGTGGCGCCCGACGAGGCCCGTTGGGAAACCCCGGCACTGTCACGACGCAGCCGCCGCGTCTGACCCGTCGACGTGCGTTTGGTGGATGCGCGTTTGACCGCCGTCGTCTCGTCGGTGAAACTTGCGGGATGCCGAGAGTCGGGGTTTCCACAGGAATAGAAATCGAGTACGAAACGTTCGGTTCGTCTACCCAGCCCACCGTGTTGTTGGTGTCGGGTTTCACCGCACAGATGCTCATGTGGCATGCCGACCTCTGTCGGACCATCGCCCAGGCCGGCTTTCATGTTGTTCGGTTCGACAACCGTGATTGTGGCTTGAGCACAAAACTCGATGGTGAGGCGGTCGACACCGACGGAGTCATCCGTGCAGCACTTCTCGACGACTCGGCGCCCCCGGTGCCATACAACCTTTCCGATATGGCGGCCGATGCGGTTGGACTGCTCGATGCGCTCGGGGTCGAAGCCGCGCATGTCATTGGCGGCTCGATGGGCGGGATGATCGCACAAATCATGGCGATCGAGCACCCGATGCGTGTCGCCTCGCTGACGTCGATCATGTCGAATTCGGGCGAGCCTGAATACGGCCAACCCACTCCCGAGGCGATGGAGGTGCTCGTTGCACCGCCGCCCACCGATCGCGCCGCCTACATCGAGTCCTCGAAAAACTGGATGGTCTGGCAGTCGAAGAGGCATGCGACCGTCGAGCAGAACCGGGCCGATGCCGCGGCATCGTTCGACCGCGCCTTCTATCCCGAAGGTGCACCGCGGCAGTTGGCGGCCATTTATGCGAGTGGTCGTCGCACCGATGGAATGTGCAGCATCACGGCACCGACACTTGTCATCCATGGAACCGACGACACGTTGATTGCGCCGAGTGGTGGCCAGCGTGCGGCCGAACTGATTCCCAATGCGCGTCTTGACATGATCATCGACATGGGCCACGACCTGCCGCGTGCGTTGTGGCCACGCATCACCGAATCGATCATCTCGCACCTGAGGGAGGCGCCGTGCCCGGTCCGCTGAACGGCTATCGCATCATCGAAATCGCGGGTATCGGACCCGGTCCGTTTGCCGCGATGTTGTTGTCCGACCTCGGTGCCGAGGTCGTGCGCGTCGAACGCGCCCAGTCCGTGCGCGGCCCGGCACCAGACACTCCGCATTTCGACATTCTCTTGCGCGGGCGACGCAACATCGCCATCGACCTCAAGAACCCCGACGGAGTCGAGGCCCTTCTCGCGCTCGTCGGGTCGGCTGATGCCATCATCGAAGGATTCCGGCCGGGCGTCATGGAGCGACTCGGCGTCGGGCCCGATGTGTGCCTTGCCCGCAACCCGCGCATCGTGTTCGGTCGCATGACCGGTTGGGGCCAGAACGGCATGTACGGACAAGCGGCCGGACACGACATCAACTACATCGCCCTCGCGGGAGCACTCGCGCACTTCGGTCGCGTGGGCGAGATGCCGACGCCGCCGTTGAACATGGTGGGCGACTTTGGAGGCGGCGGCATGTTCCTCGCGCTCGGCGTCGTCGCCGCGCTGTTGGAGGCGCAGAAGAGCGGCAAGGGACAAGTGGTCGACACCGCGATGGTGGATGGCACGGCAATTCTCATGACGATGTTCTGGGCGATGAAGAACGTCGGCCTGTTCGACGAGAACTCCCGGGGCACGAACCTCCTCGACACCGGCGCACACTTCTACGACGTCTACCGATGCAAGGACGACCGCTACGTGTCGCTCGGTTCGATCGAGCCGCAGTTCTACGCCGAGTTAATGCGTCTCACCGGTCTGGGTGGTGACGGCGAATTCGCCAAGCAGATGGATCGGGGGCAGTGGCCGCACCTGAAGTCGCGACTCACCGAGGTGTTCCTGCAAAAGACCCAATCCGAGTGGTGCGCGATCATGGAGGCGACCGAT
>SXGQ01058127.1_pt1 | contig 10149 bp, 7 predicted proteins | sample 3178371 | NCBI WGS metagenome assembly SXGQ01 (sample SAMN11356859, study PRJNA531348) | freshwater metagenome | isolation source: freshwater sample F1-20 | place: China: Fuxian Lake, Yuxi | collected 2017-12-25 | reverse complement strand
GGACTGGAGAAGCGGGTGGCCTCGACCACGCACATCGACGCCCTGCAGCATCCCTGATGGTCAGCTACTCCGACGCCGGCGTCGACGTCGAGGCGGGCGAGCGCGCGGTCGCGCTCATGCGTGATGCCATCGCCCGTGCCACGCGCCCCGAGGTCGTCGGGGGGTTCGGCGGATTCGCGGGTCTCTTCGACGCGAGTGCTTTCAAGGGGTATGCGCGACCCCTGCTCGCCACCTCCACCGATGGTGTTGGCACCAAGGTCGCCGTCGCCCAGGCGATGGATATCCACGACACCATCGGTCAGGACCTGGTCGCGATGGTGATCGACGACATCGTCGTCTGTGGTGCGGAGCCGCTCTTCATGACCGACTACATCGCCACCGGCAAGGTCGTGCCCGAGCGCATCGCCGCGATTGTCGCCGGCATCGCCCGCGGCTGCGAGATCGCCGGATGCGCGCTCGTCGGCGGCGAGACCGCCGAGCACCCGGGCCTGCTCGAGCCGGATGAGTACGACGTTGCCGGCGCCGGGACGGGCGTAGTCGAGGCCGATCGCCTCCTCGGTGCGGAGCGTGTGCGCTCAGGAGACGTCGCGATCGCGATGGCGTCGTCGGGCCTGCACTCCAACGGCTATTCCCTTGCGCGCCGGGTGCTGCTCGGAGACGGTGGACCCGGCCTCTCGGCGTACATCGACGACCTCGGGCGCACCGTGGGCGAGGAGATGCTGGAGCCCACGCGCATCTACGCCCAGGACTGCCTGGACCTGGTGGACAACGTCGACGTGCACGCCTTCAGTCACATCACGGGAGGGGGCATCGCGGCCAATCTCGCGCGTGTACTTCCCGCGCACCTCGCGATCGAAGTCGATCGCTCCACCTGGACCCCGCCCGCGGTCTTCCATGTCATCTCTGGCCACGGCGTGGCACGCGCCGAGATGGAGCGCACCTTCAACATGGGCCTGGGCATGGTCGCCATCGTCGATGCGACGGCGGCGGGCGACACCATGGCGCGCCTGCGCGATCGCGGTGTCCCGTCATGGCCCTGCGGAGTGGTGCGTGATCGCCGTGGTGGCGAAGCCGGAGATGCCGAGGCCAAGGGCGGCGGCGGTGGCGCAGCCTTCGTGCGGGGAGAGCATCCGGCCTAGGTCCCTTCGGGCCTGAAGGGGATCCCTTAGCCTAGATCGATGCGTCCGATCCGCACCTCTTTGGCCGCCTGTGTGGCCCTGGCCCTTGTGTCAGTTCCTTACCTGCCCGTGACGACGCTGGGCGCGGAGCCCGCCGCGGCTGCGCCGAGAACCGCCTCCACCGGCACGGGCACGTGGTCGAGTCTGGGCAGCGGGGTGGCGGGCACCGTCACTCAGCTTGTTCGCTACCAGGACTCCATCGTGGTGGGCGGCAACGTGGGCGTCGTGGGCGGACAGAGTGCGCCGGCCCATGTCGGCCGGTGGGATGGCACCTCATGGACGGTTCTCGGCAACGTGGCCAGCTCCGGGACCAGCGCGCTGGCGATCGATGGATCCGGCCAGGTCTACCGAGCCCTGAACCAAGCCCAGGTCGAGCGCTGGACCGGATCGGCGTGGTCGTCCGCCGTCAGCCCCTCACCCAACAACTTCGTCAACGCGATGGCCTTTGCGAGCAACGGCAACCTCTTCGTAGGGGGTTCCTTCACTACTCCCCAGTCCAAGCTCGGCATCTGGAACGGCACGTCCTGGTCGGGTCTGGGGGCTGGGCCGGGTATCGACGTCGCAGACATCGCGTTCGGACCCTCGGGCTCCCTCGTGGTCACCGGCTCCTCAGGCGCGATGATCAGGCAGTGGGATGGCAGTTCCTGGAGCACCTATGGAGGAGGCATGACCAGCGGCACTGCCGTGGGCGCTGTCGCCATCGACGACTCCCTCGTCTACGTCGGAGGAGGGTTCACCGCGCTCGGTGCGCAGTCTGTTCGCAACGTCGCGGTGGGAGTGAATGGTGTCTGGTCCGCGCTGGGCTACGGCGTGAGCAACCCGCAGGCGCAGTCGAACTACGTCTACGACATCGTGTGGGACGACACGACGGGACTGCTCTACTTCGGGGGCAGTTTCACGTATGCCTGCGGTGATGCAGCCTGCTCCCTCGGCCACGATGACACCGTGGTGCTTCCCTACATCGGAGCGTGGTACCCGGTCCGGCAGAAGTGGATCCCCCTCACCGCGTCGAATGGTCAAGGCCTGAACGGGGAAGTGTTCGCGATGGCACCGTCAGCTGACGGGCGTTCCGTGTCTGTGGGCGGCAACTTCGGCGGCGCAGGGGGAGTCAGCACCGGCACGGCGGCGCAATTCACCTGGGATGTCCCCACCATTTCGGCGCTAACCCCGTCCGCCGTCCCCGAGAACACGCCAGCGTCCGTCACGGTCACGGGCCAGGACTTCGAGACCCTCAGTTCGGTGACGGTCGATGGTGCGCCGGTCCCCTTCACGCAGATGGATGACACGACCGTGCAGATCAGCCTTCCTGCCGGCACGGGATTGCGCCAGGTGCGCGCAGTCGCTGCGGGTGGTACCAGCGCGCCCGCGATGTTCACCTTCCAGCCGCCGCCGCCCCCAGCGCCAATCCCGGCAAGCGCGCCCGAGGCCGTCACGGCGCGGGCGGGTGATCGATCGGCGCAGGTCTCGTGGCGGTCACCGCAGTCGGGCGGCACCTTCCCCGTCACCGCATATCGAGTCACATCCCAACCGGGCGGTCGGGCGTGCGTCACCGCAGATGTGCTGTCCTGCACCGTTGAGGGACTTGCGAACGGCACGGCGTACACCTTCACGGTCGCCGCGCTGACGGGTGCCGGGTGGGGTGCCGAGTCGTTGCCGAGCACTGCGGTGACGCCGCGGGCAATGAGCGTCGTGATCACCGGCACGCGCACGGGACAGAGCGTGGCCGTCACCGGAACGGTGACGCATGGGGATGCAGATCGGGCGGTGCCCTGGGTCCGCAAGGCCGAGGGCAACTTCGTCGCAGGCATCCCTTGCCCCGTGACCGAGGGCGCCTTCGCATGGAATCGTCGCGCCCGGGGGCCGGTGACGGTCTACTTCACGGTGGGCGACAGCCGGTCGAATATCGTCAGGCTTTGACCCGGAGCGCCTAGCGCGTGTCGTCCTCGTCGTGCTCGTCGTCCTCATCGGACTCGTCGGCGTAGCGGTCCACGAGCGGGACGTCGACCTCGACTTCTTCGGCGCCGTCGATCTCGTGATGCTCGCCCGTGGCGAGCTCCGCCTGGAGGCGCTCGAAATCGGTTTGCGGCCCGCTGTACTTCAATGCACGCGCGACCTTCGTCTGCTTCGCCTTGGCGCGACCGCGACCCATGATCGGACTCCTAGACGTCCCTGCGCGGCATCCATAGGGCCGCGCTGACCCACGGAAGCGTACCCCGCCGCCCGGGGTCCTCGCACCGGGAGGGGTCCATGGGGTAGCCCGTATGGGGCGATTCGCCAGGCAACGCCTGCCCCCGTGCGTCACTATGTCCCCATGAAGCGTCTTGTCGCCCTGCTGGTGCCCGCCCTGCTCGGAGGGGGCCTCAGCGGCACGGCCTACGCCGCGCCCCTGCCCATCTCCCCCTTCCCCACTGCCGCCGCCGTGATCCCGCGCGCGGCCGCGATCGTGACCCTGCCCCAGCCGGGCACGGATCTCGCCCGCCTGCCCCTGGGCGACTCGCGCGTGACGACGACAGGCCCGGGCAAGGTCGGCTGGACCTGGGCCTGCACCCCGGGCAACCCGAATGCCCCGGGTGCGAGTCAGGACGGGCCCTGGATCGAGGGCGATGAGTGGAATCTCCTGGAGAAGCTCGCCGTGCGCGGCGCAATCTCGTGGAAGAGCGCTGCGAAGTACGCCGAGAAGTCAGGCGCCACGACGCGCACGGTGACGACGATGCGCGTGCCCACGATCGGCACGACGGGGGAGTTCCCCATCGCGCGCGCCGACCCCGCGTATGCCTATGACCGCAACCCGTCACCCATCACGCCGCGCGAGAAGGTCGTGACGATCCCCAAGAACCCGGTCAAGGCCGCCAAGCCGTCGTGCCTACCCCTGGGAGCCATCGGCGTCGCGAAGAACGGCGTCATGCTCTACAACTCCCTCGATGCGCGCAATATGGACGCTCGCGCGCACGAGATGCAGGACTCCTGCGAGGGTCATCCCAACCCCGCGGAGTACCACTACCACGCGGGATCAGCGTGTGTCGTCGGCAGCAACACCAACGCTGGTCCCAACTCCGCTGTGCTCTTCGGCTATGCCTTCGACGGCTTCGGCATCTACGTCGAGCGCGACAGCAAGGGCGCGATGCTCACCAACGCCGACCTCGACGCCTGCCACGGCCGCACATCCAAGGTCATGTGGAACGGCAAGATGCAGAAGATCTACCACTACGTCGTGACACAGGAGTTCCCCTACCTGCTCGGCTGCTTCACGGGAACCAACACAGTGCTCGCGGCGCGAGGGAACTAGCGCCGTACGTCGAACCGCTCGAAGGCCGGTCCACCAGCTGCGATTCGCTCCTCGGCCTCGCGCGCTGCCGCGACCACCGGCAGCACGCCCTCCGCGTCGGCCCGCGCGAGCACGCGCAGGGTCGTGTCGTAGACCCCCGCGACGCGCGCCCGGGCCCGCTCCATCTCGAATCCTGGGAGTTCCTCGGCCGCCTGCACCACGCCCCCGCAGTTCACCAGGTAGTCGGGGGCGTAGAGGATGCCCCGCTCCGCGAGCATCTCGGCCACCTCGGGTGTCGCGAGCTGGTTGTTGGCCGCGCCGCACACGGCGACGCAGCGCAGCGTCTGGGCCACCTGCGGCGTGAGCGCATGCCCGAGCGCATTGGGGGAGTAGATGTCCATCTCGCGCGCGATCAACTCCTCCGTCGAGCCGACGACCTCCACCTCGACCGTGACCGACGCGATTGCCTCGGCTGAGGGATCGGTGATGATCACGCGTGCACCCTCTTCCACCACCAGGTGCTCCGCGAGACGGCGGCCGACCTTGCCCGCACCGGAGATGCCCACGACCTTGCCCTCGAGAGAGTCACTGCCCCAGAGGTGCTTGGCCACCGCACGCATCGCCTGCTGCATGCCGTACGCCGTGAGGATGCCCGTGTCACCCGAGCCGCCCTTGTCGGGTGACCGGCCGGTCGTCCACGGATTGGTCTCGTAGATGAGGTCGAGATCCGCCACGGTGGTGCCGACGTCACCCGCGGTGATGTAGCGCCCGCCCAGCGTGGCGATGAAACGCCCCATCGCGTGGAAGAGTTCCGGTGACTTGTCGCGCGCCGGGTCACCCCAGATGACAGCCTTGCCACCGCCGTGGGCGAGGCCGGCGAGGGCATTCTTGTAGCTCATCGCTTCGGACAGCAGTAGCGCGTCAGCGACCATCGCATCCTCGTCGGCGTAGGGCCGCATGCGACAACCACCGAGCGAGGGCCCGAGTGCCGTGGAGTGGATCGCCACCATCGCTCGCAGTCCACTTGCCTGATCGTGGCCGAAGACCACTTGCTCATGCCTCTCCGAGATCACTCGCCCACCGTAGCGATCCAGCCCGTCTTCCCTGCTAGCCTGACCCGGTGAGACCACTGCCCCGCCTGCTCTCCGTATCGACTCTCGGCGGGGCGCTCATTGCGTCGCTCCTTGTCGGCCCCTCGCTCATCGCCCCCGCGCTTGCCGCCGACCCAGCAGTCACCAACCCCGCCGCCACCGACCCCAAGCGCGGCACCATCGCCTGGGGCGAGTGCCCGGCCGAGGGCTTCGACGGGTTCGAGTGCGGCGTGCTCACCGTGCCGCTGGACTGGGACGACCTGGCCAATCCCGCCAACGCCGAGATCGCGGTCACGGTCAAGCGCGCAACCGGCAAGCGCATGGGCTTCCTCAGCTTCAATCCCGGTGGCCCGGGCGAGTCCGGCATGGCCTCGGCGCCGGGCATCTGGGGCGAATTGCCGCGCCGGGTGCAGCAGCGCTTCGACTGGGTCGGCTGGGATCCGCGCGGCATCGGACTCTCGCAGCCGCAGTTGACCGGTTGCGTCGATGCGCAGGTGCAGGGTCGGGCGGACGGCTATCAGCCCCCCGCCACCGGCCCCGTCGACTGGCAGGCCTACACCGAGGCTTATGTCGCCGACCTGGCGCCCGTTCTTGCCGACTGCCTCGCGCTCAACGAGGATGTTGCGCCCTACCTCGGCACCTACTACGTCGTCCGCGACCTCGAGGCGATGCGCGCCGCCCTGGGCGCACCCCGGTGGAACTTCTGGGGCATGAGCTACGGCACGCGCATCGGCTATCGCTACGCACGTGAGTATCCGGACAAGGTGCGCACCCTGATCCTCGACGGCGCTTGGTCGCCCAACATGACGGTCACCTCGTGGATGGGGGCCTCCACGTGGAGCTGGGCCACGGTGCAGCAGGTCTTCGGCTCGCTCTTCGGCAAGCACATGGCCGCCCGGCTGCAGCGCGTCATCGACGGACTCGACGAGCGCACGATCGTCGAGGACGGAGACGAGTTCACCCGCTGGGACATCCTCCCGGAGATCTTCACCAACATCTCGTATCAGACGTCCTACCCCGACATCGTCGAGGTGATCACCGCTGTCGATGAGGCACTCAGGGGAGATGCAAGCGCTGCCGCCAGGATCGCCAAGCCACTGCGCGCGCTAAAGGCGCGCAGCGCTCAGGACGGCAGTTCCGCCTTCAACGTCTACTACATCAACTGCCGGGACCTGGCGGGCTATCCCACGGTCAACCAGATCATCCGCGCTGCCTATGTCGCCAATGCCAACCAGTCGGTCTTCGCGGGCTCCACTGCGATGGTGAAGGGTGCGTTCTGCGCAGGCCTTCCCGAGGACTTCACCTACGGCTATGAGCCGCTCACGGAGCCGCTCACGCTGTCCACTCCGCCGGTGGTCGTCAACTCCCTGGGCGACACCCGCACCGAATACGTCCTCGGGCGCACCATGGCCAACTTCATGGCGGGCTCGTCGCTCATCACCTATGACGGCACCCAGCATGTGAGTTACCTGCAGACGCCTTCGAGGTGCATCAACAACGCGGTGACACGCTACCTCCTGCAGCGCATCCAGCCCGGGCCACTGCTCTGCCCCTACGCTCCGCTCTCGCCACCGTCGTAGTCCAGCCCCTCGAGCGTCGCGCGCACGAGTGATCCCAGGGTCGGTAGGTGATAGCCGCCCTCCTGGAGGGCGACAGTCGGAATGTGCAATGCACCAAGCAGCTCACCGGCGCGGCAGTAGCCATCCTGCGTGATCTCCAGCGGGCTCTCGGGATCGTCCGCGGCCGCATCCACTCCGAGCGAGACGACCATCGCGGTCGCCCCGAAGTCCATGACCTGCTGCACGATGCGCATGATCGCGTCGAGCCAGCGCATGTCTCCGGTGCCGGGCGTGAGCGGGATGTTGAGGTTGGCCCCCAGCCCCTCTCCCACGCCCACCTCATCGGCGAAGCCCGCGTAGTGGGGGAACCACCCGGCGCCCGGGTCCACATGCAGTGATGCGTAGAGCACGTCGCCTCGCGCGTAGAAGAGATCCTGCGTGCCGTTGCCGTGATGCGCATCGATATCGACAATCGCCACGCGCGCATGACCCGCGCGTCGTAGCGCCTGCGCCGCCACCGCGGCGTTGTTGAGATAGCAGGATCCGCCGTACGCCGTGCGCGTGACGTGATGCCCGGGCGGTCGCGTCAGGCCGTAGATCAGGCCGTCACCCACCTCATCCACGCAGGTGAGCGCGACGTCGATCGCTCCGCGCGCGGCCTCCCACGTGCCGGGGCCGATGAGCGTCATCGTGTCGTAGCCGTACATCCCTGCCGCACCGTGCACGGCGGTGGGCTCACGCAGTGGCAGGTCGCCGAGGAGGCCCGGTGTGGGGAAGAGGTAGGGCACGACCCGGTCCGCGCCGTAGGCATCCCAGCGCGACCAGATGGTGCGCAGATGCTCCACCAGTTGCGGGTAATGCACCGCCAGCAGGACCTCGTCGATATGCGGCGTCGCCTCCACCACGGGCCAGTCCGCGAGCGCGGCCTCGATCGCATCGACGCGCTCAGGGACCTCGGTGCCGGGAGTGCTCATGCCGAGCCAGATCTCTGCGCCCGGCACATGGCGCCGCGCAGCAGCAGAGCGGACCACCCGAATCACGCCCTCACCCTCCCACGACCTGGAAGAATGAGGGTATGCACGTCGCGGATCTCGGCATCACCATCGGCAATCTTCCGAGCGGCCCGACCGCCAGTGTCATCGATGTCCCCGGTGTCGGCGTCGGGCATTCCACCATCACCTACGACGAGCCGGAGCCCCCGACAGGACGCGGAATCGCGCGCACCGGTGTCACCGTCCTGGATCCCGGGGGCGACTGCCTGGCCGATCCCGTGCCCGCCGGTGTGTCGCTTCTCAATGGCGCGGGAGAGCTCACGTGCCGGTCCCAGATCGACGAGTGGGGTTTTGCTGAGACGCCTGTCTTCCTCACGTCGACCATGCAGGTGGGCCGCGTCTATGACGCCGCCTGCCAATTGCTTGTCGGTGGGAAGTCCACCTTCGGTGAGGTTTTCATCCCCGTTGTGGGCGAGTGTGACGACTCCTGGGTGTCCAACCCGCGGGCAATGCATGTCACCTTTGACGACGTCCGCAACGCCCTTGACGCCGCGCGTCGTCGCGAAGAGTTCGATCAGGGCGCGTTCGGTGCGGGCACCGGCATGTCGTGCCTGGGGTGGAAGGGCGGTATCGGATCGGCGTCGCGCGTGCTCCCCGATGGGCACGTCGTGGGCGTCCTGCTGCTCACCAACTTCGGCAACGCCGGACGCCTCACCATCGACGGGGTTCCGGTCGGCAAGCGGCTCGGCCGCGGTGGCATCGAGGAGCCACCGCCTGCGGGCTCATGCATCGGCATCGTCCTCACGGATGCGCCGATCGATGCTGCGGGATGCACTCGCCTTGCCCGCCGCATCGGCCTCGGCCTCGCACGCACCGGCTCGGTCGCCCACCATGGCTCCGGCGAGATCTTCCTCGGTATGGCCAACGGCTTGCGCGCCTCCGGCTGCGGCGGACCGGCCATCACCGGCAAGGGACTCGACCCCTACTTCGAAGCGACCGTCGACGCCTCGGAGGAAGCGGTGATCGCCTCGATGATCAACGCTGAGACCACCACGGGCTATCAGGGGCGCACGCTCCATGCCCTGCCTATCGACGAGGTGCGCACGATCCTTGGGGCATCCCGATGATCCGCGACTCCATCCCGCTCTCGGACGGTGAGCACCTGAGCGTCACGCTCTTCATCCCGGAGATGCAACCCGCCCCCTGCATCCTGGAGGCGCTGCCTTATCGCAAGGACGACATGACCTCGGGCTGGCGGCCGGAGTACCAGCGCTTCTGCGACGAGTTCGGCTTCGCCGTCGCCCGGATCGACGTCCGTGGCACCGGCAGCAGCAGCGGCCGCGCGACGGACGAATACCCGGAGGCGGAGCAGCGCGATCTCACCGAGGCGATTGCCTGGCTCGCCGCGCAGCCCTGGTGTAGCGGCAACGTCGGCATGTTCGGCACGTCGTACGGCGGGTTCAACTCCTTCCAGCTCGCCTGCGAGCGCCCGGCGCACCTGGGCGCGATCATCCCCATCTATGCCACCGACGATCGCTACACCGACGACGTCCACTACATGGGTGGTGCCTTGAAGTGGATCGACCAGGTCGACTACTGCGCCTACATGACCCCTATGAGTGCCCTACCCCCTGTGCCGGAGATATGGGGAGCTGACTGGCGCACGGAGTGGATGCGTCGCATCGACGAGCACGAGCCCTGGCAGCTCATCTGGATGTCGCACCCGCACGACGACGACTACTGGCGGCACGGATCCGTGCGACCCGATTACGCCCGCATCGACATCCCCACGATGATCATCGCCGGCTGGGCCGATGGCTATCGCAACACCACATTCCGCACGATCGAGCAACTCAGCGCGCCCACGCGCCTGCTCGCCGGTCCGTGGTCACATGCTGCGCCCACGTCGAGCGCCCCCGGTCCGCGCATCGACCACGTGCCGCAGATGGCGGCGTTCTTCGCGGACCATCTCGGCACGCCACCCGGGGCACCCGCCTCACTTCCCACCTGGTCGCAACCCCATGTCTGGTACTGCCGCTACTCCCACGCCCCTGATCCCGTGCT
>SXGQ01097937.1_pt1 | contig 10150 bp, 10 predicted proteins | sample 3178371 | NCBI WGS metagenome assembly SXGQ01 (sample SAMN11356859, study PRJNA531348) | freshwater metagenome | isolation source: freshwater sample F1-20 | place: China: Fuxian Lake, Yuxi | collected 2017-12-25 | reverse complement strand
TGCTTCGCTCGCCAAAATGTCTGATGGTGTGGTTCGAACGAATAGTCCGTTATCTGGAAATGAAGCGAGTGCCACTGCGGTTGCTGTTGGCGAGCATGAACCGACCTTGTTTTCAACCAACCGCGGAAGAACCGACAGGGCAATTGGTGAAGACATCAGACCCACCAGCGCGTCAATATTAAATTCGATGATGAAGTCATCAACCGCAGCAAGCGCTGTTACCGACTCGTTACCTTCATCGCGCATCACGAGTTCAATATCACGTCCGAGAATGCCACCATTGGCGTTCACGATGTTGATTGCATCAGTTGCGACTTGAATAAGTGGCGCGCCTAACTCAGCTCCGGGACCAGATTCTGGAAGTAACAATCCGAGCCGAAAAACTCCGTCTGAAACTTGTGGGGCAACGGTGGTGGAAACCTGTGGAGTGCTATCGGGCGTTGCATCTGAATCGGACTGTGAGCATGAGCTGAAACCGACCAAAATTCCTAATGTCAGCACGATCGCGACAATGGGCCGATGGCGTGCGTTCATGAACTTCACTCTACGAGAAGCAAAAGTAACAGTTCAGGTTGTTGGCACATTCATGGGCGGGGGAGGTGGGAGCGGTCGGTCGGACTCAAGTTGTTGTTGCTCGGCAATGAGTTCAGCCTCGTAGCGATCAAGAGTGTCGAGCGCCATTGCCGAAGCCAATTCAATACGAAATTGGACTTCGGTCGCGGGACCTTCGCCGTATCCGATTCCGGCTGGCTGGCTGCCAGTAGTCATCGCGAAAATTGTGATGCCACCTGGTAGGTGTGAACAGCTCATCATTTTGTCGAAGCGCCATTCATGTGTCCGTTTGGTGCCGGCAAACATCACGCGTTGATTAGTGACGAGGGCATTGCCCCGATCGGTGGCATCAATTGATTCTTCGCCTTGCGTGATCTTGCCGCCGGTTTTTCCAGCATTGAGTCGAACTCGACCAAAGATTGGAAACGAGACCCCGCCGTAACCGCCGCTGTATTTAGTTGGTTCGCGAACATTTTCGATATAGGCCGAGTTCGCGAGGTAGGCGATGGGGAATTCATCTTTCTTCAACATGAACCCGTAGTCGTCATTGTCGGTGAACTGTTCGGCTGTTTTCCCGTTGCGACAATCACGGACAACCTCGAGCATCGTTTTCAAGGCGTCGACGTCTTTTTGCCACTGCCGCACCTGTGTTTGGAGTTGGAGCGCTTGCTTCGCGGCGGCCTGAGCGGCCTTCCGCTGTTTACGTGCTTCGAAGAATCCCATGGGCTCACCATATAGAAGGGCTGTGGCATCTCGGGAGAGATTGCTCAATTGTCAGGGACAAATATCCCGATCCAGCCAAACCTTGAGTGTTGGCGTGACATGGCTTAGACGTTCTTGAGTAGTTGTGGGCAGAGGTTATGCCGACGACAACAGTTCCAGTTTGAAATCGCTTGAGTGATCCATGCAAAAGCCTGATTACATAACGAAGGTGGATCAGTATTCAGCCCGACTTCTTGAGACCTCTGACCGAGTTGTACCTCAGTGGGTTGAACGCCTGATTCAAAAACATTGTGATGAACACATGATCTTCGACCTGAAGGTCGGAGATCATGTGCCTTCAGTGGTGGCGCGGGTCGGCAATGAAGTGCATACCAATCTGCGCAATTTGTTGTTAGTAGATGTCGTAGAGCAACGTACGAATCCTTTGGCGATTTTTCGTCAGGCAACTCGGCCGATTAGCGATCTATTGAAAATGGCTGGTTGCGCGCCAGTCGTACGGGATGAATTTGATGAGCGCTCATTCCCTGATGACATCTTTGGACTTAGTCCAGCTACGTGGATTGACATTGACGAGACGATGGTCGAGCCAGGTATCGAGTGGGGAGCATGGAAAGCAGCCACCATCATGTTACGGAAGAAGAAGCAATAAGAACCGACTCTGAAATAGTTGTTCCAGCGATTTTTCGGTCAGACTGTACACATGGAAGGTCGCCAGCAAGTACTCGCCGACACCAAATTGCGTGGGGTGCGGTTGACCCATGCCTTGTGTCAGGCGACCGATGACTGGTTGCGAACCATATGGGCTGATGCGTGCGAGTCCGTCAAAGTTTCGAAGCGAGTCGCACTTGTCGCCGTCGGTGGATATGGGCGGGGAGAATTGGCTCCGTTCAGCGACCTTGATCTGATGCTCGTACATGATGGGGCCAAAAATATTGATGACCTCGCGTCAAAAATCTGGTATCCAATTTGGGACTCGGGAACAAAACTTGGTCACTCGGTTTGCACGGTGAAACAAGCCGTAGAGCTTGCAAAGTCCGAACTAGACGCGGCAACTGCATTGTTGAGTGTTCGCTTGTTGGCAGGTGACGAATCGCTTGCACAAGAGTTGAGTGCTGAGGGAATCAAAACTTGGAAAGCAAGTGCTTCCCTGCGACTGCCACAACTGATGCAACGAGTTCGTGATCGACAACATGAAAATGGTGAAGTTGCTTTCTTGCTCGAACCGAATCTAAAAGAGGGATACGGCGGCCTACGCGACATACATGCTTTGATATGGGCTGAAGCGGCCGGAGTTGACATCACGCGTTCTGATCGTGATGCTTTGAACGCTGGTCGCGATGTATTGATGGCTGTTCGAGTAGCGCTGCATCGCCACGTGGGGCGAGCTGTTGAAGTGATGCATCTTGAAGATCAGGATTCGGTGGCAACTTTGTGCGGATATCGCAATGCCGATGCCTTAGTTGCCGCACTTTCAAATGCCGGACGGTCAGTTGCCTGGGTGGGCGATGAAGTGTGGGCACGTGTTGCTGCAGCAAGAACCAATCCCGTCAAAGATCAACATTTGGCGCCTGGTGTGATCTTGCATCAAGGCGAAGTTCATCTAGATGAAACCGTTGATCCTTCAACTGATCCCACACTCTTGCTCCGTGTCGCAGCCTCGGCCGCGCGTCACAAAGCCCGTATTGATCGCCCAACTCTTGACCGTCTTGCCCAATCATGCCCGCCAATGCCATCGCCGTGGCCAGTTGGTGCGATTGATGATTTCGTTGGATTGTTGTTGACGGCACACGATGCGATTCCAGTTCTTGAAGCACTTGATCAGCGTGGCTTATGGGTCAAAGTGTTGCCCGAGTGGGCTCCGAATCGCAGCCGACCTCAGCGCAATGCGTATCACCGATTTACGGTTGACCGACACCTGTGGGAGGCAACTGCGAACGCGGCAACATGGGCTGATCGAGTTGCGCGCCCTGACCTACTTGTTTTGGGAGCACTCTTTCACGACATCGGCAAGGGTTATCCCGGTGATCACACCGAAGTTGGCGTCACGATGGTTGAGCGCATCGGACCCCGACTTGGTCTGAACGCAGAAGATACTCAAGTGATCTGCAATATGGTGAAGAATCATTTATTGCTACCCGATGTAGCGACGCGTCGTGATTTGGCAGATAGCGCGACGATCATGATGGTTGCCGACGAAGTAAAAACTCCCTTGGTTCTTGATCTTTTACACGGTCTCACTGAAGCCGACAGTTTGGCGACAGGGACTGCAGCGTGGGGAACATGGAAAGCCGAGTTGGTGAATGATCTGGTGCGAAGGGTTCACCTCGTACTGGGTGGCGCCGAAATTGGAGAAGCACAGTGGCGGCTGTTTCCAGATGCCGAAGTTCTGGAAATGATGGCGGGTGGAGTAGTGACCTTTGGTGTCGCTGATGATTCAGTGACTGTGGTGAGCCCCGACCGTCCTGGAACATTCAGCCGCGTGGCTGGAGTATTGGCTTTGCATGGTTTAGGCGTTTTAGGCGCACAAGCCCACTCCGATGAACAGGGAATGGCAGCATCGCAATTTAGGGTGATCGTGCCGAGCCATGGGCCCATTGAATGGGCTCCAATTATTCAAAATCTGACGCGAGCACTTCATGGTGAATTGGCGATTGAGGCTCGACTTTCTGAACGAGCAAAAACCTATCGTCGCAAGCGTCGTTCGGCTGGAGAGTTAGCCCCGCCACGAGTGACATTCTTTGATGAAGCATCATCAAATGCCACGGTGATTGAAGTGCGGGCGCCTGATCAACACGGAATTTTGCACCGAGTGACCAAGGCAATGGCCGAAGTAGGTTTAGACATTCGTCATGCAACGGTGCAAACAATTGGCGACGAGGTTGTTGACTCTTTCTATGTGCGAACCGCTCGAGGCGAAAAGTTGACCGACAAATTCCATCGTCAAGAAGTTGAACGAGCGATTCTGTTCTCGTTGGCTCCGTAAGAGGTATCTTCTAGTTATGAGCGATGCAACGTCAGCAGATTTCACTCGCGACTTAGTACGTTGGAGTGAAACTCTCGCTGGAATCGCCCGTACCGGAATGGGTTTTACACAAAACTTGTACGAGCGCGAACGCTACGAAGAGGTCCTTCATGTTGCGGCTGATATTAAGGCTGCAGCAGATGAAGCATTAGAAGTACGCCGTGAACAAGATCACTTCGTTCAAGAGTGGATGGAATCAATTGGCGAGGGGATCCCAGGATACGTCACTCCAAAAGTCGCAATTGGTGCAATTGTCGGAAACGACGACGGTGAAATTCTTCTGATGCAACGGGCCGACTCTGGAATCTGGTTGTATCCAACTGGTTGGGCTGATGTGGGTTATTCGGCCAGTGAAGTGGCCGTCAAAGAAGTGCTGGAAGAAACAGGCATTGAATGTGAGCCAATGCAATTGCTCGGCGTTGTTGATGGTCAGCGAATGGGTTTCAGTCGCTTCGGTATGTATATGTTGCTCTTTCATTGCCGTGCGACTGGCGGAACTTTGCAAGGTCATCCGCTTGAAACGAGCGGGCTTGGCTGGTTTGCCGCAGATGCATTGCCGATCGCTACCGCCGGAATTGAATGGTGGGGACAGATGGCATTCAATGCGATCAATGGTGGGCGATTAATCGCAACATTTGATTCGCCACGTCCAACAGTGTGGCGTCAGGGAGACGCAGCAGACTGAATCAGTCATCGTGTTGACTACGTAAGAACTGTTCGACTTCTTCCATGAAGGCGTCGCTGTCAACTGGCTCATCGGGAAGCGGACCACTCAGTGGCGGAGCGTCATCCATTCCTTCAAAACGAAGTTGATCAGGCGAGGCACCGTACGACGGCATATCATCTTCGTCGTCATAGTCTTCGTCATAGTCTTCGTCGTCATCATCACTGCGATTTTCGAGGCGATCGAGATAACGGGCCATTGATGGATCAGTGCTGATGAGATCGTCAATTTGCTCTTCGTAGAGTTCGGCCTGTGCCTCAAGCATTATTGTGGGCGCATCGCAGCCAACAATTTCGGCAAGGCGTTCGATGAGCGCAGAGGCGGCTTTTGGTGAAGGAATTTGGGCGGCGTACGCTGGCACCGCGGCCCACAAAGAAGCAGTAGAAAAGCCGGCGGTGTGAGCAGCGTCATTGAGTACGCCGACAATTCCGGTGGGGCCTTCGTAGCGACTGCGCTGTAAATCGTGAGCATCAATCATTGTTTGATCAGTAGCCGTTCCGAGCACCTGGGTTTCGTGGCGGTGTGGAACATCGGCCAAGAGCGCACCGAGAGAAATAAAAGTTGATGCGTTGTATTCACGAGCGACGCCGACAATTTGTTCACTAAAGAGTTTCCAACGTAACGCTGGCTCGGGACCGAGGACAAGAATCAGATCAACATCACCACTGGTGACGCTCCAAAGACTGACGGTCGGCCACACAATGTGACGCGTTGAATCGGTGTTTAGCCGAACATGCGGGCGAATCGTTGCGAAGTCAGTGAATTCTTCGGGATTGATTTCGGCAAGAGGTGCCGCTCCTAAATTTTCAACGAGATGTTTGACGGCTGTGCTGGCAGCATCGGCGGCATCGTTCCAGCCAGTAAAGGCGGCGATGACATGGGGTCGACGCAACTCAGGTCGACGAATCCAACGGACGTGTTCAAGATCAGCCATCGACTGTAACGATACCGCCCAAAATCGGGTCCGAAATCAGTTCACCCACACCACTTTGGCGCGTCTTTACGGTTGTATTTACAGAATCGGGCGGATAATGAACTGGCCAAATCCGCCGTCGCCAGTGACCTCGTCAACGAGGTTGCTGTCGTATACCTCGTTCGGACCCTGCATGAGGTCGTACTCAGTGGCCCCTGCTGGCGTTGTTACCAAAGTCCAGGCTTGGCGTTTGTAGGTCAAGTTCTGGGGATGAAGACGGTGAGCCTCTTTCCACCATTGCACCGCGGCATCTGAATTGTTTTGGCGGTGAAAGTACTCACCAAGTTCGAAACATGCAGTTGCTTGCGCTTCATTGTCGGAGCGCGGCTGACTTCGGGCGACGACTTCGTCGGGAGTGAGAGCAAACTGCGATGAGGATCCATTGCGAACCCAATCCAAAATTGCATCGCGATAGGCCTCGGCATCATCGGGAATTGCTTTAACTGCGTGCATCATTTTGCTCAGCTGTTCGGGAAGACCTTCGGGAATTTCCATATCACGTAATGGACTACGTTCAATTGATGCGCCTTCGGCTGGCCGAACCAACACGCCGTCTTCGTCAATCCATGCAGCCATCGGGATATTGGTAAAGCCGAATAGCGAATTGGTGATATGCAGCGTGTCGACCAAACTTGGATGAGTTGGATTGACGAGGTCATTCCAAGGCTTTGCTAATGCTGGATCTATATCAAGTGCAACGGTGACAACAGTTGCGCCGAGAGTTTCAATTTCATTGTGAAGTGCTTGCCACCCGGGCAAGCTGGAGCGGCAGCCTCAATAACTAGACCAGGCAACCAGAACAACTTTCTTGCCACGCAATGATGACAACTTGAATGACTCGCCGCTGAAAGTCTTCAACTCGGGGTCGGCGGCAACAGCGGTGCTGAGTGATTTGCCCGAGAGAGTTGCGGAACCAAGCGCCCACACTCCGTGATTGGCGTCGTGGACAAGTGGCATACCCAATTTTTGTGCGGCAATTGCAATGTCAATCATGCCGTCGGGAGATAACGCGCCTGGTGCTGGAACACAGACTTCGCCACGGCACAGCCCTTCTGGCTTTGGTTGCCAGTCGGTTGCGCGTGCGAACTCGTCGGCGGTGGCGCGGAGTTGAGTCAGGATCATATTGTCAGTATGTCACTCAATCCGTGCGAAAGTGTGGTTGGGTGACCCCGCTCTAGCCGAGACTACGAACTTTGAGGGCATGGGCCTTTTCGTGGAATTTCGCTCGGATCAGATCTTCATCAACCCCGAGCACACGCCCGTTTTCCATGATGAACTGGCCATTCACGATGGTGTGGCGCACATCGTCGGCGCGGGTTGAATAGACAAGCGCAGACATCGGGTCATAAACCGGCTGGGCATGAGCAGTATCAAGGTTGACCACGATGACATCGGCCTTGGCGCCAACTTCAAGTCGACCAGTATCTGGACGGTTCATGGCGAGAGCACCTTGATACGTCGACATCTCAAGGAGTTCGTTGATCTTTAAGAATTCAACATCACTCGTATTGGTTTTGTGAATGAGCCCAGCGAATTTCATTTCTTGGAACATGTCGCTGGCGTTATGGCTTGCTGGTCCATCGGTTGCCAGGCCGACTGTGATTCCGGCTTCGCGAACTTGGCGAAGGGGCATCGTGCCCGAACCTAATTTTGCATTACAGACGGGGCAGTGACCAATCTTGGTGTCGGTTTCGGCCAACAACTTGATGTCAGTTGCATCGAGTTGCGAACAATGTCCTGCGGTGACGTCTGGTCCGAGGAAACCAAGCGAGTGCAACCATTGCACCGGTCGTAAACCGTAATTCTCAAGACAGTAATTCACTTCTTGCATTCCTTCAGATAAATGCGTGTGAATCGGTACATGGTGTGCGTCAGCAACTTCGCGAACGAGCCGCCACATTTCTTCGCCACATGAATAGACCGCGTGCGGCGACAATGCGATGCGTAAAAGGTCATCGCGAGTCTTGTGATGTTGCGCAACAAGACTACCGAAATTATAAATGGTCTTCCATGAGTAGTCGGTGATTGAAGCGTAGAGACCGCGATCGGCGAACCCGTATCCGAGTGTTGCGCGCAGTGGGATCTCTTTGAGGGCTTCAATTTGAGGTTCAACTGCGTACGCATCAAAATGTTCGTTGAATGAAGTGATCCCCGATCGTGCCATTTCAACAAGGCCACACATGCTTGCCCAATAAAGCGTTTCCTCATCAAAGTTTTGCTTGAGCCTCCACATGGTCTGGAGCCATTCAAAAAGCAGAACGTCTTCAAGAAGTCCGCGAAGCAGCAAGTTTGAGGCAATGTGAGTATGACTATTGCAGAATCCCGGCATGACCGCACAGTTACGAGCGTCAATCACTTTCTTGGCGTTAGAAACATCTATGTTTTGTGCTGTTCCCACTGCGCTAATTGCGTTGCCCGCGATTGCAACGACGCCATTGTTGATAACGGGGCGACCCGCCATTGGTAATACTGCGCCGTTAATGATTGCAATATCGATCATCGCAACATTCTTACCGCTTGCGAGTCTTAGCGACGGCTTGCAGCCTCGGCGAGCTCATGAGGTCCCGAACCGGGGTAGCCCTTAAAGTTGCGAACAACTTGTGACCAAGGTTCAAGAGTTGCAATCAGAAGGTCAAAGTTTTCCCCGATCGTGCTGATGACTTCACGCATCTGCTCATCGGTATTGATTTCAACTTGCTCGCGAAGTTGTCGTCCTTTGTCGGTGAAAGCGCCGTCAGCGATGAGGCCACGCGATTCAAGTCGACTGATAGCTGCTGAGTAATCGTCTTCGCTCCAAGCTCGGGTACGGCTATATGACTTGAGGGGGAGACCCCAAAAGAGTTCGGTGAGTAATCCAATTTCGGTTGCATCTAGTCCAGCGGAAATCCACGCAGCAGTGTGTGAGTCACCTCGATATTCACGCAACATGTCGCCAAAGTGCCACACCGCACCTAAATCGGTTTCGGGAATTGATTGGTGCAGGGTGCCAGCAAAAAGTGGACGACCTTCGGGACGCAGTACTGCGACCGCACGTTCAAGAATTTGACGAGCCTTGTCGACTCCACCGGGTTTCGCGCCAAGGATTCGTTCAAGTTGACCAATTGCGCCATTGCGACGTGCCGCACAAATGGTTGTGGCATCCGTGATCTGCCAACCAGCAGTGACTGCCGGGACGACGACGAGTGGATTGAAAACTGCAAAGGCTGCTGCGACAACTTCGCCCGAAACTTGGCCCATCAATGAACCACGACTCGTGAAGTACGCAACACTTTCGGGGAGTGCGACTCCATTCATATCGCCAGGACTTGGTTGGAATCCGAGAGCTACATAGTTGGCATGACATTCGGGTGAAAAGTAGACCTGTCCAATGGCAGGCTCAAGCGCGCCACCTAATGCGCGGGCTTTTGTGGAGAGTTCGCGTGAATCCATGTGCTAACCGTAGAACGAGATCAACCTAGACTCATTACCGTGAGCGTTCAGATCGAAATATGTGAAGTAGTTGACGACAACGTTGTTAGGGCGTTTGAGACGTTGATTCCACAACTATCAAAATCAAATCCTCCACCGAGTCGCTCAGAATTAGAAGTACTTGTGAAGTCAGAGGCCTCAACTCTTTTTGTGGCGAAACTTGACGGTCAAATCGTCGGGTCGTTGACTCTTGCTATGTTTCGAATTCCAACTGGAGTTCGCGCTTGGATTGAAGATGTCGTAGTTGATGACTCGGCTCGGGGGCATGGTGCAGGTGAAGCACTTAATCGCGCGGCATTAGATTTCGCTCAGGCCAATGGGGCGATCACAGTTGACCTCACTTCGCGACCATCCCGTGAGGCTGCCAATCGTTTGTATCAGCGCATGGGTTTCAAACTCCGCGAGTCAAATCTGTATAGGTACGACTTGTAATAACGTCTTATTTGGGGTGCGAGATGGTGGGTGAAGAATCATTCGGGGCCGTCTTTCAGTCCAACTATGCCCGGCCACCTTTGGGTGCCATAAATGAGAATTGACCAAATAAAAGGAGGTTACGGGCACCAAATTCTCCGATGTGAGTTGGTAATTTCTCTCTTCTCTTGCGATGATAGATAAGCACTCAAACAAGATGGGAAATGCCGGCTATGGGGAATAACAACGACAAAAAACTTTCGTTGGAAGAGGCTCG
>SXGQ01783643.1_pt1 | contig 10152 bp, 10 predicted proteins | sample 3178371 | NCBI WGS metagenome assembly SXGQ01 (sample SAMN11356859, study PRJNA531348) | freshwater metagenome | isolation source: freshwater sample F1-20 | place: China: Fuxian Lake, Yuxi | collected 2017-12-25 | reverse complement strand
ATCCAGTAACGAGCGATTACATCTCCGAGTGCGTATGCCTCAGCGTGACCCATATGTAGATCACCAGATGGGTACGGGAACATATCCAAGACATACTTCTTTGGGCGTGCATCGTCAGAGCGACCAGATTTGAATGGTTCTAACGTGTCCCAGATTGGAAGCCACTTCTCTTGAACGTACGCGAAGTCATAAGCAGCATGCTCGCGAGGTTCTGTGGTCATTGTTCAATCTTACCTTGCTTTAGATGCTTGCATTAAAGATCAAAAAATTGTGGAGCTAAGGGGATTTGAACCCCTGACCCCCTGCATGCCATGCAGGTGCGCTACCAGCTGCGCCATAGCCCCTTGAAGATGCACACTCTATATCCGTGATGCATAACAATTGAAATTAATGCGCAGTCGATCCCGATTCAACGCCTAAGAGTTCTTCTGGGATGCTGCCGGCGTTATGTTCTTCAAGGTACCAACCCTTATTTGGACTCTGCGCCAGAATTGACCATGAGGCATTTGATAGCCCGCCGATCTTTGCCCAATGCGTCAATGGAAGTTCTAGGAAATCGCCAAGTACGCAACGTGCAGTCCCGCCGTGAGTTGTAAAGACGATTAACTGATCTGATTTGTCTTTAAGCGCGTCTGTAATTGCAGCGCGGGCGCGTGCTGCTACCTCGCTGCGACGCTCGCCAACAGCACCTGCTGGATTATCTTCTCCATCAATCCACTTTACAAAGTTTTCAAAATCCTCTTCACGGTTCTGGGCACCTGTCTTACCTTCCCAATTTCCACCATGTGTTTCGCGCAACCGAGCATCAACAATCACGTCAATATTTATGATGTCAGCAAGTGATTGAGCGGTTGTGCGGGCGCGGTCTAGATCACTTGAATAAATTGCGGTTGGCTCCATACCTGCCAAAATTTCAGCAGCATGCTTTGCTTGATACATACCGAGTGCGTTAAGCGCAATATCTGAATGGCCTTGGAAGCGATTGAGTACATTCCAATCTGTCTGCCCATGACGCCATAAGAGAATGCGATTACCTGCCATCTGCGACCATCTCTTTAACTATCTCTAACTCAATCTGTGGGCAGTCATTCCACAAGCGATCAAGCATGTAGTACTTGCGCAATTCGCTGCTTTGAATATGTACTACTAAATCTGAATAGTCCAAAAGAATCCACTCTTCGCTACCTTCGCGACGTGCTGGTTTTTCGCCAACGAGACTAAGTTTTTTCTCAATTTCATCTGCAATTGAATCTACTTGACGAGGATTAGCACCGGTGACGATAAGAAAGACTTCACTGAGGACTAACTGATCAGAAAGATCGAGTGCGACCATCTCGGTTGCTAACTTATCGGCCGCTGCGCGTGCTGCGATCTGAGTGATGGTGATTGCGCTCTGGCTAGCTGCCATATAAGTGGTGCTCCTTAACAAATTGGGCGACTGAAGGTGAGTACTCTCTCGAAGATCCCTCTCGAATGCCAGTTGAGGCGATATCTAAGGCTGCAATATCTAGACCAACCTGACTTTCCGAGCCTGGTCGTTCGATGATGATAAATGTGACGAGTTTCTTAAGATCCTCAATCCGATGCCATTGCTCTAACTTTGCATAGGCATCACTGCCGATTATTAGGTGAAGTGAGTCATCGGGATATGTCTGTGCAACCGCCTCAACGGTGTCGATGGTGTAACTAGGACCTTCGCGCAAAATTTCAATCGGATTTACTTCTACCAGTGAAGAGATATCTGCGGGTAGATCTGAAACTGCAGCTTCACACATTGCTCGTCGTTGTGCCCCGGTTGCAACGGGTTCGTTATCGCGAAGTCGTGGTTGGCCCGCAGGAAAGATGATGATGTGATCAACAATATCTCGACGAAGTAATTGGGTTATTACATGCATGTGGCCAATGTGAATGGGGTCAAATGTCCCACCATAGAGACCGAGTCTAGCCAAAAGAGTTACTTATCTAGACGAAGTACTAAGTAGAGAAGAAGAACAAATACACCGAAGGCAAATGCACCAAAGACAATTGGGTCGGCTGGGAGTTCGCGAGTGATTTCGCTTGCAAGAATTCTCATAGCCCAATCCTACTACTGTGATCCCTCAAGGAGAGCCTTCAAGAAGAGCCCTCAAGAAGAGCCATGAAAGCAGCCTCATCAATAATGGTCACTCCAAGTTCTTGCGCCTTTGCTAACTTTGATCCTGGGTCACTTCCAACCAATACATAATCCGTCTTTTTTGAGACTGATGACGAAGGTTTCCCACCGTGGGCAGTGATTGTTTCGGCGATTGAATCTCTAGTGAAATGTTCTAGGCCACCAGTTACCACGATAGTCAGGCCGGCAAGAGTCTGCGGCTTACTTTCGCCAGCGACGTTCTTCATTGCAACGCCGGCAGCGCTCCACTTTTTCACAATAACTTGATGCCAATCTACTGCAAACCACACAACAATCGATTCGGCGATTACTCCACCGACGCCATCGATATCACTGAGCTCCTCCACTGTGGCGCTAGCGATTGCATCCATTGATCCAAGTCTTGTTGCTAGCGCCTGTGCCGCTGTTGGGCCAACGTGGCGAATAGAGAGCGCGACGATGGTGCGCCATAAAGGGCGCTCTTTCGCGTCAATGAGTGCTGCTAACAATTTTTCAACGTTCTTACCCGGTGTTCCATCTTTCTTTGTGAAAAATGGTGAAGCGACGAGCTTTTCTTCCGTCAAGTCAAAGAGATCACCTTCATCATCAATGACTTTATCTGCCAACAGAGCAGCCGCCGCTTCAAGACCAAGAACATCAATATCTAGCGCTGCGCGTGAGCCTATGTAGTAAATCCGCTCACGTAACTGCGCAGGACAGCGCTGTTGATTGGTGCAACGGATATCAACATCTCCATCAGTAATGGCCTTCAGCGCTGATCCACATTCTGGGCAATGTGTGGGCATGACAAATTTTTTCTCTTTGCCAGTGCGCGCAGCGATGACCGGTCCCAACACTTCAGGGATCACATCTCCCGCCTTGCGAATGATGACGGTGTCACCAATCAGAACACCTTTGCGTTCAATCTCTTCTTGGTTATGTAAAGTCGCATTTGTCACTGTAGATCCCGCAACTTTCACTGGCTCCATAAATGCAAACGGTGTTACACGTCCGGTACGACCAACGCTTACTTTGATATCAAGTAGTTTGGTGGTGACTTCTTCGGGTGGGTACTTATATGCAATCGCCCATTTCGGCGCTCGTGATGTAAAGCCTAGGGTGCGCTGAGATGCAATCTCATCAACTTTGATAACGATTCCATCAATTTCATGTTCAACATCATGACGGTGCTCGTTGTAGTGAGCAACAAATTTTTCAACATCTTCCCGAGTAGAAACAACTCGGAAACGGTTACTCGTTGGCAATCCCAGACCCTTAAGGAATTCATACGCCTCTGATTGGCTCTGAAAATTACCGCCATTATGAGCACCAATTCCATGAACAACAATACTTAATGGTCGTGAAGCACTCACTCGCGGATCTTTCTGGCGAAGTGATCCTGCTGCAGCATTGCGAGGATTCGCAAAGAGTTGCTTTCCCGCCTCTTCTAGAGATTCATTGAGCTCATTGAAGGCGGCGATTGGAAAGAAAACTTCACCACGTACTTCGATCTGTTCTGGAATATCTGATCCTTTAAGTGAGTGAGGCAAATTCTTGATTGTCTTCACATTTAATGTGACATCTTCACCAGTCACACCATTGCCACGAGTGAGAGCGCGCACCAGCTCTCCTTTTTCGTAGAGCAAGTTAATTGCAAGGCCATCGACTTTGAGCTCACATAAGTATCTCGGTTCGGTGATCTCTTTCTCCACGCGATCAAACCAGAGCCCTAGCTCATCTAAATCAAAGACATTATCAAGGCTCATCATCTTTTCGATGTGATCTCGTTGCTCAAACGTTGTCGAGAATCCACCTCCGATATGCAGTGAAGGTGAATCGGGCTCTAGGAGTTCAGGATTTTTCGCTTCAAGTTCTTTTAACTCTTTGAGCAATTGATCAAATTCAGCATCTGTAATCGTGGGAGCGTCGAGAACGTAATATTTAAATTGGTGATCCCGTATCTCTTGGGTCAGTTCAACAATTCGATGCCGGGCTGCGTTGTTCATGCAAGGGTCTCGCAAATTGTCGCCGAACCAACAACACGATCATCGTCATAAATCACCATTGCCTGGCCAGTTGCAAGACCTAGCAGTGGCGAATCTAAATCTGCCTGCAGATGGGTTCCATCAAAACGATATGTGCATGGCAGGGCCTGGCCATGTGCGCGAACCTGAACAAATCCGCGGTGATCACCTGCAACCACATCAGGGCCACACCAGATTGCGCGCTCACCTTTCATCGATGTCACCGCTAACTCTTCGCGGGGACCCACCACAACAGTGTTGGTGATTGGTTCAATTTTTAAAACAAATCGAGGAGAACCATCTGCGGTAGGAACGGTGATTCCTAAACCTTTGCGTTGTCCGATCGTGTATGTATAGGCACCTTTATGTGTACCAATTTCTTTTCCGTCTTGATCAACAATCGGCCCATCTTCACTTCCCATCCGTTCGCGCAGCCAACCTGCGTTATCACCTGATGGAACAAAACAAATATCGTGGCTATCTGGTTTCTGCGCAACAGCGAGACCGCGACGTTCTGCCTCAAGACGAATATCAACTTTTTCGGTATCACCCAGTGGAAAGAGCGCACCACTGATCTGTTCGCGATTGAGAACTGCCAATACATAGGATTGATCTTTTAGCGGATCAACCGCACGATGAAGTGTTCGCCCCGTTTCGGTGGTTCGCGTACGCGCATAATGTCCGGTGATAACGCCATCAAAGCCCATCGCCTTAGCACGATCTAACACTGCTGCGAACTTAATCTTTTCGTTGCAACGAAGACATGGATTTGGCGTACGTCCTGCCTTGTATTCGCTCATAAAATTCTCAACAACTCCTGCATGAAATTCATCTGCCATATCCCAGATATAAAACGGGATACCTATGACATCTGCTGCCCGCCGGGCATCATGTGAATCTTCAATCGTGCAGCACCCACGCGCCCCTGAGCGATACTTTTGTGGGTTACTCGATAGCGCAAGGTGTACACCGATTACATCGTGACCTTCTTCTACGGCACGTGCTGCGGCAACTGCTGAATCAACGCCACCTGACATCGCTGCGATGAGCTTCATAACGAGTTCGCCGCCTTTGCCATCTCGATGACCTCAGGAATCACACTTAACGTGTATTCAATATCTTCTTCGGTCGTATTTGCCCCAAGTGAGAAGCGAAGAGAAGATGTTGCGCCGATTTCATCACGGCCCATCGCCATAAGTACGTGGCTTGGGCGATGTACTCCTGCGGTGCATGCTGCCCCAGTGGAACAAGAAATTTTCTTGCCATCCATGAGTAAGAGTAAAAAATCTGCCTGCGTGCCAGGGAAAGTAACATTCACAATCCCTGGTAGGCGCTGTGCATCTCTTCCATTGATCTCTGCCTGTGGTGCGACTTTGCTGATTCCACTTTCAAATGTATGGCGCAATGAAAGAACGCGTTCTGCGCTATATGAATTTTCTCTTACTGCTGCAGCAAAAGCGACAATTGATGGAGCATTGAGAGTTCCACTTCGAATTTCGCGCTCTTGTCCCCCGCCGTGTAACAGTGCAGGCATCTCAAATGCTTTCCGCAATATAAGTGCACCAATGCCAAGTGGCCCACCGACTTTATGAGCACTGATCGTCATTGCAAAGAGACCAAGGCCTGAAAAGTTAAGTGGAACTTTCATGAAGCTTTGCACTGCATCTGTATGGACAGGAATAGCACCGGCAATTTCAACAACAGTATCGATAGGTTGAACGACACCAGTTTCATTATTTGCACTCATTACCGAAATCAATGCGATCTCATCACCACGTGCTGCCACGAGTGCGCGCAAGAAATCGCAATCGATAACTCCTGCATGAGTGACAGGGATTTCAATAAGCTCAGCGCCTTCATGTTCAACAAGCCAATGGGCAGGATCAAGAACTGCGTGATGCTCAATTGCGCTGACCACAATGAGGTTTTTATCCGGTGCGCTCCAGAACAATCCTTTGATGGCAGAGTTATTTGCTTCGGTGCCAGATCCAGTGAAGATCACTTCACTTGCCTGACAACCGAGTGCCTGTGCAATCACTTCGCGTGCCTCTTCGACATCCTTACGAGTGGCACGTCCATCGGTGTGAAGGCTTGATGGGTTTCCAATTTTGCGTAATGCGCGCTGCATCGCATCGATGGCAGGCTCAATCATCGGCGTTGTCGCCGCATGATCGAGATAGATACTCATGGAGAGAATCCTAGTTCGAACTTCTGACCAATCAGAATCAAACCAATGCCAATCTCCCGCATTAAAATCTTGGGATGCGCCAAAAAGCATTTCTTGCCCTGATGGGGTTAACTATCGGACTTTTGCCGACCTCCCCGGCGCATGCTGTATATGGAGGAACAGACGCCACCGGATCCCCGCTCGTTCTTACTCTTCTCACCAGCAAAAATGCACGAGTTTCATTCTGCTCAATGGCACTACTGACTGAACGAATTGTCGCCACAGCAGCGCACTGCGTAATTGAGGATCAAGGTGTCGCACCAAATCTTCGGTGGAAAATCTCAGATATGTATGTCAGCCAACCTGGAGCTGACGTCACAAAAGATGACATTAATACGCGAGTTCAGGTTCAAAAAGTGATAACTCGAGATGACTTTATTAATACATGGAAACCAGAGATACGCGATTATCGGACACAGATAAATGACATAGCTTTTCTTTTTTTAGAGAAACCTTTAGTTAAAGGGTACAAAATAGATATAGCAACTGATGAAGAAATAGATTTTGCAATCACCAAGGGTCAGCAAGTGACTCACTATGGGTATGGATTGCAGACTCCAAATGTTCAGTCACACTCTCCCTGGAAAACTCAACTTCGATTAGTAGATGGATACAATCCTCATCTTGAAAAATCCAAAGTTGTATATAGCCAAGAAGGACCAACTGCATTATGCCCAGGTGATTCCGGTGGTCCCTGGTACATCGAAGTCGCGGGTGTAACAAAAATTGCAGCTGTATTGGTTGCAGCTAGCGGTTGCAGGGGAACCTTGCCTTATAACGGAGTAGCCCTTGGCACAAGAATTGCTCCATACATGGAGATGGCTAATTTAAAGTGGAATGAATTCATTTCAATTGAAGAATCGGCGAAAGCAAGCGAGCAACTGAGAACTACAGAGCTTGAGAAGACTAGAACACAAGCAATTGCCGACGGAACGTATATCGCGCCTGGTGGCTGTCATGTCCTTGGAATTAATGCTGAATTGCAATCTCAGGACTCTAATGGAATCTGGAGCGTAAGCACGCCAGCAATCGGTTGGATTCCATCAGATGCATCCTGTCCAAAAACTCATACACATCAGCCTTGGGCTGTTTCAAAAGTTGAGGAGGGGACAAAACTTAGATGGAGATATTGGGGTGCTAACTGGGAGGTCTTTGGCGAAACTTTTAGTTGGAGAAACCCTGTATCTGTGGGAAGTGCGCCTGTTTCGATTGAGAAACCAATCGTAAAGGCAGCAAATATCACGATCACCTGCACTAACGGTAAACGAAGCAAAAAAGTGACAGCTATAAAACCTAAATGCCCAACGGGATGGAAGATTAAGCGTTAGCCAGAAAAAGTTATGACTTGTGTGCAGCCATTGCCGTCGTGGCCTGAGGCAAGACAGCGAAGAGATCTCCGACAACACCGAAATCACAGATTTCAAAGAGTGGAGCCTCGGGATCTTTATTCACGACAACAATTGTCTTTGAGGTCTGCATGCCTGCCCGATGCTGGATTGCTCCAGAGATTCCACACGCAACATAGAGCTGTGGGCTTACAGTTTTTCCAGTCTGACCAACTTGGTGAGAATGTGGATACCAACCAGCATCTGTAGCTGCGCGTGAAGCACCGACTGCAGCGCCTAACAAATCTGCGAAACTTTCAACGGCTGCAAAATCTCCACCTGTACCGCGACCACCAGAAACAACAATTGACGCCTCTGTTAGCTCTGGACGTCCACCTTTAACTGGAGGCTGCGTTGCTGTGATTGTTGATTTCTTTGCAAGATCTGAAATTGTTACTGCAATGTTTTCAATCGCAGCCGAAGATGCAGTGAGATCAGCCTCGACTGAATTTGGGCGAAGTGTGATCACAGGGATTCCGTGAGTGACAGTTGAGTGCACTGTTGTCGATCCACCAAAGACAAGCTGAGTTGCAACCTTATCGCTGGCGACATCTACCGCATCGGTGATAATTCCTGATTCAAGAGCGATGGCAACGCGTGCTGCAACCTCTTTTCCGAAAGCGTGTGATGCGACCAAGATTGCACCTGCGCTCTTTGCTTGTGCTACCTGGGCAAGTGCTTCAGCCACTGCTGCAATGCCATGCTGGGTGAAATCATTTGCTTCAACGATTGCAATCGAAGAGATAGGTCCTTGGTTAAGTGTTGCAGCCATTGCTGCACCTTGCCCGACAGGAGCCATGACAACTGCACATACATCGCCCATGCGGGCGCCGACTGTTGCAAGCTCTGCACTGGTTTTAGTTGCGGTTCCACCTTGGAAATCGGCGAGAATAATCACTGTGCTCATATCAACTTCTTCTCTGCTAGGAATGTTGCAAGTGCGCTTCCACCGTCACCACTATCGGTAACGATCACACCTGCGCTACGGGCTGGACGAAGTGCTGCATCTTTGACTTCAGACCAAGCGCTGACTGGGGCAACTCCAACAGCTGCAAGATCGCGAGTTTCAATAGTCTTTTTCTTGGCAGCCATGATTCCTTTAAAGGATGGATAACGCGGCTCATTAATCTTTTCAACCACACTCACAACTGCAGGAAGTGATGCCGTGATGCTATCGACGCCTGCTTCTGTGACACGGGTGATTGAGATAGTTGATGCGCCAGGATCAACATCAACTTTGCTTGCAAATGTCATCTGTGCCCATCCCAATCGCGCTGAAAGCATCGCAGGGATAACGCTCATACGAGCATCTGTTGATTCGGTTCCACAGATAACAAGATCAAAACCACCATCTGCAATCGTCTTTGCAAGAACTGCCGACGTTGCAAGTGCATCTGAACCAGCGAGCGCGCTATCTGAGATAAGAATCGCATCATTTGCACCCATCGAAAGCGCTTTACGAACTGCTTCGGTTGCACGCTCTGGCCCCATTGTGATGATGGTGACTGTATGAGGACCACCTTCTTCATTGCCACCATGCGCCTCTACAATTCGAAGCGCCTCTTCCACTGCATATTCATCAAGGTCATTCAGAACAGCATCAACGCCTTCACGATCAAGACGCGAATCAATCATCTTCTTCTCGGCCCATGAATCTGGAACTTGCTTTACGCAGACTGCGATCTTCATACGGCACAGGTTACTGATGAGTAGGTCGATTCACAATCTGAAAAACAAGGCAAGATACCCCTCATGTTGCCTGCCGACCCCCGCACCCTTGGGGCTACCGTCACAGAGGGCGGAACAAACTTCGCCATCTGGAGTAATGCAGCCGACGCCGTTGAGCTCTGCCTCTTTAATGAGGTGAATGGGAAGTTGATCGAGACTCGCTTTGCACTCTCGCACCGCAATGGCCCCATCTGGCATGGCTACCTCGCAGGGGTGCGTGCCGGCCAACGTTATGGTTACCGCATCTACGGTCCATGGGAACCTGAACAAGGAATGCGATCCAATGCTGCCAAATTGCTCATTGATCCATACGCGCACTCACTTGATGGCAAACTTTCATACGTTCCCGAAATTTTTGGTCATGTGGCAGTTGATGCAATTGGTAACGGCGATCTCACAGTGCGCGATGATCGCGACAGCGCACCCTTTGTTCCACTCTCAGTTGTCACCCAATACTCACCGCGAGAAATACATCGTCCTCTCACATCGTGGGCAAAAACGGTTATCTACGAAGCACATGTTCAAGGACTCACCGCTAAAAATTCTCAGATCCCAGAAAATGAACGTGGAACATATCAAGGCCTTGGTCATCCCAGCACCATCGCGCATTTAAAGTCGATCGGTGTCACAGCCCTTGAGCTCTTGCCGATTCATACT
>SXGQ01528843.1_pt1 | contig 10152 bp, 14 predicted proteins | sample 3178371 | NCBI WGS metagenome assembly SXGQ01 (sample SAMN11356859, study PRJNA531348) | freshwater metagenome | isolation source: freshwater sample F1-20 | place: China: Fuxian Lake, Yuxi | collected 2017-12-25 | reverse complement strand
TCTTGAAGCGGTATGTCAACTCGTCGGCCACGAAGGAGGACGCGATCAACACCGTTCTCCACTTTTGGAGATGCCGGCTGAACGACATTGATTGGATCAAGACCCACCGGCGGCATGAGGTTGAGACCTGCATTTCCCCGGAGGAGATCGTTCGGTCGAAGATCCGCGACTAGGCCCAGACACGGGGGCTTCGTCTAGATATCGTAGTAGCCTTCTCTGGGGATTGAGAAGTCTTTTCCGAACTCCTTTTCCAACCGTTTCCTGATTTCGTAATGGGCCCATCCTTTTAGGTTGATTTCAAGCCAACCGAAGAGATCCTCCTCATCCAACCCCTTGTTCCAGACCGCTGCCATCATGACTGAGTCTCGTGGATCTTCCAACGCGAATGCGTAGACATCGGAGTGTGCGTAGACTGGATTGGAGGCCAAGATCACGGACAACTCTTCAGAGTCATTTACTATGTCGTAGTCAATGCCAGCGAGTTCTTCCATGGTGCTTTTGGGGTTGCTGACCACCGCTAGCGCCACACCCGGCTTATCGGCTTCCGGCAGTTCAAAGAAGGCGCGATCTACCTCTTCGACGGTCGCGCCGCTAGGCCACGGTAACTTGATCTGCCCCGCCGCGCTTGCACCATCCGCGCCCCCCGAACCACCACCCGCGCTGCCTCCCCCTCCTCCCCCACCGCCTGCGCCACAGGTATTCCCGGGTTTGAATCCGCCCGCACCCGTACCACAGTCTTTGAGTGTGAGTTTGATCTTCATGGGTGGGTCTGGCGCTGGTTAGAAGCGTTCTGCCGCGACACGAACACCCAAATCATCATCCTCGCTGGCTAGTCGCGCCAGCGTGGCTTGCGGTGTGTTGGGGTTGTCGGCTACACCACGGCGCACACTAACATCCACATCTTTGGACATTGCGGCTAGTGTGTCTGGTGGTGTGGAGCGGTTCTGGGCTACCTCGTAACGCACCCGCCCATGCTCATCCTTGGATAGTTTGTCCAGCGTGGCTGACGGTGTTTTGGGGTTCTTGGCTACATCAATACGCACAAACGCATCCCAGTTCGTGGACAGTTTGTCCAGCGCGTCTGGCGGTGTGTGCGGGCTGCTGGCGGCTGGGCTTCTGCCCGGTGTGCCACCGCTACCTCCGCTACTACTACCCCCACCCGACGCACAGGTATTCCCGGGTTTGAAGCCGCCGGCCCCCGTCCCACAGTCTTTGAGTGTGAGTTTGATCTTCATGGCCAACTATAGCGCGGCCATCAGCGCCGTGCGGCGTTGCGAACTTCCTCGTTCTCGTCGTTGGCTAGTTCGGCTAGTGTGGCTGCTGGTGTTTGGGGGTTCTTGGCTACCCGATAGCGCACGCCCAAATCCTCGTCCTTGGATAGTTTGGCTAGCGCGGCAGCGGGCGTGTTTGTGTTCTTGGCTACCAAAAAGCGCACTCGCGGATCCTTGTCCCTGGACAGCTGGGTTAGTGTGGCGAGCGGTGTGTTGGGGTTGTCGGCAACCATTTCGCGCACGCCCCCGTCTCTATCAATGGACAGTTTGACTAGCGCGTCTGGCGGCGTTTTTGGGTTGCTCGTTACGCCGTGGCGCACACGCCAAGCCTTGTCCTTGGACATCGCCACCAGCGTGGCGACTGGTGTTTCGGGGTTCTTGGCTACCGAATAGCGCACAGCCTCGTTCTTGTCCCCAGCCATTGCGGCTAGCGCGGCTGGTGGTGAGCTTGGGTTACGGGCGACCGCAATACGCACACTCCAGTCCCTATGCTTGGACAGTTCAACCAGCGTGGCTGGTGGTGTGGAGCGGTCCTGGGCGCTAGCGATCCTGTTCCCAAACGAACCATCCCTGCCCCCGCCGCCGCCGGATGCACAGGTGTTACCCGGCTGGAACCCGCCGGCCCCCGTACCGCAGTCTTTGAGATTGACGGTTACGCGCATGGGCAACTAAACTACCGTCGGTCCCCACCACCCACACGATCATCCAGGTCTTGAGCAAGGTCGGCTAGCGTCCTCGGTGGAGTAGATGGGTTGTCGCGTACCGCACGACGCACCTGCCATTCGCCATCGAAGGCTAGGTCGTCGAGTGCGTCCGACGGTGTGTTTGGGTTCTTGCCTACGGCCCCGCGCACCTTCTCGTCTTCATCCCTGCTGAGTGCGTCTAGTGTGGTTGGCGGTGTGGATGGGTTGCCGGCCAGCGCCTCGCGCACTTCCCAATCCTTATCCTTAGCCAGTTCGGACAGCGTGGCTGGCGGTGTGCGTAGGTGGCTGGCTACCCCGTAACGCACTTGAAACGCCTCGTCCTTAGACATTGCGGCTAGTGTGGCCGGCGGTGTTTTGGGGTTGCTGGCGGCTGAGATTCTGCTCCTCCCACCGCCACCTCCGGCCCCGCAGGTGTTGCCCGGTTGAAATCCGCCGGCCCCCGTACCGCAATCCTTGAGTGTGAGTTTGATTCGCACGGTCTAGTCTATGCGCCCAAAGGGGGGTCCACCCGCTGGGGCGCTGGCCCGTCCTCAACGGAAGTAACACTCAATGTGCCGTGCGACCAGATTGGCGGCAGCGAAGACTCTAGTGACTAGAGCGGCCTCGTTCGTGGTGAGGGAGAGTGGGTTGCCCAATCCAACAACAGCCACCTCCGTGGACACCCCGACAGAACCATTCTCAGCCCAAGAGGCGATTACCCCGATCTCCAGCCCCGCCACGGGGGTAAAGCGGACAATGATCCCCGACTCGTTCATGGTTGTGGCGGCTGGCAACAGCGCGGTTATGGCGCGGCATTGCCGAATCAGGGTATTGATCCGCTCGGCTGGGATGCCGCAAAGGTTGTCTACGGAGTTGCCCTGGCGGCGGATTGGCCCCAGGCAACCACCGCACACCAGATCACTACCGTGCCCGTTGTGGGAGAAGATGGGGTGTATTGGGTTCCCCCCTTGGTCAACAGAGTCTGGCTTGTCGAGGCCGGCCTTTGCAATACAGCCGAGACACCAAATGCCGGTGTCGGTGGCGTAGGCGATGGGGGTGGTAGCACTCATGCCGCTATTCTATCGGGGGGGTTGTCCACCGTCAACCACCAAACTGGCGCGGGTGTGCTAAAAATACTGACCCCCGTCTGTACACTACCCGCATGATCACCATTCCACACCCCGACGGCAGCATCGTAGTCGATCTACTCACACCCAACGATTGGGTAGCCATGTCGGAGCAACGATGGGCGGCGGTACGCCGGCAGTTGGTAGCCGACCTAGAAGAGTCTGGCGCATCGGCTGATGCTCGGCTGGGGGCGCTACGGGCTCACTCCAGCACGAAGGGATCAGTGATGGATGCCCTCTTGCACATCTCGACCATCACGGGAGCGACAGAGACAATTACCCTCGCCCTAAAACGGATTGGGAGAGAGTCGGCGGCCGGAGACTGTATGAAGGCGATGGGGATGGACAAGACCGTTCGGACAGCCATGCTGTTAGTTGGGTACAACAGCGAGGATTCGGATGCAAACCCTACGGTGGGCGGGAGCAAGACTACCTTCTAGCCGCCCGACTCGTCGCGCTCCACTTTCCCGGGCTTGGTGACCCAATGAAACTCCCCCTAGATCGGTTTGTGTTTTGGGTGCAGTCGTGTAAGGAGCGTAGGGTCAAATCGACCGCCGAAACCCACCACGAACGGGTTGCCCGCGAACTACGAGAGCGGACTGACTAAGATTCACTATGGCAACCGGCGCCGGCCCAGATGATGTATTCAAGATCGAACTCCGGGCAGATCTTACGGCGTGGGAAAAAGATATTGCTAGGGCTGCGACCATCGCGGCGCAGGCCATGTCCCGGGCGCAAAGGCTGTACCCAGGCGGGATGAACCCAGCCGACAGAGCCTATTCCCCAACGCTCCCCCCAACACCCGTCCCTCAAGTACCCACCCCACCACCGCCACCACCACGGCCACCACAGCCACACGGTCCTATCTCCCCAGAAGCCGCCATGGCTGGTGATCCTGCTCGCCGCTTACGGCCACGCCGATCTTTGGTCGGCATGGTCGGGCGTCAGTTTGAAAAGACGGCCATGCGCGGCGCGATGGGACTGGTTGGGGTCGGCATGGCCGCCGCGCTGATGGATGGTCTTGCCGAGGGCATCAAGTCTGAGCGGGGAATGGTCGGGGTCGGGCTCGCCCTTGAAAAACAGATACGAAACCTACCGCTAATCGGCTCCGCCCTCAAACTTGGCGAGGCGATGGGCGAGGCTTTGTTGGAGTCGATGTTTGGGGATGATTACGACACCACGGAAGAGGTGGCCCGTAAGGCAAAAGAGGCGCAAGACCTAGCGCAAAAACGCATACGGGGCGCTATTGAGGTTGGGGCCGTGGTGGAAAGCGCCGCCAAACGGGAGGCGTCGCACCGCGCCGGGATACTCAGGAGTGTCGGTGATGAGTTGGGGGCAAGCAAGCTCCTTCACGCCGAACGGATGCGCCAGATCGACAGGGAAAACGCCGAAAACGCCTTGAAGGTGTCGGGAACACCGCAGGAAATACTGGCACAGACGGCGTTGTTGGAGCAAGCAGCCGCAGCCGCGAAAGATCAAGCCAACCAGGAGCGTGCCCTGGAAATGGCAGAGGAACGGCTGGCTTTGGCCGAACGGCTCGTCAAATCAGCCGGCTCCCTTGAGGGCATCGAAGCCTCCATAGCCGAGCTTCAGTCGGTTACGCCCCAACAGGATGCCACCATCCGATACGCCCATGAGATAAAGGAGGCGACACGGGAACGGGCGCTCGCAGAGGGTCAGATCAACAAGATCGTTGATGACCGCGAGAGGAAGAACGCGACGGCCATAGCCGACAAGACGAAGGAACTGAGCATCCTTCAGTCAACCCACGACTTAGAGAGGGCCATGCACAAGGCCCAGGTTGAGAGCCTTAGTCTGACGGACAAGGTGGCCGATTCAGAGGCGAAGTTGCTACTGGCGCGAGCTGCCGAACTCCCACACCTGCGCGAGAAGTTGGAACTCGAATCGGCCATAGCCGCTGCCACAAGAGAACGGGAGATCGCCTACGCAACAGCGGCGCAGGAGGAGGATTCGGCAAGACAGAAAGAGCTTGAACACCTAGCGGATCTCCAGTACCAGACTGGCGTGCTGGCGGCACAGGAGCGGGACAGGATCCGCATGATTGAGCGGTTCCGCCACTCCGAGGGCGGCCAGACGGCAATCGGCGCGTTCAGGTTCGCTTCAGCCCTACAAGCCGGCGGGGATAGCACCGAGCAGTTGTCGATGCTTACCGCAGCCCCCACCCTTCCGGCCACACCCGATGTGGGTGCGGTAGAGAGGGAGATCGAAAGGCTAACCAGCCCAGTACCACCAACAGGGCTAGAGGAACTCGGCAAGGCCCAGGGCACTGCTGAGTCTATTGCACGGTCCATCAGGGAGAAGGGGGCTGAGTGGGAACTTCAAGCCGAGAGGGGACCAGCTACCAAGAAGCCAACCGAGAGGGAACTTACCCAAAAGGAGAAAGAGCAACTAGCCTGGGCTTTGCGTCTGAAAGCCCAGCGGGACCAGGAGTGGGAAAGGGAGGAGGAAAGATTCGGAATCCGCGGCTTTAGTGGTAAGACGCTGGACGAACAGATTGAAAATATTGAGCTACTACAGACCAGGAGCAACCCAGAAACGGGGGAAATGCTGGCTGCTCCGGGGTCTGAGCTAGGAAACCAACTGGATGCGCTGAGGCGTAAGAAAAGAACCGAGCGGGCCAACAGCGGCGACAGAACTCCGGATAAGGGATACTTTCCCCGCGACTACGAGTACGAGCCGGGGGTGGTAGGACCACAGGCGATGCTCCCGTCCTTCCTAGACACGGAGAAATTCCTCAGGGCAAACCCCAACAAGCAGGTGGGGTTTGGTGGACTTGGTGGAGGGAAGTTCGATCCGCGTCTTGGGTGGGATGGGTTTGGGGAGTGGATGAGGCCGGCGGCTACACCACGGTTCAACCCGACTGGTGGTGGCAGGGGGGCGTTCAACCCAGCGGAGTTCCTGCGAGGCATACAACGGGATCCCGGGGAGTACATGACCGGGTTGGGGTCTGGTGGTGCGCCGTCCATCGGGTCGATTGGTGGTGATCCACAGATGGCACGGCTGCTAGATGTGATGACCGAGGTGGCATCCCACCTGAGAGCGCAGGCTTCATAGTGGCGACGATCATCGAACTGATAGGTAGCCGCGAGGTGGAAACCAGCGGGCCTCGCCTGACGGCGCGGAGGCGGTTCCATATCAGCGGGTTGTCGTACAACTCCATCGAGGGTGTCAAAGCCTCCCTCGGTGACGGACTCCCCAACTACGGCGATGCGTTCCCCGACAACGCCTTTGACCGCAACCTTCTAGCCAACGACATCCAGATCGCACCCGATCCGGCCTTCTCCGGGTCGGCCTACTTCGTCACGGTGTCGTATGCAGTCTTCCCGCTGGACAATGTGCCAGCCGGGAATGTGGGTCACCAGAGCATTTCGTCGCGTGGAACGGTGTCGTTCGTTGAGCAATGGCGTGGGTTTACCCCCACGGCTCTGGCAGAATCGATCAGGATTCATGCGCCAGACGGTGATCCCAAGAACCAATCGTGCGAAGCAATGACATTCCCCCCACAAGGGGGCGCTGGGGGTGGCGCTGGTGGCCTCGGCGGTGGCGGTACTGCCACACCGTGCGTGGATTGGACGCACCCAGAGGACATTGGCGGGGTCAAGATAGACGCGAACGGTGAGCCAATGTCAGGACTCAACCCGACCCAATCAATCCAGATAACAGAGATCGTCACCGGGTGGAGCGGGGCGTTGCTCAGTACCCTTCGCAGCGCACGGGCAACCCGCAATCGGGTCGAGTTTGCTGGGTTTGCAAAGGGGACGGTGGTCTACATGGGGTTCGAGATATCTCAGCAGAATGACCTGTATCAGATCACCCATGAGTTCGCCGAATCGTCTGGCTACCATCTGATCCAGATGCCGTGCCGCAACTATTCCAAGTACACCAACCCGGCCTGCGCTAAGGCGGCATCGGTCGTGCTGTGGAAGCAGCCGTTCATGGGCTTTTCCAACTTCCAAGAACTGTCATTCGTGAACAATGGGTTTGCTGGAGTGATCCACTAATGGCTAACGAAATCACACTCAACGCAACCCTCGCTGTGTCAAAGGACTCGTTCAAGACCTCGTTCCAGCCCGGAACGCTACGGGTGACACTTACGAGCGAGCCGGCATTCTCGGGTGTGTTGGCGATTGGGACTAGCGCGGAAAGCGTCACGCTGACCGATATCTCTACGGCCGGCTATGCCTGCTTCCGCAACCTCGCCAGCACTTCGTCAACCAGCTATGTGGAACTTGGTGTTGGAACCACCTCGTCGCCGCAGATGTTTGTGAAACTCAAGCCGTCTGAGTACGCCATCTCCCGGCTCGCTAGCACGGTGTTGATCGCTAAGGCGACCGGGGCAGCGGTGAACCTGCAAACCCTGATCCTGTCGGACTGACACTCATGGATATGTTTCCACGGTTCAAGAGTGGCCGCTGGGGGCCACTTAGGCCCGACGCGCTGAACCGCATGATGTCGTCAATTGAGCGGGCAGCAAACCCGATGAGCCGCCGAATGGTTCAGGCGTGGGGTCGGCAAATCATCCACCCTAGTGGCGGTGGCGACCTGTATGTTGGCATCGTTGGCAGGCTGTTCGATCTAGATCAGGTCGCAGTCGCCATTCCCAACGCCATCTACCCGTATCTGTTCGCGCAGGCAGAGTTGGGGGCACAGAAGGGCGATCCTGCCGCATGGTCGTGGCAAATCAAGACTGACGGGCTGTCCACCATCAACGGGGATGGGGTGATGTTCTCCCACGACCCATACCTCCCATCCGGCAACGCATTCGCCGATCCAGTGGGCACGGTGTCGGAAACGCTTGGCGATATTTGCATTGCGTCGGAGATGCCAGTTTCCACCAGCGGGACTCCGATCCTGGCCGGGAATGGTGATGTGGTGTCGAGGGCGTACTACGGCTGGCCCATCGCCGCACCAGATCCCGCCGGGGGAATGAGTGGCCGCTACACGACCGTGGAGTTGATGCAGGTAGTGAACGGCGCGACTGGTTCCGATGGCATCCTCATCTTCCATTGTGGTTTCTTGCCGGGGATGCCACCCGGCCTCGGTACGCCAGCCGTCTCAAACGGGGGCCACCTGATCGTCCAGAACCTGTGGAAGCCAATGGACAGGGCTTGCTTCGGTAACGGGGTGCTGGCCCCAACGGTAAGGGTGCGCCCCATTTGGGATGCTGAACCCGCTGGCACTCACATAATCCCCGTGTTCCGCTATGGTTACACCGCATACACATACATCGCCTGTGGAACAGAAACCCTGTGCGGTGGCAACACCGAAAACTGTGTGCCGTGATCGTCGCCTGCTGCTGTGGCACTGACGGCGGGCCAGTCGATCCGCCCCCATCCGCGTGTGCGCCATGCTCCGCGTGGTGTCCGCAGGGGCCAGTATTGCAAGCCTTCTCCATCACCGCCAACTGGAACATTCGCGGGGCTAACGGGGATGGTACGGGTGGGGTGATCTATCAAGGGCAGGCGGCATTCCCCACGGCCAAACTGAGAGCGCGGTACGATCTGGTGCGAACATCGCACGCGCAACAGCCCTGCTCCTACTCGGCATCGAATGTTCTTGGTATTGCGCTGGTTCCAGCCGTGGGGCGCGTGGCTGTCTCTGGGACGGTTTCGCTTGAGATGTGCCACTCCGGGCAGGTGATTACGACCGGGCTGCTACGGGCAACGGCGTGGCTCAGGTTCGTTGCGCCAACATCCCCGATCATCGTCGGACTGGTATCGCCCTACGATGACCCGGACTGCCCCGACCCCCAGCAGGAGCATGATTTGCACTCATGGTGTACATGGAGGGGGGATGCTGGGATCGGCGTATCGGCGTTCGGTGGTCAGGTGTCTCTTGGGGCATCCGACGCTTGGACTACCCCCCACTTCGCCACCCACCGTCCGTGGAATGGCGACTGCGGGAAACTCCCACCAGAGTGGCCTACCCCGCATGAGGTCGATTTGCACCTTGTGGCGCACGCGCATGAGCGCAGGACTGGTAACTCCAAGTTGCGGTGCTGCGACGGATCGCCAATCATCCCGTGCTGGTCAACGATCAACTACCAGCCGTTCGTTGGCTATGTCGGATGTGGGGGGGCGTGTGTTGCGGACTGTGACCCGGCGGTTGAGTGGGAACACGGTTATGGTGGGGTGTTCGTGTGACCTGCAAGCATTTGGTTGGGGGGAAGTGTGCGCTTGGGCTGTTGGAGTCCCCGACCCCGGACGAGTGCGCGTCATGCTTCGACAACACCGACCCCAGCCCAGAGATAGCGGCGATGCAACGCGCTGGCCGTCCACCGAACCTAGTGATGAGTTTCAAGGGTGCGTACACCGCCATCACCACCTCCATCTCGGCTCGGGTGTCGGACGATGTCGCCAACCAACGGAGGGCCGTGTGTATGTCCTGCCCCAGTCGGTGGCCGGGAGATCAACACAACGCCGACCCGGTTGGCTGGTGCAAGTCTTGTGGTTGCGGGACTGGTGCGCTGGCGGCGCTGTCGGTCAAGATCACCAAGTCGGGCGCACGGTGTCCCAAGTCCCTGTGGCCCTAGAATCGGTCTGTGGGCCGCAAACTAACCAGCCTCCCCCTGACCACCACGACCAAGCGGGTGATTGGTGCGGGTACGGGCCAGCGAATCACCATCGACGGTATCTGGATTTCGCTGGTGTCTGGCGGTGGCATCTCGTATCGGTTGCACCTCGTTGGGCCGGGAGAAACAGCGACCAACGCCAATGTCTTTGTTTACGATGTGACCCTCACCAGCGCCCAGCGGTATGAAGTCCTCGGCTCCCCACTCAACCAAAACCTTGTTCTGCGGGAGGGCTGGGAACTGTGGGCGCGAGCATCGGCGTTGCAACTCGTCCTGACGGTGTGGGGGCAGATCAGCGGCCCACCTAGAATCTGAGAATGGGCTATCGCATCGCCTTGTGTCCGGTCACCACCACATACAAGCGGATCATCCACTCCACCCCGGAGAACAGGGTCGTGGTAGATGCGATTTGGCTGGCGAACACTACGGGCGCGTCGATCAACCTGCGGTTGTATGTGCTGCGTCCCGGCGAAACAATC
>SXGQ01673065.1_pt1 | contig 10153 bp, 11 predicted proteins | sample 3178371 | NCBI WGS metagenome assembly SXGQ01 (sample SAMN11356859, study PRJNA531348) | freshwater metagenome | isolation source: freshwater sample F1-20 | place: China: Fuxian Lake, Yuxi | collected 2017-12-25 | reverse complement strand
TTAATTGAGCGCTCAAACTTAGCCTCAGGCAGATCGCTATATGCATAAAAGCCGCACTCACAATCTGCCACCGGTGGCACATGCTCTTTGTTAATTGTGCACTTAGCAGAGGCATCAGAGAGGTATGTGTCCCCGGTTAATCCAGTAAGAGTCGGCGCACGTCCTGTAATGATCGCTAATTTATATCCATGCATCACCTCACTAGGCAAATCAAAAGCATGGTTGTAATTTAATTTACTATGCGCCGTATTATTTTTAAGGCCAGCCTTATCACTTGCTTTACCGACTGTAATAAATCCAATAATAAACACCAGTGGCACTACGCCCACAAACAAATACAAAGCGGTAATAATTACATTTTGTGAGATAAGTGGATCTTCTTGTTCACTAAAGGCTCCTAGTAGATAGGCAAGAGATAGGACGCCAAGTGCGATCAGGGGATAGATACGTATTAATCTAATTAACCTGCGACGATTTTGGGCGTAATCCATAAAAGTAATTAAACACCTACTTATGCTTCTTCGGCGGGTGATCTAGATCTACCTCACACCTCATTTACATCAGTAAATCTAAGAGGTAAGTTTGGAGCACTAGGTGAGGATTTAATATGGCTGAGATCGGTGAACCAGATCGGGTAGTAAGGCGTGAGCGTGAGCCGTTAATCTCACCAGCACTTCCTGTGCCAACTCCTGAGCTAGAACCTGCTAAGTAATTCTTTTAATAAATCGAGATAAACCCCTAACAAATAGTGATTGCCTATTTGAGGCAATTAATTTATAGCCGGCGGCGCCAAGAGGCCCAGATGCTTTAAGTAAAAAAGCACTTACCTTATTACCCCGGGCGTTAAGCAAAAAGATAACTGCGCTAACACCAGCATATTTTCTTAAATCACTAATAGCGTATACCTGCTTTTCACACTCAGTAAGGGTTAGCCCATACTGAGCAAGAGGAGCACTTTGATAGCTAAGGGCGTTAAAGCTAAGTTTTTTCCCTAGCCAATTAATGCTGTTACGGCACAACTGACAATTACCATCATAAATAACGGTAATTACCATCAGTTGTGGGCTATCTCATTACAAATCATAGGTAAATCCTATCTTAGGCAGTTTTATCAATTACAATTAGCGTATAAAACTTATATGGGAGTGGTGTGAAAAACCTTACTGATTTTAGAAACTTTAACCTTAAGCAATTTGATACCTTACTTATCAATTACTTAAGTAGGATCTCACTACCAGTACTTCGCGTTTCACTAGGTGTGATCTTTATTTGGTTTGGCGCTCTTAAGCCTTTTGGTGATTCACCAGCAAATGATGTAATAACTAAAACTATCTACTGGTTTGATCCAGATATCTTTATTCCGATTCTTGGATATTGGGAGATGATTATTGGTATCTGCCTTCTCTACACACCATTGATTCGAGTTGGGCTTTTTTTACTAGCACTACAAATGCCAGGCACCTTCCTGCCCCTAATCCTTCTCCCTGAGATCTGCTTCCTTGATTTTCCATTTAATCTCACCTTAGAAGGTCAATACATCATTAAGAACTTAGTATTAATAGGGGCAGCTATGGTGGTGGGCAGCAAGCTAGTGCCGATATTAGAAAAAGATAAATAAGTCATGACGCCTATTATTTTTGCCCTAGGTTTTATGTTCGGTACGATCTTGTTAATTGTCTTTACTGAGGTGCTAGAGAAACCAGTTCTTGGTGAGATCAAACGAATAAAATATGGGTATGACTCCCCAAAAAAGCTACCAAAGTCTTGGGTACAAAGCTTTCACACTACCCTTATTATTTTTAGCTACCTTATAGGTGAGATCATCGCCTATATTTTGCTTGCGGTTTTGTAAGATAGGTTTAGAAAAAAATAAGTCTAATTAATCAGTGAATATCTGACAGGTGCAATTTGCCTGAATCTTTAACTTAGTTGTTTGAATTAGAGCACTGACTCTAAACCATGGGATGAGGGTTTAGTAAAAAATTTTAAAATGTTATTGACCTTGATAGATCCTTAGCCTTAACATCCCCACTTGTATACAAGTAGGGATACTAATAAACGGTCGGATTTGGTAGGGGAGATAAAGTTGTATCAACCGCAAGGGACTACCCAGGGTGTAATTCGTGATCAATACCTCTTAGCTCAGGTCGAGCGTGAGATTGCCGCGATTGTCGGTGGACAAAATGTAAATACTGATCCGCAATCTCTGGCTGAACAATCTTCAGATTGGTCTTGGATTTCGCAATACCTTAAATATAAATCATTACCACCACCAACAGCAGACATTTATGTGAGCCCAGCAACTGCTAACGAGGTCGCACAAGTTTTACGGATTGCTTGTGAGTACAAAATTCCAGTAATACCTCGTGGTGGTGGCTCAGGCACACAAGGTGGCACCTTTGCAATCTACGGTGGTATTGCCATGGATCTTCGCCGGCTTAATAAAGTTTTGCATATTGATGAAAAAAGTATGGTGGTAACAGCTGAAGCTGGGATTGAAGGACCTGAGTTAGAGAAAATACTAAATGCCAAAGGCTTAACCATGCCGCACTATCCCGGCTCATTTCATTTTGGTGCCACCTTAGGTGGTTACTTAGCTGCCAGAGGATCTGGTGTGGTTTCAACTAAGTATGGCAAGGCAGAGGATTTAGTACTGCAATTAGAAGCGGCGCTGCCTCCTGGAAAATTAGTTGAAACTATGAAGGTGCCAAGTCATGCTTCTGGCCCTGGAATTATTCAAGCGATAGTTGGCTCTGAGGGCACACTAGGAATTATTACTAAAGCTAGTATGAGAATTGAAAGAATTCCAGAATCAATTGAGTTTTTATCTTATGGATTTAAAAATATCTCAGAGGGAATTGAGGCTGCTCGTAGAATAATGACTGATCGTTGGCGGCCGGCAGTAATTCGACTGTATGACGAGGCTGATTCAGCCAAACTCTCCTCCTGGTTAAATCTGGGTGTTAAGGGTGTACTACTAATTGTTATGTGTGATGGCACCAAAGAGTTAACCGCTCTAGAGAGTGCCCAAATTGCTAAACTTTGCGAAAGTGCGGGCGGAAAATCTTACGGCGGTGAAATTGGAAAGATGTGGTGGGATGGAAAGTATGAGCCATTTAAACACGGCAATATTCCAGCACCACCACAAATATTTGGCACTACCGACACCTGTGCTCGATTTGAAGATATTGAAAAGATTTATTGGGCAAAGAAAAAAGTTATTGAAGAGGGATTTTCCCAGTACAAAGCCCGTTACACCGCCCACTTCTCACATTGGTTTCCCTGGGGTGGCATGATTTATGATCGTTTTTATATTGATAATGGACCAGAGGACGTAAAAGAAGCTATTGCACTTCATGATCAAGTTTGGGATGCTGCGATTAAGGCCAGCCTAGATAATGGAGGTTCACTCAATGAACACCACGGTGTTGGGCTAAAACTCGGACGCTTTATGCGATTACAGCATGGCGCCGCATTTGATTTACTCCTAGGAGTAAAAGACGCATGGGATCCGGATGGAATCCTAAATCCAGGAAAACTTGGATTTGGTCCACCAAAGAACAGGCGTTAGAAGTAAAACCCTCTGATTCTTTTGGAAAGGAGAATCATGCATCTATCAATGCACAACTGGATGCGCGCTGAACCAATTAAGGTAACCATCGCGCGTTTAAAAAAGTATGGCTATAAGAGCATCGAGATTAGTGGTGAACCGCAACAGTATGGACAAAATGGCAGCAAAGACACTAAAAAGTTGCTAGATGAGTACGGTCTTAAGTGTTGGGGCTCAGTAACTCTAATGTTGGGTGAGCGAAATCTTTTAGCCGCTGATCCTAAAAAGCGTGCTGCTTCAGTGCAGTACACCAAAGATTGCATCACCATGGTCAAAGAGCTAGATGGCTTTGAAATGACAATTGTGCCTGGCACAGTTGGCAAAACTGTTGCAGATGCCACTCCAGATGAAGAGTGGAAGTGGGCAGTTGAATCCATGAAAGAAATTTATGAGCACTCTGAAAAAGCTGGTGTGCGTTTGGCAATTGAGCCACTAAACCGATTTGAAACCTACTTCATTTGCCGAGCTGAACAAGCAATGGCACTAGCTGAGGCGACTGGTCCAAACTGTGGTGTTTGCTTAGATGCATTCCATATCAACATTGAAGAAGAAGATTTGTATGAGGCTATCCGCAGCACTAAGGGCCGATTAACCGACTTCCATGTTGCTGATAACAATCGTATGCCAGCAGGACATGGTGATTACGACTGGAAAAAGGTAATTGAAACTCTAAAAAGTATTGGTTATGACGGTGCTCTAACTGCAGAGTTTGTAGCACCAATAGATCGCACTCCAGCTAATCGCTATAAGAATGCTTTAGAGACCAACTTTGATAATGTGGACATTAGTCCAGAACAACTTAAGTTCATTATCGATCACGGTTCAAACATTCTTACCGAATCCTTCTATGACTGGTTGGTAGAAGAGAACGCTAAGCATTTGCTGCCACTGATCTAATTCTGTGAGCAAATCAGTTCTCATCATCGCAACTTTGGATACGAAAGGTCCAGAGGCGGCGTATATCCGAGACGGCTTAAACCGACTTGGTATTAAAACCACTGTGATTGATACTGGAATCTTGGGTGAGCCACTTGGTATCACCCCAGATATCTCACATGAAGATTTAGCGATCTTTGGCGGTATCACTTTGCAGCAGTTGCAAAACTCTGGAACTAGGGGTCGAGCAGTGGAGCAGATGAGGAAATTTGTAATTGAAAAAGTTAAACAGCTTTACGCCAACGGGCAGGTCCTAGGCGCCATCGGAATAGGTGGCGCTGAAGGCTCGGTTATGGGAGCAGGTGCGCTGATGAATTTACCAATTGGTGTGCCTAAATTAGTGTTATCACCCATTGCCTCTGGCCGACATGAGTTTGGTCCACTTGTTGGCACAAGCGACATGTTAGTTATGCATACCGTAATTGATATTTTAGGTTTAAATCATATTTCAAAAACTATTTATGACAACGCAGTGGCTGCCATGGCAGGGTTAGTAAAACATGGTCATCTCTTAACTACGCCACCATCTGAAAGTAAGTATGTAGCGGTGACTATGTTAGGTAACACCACAACTGCGGTGATGGCATTACAAAAGGAGTTAGAAAAATCTAACTTTGAGGTAGTTACATTTCACGCAAATGGGGTGGGTGGACCTGCGATGGAGGAGTTGGCTGAAAGTGGCCAATTTGTTGGGGTAATTGATTTCACTCCATCTGAAATAGTTGGCACATTAGTCGGAGGCATTCATTACGGTGGCCCGCGCCGAATGAAACGAGTTGGTCCGCTAGGAATTACTCAGGTGCTAGTGCCAGCATGTGTTGATTTCTCAGTACATCACACATCCTCAATTCCAGATGAGTTTGCTAAACGACCAATTTATGATCACAATCCAGAGTTTGCCTTAGCTCGTTGCACTAAAGAAGAGATGATTAAAATCGGTGCTTACTTTGCTCAGTGCGCAAATACTGCCAAGGGCGCGGTGGAGGTAGTAATTCCCACCCAAGGGTATTCAATTCCAAACACACCAGGGGGTGTGTTCTGGGACCGAGATGCTGATGCCGCTTTTGAAGAGGCGCTGCTTAAAAATATTAATCCAGATATTCCAGTTGAAAAACTACCTTTACATGCCAACTCACCAGAGTTTGGCATTGCAGTAGCCCAAAAGTTTCTAGCACTAATGAGTGTGGGAAAAAAGTAATTAATACAAAATGACAACTAATAACTATCTAAAAATAAGATAGACAGAGCCAAGGGAGAGAAGATGAGCAGTTATATAACACCACCTAGGAGGGTTGCCCCTATTACTAGCGGTGATGAGGCATTTCGAAGCAAGTTTAGATCTTGGAACCTAGCTGATCTAAGTTATGTAGACATTAATGCCTACCTTGCTGAAAAAGATGTGGTCTTAGTCCCAATGGCAAGTACGGAGCAGCATGGCCCACATCTGCCGCTTTATACCGACACAATCACTGCAATTGAAGTTAGCGCACGAGTATCCGAACAGATTGGCATATTACACACCCCACCAATTTGGACTGGTTACTCACCGCAACATATGTATGGACCAGGACAGGGCCGAGGCACAATTACAGTCAGGGCTCAAACTTTAAATGATTTAATGTATGACGTTGCTAGATCATTAATACATCATGGCTTTAACCGGGTGATTTTTGTTAATGGTCATGGTTCAAATATTAAAGTTGTTGATCCAGTATTAAGAAAATTACGTTATGAAACCAATGCCTTAATTGGTTTTGTTAAGCCATACATGGAGCGTTACACCGGAATTTTGGCCGGTTTAATGGAAAACCCACCAGAGGAGACCCCTGGTTGGCATTCAAGTGAGCTTGAAACCTCCCAAGATATGGCGTGGAATGAAAATCTAGTTCGCATGGAACGGGCCGTTGATACCCGCGCCCACACCCCAGCCTTTTTACCAAAATCATTTTCTAAAAATGATGGTATGCCTGATGTTGAATTTGAAGGTTATCAATACTTTCAATTCCCAATGGATCATCATGAGTTTGTGGAGAATGGAATTATTGGCAATCCAATGCGAGCAACTAAAGCTAAGGGTGAAGAGGCTTTCCATCGTTTTAGCACTCATGTAGCAAAGGGTGTGTTGGAGTTAATGAAAATGCCGGTAACTGTGAAAAATCGAGAGTTTGTGAATCGGGTCTGATGAGCACCACAAAATTAAACTCAAAAGCTAGAGATAAGTTCAAGGTGAAGTTAGATACCAGAACTTCAGAGTCTCTAAGTGATGATGCTTATGAGTGGTTGATTGCTGCCATTACCTCTTTTGCAATTCCAACTAATAGCCAAATCTCAGAGAACAAATTAGCTACCGAGTTGGGTGTTAGTCGCACGCCAGTTAGAGAGGCGCTAAAGCGACTTGAAAATGAAGGATTGGTCAAACGTGGTGAGGCTGGCCGGTTCACAGTTGCCATGTTAACTGCCAAAGATGTAGATGAAGCAATTGATCTTCTGATTTTGTGTGATAGCTATATGTTCGCTCGGGCTGCTGAAAAAATTGATAATGCTGGTGCTGTAATGCTTAAACAATCTGCGCAGCAGATGCAAGCATGCGCGGATCGAGCAGATGTTGAAGAGTGGAGCAAGTATGACAAGATTTTTCATGAAACAATTATGCGAGCTGCCGGTAATGAGATGATCGCAGAGGTTTCGAGAATTACTCGCCGCCGGATTCAAAGATTTTGGGCACGCTCGGTGATGGGGGCTCGCGACCTTATTTCTTGCTCCACAGAACATACTGAGATTGCTCATAGCATTATCGGAAAAGACTTTATAGCTATTAAGAGATCAGCAGAGGCTCATCTTGGCCACCTTCGAATTAATATGCATGAGATTGTGGAATCTATGGCACCCTTTTTTGGTAGCACAACGACTAGAAGATAGGTAAATATGAGCATAAAAAATGTAAACACCATTGACTATCACCTACTAATTCCAGTTGTATTCAGGCTGGGAAACTAAATGGGAAAAGGAGCTTTCTAAAATGGCAAAGATATTAAAGGTAGCGATGATTGGCTACGGCTTTATGGGAAAGGTGCACTCCCATGCTTGGCGCAGTGTTAATCCATTTTTTCCAGATGCACCGCAGATTGAGATGAGTGTTATTTGTGGTCGAAGCAAAGATGCTCTGGAAGCTGCCAGAGTTAAATTTGGTTGGCTACAAGCAGAGACTGATTGGAAAAAAGTACTTACTAGAGCTGATATAGATATTGTTGATATTTGCACCGCAGGTGATACCCATGAAGAGATTGCCGTAGCAGCGCTTAAGGCGGGAAAGCATGTTATTTGTGAGAAACCGTTGGCAAATAATGTTGATGAAGCAAAGGCAATGGCAGCAGCGGCAACAACTGCTAGCCAAGCAGGAGTTAAATCAATGGTGGCCTTTAACTATCGCCGGGTACCAGCACTTGCCGTTGCTAAGCAATTTATTGAAAAGGGAAAGATTGGCAGAATTTTTCATGTTAGAGCAAACTACTTACAGGATTGGATTATTGACCCAGAGTTTCCATTAGTTTGGCGCTTAGATAAAAAAACTGCTGGCTCTGGAGCGTTAGGTGATATTGCAGCCCACATCATCGATGCCTCTTACTTTTTGACCAACTCAAAGATCACATCGGTAAGTGGTCAACTTAAAACATTTATTAGTGAGCGCCCGCTACCAGCTGCCTACACCGGCTTAACCGCCGGCACCTCTAAGGGGCGCGGTACGGTAACAGTTGATGACACCGCTGTCTTTACCGCAAACTTTGATAATGGCGCGATTGGCACCTTTGAAGCAACCAGATTTGCAGCTGGTCGCAAAAATGCCATGTCAATAGAGATTAATGGCTCTAAGGGAAGTTTGTACTTTAACTTTGAGGATATGAATCAATTGCTATTTCATGATCACAGCGCGCCATCTGCTGAATCTGGCTTTAGCAAGATTTTAACCACCGATGGCGCTCAGCCATATGTTGGCGCTTGGTGGCCACCTGGTCACATCATTGGCTATGAACACACCTTCACCCATGAGATCTATGACTTCTTAGTTGCAATAGATAAAAACACCAATCCATCGCCATCATTTACTGATGGTTTATATATCCAGCAGGTACTCGATGCTGTTACAACAAGTGCTGAAAATAAATCACAACTAACCAACGTAAAGTAACCAACAAAAGATAAAGGGGAGAAAAAATGCCACGTCCAGTAACACTATTCACCGGTCAATGGGCTGATCTACCATTTGAGGAGATGTGTCGCCTGGCATCTTCTTGGGGTTATGACGGTCTTGAAATTGCATGTTGGGGTGATCACTTTGAGGTTGATCGTGCTCTTAACGAGCCTGATTATATTCAAGGTCGCCATGCCATCTTAAAAAAATACAACTTAAAGGTTTATGCCATCTCAAATCATTTAGTTGGTCAAGCAGTTTGTGATCATCCAATTGATGAGCGACATAAGGGAATTTTGCCACCTCGACTTTGGGGAGATGGTGATCCAGAGGGTGTGCGCAAGAGATGTGCCAATGAGATGAAGGACACCGCACGTGCTGCGGCCAAGCTGGGAGTTAAAGTAGTAGTCGGCTTTACCGGCTCATCAATCTGGCACACCCTTGCCATGTTTCCACCAGTACCACCTTCAATGATTGATGCAGGTTATAAAGATTTTGCCGACAGATGGAATCCAATCTTGGATGTATTTGATGAGGTGGGAGTTAAGTTTGCTCATGAGGTCCATCCATCTGAGATTGCTTATGATTATTGGACAACTGTTCGCACCATGGAGGCGATCGGTCACCGTCCGGCGTTTGGATTAAACTTCGATCCAAGCCACTTTGTTTGGCAAGATCTTGATCCGGTTGGCTTCTTATTAGATTTTAGAGATCGTATCTACCATGTAGATTGCAAAGAATCAGTTAAGCAATTAAATGGTCGAAATGGAAGATTAGGTTCCCACCTACCATGGGCAGATCCAAGACGCGGTTGGGACTTTGTCTCAGTCGGACATGGTGATGTGCCATGGGAAGCATGCTTTCGTATGTTAAATACAATTGGCTATGACGGGCCAATCTCAGTTGAGTGGGAAGATGCTGGTATGGATCGATTAATTGGCGGTCCAGAGTCACTTGCGTTCATTCGCAAGATGTGTGCGATTGAGCCACCTACCTCCGCATTTGATGCAGCCTTTTCATCTGGTAATTAAATCTGGAATAAATAAGTAATTAATAACACCCAACTGGTTAGATTGCATTAAAAGTTAACCAGTTGGGGGTGGTTGGCAAATACTCTCACAAACTAAATTAGATAAGATATCGCGATGTGTGGACGCTACTCCCTTAATATTTCAGGTGAGGATTTAGCACTTGAATTTGCTGCTGGTATTAAAGATGCAGCCATTACTGCCAGTAATTGGAATATATCTCCCACCACATTAATTCCATTTATATATGGGCAGGATGAGTCAGGGCAGGCGCGAAGTATTAACACCGCTAGCTGGGGATTAATACCCGCTTGGGCAAAGGATGCTAGTAGGGCAAGTAATGCAATTAATGCCAGAGTTGAATCCATATCTGAGAAGCCAACCTTTAGA
>SXGQ01629838.1_pt1 | contig 10153 bp, 17 predicted proteins | sample 3178371 | NCBI WGS metagenome assembly SXGQ01 (sample SAMN11356859, study PRJNA531348) | freshwater metagenome | isolation source: freshwater sample F1-20 | place: China: Fuxian Lake, Yuxi | collected 2017-12-25 | reverse complement strand
TATATACGAACCAAGACAACCTATACAAGTCATAACACCAAAAGGAAAAGGAAGAATATGGCTCGTCACAGAATACGGTCCAGAAATTGAAAAAATATTCACAATTATATTAGACGAAAATTGCGAAATATGGGAATTCACTAACAAAGATATCAAGGCTTGTAATAACTCAACTCTAGGAAGAATTAAAATATCCTAATCTCAAACTCCTCCATATCCCTTCTCTCCATATCCCTCCTCTCCATATCGGCCTCCCATATCGGCCTCCCATATCCCCTTCATAAAAAACTCACTTTTTAAAAACTAACAAAAGCTTTTAAAAACCACAAATATAAGCAATTTATCCATATATCACACAAATACACCAACACCTGCATATCGGCTCCCCATATCGGCTTTCCATATCGGCCTCCCCATATCCACACTAAATAAACTCATAATAAACAAAATCATTACAAATAACTCAAATCATAACCAAAACATTAATAACAATCAATAATATTAACCAAAACAAACACGAAACATTAAGATTATTAGACAACATCAAATCATCAACCAATTGTTCACTATTCTGATAATGATTAAATCAAATTTATTATGTAACTAAATTCATACTCCTAAAATTAAATCACCAATATATAATGATTACATAATTTTATAACGATTTATTAAGATGTGGGACAAAGTGGGTAAAAGTGGAGAAAATTAAAGATCAATAAGAAATGAAGAAGAATAAACGAAAAAACCTGCTCCGTTAGGAGCAGGTAGTGGAGATGTACCCAGATGGGTCTAGCCCATATTCATTTATTTTTTAGTTTTTTTTAGGTTTTATCTAGCAATTCTTAATTAATTTTACACTTTATCTATGCTTGTCCTCACAAAATTAATAAAAAATTTTGAAATATTCTAAAATATTTTTGTTAGTAACAAAAATATCTCCAAAATGTCCTAACAAAATCAAAAACAATCTAAAATCTACCCCAAACATAGCTAAAAAACCCCTATAAAACAAGCATTTTTGCCAAAAATGTCCCTAACAATATCAAAATATCAAAAATCAACCCAAAAAATCTCTAAATATTGAAATCAATAACGTAATTTCACCTTCCGATCCAGTTTTTCTTAGTGTTAACGACAATTTATTAAGAATTAACAACAAAATCTCGAATTAATTAAGAAAATCAGCCGCTTTAACACGAAAATCAACAATCCATAAGGCAATTATAAGAAGCATCCGCTAAAAATCAACGAATTTCTTGACTTAACCCCCAAAAATCCAGCACAATAAAGGTTTTTCCTCTAAATTTTAATATTGATAACGAAATCAATCAAGAATTCTTAGGAAATATCATAATTGAACCAAAATAACAAAATTAATTTTGATTATGTTAGTAACAATCACTAACAAAACAACCCCTAAAGAAATTTTTTAGAATTTTTTTAAACATATTGAGAAATAAGTACACAATAGCGCACTTATTGACTATTAAGTTACCACGTTGGTTACTTTTAATCTAATAAGTATAGAACGGTTTGAACACATGGTTTCAACTCCGTGTCAATAAAGGACAAACTAGGTATTTAATAAGAAAGTACTAAAGGTATCTCGTAGATACGATATAATCAATACCTGTTAAGGAGACTTTTAAGTATAGGAAGTCCACTTCTTAAGGAGACTTTTAAGTATAGCGGGTTCCCCGCTCCTCCTGGGCGATAGCTTCTGATAGTATTATTAATAATTTGATAGTAAAATTAATAATTGTTTTTTTGTTTGGTTTGTTTATACTGTATTTGTGTCGAAAGTTAATATGTGAGGAGTTAATTATGAAGAAGACGGTTACCCGGCAGTTCCCGGATGCTGTTATTAATACTATTGATGCTAATGGTGTTTCATTAACACAAAGGCAAAAGGGTGCTGAAGTTAATTTATTTTTTGATGATACTGGTACTCCTAGAGGTGCTGAGATTTATTCTCTTGACGAAGAGACTAGCGAACATGCGGAGATTGGATTATTCTTTGATGGTAAAGAACTAGTTGATTATGATGGAGTCTTTGATCTTCCTGAGCAGGTCAAAGATATGCTGCATGAATTTGGTTATAGTACTGTCCAAGTGGAAGTGTTTGAATAAGGCGTACACAGGCGAAACCATGCTCGTATGTGTGAGGGGGATTCTCCTCACGGGTTACCCAGATCATTACCAGATGGTCTGCGATGGAGTACTCGTAAGGTGACTGGGCATGGCGGATAAGCCGCAAGTGAGAATATTGCAACTGGTTGAGCAATAGAGTCGTAACTTGATGGTGCCTGTTGTTTTACTGGGTGACATAGTTAATTCTATGTCACCCTTTTTTCATATTAAGGGGTTATCATGAATCTTAATGTTATTGATGCAATTAACAGGCTTGAGGGAGAGATGCTTCCAGAAGTGTTAAGATTAGTAAATATTGAATTATCTTATGTTCTTCCTAATCTTAAGGCAAAGATTGTTGATAATTGTATTAGTATATTTAACGGCAAGATAACAATGGAAGTAGATTCAACAGAAGAAGAATTAATATGTTGGTGTATTATGGTTAGTGATTCAAATAATGATTATTGTTTGTATAAGTCAATTAATCATACAGAAGCGGTGAAGCGGTTCGTGGAAGAAGTATTTTTCACGAATCAGAAAAACAACTAGTTCTTTTTGTTGAACCGCTTATACTGTTGGTGTCCGGCAAACAAACACGAGGGAACCAGATGATCACCAGCGATGAAAAGAACTATGAAGACGTAATTACTGTTGATGAAGTAAAGGTTGGCGAAGACCTTTACGTCAATGTACAGTACGACTATTCAGTCAAGATCAACCAATACGTCACGATCAACGATGTAGTTGCTACTAGAGTCAACAAGTGGGATTGGGACAAGGACACGGAAATTCCACTTTCTTTGAATGATCTTCCCAAACAAACCTATGACGCTATTTTGGCTGGTTTCCCGATGCAGTGGCTTGAAGAACGTATTAAATTCCACGAGGGCATGTGAGATGTATGTAATCATTTACGACAATGGAGAGAAGGCCAGGGGTTTCAAAACATATGAAGAGGCAGTCGATGACTGCCGGGAAGACTACGGTCCCCGGTGTGTGATCGGGCATGATGGTGATCTGTCCCTTGGTGGGGATAGGACATACGTCTGGCCGGATAAGAAGTCTAGTGTTAATGATTGTGGACAGAATGCAGTGGCTACGATTTTAAGGGCAAGCAATGTTGTAAGGAGAGTGTGATATGACGATTACGCTGAGTGATAAAGAGTATAAACTAGTTTGTGCCGCTCTGAGCTACTTAAGTGCTAATGTTGATGATGCATTTGATTTTGATGATGAGGCGATTAATGAGGATGAGGTAATTGAATTGCGTGAACGATTAAGCTCCTCAGGCAGGACTTGAACCTGCAACAATCCGGTTAACAGCCGGACGCTCTACCATTGAGCTACCAAGGAAGTTGTTTTAATATAGTTACTATTTAAGTTTTCTTAACAAGGAGAATGATATGTTTGAGCATGGTACAATGGTGTTTTATGGTGATACGGTTCCGCATTGGGTCATTGAATGGCAAGCAAACAATGGTCCGGGTTGTTACTGGCTCGTTAATGCTAACGGAGATACTCCGACAGCTTCACCAGACGAAGTGACGTTATACCCTATTCTTCAGAATCGTGATGATTCTGAAGAATAATCCAAGGATGTAGGTCATAAGACCACTGTCTACATCCACTGGGATGGATATCCTGCTAGTGCCTGTTATTTCAAGGGTGGCATAATTAAATCTATGCCACCCTTTTTCATGCGTTTAACCCAAAGGAGTAATGACATGAAAAGTTTTTGCAGAAAGTTCTGTAGAGAAGAAACACATGATATAGAAGATTGTGTTCAGTGCAAGGAAGCATGGGACGAAATGGAAAGAATTAGAATGATTGAGGAAGAGGTTGGTGGACCTCTATACCATCGGACAGATTTGGAAAAAGCAGCTTTAGATCATAATGGACGACCATAAAAAGTTTTCTCAATATTATTGGCAAGTAATTATAAAAATTAAGCTCCTCAGGCAGGACTTGAACCTGCAACAATCCGGTTAACAGCCGGACGCTCTACCATTGAGCTACCAAGGAAGTTGTTTTAATGTAGTTACTATTTAAGTTTTCTTAACAAGGAGTGCAGTATGAATAATAATGAATACAATGGTCATTATAATTATGAGACTTGGTTGGTTGCACTAAACATTGGTGACTTCCAACAAGAACTACAACAAATGGCAGAAGATGCCAGTTCGTTAAGAGATATGATTACAAGTATTCAAAACTTCGTTAATGAAACACTTCTTAATGAAGTTGAGGAAAGTAAAAACATTTTCCTCAAAGATGTTGTTAATAGTTTCTTAAGTGAAGTTAATTGGCAAGAAATTGCTAAGAGTAATTACACGGAAGGAGTTTCAAAATGAAAATTGATATTGATAGAGTTATGCAAGCAATTGAAGATGATGAATGCTTGGGCTTTTGCACATCTTGCGGTGAAGAAGCACACTGCGTCGAACCTGACGCAAGGAAATACCAATGTGAGTCATGTGGTGAAAATAAAGTCTATGGAGCAGAAGAACTGCTCATGATGATTCAGTGTTAACAACTTTTATATTATTATTAACCAAAGACGGACAAGTTACTTGTCCGTCTTTTTTTTATATGTTAAAAACTAAACCCAGGAATTCCAATTATTTCCCTTGTGTTTTCTCTGCACACAGTGATAATAAATATGTGAAGCGAGTGAACGCTTCCAAGGTTAGTTCTAACGGAGTATGTGATCATGACCAAGACAACAGAATTTGTAGGTACGATCAAAGGTCTTCATCACCAAGAAGACTTGGTGGATATTATCAACAGACTTAAGAAAGGAGGCAGCATTGAAAGCATCGCCGCTTATTACGACAAGAGGCCAAGCCAGATTAAGAAATTTGCGGAAGAAAACGGAATCGACGTAAAGGAAACTGAATACTACGACACCGTTGAAGATGTACTTCAAAACCTATCAGCCAAATTCTACAACGTGACTGGCGATGACCTCAAGAAAGTTATCCAAGACTTGCTGGATGGAACTCATCCATCCGAAGTAGCAAAGAGCGTGGACAAATCTGTAGGTTCCATCATCAACTTCGCAAAAGCCAATAAGATCAGGCTCCCAGAAGGCCGCAGAGGGCGCAAGGAAAGCTCTGCTGTCTATACTCCAGAGCAGATCAAGAAAGTTATGGATCTCAAGGCCAAGGGCGAAAACAACGGTGCTATCGCACACAAAACCGATATCCCCTACAACGCTGTCGTTAAGATCATCCGCACCAACAGCGGTGTAACCCGAAGGGATACGACACCGCTTCCAGACCGCACAGTGATTGAGAAGCTCTTCCGGGAAGGCGCAACCCAGACTGCAATCGCAACCCAACTACAGGTGCCTTTGCATCGAGTGGCGAAAGCGATGAAGGAATACGGACTCAGGTCAGCAGTCTAATTAATGGACTTGCTAATCCTAAGCACCCGTAGCTTTCTACGGGTGCTTTTTTTGTTATAATGACCAAAAGGAGTATCACACAATGGATGATTTTCAAGATTCCCCCGCAGATCAATTGGTTGCTGTCCTAATGGGTGACGGTGAACCAAATTACATTCCCGATGAAGTTAAAGATTGTTTCTGCAAATTCAATAATATTCATATGAGCAAAAACAATATGAAAGATAATTTCTTTTATGTTGTAGTTAAGAAATATTTAACACAACTTTGTACTAGCAAAAACATTTATCTAAAAAAATTAGAAAGGTTTCCTGTTAAGAATCTTAAGAAGGCAAACTTATATTTGGCAACTTACACTGATGGAACAAATACTTTTAATTGTTATTTAATTAATAGACAAGGAGAGTTATTAGCGGAGGGTGGAGGAGAATTATATTCATATTTGGAAAGACATATTAGTTATGACAATGGTTGTGTTCTTTGTAATTTTAATAAGCATGGTTGTGAATATTGTAATGTTGAGGTAATAGAAAAGATTATTCAAGATGTTCCGAGTGATTATGTTGATTATGGTAAAGCAACATTTAATTCTTTTAGTAAGTTATTTGGCAATAAAGAAATTGATGTTATCTCTGACTTTATGAATTATTACATAAAGTTTTGTAGGAATGAAGTTATTGAAGAATCTAGTGTTAATAATAAAGTAACTGACAGGAAGCTAAGTGGTAATGCAACTGTTGAGAAGTTATTAAGTCAATTGGAAAAACTTGATCCTAGAATTATTGAAAGTGTAAAAGATTTAGTAATTGATTTATTTACACAGAACGGAAAGATTGAGGAAGTTACAGAAATGTTTAAGGGTTGTCATAACATAGAGGAGACGATTGCTTATTTGTGTCAGTTATTAATGAGATTGCGTGATGCTGTTATTGATGTTAATAATGGTGAAGATGAAAGGGCACGGAGCATGATGGATTTGTTCTTGCTAGATTTTTTTGATGGTACGGATTGACTCGTGACGTTCTTTCCTATACAGTCTGAACATGGGCGTAGGTTCGCCCTGTTCAGACTGTATAGGAGATTGGCCGATGAATCAGATCATTAGCGACGAAGTATACAATGCAGCATTAGAAAAATATAAACCGCTGATCAGTAAATTTGCTCACAAGTTTTCCCGAAACTATACGCAGAAAGAAGAAGTCCAAGCCATACTCATGGCGGAACTACTAGTTGCTCTAAAAAAACATGACGCAGAAAAAAGCAGTATGATTACTTACCTGCATCATAGGTTCCGTTGGATATGTCTTAATAAAGTTATAAACTCAGACATCATTGTTAATAAACACGAACAACCAATATCGGTTAATGATGAAAAAGAATTAGTAACAAATGACTTAATTGAACAAAATGATCTTTATGAAACATTAACTAACAAACTTGAACCTAAAGAACGGGAAGTATTAATACATCTCAGGGCTGGTAATAACTTAAGAGAAGTAAGTGACTTAATTAATATTTCACCACAGAGAGTTCAACAAATATTTGCAAGCATTTGCGATAAAGGACATAAGATGACGGGTCAGAAATTACGAACCTGCACGGATATACGGAGAACCAGAAGATTGCAACCCTGAGTGCAGTGACGATGACCGATGTCTAAAGAATGTAGTCATTCGTTTTAAGGATGATTCAGAAATCCCTGTCCCTAATGAAATGGGACAAAAAATATTTGATCATTATGAAAAGAGAATAAAGGAGAGAGAACTACCAGATTTTGATTATTATGTTGATCGTGATGATAATGGACTATATGATATCGATGCTTGATATTAGGAATTCCTAACTTGTTATTTAACCCAAAGGAGTGTGTAAGATGACAGTAATTTACAATTTGAGATTGGTAAGGTCGATTATGGGGTGGATGCTCGTTCCCAGTTATTCCCGCCCGACAGAGGGAATTGAAGGACTTTTCAATAAGATTTATGCCGACAACTGGGCAAGTATGTCATCTTCTGCTCGTTGTTTTTGTGCGGGGCAACCAGTCGAGAATGTTGTTCAACACATCAAGACTGTGTTCCGTGATGAACTGAAAATACCGATTTCTTTTTGTGGTTATCGACAATTACCCACCATAAGAGTATGGTGGAATCCCGTGGTTCAGTCTGATCCCGAAAAAGTATCGGTAGACCTTAAGTGGTCTTGCTGGTCCTCAGCAAACGGTCACTGGGATGATTACTCCCCCAACACATGGGATCGGATGGAGCAGGCTTTTAAGGGAGTAGCTAGTCCTGTACTAATTACAACTGGTCCAAGTAAAAGGCATGGATCAGTTTTGATTGAAAAAGGCAAGGCATCTGGTTGGTTTGCCACCGAGTGGGACGATTTAGAGAGTCTGTCCGACACATTGGGAACTGTCAACGACGAAGCATTTAGTGAAACAATTCCATTCACTGAGTTGGGACTACCGGGAGTTTCTTGGTATTTTGAAGTCAAAGCTAGGACTTTTCAAAGTCTCATGAATAAAATTGATAAAGAAGAAGACGGTTTGATCAGACACGATCAGGCTGAGTGGGAAGGCATCAAGAATATCTTTCAGTTTATGAACCCGGTGACTGCTATCCTTACGAAGGTATAGATGATAGGAATTTTAACAACGTAACAATTAGGTTTACAGTGATTTCGAGGCTGGAAATGGGTATGTTGTCGATATCGACGAATGGTATGTAATGTAAATTTAGGAATTCCTAATACCCATCCACAAAAAACATGGGTATTAGGTTTTTATCACTTGACATATCAACAGCGATATGGTACAATACAGTTGTCAGCAAAAGGATTGCTGACAAACACTAAGGAGTAATGACATGAATATTGGCGATAAGGTTAGGGTTTTAGATAGAAAGACATGGAAATTAAAAGAAAGAGAATTAGATCGTGACCAGATCGAGTCATATAAAAAGCAGTCCGACAATGAACATAACAGCATTATCGAGCGGGACATACCGATTGGTCTTTCACTTGCAAACGCAGCATTGGCTGATTTGCTACCGGGTGAAAAAGTAGTACTGAAAGATGGTATACTTTACGGATATTATGATGCTGTATCAATTAGTCCAACACAGTACCATGAACAAACAATCCGAAGTTTTATCGAGCGGACGGGGTGGGAAGTCACGACATGGCATGTGCAACCTTCGACCCGATGGCACCCAGAAGAGTGCTGGGATTCGCCTGTTGGGACGTTTCCAACAATTGAACGAGCTGTTGAATCGATGATAGAGACAATTTTTAAATTAAAGTGTAGTGATTACTGGACAGGAAAAGGAGAAGAAGCGCAGGCTAAGGCATGGGCAGAGAACGAAATGTAGTTCTAATACACAAAGGAGTAATGATATGGAACCTTACAATATACACACACTCGCAAATGGTGCAACAATCTGTGTAATATCTTGCTCAGATTTGAAGTTCTCTGATGGGACGAGATCCAAAGGTCAGTCACAAAAATTTTGTGATCAATTTAAGTTCCGAAAAGAATTTTGTGGAAAAGATATCATAATTTTTCCAAGTTTGCTTGTTTTTTTTCTAGGTCTTCTTATCATGGTGTTGGGCAACTAAGTTTCAGGGAGCGAGAGTCATGGAAAAGGCTATGGTGTTTACCAATTTTGCGTTCAAGGTTGACGGCAAGTTCGAGCCAGCGGGCACGATGAGTAATGTACTCATCGCCGACTCGAAGGAAGAGGTTCGTGCGAAATTCAATCGCATGAAGATGGAGGTGGTGGAGAACACCATCCGTTTCTACATGGATAAGGCTGGGGCACTCTGTCTCGCAATGGACGAGACTGGCAAGTGGGAGGGTTATAAGCGTCCTAAACCACTCAAGGGCGCAAAGCGGCTTTACCCCAAGCACATGCGCTTGGTGTTTGAAGAAGAAGCACGGCGCATAATTGAAGAACACGAACGGGAGAAAGCAAACGAAAATACAGACGAGTGACACATAAAACTAACTCTTCAAAACAAGTGGAAAATTCCACTTGTTTTTTTTTGTCCACACTCTTACACTGATTTTGTATCGCTTGTTCACACACTGGAGATAAGACCATGAAACCTGAAACACTGATCGCACTGTCAAACTTGCTCGCCAAGGCCGCAAAGGAAGTGGAGTTGGCTCCTGGCAGCTACAGTGTCAAAGAGACGGTGAGCATCGACGTGGATGCGTCGATTTCCAAACTTGAAGCAGAACTTTTCATCGGCACCATTATGATGCCGTGGAAAAAGGCTATCGCTCTGGCAATCTCAAGAGCGGGGGCAACCCGTCAGGCAATGACCGATTTGTTCAAGTCTTGTGTAATCCAAGCAGCTACAGAAGGATCAAGCGTAAGCGATCTTATCGCTTCCGAGATCGAAGAGATTGAAATGTGGGAGGCAGAGGTCCAAGCTATTGCCACTGCCGCTGGTATGAAAAAGAGGGCCGGTAAAACCCACGTCAAGGGTACTATTGATGTTACTGTGAAGGGTGTTGCTAAGAAGAAGGCTGTTTAATTTAAGGAGCAGTAAAGTGAACAAGAAGGTTGTAGTATCGGTATCAAAGCTTGAGAAGATCATGAAGATCTTGGT
>SXGQ01036388.1_pt1 | contig 10153 bp, 24 predicted proteins | sample 3178371 | NCBI WGS metagenome assembly SXGQ01 (sample SAMN11356859, study PRJNA531348) | freshwater metagenome | isolation source: freshwater sample F1-20 | place: China: Fuxian Lake, Yuxi | collected 2017-12-25 | reverse complement strand
TGTCAACCCAACAATAGAATGATTGTGTTTGAGCCTTCTAGTAATCCGAGAGAATTAAAATATCCCGATTTCAAAGTTGCAACAAAGCGATGGTCTGTTGAAACAGAGTCTAAATGGGCATTAGGCGACACAGATACTTTCATGTATGAAAGAACAGAAAAATGAAATACAAAAGCATATTCATTAGTGATGTGCATTTGGGTACGAATGATTGTAAAGCTGAGTTATTAAATAATTTCTTAAAACATAATTCTTGTGAAACTTTATATCTTGTTGGTGATATATTGGATGTTTGGCGTATTCAACAAAACAAGTGGCGTTGGAAACAAAGTCATACGAATGTCGTTAGACGAGTATTAGGTCACGCCAAACGTGGAACAAGAGTGGTATATGTTGCAGGAAATCACGATGAATTTCTCAGACCACTAATGCCATATAATATAGGTTTTGGTAATGTTGAGATTATGAATCAGTGTGAGCATATTGGAGTTGATGGTAAAAAATATCTAGTCATACACGGCGATTTGTTTGATGGTATCAGTAGATTGGCTCCTTGGTTGAGTATATTAGGTGACAAGGCATATGACTTTGTTTTGTGGTTAAACAACAAGTTCAATTGGTGGAGACATAAGTTTGGTTTTGGTTACTGGAGTTTAAGCCAATTCTTAAAAGGTAAAGTAAAAACTGCGGTTGATTTTATATTTCAATTTGAGAAAAATTTGGTTTCTTACTGCAAAAAACGTAGTTATGATGGAGTTATATGTGGTCATATACACAAAGCAGAGATAAAAGAAATAGACGGAACGATATACATGAATGATGGTGATTGGGTTGAATCTTGCAGTGCATTAGTTGAACATATGAATGGCAGATGGGAAATAATTTATTGGAAAGAAATTATAAATGTGGATACTAATATTGGTAGCGGTACATATAAACAACCCCAGTGATATTCCCGGTAGAATAAATTTACAATTTCAAACACAACAAAACTGCGAACAAGTGTTGCAGTCAATGACATATTGGTTAAAGTTTAATCAATTTAAAATTGAAGGAAAATGTCAAAAACAATGAAACTTTCAGATAAAATTACAATCGTTGTGCCTTGCAAAAATGAAGAAAATTATATTCACCATTTACTGGAATCTTTGCGCTTACAGGGAATTGGAAATACTAGAATTATCATAGCTGACTGTTCAACAGATAATACTAGACAGGTTATAAAAGAACACGATTCTTTTTTGAACATCGAAATCATTGAAGGTGGTCCAGTTTCAATTGCCAAGAATAATGGTGCTAAGTTAGTTACAACTCCCTACATATTATTCATTGACAGTGATGTAAGATTTTTTTCATACACAGTTATAAAAGATTGTGTTCAAGAAATAGAAAATGAAGAATTGGATTTGATTGGTTTGAATATAAAATGTTATGATGGTGATATTAGGGCGCAAATTGGATTTATGTTATTCAACACAATCAATAATATAATGAAATATAAGGTACCATTTGCGGTAGGTGCCTTCATGTTAACACGCACAGATAAATTCAGAGAATTTGGTGGGTTTGCTGAAAAATATGAAACAAGTGAAGATTTCTTTTTGTCCAAAAAATATGATGTTAAAAAATTTAAATTGATGAATCATTATTTTGGTCAAGATAGTAGAAGATTTAAAAAGATGGGTTATACAGGTATGGCTTGGTATCTCATTAAAAATTTTTGGAACCGTAATAATGAAAAACACTGGAATAATATAGATTATTCCAAATACTGGAAATAAAAAGGCAAATAAATGAAAATAGAAAAGAAAACTTAATGATAGAAATAATCTATTTACTCATTGCAACACACATTACAATATTATGCGTTACAATTTATTTACACCGAGGTCAGGCACACAGGGGGCTTGAATTTCATCCAATACTAGAACACTTCATGCGTTTTTGGCTTTGGTTGACAACAGGCATGGTAACTAAAGAATGGGTAGCAGTACACAGAAAGCATCATCGTTATGTTGATACAAATTTGGATCCTCATTCTCCACATTTTTTTGGTATATTCCGTGTTCTGTTTTCTGGAGTGCGTCTTTATATTAATTCAGCAAAAGATAAAGAAATGGTAAATACTTATGGGGCTGGAACACCCGATGATTGGTTAGAGAAAAATGTGTATAGCAAGCATTCTCGCCTAGGAATTACTTTGCTATTGATCATAAATTTACTATGCTTTTCTTGGTGGGGATTGCTTATTTGGGGCATTCAAATGATATGGATACCATTTTGGGCGGCCGGTGTGATAAACGGGTTGGGGCACTGGTGGGGATATCGTAATGGCGAAACTAAAGATAAGAGTAGAAATATTAGTCCACTTGGTGTTATAATTGGTGGGGAAGAACTGCACAATAATCATCATTTAAATCCTGCCAGCCCTAAGTTGAGCAATAAATGGTTTGAGTTTGATGTTGGCTGGTTATACATAAAAATTCTGAACAAATTAAAATTATTAAGTATAAAGGAAATAAAATGAAAAGAGTTATGAGATTTACTGCATCATGGTGTGGCCCATGTAAATCATTAGCAAAAACATTAGATGAAATAAACACCAATCATCACATTGAAGTTATTGATATTGATGTATATCCAGATGTTGCAATTGAATATGGTGTACGTAGTGTTCCAACATTAATTATGTTTGATGAACACGCACAACTTAAAAGATTGATTGGGGCTAAATCCAAAACAGAATTGGAAGAATGGTTGAATAGTTAATATGATTACCATATCAGAGTCTGCAAAAACTAAAATAATTGATCTTCTGAACGAAGAAAATAATGAAAATTTAAAACTAAGAAGTTTCGTCCAAGGCGGCGGATGTTCTGGTTTTCAATACGGATTTACTTTTGATGAAGAACAAAATGATGATGACTTTGAATTTTCAATTAACGAAAAATATAAATTGTTGGTAGATGCTATGAGTATGCAGTACATGGAAGGTGCTGTAATTGATTATAAAGAAGATTTGACAGGTTCTAGTTTTAACATTATCAATCCGAACGCACAATCAACATGTGGTTGTGGTAGTAGTTTTTCTGTTTAAGGATTAGACATGGCATATTCAGATAAAGTTGTCGATCACTATGAGAATCCTCGCAATGTAGGTTCATTTGATAAAAATGATACTGATGTGGGTACGGGCATGGTTGGCGCTCCAGCTTGTGGTGATGTAATGAAGTTACAAATTAAGGTAGATGAAAATGGTATTATTAGAGATGCTCGTTTCAAGACATATGGATGCGGTTCAGCAATCGCCAGTTCGTCTTTGGTTACAGAGTGGGTTAAGGGTATGCATATTGATGATGCTTCTCAACTCAAAAATTCTCAAATCGCAGAAGAACTAGCACTACCGCCAGTTAAAATACATTGTTCAATATTAGCCGAAGATGCAATCAAAGCGGCAGTTCAAAACTATAAAGAAAATCACGGAAAGTAAAATGACTAAGAAAACAAAATACAAACTAACAGATGAAAGAAATTCATTCAAGCCATTTCAATATCCTTGGGCATATGATGCATGGCTCAAGCATGAACAATCACATTGGTTGCATACCGAAGTGCCTATGCTTGAAGATGTAAAAGATTGGAAGAATCGTTTGACTAAAGAAGAAAAACAATTCTTGACCCATATCTTTAGATTCTTCACGCAAGGCGACATTGATGTTGCTGGCGGTTATGTTCGTAATTATCTACCATACTTTCCTCAACCAGAAGTGCGTATGATGTTGTTGGGTTTCTCTGCGAGAGAGGCATTGCATGTAGCCGCCTATTCTCATTTGATTGAAACACTTGGACTGCCCGAAACGACATACAATCAATTCTTAGAGTATGCAGAAATGCGAGAGAAACATGATTACGTCATGGACTTGTCTGCAAAGAATGGCACGATTGAATCTACTGCAACACACATCGCCGCATTCTCTGCATTTACTGAGGGTATGCAACTGTTCTCATCATTCATCATGCTATTGAACTTCCCTCGCCATGGCTTGATGAAAGGCATGGGGCAAATCGTTACATGGTCTATCGTTGATGAAACTATGCATACTGAATCAATGATCAAGTTGTTCAGAACATATGTTGAAGAAAACAAAGAAATTTGGAATGATGAATTGAAAGGTAAGATATATACTATCGCAACTAGAATGGTTGAGTTAGAAGATAAATTTATTGATCTTGCGTTCGCCAATGCTGAAATGCGTGACCTCAAAGCAGAGGATGTTAAAACATACATTCGCTATATTGCAGATCGCCGTCTTATCAGTCTTGGATTGAAAGGTATCAATAAAGTTAAAAAGAATCCTCTGCCATGGGTTGAAGAAATGATCAACAGTCCTATTCATGGTAATTTCTTTGAGAATCGTGTTACTGATTATGCGAAGGGTGCATTGTCTGGTTCTTGGGAAGATGTATGGGCTAAAGCCGCATAAGGAATCAAATGAAAAAATTTTTAATTGCACTCTTATTTTTACCTCTCATAGCATTCGCACAACAACAAAAGGCCGGTGTCACATACGATGTTATCCTTACTAGGGTCATCGATGGCGACACCGTTGCCTTTCAGGCTAACTGGTTGCCAGACCCTCTTAAGAAAGAGTTGTCAATCAGAGTTTTTGGAGTTGACACACCAGAAAAAGGATTCAGAGCAAAATGTCCTGCTGAAGACGCCCGTGGACAAGCCGCCACAGCATTCACTAAAGATGCGATTAATAAAGCCCAAAAACGACAGGTTGTACTTATGGACTGGGACAAGTATGGTGGTCGTGTATTGGGAGATGTTATTTTAGATGGTAAAAGTTTGAGAACTCTTTTAATTACAAATGGCTTTGCAAGAGAATACTATGGCGAGGCTAAAACTTCATGGTGTTGATATGACTAGGTTAAATCACGAATGTGAGAATTGTGGCTCACAGTTTACTATTACATATGATGAAGAACAATGCGAATCTGATCCAATATCATGTCCATTCTGTCAGGAATATTTGTTATTAGATTCAGATGAATTTACTGACGATGAATGAGTTGGCACTATAAAGGACAAGAATTCACCGAAGATATGATCGGTGATAGTTATGGTTTCGTTTACATCATAGTCAATCAAACGAACAATCGGAAGTATATCGGAAAGAAATTCTTTTCAAAGGCTGGATACAAAACAGTTAAAGGCAAGAAAAAGAAAGTCCGTAAGTCTTCCGATTGGCTCACATACTACGGCTCAAATAAAGAACTTCAAGATGATGTTAAATCTCTTGGAGTAGATAATTTTTATCGTGAAATACTTTACTTGTGCAGTAGCAGGTCTGAATGCTCCTATAGAGAAACTTCTGAGATATTCAAGCAAAGTGCCTTGTTATCAGAGAATTACTATAATTCTTGGGTCACATGTAAAATTCATAAGGCGCATGTGCTAGGCAAAGTTAATTGATTAGAGAAAAAAGACTATAAATTTATACTGCATTGCAACATAAAAAAACATATATATTAGTATAACCCCTAATGCGAGGATATATGCTAAAATTTTTCAAATCAATACTCGAAATTTTTGTTGAAATAAAAACCATCAGAGGCAAACACATTGCCGCAAATTATTTAAAAGGACGCTAAAATGACTTCTACTACCAAATCTACTACCGGTGTATTCTACGCCAATCAATTTGTTGATACTATTCAAAATGCTAAGAATCAATTTTTGGACACTTTTGTTTGGGACGAAAAAATTAAGGCTTCATTAAAACAATTTGTTGAAGCACAAAGAGAATACACAAAACAAGTTAATCGTTCAGTTGCTGAAGTTGCTGAATATAGTTTTGTTTCTGCAAAAAGCACATTCGAAAAAATCAAGACATTCGCTTGATTTTGTCCGTTAGAGGATTTACTACATATAGGTAGTAGTATTCTTTAACGGAGTTATTGAAGTTGCAAAAGAAACAAATTATACAGTCGCAGAGTTTGCGATCACAGTATCTTAGAATGGAAATAAAAAATAATTCTCGTTCATGGGAACCAGTAAACAGAAATGGTTGGTGGATAAAGTTTTCCGTATATAAAGACACAAATATATTAATGATGTTTGTGTCAAGATATACTGGGCAAACTATTGTCCGTTATTTTAGTTCCGAAGATGATGCCTGTGAATTTATTAATTTTGTTATTTCTCACGACCCAAAAGAACATTTTGAATTAATATAAATTGCCCCTCTACATGAGGGGCTTTTTATTTGCCTGCATAGATAATGTGATGTGCTATGATAAGGTACAGAGGAAAAACATGATTCAAATTTTTGAACCTAAAATATATTCTGATTCTCGTGGATGGTTCTATGAGTCTTTCAACGATCAACAATTGCCAATTAAGTTTGTGCAAGATAATCATTCGTTTTCATATCGTAATGTTTTGCGTGGTCTCCACTATCAAATAGAAAAACCCCAAGGCAAACTCGTCCGTTGCATTCGCGGAAAAGTATTAGATGTTTCAGTCGATTTGAGAAAAGATTCTGAAACGTATGGCAAGGTGTTCTATGTCACACTATCAGACCTAAACCGAAGATCAGTTTATATTCCAGAAGGCTTTGCACATGGTTTTATTGTGCAGTCACAGGTTGCAGAATTTGTTTATAAAGTCACCGATTACTATTGTAAAGAAGGAGAGCGATGCATCGTTTGGAATGATAAGACTTTGAATATTGATTGGGGCGTCACAAATCCTATACTGAGCGATAAAGATGCACAAGGTCTTACGTGGAACGAAGCACCCAAATTTTAAATGGCAAAAATAATAGAGACACAGCCTTGGGTAGCAGTACATTCAATGATTAATGTGAATTTTGAAGAACATTCAATTCAAGGTAAAATGTTGACTGCACAATATATCATAGGCATGGCAGAGACATTACAATTTGATAACGAAGAATCATTTCGTCAACATGTAAAACAAATGCTTGCACGACAACTTGCAGAAAAAATCATTGAAGAAAAATTTGCTGAATTTACAATAGAAAAAGTTCATAGCACACAGAGTACAGTAGTGAGAGGACGTTGCTTTCTCACGCCTGATTCAGATGTTAGAATCCTAAGAAAGGACAAGAGGTATGAGTGATTTTCCAGTAAAAGAAATGCGTAGCAAAAGATTTCATAAAGAAGTCACGCACATTAAAAAACAATTGAAAATTGCAAAATCGCATGGCATGACAAATGGCATGAACGATAAACTTGCAAAAGAAACTCATAGATTTGCAAAGCATCATGCAATGGACTGCGGCAATCCAGAATGTCCAACATGCAGTAATCCTAGAAAACTCTACAACGAAGAAACAATACAAGAGAAATCATTTAAACAGCGAAAGTTATACGATGCTGATTAAAGATTTGATTAAACGCCTTGAGGACTTATATTACACCTATGATGATGAATATAAACATCACATGGGTGAACCTGAAATTATGGTAGATATCTTTCGAGAAACAGACACGCCACATAAATTCGAATACGCAGGATTTTCTCCATTCATACATATTGATAAGAGTGCCGATGGTGTTTACGATATCATACGAGCATTCAATACCGAAAAAAACAAAGAACAATGGATAAAAAATCACTCGAAAACTTAGTGTTGGCATTGATAGGTGATCCCGAACTTGCTGATAATTGGTGGTACTCACCGAATAAGGCGTTTGATATGCAACGCCCAATAGAAGTTGATACAAGAATCGTCCGCGAATATCTTATGTTTCATTGTTACTATGATGGCGGCGGTTAATGAAAAAACTTTTATTGGCTTTATTTCTTGTTCTAGCCACACAAGCACATGCACAAATCATCGAACTTAGAAAAGAAGTATTGTGTGGATCAAACAAAACGATTGCGGCAACATTAGACAAGTATGATGAAAAATTATACTGGCAAAGTAGGGATAATGATAGCGGCAATATCATTTCATTATTTGTAAATGAAAAAACCTTGTCTTGGACACTTACCGAATCAAATAGAGAAATTGCATGTATTTTATCCACTGGTGAGGGTTTTCGAACAAAACCAGCAGATTTGCCAAAATCTACACCGAAATCATTTTTGTAGTCATTATTGCCTGCATAGATATTTGTAGGAGGTATAATATGGACAATGACGATTTTTTTAGTGAGCCATGGAAACTCACTTCACCAAACAAAAGAGAAACTGATGAATAAAAAACACAACTTTTGGGGTGATCCTGATGATGAACCATTGCCAGATTGGATGAATCCAGAAACATATCGCAATGGCGGCAAACCTAAACGATTTGGCAAAACACTAGAGCAGGCTATCAATGATGTATTGAAGAAGCCGCCGATGATACAAGAGGGTATGCATATACCATTACAAAATGAAAATAGAAGCGAATGATGTATTGACAATGATCATGTTGTTGTGCTATAATCTGTTTCTGATTGTTGGCACAGTTTGGCTCATTGTTGAACTTGATTGGTCACCATGGTGGTTCTTGTTGACTGTTTTGTTATTGGCAGGTAGATATGATAAAAGTAGTAATCAATCGTGATTTTGGTGGTTTCGGCTTGTCTGATGAGGCTGAAGCACTATACAAAGAACGCAAAGGTATCACCGATCCCGACTGGTGGTATCGTGATATTCCTCGGGATGATCCCATACTGATTCAAATCGTAGAAGAAATGGGCGAAAAGGCTGATGGTGATTATGCCGCATTGAAAGTTGTGGAAATACCTGATGATGTGAACTGGTATGTCGAAGAATATGATGGCTCAGAATGGGTAGCAGAGCGTCACCGTACCTGGCGTTGATATGAAATACAAAGAATTTGATGATTGGTTTGATGAGATTGAAAACTACTGCCTGCGTAGTGAACGATTTCATGATGAGTTTGTCGAACTTGATTATATCAAACGACAAAGAATGGTTGAGTGGCTACAAGCCGCATGGTATTGTGCAAGAGAAAAGGGAGATAAAAATGATTGATTGTATGGTGATTGGTGATAGTATTGCTGTTGGTGTTTCAATGGTTCGTAAGGAATGCGTAAGTCATTCAAGGGGTGGATGGAACTCATGGCAATGGAATAAAGATTATCTTGCAAATGCAACGACAAAGCCATATGAAACAATCATCATTAGTCTTGGCGCAAATGATCACAAAGGCGTAAAGACCGAAAATGAATTGCGTAAAATGCGAGCCGCTATTCAAGGCAAGCGAGTATTCTGGATTGACCCAGGGCAAGATCGAAAGCCTGTACCCCATGAAGCCATTATGCGTATCGCAAAAGAGTATGGCGATACAGTATTGTCACGACCAAAAGACAATATGAGTGCCGATGGCGTTCATCCCACAGGCAAAGGTTATAGAATATTAGCGGATCAAACAAAATGAGCAATAATTTAGAATCACTAATTAAGTTAGTGGGCACTGACACCAGCGGCAAATGGATGAGTACAGACAAGGTTCATGAATTGGCAGAGTTGATTATTGAAGATTGTTGCAAAGAAATATTGAAATGGAAGAATGAACCTTTTCCGTTTGATGAACATGCGGCTGTTGATATTCTCAAAAGACATTTGAAATCTCTTAAAAAAGAAACTGATGTGAAAGTGATACGCATATGAAACTCAGTAAATTCATGAGAAACTGGTTGATTTGTTTTGCATTATCATTGGTTTGCGTAGCCATTGCATGGTTGCCCGGTTCTCAGAGTGAGAATATTCGTATATTTTTTGCTATTCTATCCTTTGTTCCTGCGCTCATTTTCTCTTGGCTTTATAGTTGATCTATGATTCTAAGCGAAAAGGCCGCCGAGAAAATTCAGAGCCAATTAAATCGCCGAGGCAAAGGTCTTGGCGTTCGCATTGGTGTAAAGACAACGGGATGCTCAGGCTTAGCCTATGTGTTTGAATTTGTTGATGTAGCCAATGAACATGACCGAGTGTTTACAGGTCATGGTGTGAATGTGTATGTTGATGAGAAAAGTATGCCCTATCTCAATGGCGTATCTATCGATTGGGTAAGAAATGGGCTAAACGAAGGTTTTGAGTTTAACAATCCAAATGAGCGTGACCGATGTGGTTGCGGTGAAAGTTTTAGAGTATGAAAACAATATG
>SXGQ01508126.1_pt1 | contig 10154 bp, 13 predicted proteins | sample 3178371 | NCBI WGS metagenome assembly SXGQ01 (sample SAMN11356859, study PRJNA531348) | freshwater metagenome | isolation source: freshwater sample F1-20 | place: China: Fuxian Lake, Yuxi | collected 2017-12-25 | reverse complement strand
TTCAGACGCGCGTGAAGTTCTTTTATTTTTATCGCTCATACTAATTAGCCTCCTTCACGTATTTAGCGTATTCTTCTAGTGGCACCCCTAATTTTTTGGCAATAGCCACCTGTGATTTGGTGAGTCTCACAGTTCTTCGTCCTTGTTGTTTTCTTCCAGCGGAAGCAACAGTTTGGACTGGTTTGCGTTGTTCTTCAACAACGAATTTATGCGGGAATATTTCTCGCATACGCTTATCTATCTGATTATAATACTCATCACTCTCTACTTCAATACCACTACCCACTAGGTCCTCGTGTACTGTTATAGCTGCATTTGCCATGATTCTATCATCAACAAACCAAGTATTTTTTTTAACCCACTCCTTAGCTTTTTCGCTAGGTTGTGGAATAACCGGAGTTTCAGCTTGTACTTTAACCTCTTCAGCTTGAAGTTTTCTTTGTTCTTCAAGTTGTTTAGATCTAACTAAACGATCAGCCATTTGCAACTTAGCTTTTTCTTTTTGAACAGCAAGTTGTGTAAGCTCATCATTAGCTTCCATGATCTGGTTAGGATCATTTGCTTCGATAGCTGCTTTTAGTTTAATTTTTACTTGTTCTCTTTGAGCATCTACTCTTGCTTCAAATTCTTTCAAGTAATTTTCATCAGCAGTATCAAATTTTTTCTCAGACTCACTATATTTTTTTTGTAAGCCTTTTGCAAAATCCAAAGCGGCTTTTTCTCTTCTTTCGGCCTCTCTGTATTTTCTTGTTAATTTATCAATTCTTTTTTGAATTGATTCAGACATTTCTGTTAGATTGTCTGCATCTGTTTTTTGTTTTTCTTCAACTTTAGGTTGAGCTTCAACTTTAGGCTTCTCTTCTTTAGAATCCTCTATTTGTTCAATCTCAACTTTATCGTCTTTTATTTTTTTACTGTGATCGACATATCCAAGATCAACTTCTCCTAAATTTAAATTAGGAGCTTTTGTTTCTTCTTTTTCTTTCTTATCATCTAGTTGGATTTCTGTTTCTTTAACATCTTCCAAATCTAGTTCGACATCAGCTTTTTTAGTTTCTTCAACCATTTTTTATCTCCTTAGTATAGATGAAGGACATCAGATGGTTTTCTAACGATTCCTATTATTTCATCATCATTTAAAATACGGTGTTCACCATATTTTGTTTTAAACCTTGAACCAGCATATCTACCATACATGATAAACATTCCCTCTTTACACCACGCACCATCTGGAAATTTTTCTTTGTCTTGATAACAAAGTGTTCCCATTTTGATTACTAAACCAACAACTGTTGTCATTTGAATAGTTTCGTGTGTTTGTTCGGATAAAAGAATACCTCCTTCAGTTTTAATTTTTCCAGAGTATGGTCGAATTAACATTCGATATCCAACTGGATCAGGTAAACTGCTTAAGTATTTTTTTATGCCTTCTGGGTCTGTAGGGATTCTAATACCTTCTTGTTCGGTATCATCTGTTTTAGGAAGGATGAGTTCCTTTTCGGGCGTTATTATCGTCATCGATATTCTCCTCTTTTTTTAGCAGGTCTTTAAGATCCTGAAGCAGCACTTCTAAAGCACTGAGCTTGCCCTTAGCATAGTGGAGCCTGTCGAGCGTGTCTATACCATAGCACATATCCTGCTTGGTTTCATCGATGCGTTTTTTAATGTAATTCTTTACTGTTTGTAGGGTTCCTATATCAAGCATGAATATTTTTTATTTTTCTTATTATATTATATGACTCATTATTATCAAACTCTTTATTTAAACCTAATTTATAAGCCCATCCTTTTGCATTTTCACCTTTAATAAATATCTCTGTTAGGTCTTTTCCCCACTTTTCATTACCTTTTTTTAAATACTGTTCTCTTCTCACTTTTTCTTGTTCTGTTGATTCTCCTCCATCCCAAGTTGATTTACCATGGAAATGAAGTAAATACGAGTAATTTGCAATTAAAACTTTATACCCTTTCAATGCACACCTAATTCTGTAATCCATGTCTTCCCCGCCCGCGCGCGAGAAAGAATAATCAAAGTGTCCTACATCTTCATAAACTTGGCGTGGTATTCTAGCAAGATACATTTGCATAAATATTTTTTCTTTTAAATCTGTAAATTTAAAAAGAGTTTTATGATAATTTACTATGGCATCTAAATAGGGTTCTTTACCAACATACTCATCAATCTGCATACAAGTAGTAGTATTAAAATTAGGTGATTTATATAAATAATTAATATTACAAGATGGTATTATAATTGCATCATTTCGTTGTTTTAATGGTTCAAACCAATCTTTGGTAAATATAATATCATTAGTAACAACAACAAAATGTTTTTTAAATTTTTTAGCTATTCTTAACCCCTTGTTAAAATTTTCTGCCCAAGACTTTAAAGTTTTATTATTAATATAAATATCTATTGGATACTCTTTTCTAAATGCATTTGTTCCATCGTTATTAATAAAAACGAATATATCCCCTTTTTCTAATTTGGTTTCTTTAAAAAAAGAATATAAAGCTAATCTAGAATAGTTTTCAGTATTTGCTGTGCTTACCAAGCAAAAGACATGACTCATAATTGGTCTTTGTTTAAAATAACTGTTAGTCCATTATTGTTTAACAATTTTTCACTTATCATCCAATTGTGGTTTTTATCTAAAAATTCCTCTATTGCCTTATTTAATTCTGCACCAAAAGTTATAGTGTCATGAAATATAATAAATTTTTTTACTTTATCAGCATGCATTTTTAATTCTTTAGAACACTGTTTGTAGGTATGATCAGTATCAATAAATAATAAATCAGTTGGCTCAATATCAAATCTTTCTGCTATTACATTTACACGTGTAAATGAAAATTCTTTTTTTATTTCATCTGCTGCTTTTTGATGTTCTACTATTGAACAATTTTGTATATCATAACATCTAACTATTTTTGCATTAGATGCAATCCAGGCCCAAGTACTTACTCCACTTCTTACACCAAATTCTGTTACATGGCCACACATATCTGCATACCTTTTTAGAACAGGTATGTGTTCATTTATATCTGAAACTTCATTACAAGCATTCAAATATTTTTTTTCTAAGTTATCCATTCTCTTGATCTTTTGGCTGTGGTCTATTAGCCATGGTTCGTGCAACTGATTCCGCACTTCTACCTACAACATAACCTCCAAGACCTATTTGAAGAAGTGTCCAAACATCTCCTGGTAATTGTATTGTTATGGAAGCTTTAAAGAAAAATAAGATTACTGGCCCGAGTACATAATTCCAAACCAAAATAAATATAAGCACATACATTAGTAGAGGTCTCCAACTAGATGCAAACCAACCAGCTTTAGCTTCGGCTTCTATAATTTTTGCTGCTGCTGTTAATTCTTGTGTATGTGACTGCAACATCTGCGTTTGCAGATCTGCTTTTAATTTAGCTGCGAGGTCTTTGTCTGCAACGGCTTTATCGACTGTGTTAAATAAAATTTTTGCAAGTGGGGCAACTGCTTGTATGATTGGCAACATTCTATAAATTTCTCCTGTCTTCTTATACCAAGATAAGGATGTAGTTGCAACATTACTTCTATTGCTTTGTTACCTGCAACTGTCCATGTCCATGATCTACTGTGCTTAATATTCTTTGGTAAATGTGTACTAATTGATCCTAATTTAAAATAATTAATAAATCTTACAACAATATCTTCATCACACATTCTTATTTGCACTCTAAGATATCTATTACTTTTACCGACTTTTCCCCAAAAACCAAAAGAACCTTCTCCTTCAAATACACCTGCAAGAAATATTAATTTTTCTTCTTTGCTTAAAAGATTGTAACTACTTTTTTTTAAGTGCATTAGAACGAAGCTTTATACGTTTTGGCAAAGCTTGTCTATTTAAATTTAAACCTTGAGAACTTGGGCCTTTTAATGGGGGTGGACCGAATCTAACACCCGGCATCTTTAACTTCATCTCTTAGGTATCGTAGAAGTTACTTGTTTATCTTTTGCAACTTGTATTTTTTCTTTTGCAACTTGTAATCTTTGCGCAGATTGTACTTCTTGATTTTCTAATCTCATTTTTTCTATATCCATCTTCTCATCAAATTCTTCTGACTTTCTTGCCATATCCATTTGGCTCTCTTGAGCTCTTCTTTGAATGTCTAATGCTTTTAAATCTAGTTCTCGTTGTTTTAACATTACTAATGGATCTTGTTGTTGTCCACCTTCTGCTTGTACTAACTGTTGCGTTAGTTCTACAATTCTTTTTGCAACCATAGAATTAAATTGTACCTCATAACCAGCAGGATCAAGTTGTTTCATTTGCAACATATTAGGATCTTGTACTAAAAATGCTCCAACTTCACCATGTGCTTGAAATGCAATGTGATCTGATATGTGTGCTTGTAATAAAGCGTAAACCATTGGGTTCATTTGCACCATTCTGCTTTGAATAAACGTTGCATGTGCTGCAGCATGAGAGACATGATCTTGATCTGGGAAAACTTTTAACAATTCCATACGAAGAGCCTTTGAATTTTCTGTTGCTGGGTCCTCTGGTACAGGTTGTTTTTCAGGAATTAAGATATTATCAATTTGTCTGGTACCTAATGCTTCATAAACTCGTCTGTAAGCCTCTCTTAGGTTGTGAAGTTGTGGAGCAGAGGCTGCAATCTTCAAATTTTCATTTGCAAGTGTCACTCTTTGTGACATTGAGAAAATATTTGGGTCTGCAACTGGAATTACATCAACTCTATCATCAAAATCTTGTACTTTTACCATTCGATCTGCATTATAAACTGCGTATGGGTACACTGGAGGTAAGTAATCTGCAAAAACTCCTGCTAAAATTCTAAATTCTTGTTTCATTGCGTAGTAACAACGCTTGTGAATAGCACTCATGACTCTCGAACCACGTTCTAACAGTGCAATTGTAGTTCCAACTGCTGCTTGTTGGTTACCATCACCTACTTGCATGTCTGCAATTGATGCAAAACGTTGTCCCGCTTGTACTACAAAGCCTAAAAGTTGAAATAAAGTTGGACTTGGCTCTTTAAAAGGTAAAAGTTGGAACTGATCTCTAATGTTTCCGCCTGGTGCATCAACATCTCTGAACTCTCCAGGTTGAAAAGGTTGATCATCATCACGAATTCTAATACCTCGTGACTTAAATCCTGCTGGTAAGTTAGCTAAAGTACCTGCATCTAGTAATTGTCTTAGTGAAGATGTAGCAGATCGTGATAATCCGCCAATCATATGTATTAATCCAAAGCCATAAAAGCCTAAACCTGGTAAAAATTTGAAGTGAACAAAGTATTCTTTACGTTTCATTAGCTCATCTTCTGGATCGTAGTTTCTGTAGATGGATAAAATCTCTTGGGAGCCTTCATCTATTGATACAATGTATGGAACTCTAATATCTTTTTGATCTTTTTTATCTATGTTTTCAAATTCTTCTAAATCTAAATCAACATGCATCTCTAATATGTTAAATTGATTTTCAATTTCACCTGATGGTTTAACACCTTCAATCTCAGATAACTTTTGTTGTATAGCAGTTTGTTCTGCTTGCTTAGGAATTAATTCTACATCTCTATAAAATCCTGATTTTTGTTTTTTAATGACATCATTTTCTGACATTCTAATAACATGTGTAATACGTTCACAATCTTTTAAATCTGTTGCGTAGTAAGGTACAATTAAATCATCCGCTGGTACAAACTTAGATACAGCTCTTTGCATAATTTCATCATAATAAACTTTCTTAAATGAAGATCCTGATAAAGGTAAATAAAATAATAATTGATCAAAGTCTGGAGTGTACTCTTCCATTTCTTCCATCAACATATAATTCATAAAATCCTTAACACGTTCTGCTTGTTGCAAAATTTCTGGTGTTTCTAATCCTATAACTTGTGTTCTTACAGGACCTTCAGATGGTAATAATTCTTTATAGGCTTGTGCTTGAAATTGGGTAACTGACTCTGCAAGTAAAGGATGCGTAACACCTGTTGCTCCTTGAAATGGTCTTGTTTGATCTCTATACTTAAATCCTAAAAGATCTAATCCTTGAACATAAGTTTGTTCCCAATCTGCTCTTGAGACTCTATCTTTTTTATAATCAGAAATTAATTGTGACGATAAACGAGCTAGAGATCTTTCATCCATGTTCTCAGCTAAATTTTTATAAAAGTCTAACTCATCAGAAACAGCTTCAGCTGCTTCCGCTACAACACCTTCTTCTGGTGGTAACTCTATATCAATTTCGTTTTCAACAACTTCCTCTTGTGGGAGTTCATTGTTTTTGTCGACTTCAGCCATTTAAAAAAGTTTGGTCGGTTTACTTCTTGCTAATTTGTTTCCTCTTGCAACTACTGCTCCACCATGTGCTGCTTTAATCATTTCTCCTTTTTTAGCACCTTTCATAGAAAGATTATAAGCTCTAGCTTTTTCATCAAACTCTGCAAGTGCTTTTCTTCTATCTCCAGTTGGTAATCTTTGTGCTGCAATTCTTGCTTGTCTATTTGCTTCATCTTGTTTAAATGCACTAACAGATCCTCTTTCGTAAGTGTCAGAAGCGAAAGTATCTTTTGGTCTACTTGCCTCATAATCCTGTGCAGTCCCTGCACCAAACGTATCTACTTTAGCAGATTTTTTTTCCATTAAAGTGTCAGAAGCAAAAGTATCTTTTGGTTTACTTGCTTCATAATCTTGGGCAGTGCCCGCACCAAAAGTATCACCTTCTGCTGGGCTCTTTCCCATCTTAGTTAAAGCATATGCAGCACCTAAACCGGCCGCAACTTTAGCTAAGTTTCGTAATGATTTTTTCATGATAATTATCTCCTTATTGTTATAACAGGATTATTTTACCATGCAATAGTAATGAGGACTATATCCTATAGTAAATCCTTAATGTAATCCTTGCCTTTTCCAACCTCTACAGAGCCACCTTTACTATAGGTTCTTTCATATGAAAGTAAAATTCTTTTATCCGTTTCTTTACTGCTTCCTTGTGGTGATCTTTTAGTAATAGAACCCTCTAGTCCAATACCACTTTCAAATTTTTTTTTATAGGCTCCAGTTGTGCTTTCTACTTTTCCTTCACCATAGGGACCTTTAAATTTTTCTTCTTTTCTACTAATGTCTATATTTCCAAGTCCACTACCTATATTTATACCAACACCTTTATCTTGAATAACCACTCCACGCTCTTCGCGCGTGCCTCCTTCTACTCTAGGTGTTATTACAGTCTTGGGTCCTATTAAATCTTTAACATATTCAGAAACTTCTCCACCACCAGACATTTCTTTTGGTTTAGACATTCCTGCTTCTGATAAAGCAATAGCAATTGCTTGTTTAGGATTTTTTACAACGGGTCCTTTTTTACCTGAATGTAATTTACCTGCTTTAAATTCTTTCATGACTTTGCTAACTTTCTTTTGACCTTTAGTCATTCCACCTTTTTTTCTGTTCATCATCATAGATGTATCTGGATCAACTGTTGGATATTCTAAAGTTCTAGTTGTTCCTTTGCCATACATTGTTTCTGCAGTGATAGGGGGTTTATCTTTTTGATCATAGAATCCTGGTTTGAATTCATTACGACTCATGTAAGAATCTTTTCTGTCTTTAGAAATTTTACTTAATCTGTCTATTTCAGACTCACTAATTGTAGCACCTGCTAGATCTTTAAATTTATCTGATTGATATTCTTCAACAGTTTGCCAAGAAGATTTTTTTGTTTTCTTTTTATCAACCATTATATTAAATCCTTAATGTAATCTTTTCCTTTACCTATTACGACTTCGCCACCATGTGCATAGTCAGGCATGTCTTTAAATCTATCTACTTCAGCTTGAGTTATTGCAGCACCTGATCTGTCTTTTAACATTTTATTTTTTAATTGATCTAGCTCTTCTTGAGTTGTTGCTGCTCCAGATTCTTTTTTTATTAATTCATTTTTAATTCTATCTGTTTCTTTTTGTGTTACTGCAGCACCTGATCTGTCTTTTATAAATTTATTTAAACCACCTTTTGCAAGGCCATCAGGAATAGGACCATAAAATTCTTCATAGTAGTCTTCTACTGTTCCTTTGTAACCTTCTTTTTGTTCTCTTTTATGTTCTGCTACAATTTTTGGATTTATTTTTACTCTACCTTTTTTATCGTCTGGCATATTATCTCCTATGTTAGTTTTGCTGGGCGTGTTCCTTTAATCTCGGCTCTACCACCACGGATCATGCCACCCATTTGTTTTGCTGTTACTTGTTGTGTTTGTGTAGACCCCGTTGCTTTATCTCTAGTGTCTGCTTTTTTATCATAATAAGATCCTAAAAGATTTCCACCTATACCTAAATTTTTTGTAAGGCTTCTTGCTGTTTCAGATTTTTTTAAAAGGTTATCTGCACCAATTCCAATCAAAGCACCAAGGCTTGCTTTCTGGGGTCCTTTAAACGGTGTATGATATTCATGTCTAATTTCAAATTCAGTATCTGTTTCTGTAGGTTGTCTAATAGCTTTACCTAAATAAGCTTTTTTAACTTTTTTCATATCAATAGTATTTATATTCTTTAACAGGTCTATCTAACGAATCCTTGTAATCAGAACTTGTTTCAATAAAGCTGCCCTGCCTATATCTTAACACAGCCTGAGTCATGCTATCAACATAGTCATCATATTCTCCATGCGGAAACGCTGCACATTCCTCAATTACTTCTTCTGCAAAGTGTTCACCCTCTGGATACCAGATAGTACCTGATTCAAATATAGGAGCACACGCATTTACTCTGGTATATTTATCTTTTCCTTTTGATGGCGTAAAAGGAATAACTGGAATACCCATACGTCTAAACTCATGGGTTAAAGGCTCACCAGAAGCTTTCGCTTCAATAATAACTGTTTCAGGTTCCCAATATTTATACTGATCTAATGCAACAGCTTTTAGTTCTGGAAAATCATATTTACCTTTCATTGCATCTAGCAAAACCATATTAGGAGGTCCACCTTCTACCGGATAAAATATACCCCACGTAGTAATAGCAGAATAATCCGCAGTTTCTTTTTTACTAAACGCAGTATCATAACTTTGTATTACATGCATAAGATTTGGTATGGAACCTTTTTTCCACGGTCTCCACCATTCACGTTTAATAATTGCACCCTCTTCTGAAGTTGGGTCCTGCATATATTGTGAAGACCAGTTACGAACAGGAATAGTTGCTTTAACTCTTTCTAATTCTTCTAATGTCCAATACTCAGGCCAAACTGGATCACCACTTGGAAGTATGGCTGGAAAAGATATTACTTTCCACTTATCGGCTTTAATTTCTTTTTGTCCTTTGATTAACATCCCTGTTAAGTCATTCTCTGCCCAACGGGTCATTACTAATACAATTGAGCCTCCTGGTTGCAAACGTTGTCTGGGTCCTGATGAATACCATTCATGGGTCCTTTCCATTGCGTTCTTAGATAGTGAATCTTGTTCCGTGTGTGGATCATCAATAATCAACAAGTCCGCACCACGGCCCGTGATTGCTCCACCAACACCAGCAGCAAAGTATTCCCCGCCATGATTAGTTTCCCATCTACCTTTTGCTTTTGAGTCTTCTCGTAATTTCACATCACCAAAGATTTGTTTGTATTCTGGTGAATCTATCAGGTTCCTTATCTTTGCACCGAACCTTGCTGATAATTCAGCATTGTGTGTAACTTGCATTAATTTTAATTTTGGGAACTTCCCTATCATCCAAGCTGGAAAGAACACAGAAGCAAACTCTGACTTGGTATGACGTGGGGGCATATTTACTATGAGCCTCCCTTTTTTCTGTGTAGCTATCTTAGTGAACTCTGATGCCATTATCTGATGGTGCCCAAACTTCTTTGGGTCCTTTTCTTTACGCATAATAATATCAGGCCAAACCTCCTGAACAAAATATAGAAAATTATCCTGACACAACTTTATGTGTTTTATCCATTTTTTTTCTACTTCATTACGAAGCTCTTCAAGAGTCATAAGCTCTTTTTTTATGGGTCCTTTTAATTCTTCTACTGATTCCATTGTAATTCTTACCCTACTACGTTTATGAATCCTGCTCAAGCACGTCTATGTAAAATCGTAAAAATTTGCCAATTGTGGCAAAAATAAGGCAAATCAAAAAACATAAGG
>SXGQ01342445.1_pt1 | contig 10154 bp, 4 predicted proteins | sample 3178371 | NCBI WGS metagenome assembly SXGQ01 (sample SAMN11356859, study PRJNA531348) | freshwater metagenome | isolation source: freshwater sample F1-20 | place: China: Fuxian Lake, Yuxi | collected 2017-12-25 | reverse complement strand
GGTCATTTCTGTTGTGGATCATTTCTTTTAAAGCAATAGCTCAAATAATATTGTTATCTGTAATAAACCTTCTTTTGCAGTCTCAATAAGGTACCCATAATTGATGTTAGACTTATAATTTGAAAATTTCCATTAATGTGGATTCCCAGGGTGGTTAATTTGTGAAGGAAGTTTCTGGGGAAATAGTGCAAGTAAAACTTGTTTGATCATGTTTCTTGCCAGGATTGATGAAACAAATACCAGATTCAAACAGTTGAGGATAATTACGACAAAATCACGCAAATCCTTGACCTTCAACAGTTTTTATCAGATCATTTGAATTCTTGCCATGTGTCCGTTATTTCAGGAATCAAATTAAGCCCGGGATCCAATGATGTTTCGTATAACTTTGGGCACATTTATCGTAATTTGGGTGTCTAGTTTTGGCTTGGCATCAGATGACACGGTTCAAAAACTCTATGAGGCTGAAGCTGAAAACTTGGAAACGCTATACAGGCAGTTTCACTCACAGCCTGAACTTTCGGGCACGGAGGTTCTCACCGCCAAAAGGCTATCAAACGCCTTGAAAAACGCCGGTTGCCAGGTTCATGAGGGAATTGGTGGGCATGGCGTGGTGGGGGTGCTGAAGAATGGCAAAGGCAAAACCATCATGGTCAGGGCGGACATGGACGCCCTTCCTCTTGTTGAAAAAACCGGACTCTCCTATGCGAGCAAGGAACAGGCGCGCGATGCCAATGGGAACTTGGTCGGGATTATGCATGCGTGTGGCCATGATATCAATATCACCTGCCTTTCCGGAGTCGCCTCAATAATCGGGAAAATCAAGGATCAATGGCAGGGAACAATTCTTTTTGTCGGGCAGCCCGCTGAAGAGACAGGCCGGGGTGCCAGGGCCATGATCAATGATGGTTTGTTCACCAAGTTTCCCAAGCCTGACCTTGCACTCGCACTTCATTGCGATGGTCGCTTTCCAGCCGGACATGTCAATTATCGGGCGGGCCCAATGCAGGCGAATGTTGATTCCGTGGATATCATTGTGAAGGGAAAAGGTGGGCATGGCGCATTCCCGGACAAGGCGATTGACCCTATTGTGATTGCTGCGCGGGTAGTTCGCGACTTGCAATTGATCATCAGTCGTGAGCGTGACCCACTGGACCCTGCGGTTGTCACGGTTGGTTCAATTCATGGCGGTTCAAAACATAACATCATTCCTGCGGAGGTTAAATTAGAGTTGACAGTTAGGACGGTTCGAACTTCCACGCGTGTCAAAATTCTGGCTTCGATAGATCAGGTTGCCAGGGCAGCGGCACTTGGCGCGGGCGCCCCGGAACCTGTGGTAAGGGTGAATGCGATGGAGCATATTCCAGAATTGATCAATGATGAGAGATTAACCCAAACCACGGTGCGTGTTTTTGAAAACTTGTTGGGTAGGGACAAAGTACACGAGCGCCCCATGAGTCTCGGTGGTGAGGACTTCAGCCAGTTTGTCCGGGCAGGTGTTCCCGGGTTTTATTATTTTCTTGGATCAGCGGACCCGAAGGCGGTGGATGTAGCCCGGCGGGGTGGGAAGCCCCTTGCTGTTACGCATTCAGATTCTTATTTTCCGGAATATGCACCTGTGATAAAAACAGGAGTTAGAACCATGGTTGCCGCCCTACTTTTTCACCTCAGAGATAATTGAAAAGGATGAACAATGTCGTTGAATGATTTCTCATTGTTAAACAGGCGTGCGTTGATGGAATTGGTCGCATTGCAATCCGGCTTGCTGGCAACGGGTGGGAATTCGTTTGTTACCGCACAGGCTCAACCCCAGCAATTCAATCATTTTCCCCGCATGGTTCACGATTACCTGGGAAGGCGGGTGCGGGAAAGCGACCGGGCGAATCTTGCGGGAATCAATCGGCTTCAAACCAAGGAAGACGCCCAACAGTATGTGCTATCCGTGCGCAAAAAAATCCAAACCTGCTTTGGTGCTTTTCCTGAAAAAACACCCTTGAATGCCCGAGTCACCGGCAAAGTGGAAAGGGATGCATACACCATCGAAAAAGTCCTGTTTGAAAGCCGTCCGGATTTTCTTGTGAGTGCTAACCTTTATATTCCCAAGGGTAGAAAAGGTCCTTTGCCGGGAGTCGTGGGATCCTGCGGGCATTCGCTTAATGGCAAAGCCGCGGATGCCTACCAAGCTTTCTGCCAGGGGCTTGCGATCATGGGATATGTGACCCTCATATTTGATCCGATCGGCCAGGGCGAAAGAATCCAGTATGGCCATGTCGAGCAAAGCAGGCGGCCCAGGATCGGAGTGGGCGAACATTTGCATGGTGGTAACCAGCAACTTTTGGTTGGTGAATTTTTTGGAAGCTGGCGCGCTTGGGATGGAATTCGCGCCCTTGATTATCTGCTTACCCGGCCCGAGGTTGACCCGGCCAGGGTCGGGGTTACAGGGAATTCCGGCGGGGGTACCATGACCACCTGGCTTTGTGGGTTGGAGCAGCGGTGGACCATGGCTGCGCCTGCCTGTTTTGTAACCACTTTCAGGCGTAATTTTGAAAATGAACTTCCCGCGGATTCCGAGCAATGTCCACCGGGAATCTTGGCCATGAACCTGGATCATGCGGATTTTCTGGCGGCGCTCGCACCCAAACCCATAGTAATTCTCGCCAAGGAAAAAGATTTCTTTGATGTTAGGGGTTCGGAGGAAGCTTTTCAAAAGCTCAAGAAGCTCTACACCCTTTTGGGTGCGCGGGAAAACATCAAGCTTTATACCGGCCCCACTGAGCATGGGTATTCGATTGAAAATCGTGAAGCAATGTACCAGTGGTTCAACCAGGTCACCAAAATTTCTGACATGCAGAAAGAGCCCAAGGTGGTGGTTGAGAAGGATGAGACCCTGTGGTGTACCCCGGAAGGGCAGGTTGCTAAATTTGGTTCTCGTTCCTTGTTTTCATTCACGGATAGAAAGGCGAAGGCCTTGGTTGGGGCTAGCAAGAAGGGGGTGGCGGATTTGTCTACCCGTGTCAAATCTGTGCTGAAGATGCCCAAGGGTAATCCCAACCCGGATTACAGGATTTTACGGAGCATCCGTGACAAAGATTTCCCAAAGCCCATTGCAAATGTTTACGCGATCGAGACCGAGTCCGAGGTGTTCGCAATTGTCTACCGCCTGACCGAAAAGCCCCATGATTCCAGACCGCCAAGATCCTCGAAGCGCGCGGTTCTTTATGTGGCCCACCAATCATCCGCCGATGAGTTGCGCAGGGAACCTTTTGTCCGTGAACTCCTTAAGGCTGAGCCGGATTCAGAGTTTTTCACATGCGATGTAAGGGGTATAGGAGAATCCAAGCCTGATACCTGTGGGGTTAATCAATTTCTTGTGCCTTATGGAAACGATTATTTTAACGCGGTTCATTCTCTGATGCTTGACTCGCCTTATCTTGGCCAGAAAGTGTTGGATGTGATGGGTGTTTTGGCTTGGCTAAGGGACAACGGCTTCGAGGATGTTCACCTTGCCGCAAAAGGATGGGGAACACTGCCTGCTCTCTTTGCTGCAATCCTAGATGTAAAAATCAAACAAGTCACACTCAAGAACTCCCTGAGTTCCTACCGCGAACTTGCGTGCTCCGAATGCTATGACTGGCCATTGTCATCGATGCTGCCCAATGTGTTGGATTCATTTGACCTTCCGGAATGTTACGCGCAACTGGGCGGGAAATTGAAAATGATCGATCCGGCGGGTGCGATGCTGGCCGATGTGAAAAAATAATAAATGGGAGAGTGATGATGTATAAATTTAAAACCTTTATTTTGGTTTTTGTTGCGACTCTTGTTGGCCATGGGATTGCGCTGGGCCGGGATGAGCACTTGATGATACCCATGAGGGATGGGAAAAAGCTCTCCGCTTATATGTTTGCTCCTGAAGGGAAAGGGCCGTGGCCCGTGCTCTATGAGCAAAGGTATGCGGATATCAAGTCTCCCGCTGTCAAAAAAAGCTATGAGAAGCTTGTGAATGCGGGTTATGTGGTTGTGGTACAGAATTTCAGGGGCAGCCATCTTTCCGAGGGAACCTGGGTTGGTTACAGGGCATTGGGATGGGGAGAGCTTAAAGACGGGTATGACACCGTCGAGTGGCTTGCAAAACAACCATGGAGCACCGGGAAAATCGGTACTCTTGGCAGTTCGCAGGCTGGCTTTGCGCAGAATTTTTTGGCAGTCACCCAGCCTCCTCACCTCGTTTGCCAGTACATGATTGATACCGGTCTCAGCCTTTTTCATGAAGGCTACAGGATTGGTGGAACCACCAGGCCGCTTAGATTCAAAACCATGAACACCATTCCGGGAAACCCCGAGGACAATATGGATTTGCTGAGAGAATGGTTCAAACATCCCACTTATGATGCCTATTGGGCAGACGAGGATTGTTCCAGGCACTTTTCAAAAATGAATGTGCCCTGTTTTACTGTCGGTAGTTGGTACGATTTCATGTGTGTTGGTTCGATTGACAGTTATGTGGGACGACAGCACCAAGGTGGCCCAAGTTCCAAGGGAACCCAAAAACTTTTGATCGGCCCCTGGCTGCATGGGAGATTCAAGGAGACCAACAAAGCGAATGACCTTGTTTATCCCGACAATGCCAAATTCCAAATGGATGACCATATGATAAGGTGGTTTGACCATTATTTAAAAGGCGTGGCCAATGGCGTGGAAAAAGATCCCATCGTGAAATATTATGTGATGGGTGCTGTTGGTGAAAAGGATGCTCCCGGAAATATATGGCGGGAATCCACCGACTGGCCCATCAAGTCTGCTCCCACATCGTATTTTCTGGGTCAGGGCGGAAAGCTTGGTTTAAGACCGCCTGTTCTTGAATCCAGCAGGACTGATTTTCTTGCAGACCCGGTCAACCCTGCTACGATTCCCGCAAAAGGATTTCCCGGAGGTATAGACGCAAGAGCCTTTGAGTCCCAATCGCAGGTGAAAACCTTCACCTCTGAAGTTCTCGATGCACCCGTTGAATGGACCGGGAAAGTCAGGGCGGAAATGTTTCTTTCTTCTGATGCCCCCGATACCGACCTTATTGTAAGAATCAGCGATGTTTATCCTGATGGAAGGTCCATGCTGATCATGGATTATGTGCGCCGGGCCAGGTATCGTGAAGGATATGAAAAAGAAGTGTTCCTTGAAAAAGACAAAGTCGCGAAAATTGCCTTCGATGTTGGGTCCTTGAGCATGAAGTTCAACAAGGGTCATAAAATCCGCGTCACGATTGCTAGCACGGGTGCGCCTTTTTATGAACTAAACCCCAATACTGGGGAGGCTCTGGGAATCGATTTTCCCAAAAATGCAAGGGTTGCGAGAAATGCCATCCACCATGAGGCTGGTTTTCAATCAAAAATCATTGCTCCCTTAATCCTTGATTAAACTTTCAATTTGTTGACAAGGCACTTTCAAGGTGCGAAACTGGCATGTTCATACCCTAGGATTATCTTGACCATTCCGGAGTTTATGATGCGTTACAATAATCAGGCTGGATTTTTCTTACCGACTCCCTCGCTGTCGTGTCTTTACAGATGGTTGCCTGCGATCTTGGCGGGAATGATGGTGGTTTCCTGGTGTGAGGGGCAGTCGCCCTCCCTTCCGAATCCATCCAGCATATTGAAAGGCCATAACGAGACGATTTACTCACTTGTTTTCAGCCCCAATGGCAAGCAGGTTGTGACGGGTAGCTTTGATAAGACCATCAAGGTTTGGGATGCTGTGACTGGCAAGGAAATCAGGACCTTGACCGGCCCCCAAGGGCACAAGCAAATGGTGCTTAGTGTCGCGGTTAATCCCGATGGTTCATTGATTGCATCAGGTAGCTCTGATAACAATGCCAATATCTGGGATTATCCCATGTCGGATCCGATCAAAAGTTGGAACCTTGGTGATGTGGTGCATTCTGTGGTCTCGACGCCGGACGGGACCAAGGCCGCCGCCGGTCTCAAGGATGGTTCAATCCGTTTGTGGAAGGTCACGGACCCAAAGGAATCATTCAAGGAACCAGTGGTTTTGAAGGGGCATCAAGGCCCTGTTCTTTCGTTGCTTTTTGTGAACAACGGGTTGCAACTTGTATCGGGTGGTGCTGATGGCACCCTTCGCACCTGGAATGTCGCGGATGGCAAAGCAGGGTTGGTTATCGGGGCCCATGTTGGTGCTGTAACCTCAATACTTTCAAGGGATGGCAGTCCCTTCACTTCCGGGGAGGATGGCACCATCAAGTCATGGAACATCCTGGCAAAGTCCGCTTCATCTGGCGAAAAAAAGCATTCCACTCCCGTGGTCGCATTCTCAATTGCTGGTGATGGTTCAATGGTCGCAACCGCATCCAGTGACTCGATCATCCGGATTCATACTGGGGAAGGGTTAAAAACTTCGCGAGATATCGAAACCAAGTTTTCCGGATTGAACAAAATATCGCTTAGCCCTGATAAAAAGTGGGTCGCTGCAGGAAACGACAAAGGTGTCGCGAATGTGTGGTCGGTGGCAGAGGGTAAATTGGTTTCAACCAAACTTGTGCACCCCGAGGGAATAACATCCCTTGAATTTGCCCCGCAAAGTAATCAATTCATGACGATGGGAAAAGCAGGTTTGGTCAAAGTATGGCAAATCCCAGCGACTCCCGGTTCTCAGCCGTCACCTTTGCAGGAGGTTCCTTTGGTTGGTGTTTCCAGCCAGGATGGGAAGAAATGGATCTGGGCCGGCGCTGGCAAACAGATCCGCATGACTGGCATGGGTGCCAATAACCAACCTGTGAACATAGGTGCCACGCTTAAGGAGACTCCTTTCGCGATATTGCCAGGAGAGGGTGATAAATCCGCTTATGTTGGCTTTGCTGATGGAAGCATTCTTCTGCAAAACGCTGAGAAAAAAGAAGTGCTAATCCAGGCCCATAAGACAAAACTGACAGCCTTAGCCAACCCTTCCGGAATGATTTTGACTTCTGGAGACGATGGCTTTGTTCGAAGTTGGAAACCAACTCCTTCATCAAATAAAATGGGAACACCTGAACCGGGTCCCGTCTCAATCATGGTTGAGGGCGCTTCCAAAAATTTCTGGATGACTCTCCCCGATGGCTCAATTAAAACCGGTAATGTCCCCGGTTCTTCCGACAAGGGAAGGGTTATTCCCAAGCCCGCTGCACCTTTTAATGTCGCGAGTTTTTCCCATGATGCGCAAGTTATGGTCCTTGCAAACAATGATACCGTTCAGGTCATCAAGTCTGACACCAAGAAGGAAACCAGGGCGCCAGTAAAGCTTCCTGCTGCAGTTCGAAGCTTGGTTGTCAAGAATGATGGGAAACAAATCATCGCCGGCTTGGCTGATGGTAAAATCGCAGTCATTGAATCTGAGGGAAAAGCGGAACCTAAACTGGTGCCTGTTCATGCGGGCGAAGTGGTGAAACTAGAGTTTTCTCCCGCTGGCTTGGTATCGATTGGTGCTGACAAAGCCTTGAAATTGACGAAGACTTCCGATTGGAGCAATGCTGCTTCCACAAACCTTGATGCCCCGTTGAACAAGATGCGAATTTCTCCCTCAGGCAAGAAAATCCTTCTGGCGATGGCGGATAAGTCCATTCGCATACTTGATGGAAATGATCTAAAATCTTCCCCAAAGGTCTCCATTTTTGGTAATCCTCTCTCCCTTGCATTTGATAACGAGGAGAAAAAGATTTTGGCCGCCATTGAAGGCTATGGCTTGGCGATGTTTTCTCCTGACGGAATCACCCTTGAATACCTTCCTTTACCCGACCCGGTACTTGAAGTGGGTTGGTCCACTGATAATTCCAAGGCTTTGGCTGTGGTCAAGGATAAAGGTGTTTTGAACTGGTCACTTAATTCAAATTGGTCGACCAGGGTTGCAGCACCTGTCAATGTGATCGCCCCCATACTTAACAAGGATGTTTCTTTATTGGGTTGTGATGATGGCAAGCTTATCCTTGTGAAAAATGTTGATGGTAAACTTGTCTCTGAGAAGAATTCGATAGGAGTGCCTGTCAAATTCATCAAATCATCAAGGGATGGGTCAACAGTCGCAATCATTGGCAAAGATGGCAAAACCGTTTTCCTTGCCGTGGCAGACCTTGCCCAGGATGTTTATAAACCGCTGGCGGAATGGAATGTCGGCCCTGTGAATGCCTTTGAACTTGCTAGTGATGGTAAACAAGCGGCGTTGGTCCTTGAAAAGGAAACCGCCGAAACCGCAAGGGTATATGATGTCTCCCTGGCAAAGGAGATATTTAGAATCACTGGTGAGCAGGCGAAGAATCTTCAGTTCCTTCAGGAACCAAGAGCTCTTATGGTAGTTGGCAAAGACGCGCTTTCAACCCATGAAATTGCCTTGGTCAAAATGTTGGATGCGGGTCCCGCACCCGTAAAAGCTGCCGCTTATGGCGCCACGGATAATGTTGTATGGACCTTTGGCGAGGATAAAATCCCCCACAAGTGGGATATCACCACAGGAAAAGAGACCTTAAAGCACCAACCTATCGCCGTTGATTCCTTGAATGATGTGGTATTGTCAAGGGATGGAACGATGTGCGCGGTATCAAGCGGTAAGAATGTGAAGGTTTGGAAAACCGAGGATGGCAAAGACCTATGGGTGCTGGGTCATCCCAAGGATGTTGTGAAAGTCGCATTTTCACCCGATAAAACCAAGCTAGTCACCACTTGTCAGGATGGTATCGCCCGTACCTGGGATCTATTGCTTGGAAGGGAACAGCAGTTTTTTGATGGCCCAAGCTTCAATGGCGGAATCGCTTTCAGCCCCACGGGCACATCCATACATGCGGTAGGCGGGGATGGTGCGATTCATCTTCATAACCTTGCGATCACAAAACTTTTAGTCACTGGATTTCCAGTTAGAAGTTTCGCGTTTGGCCAGGGTGGCCAGGTTCTCTGGGCCGCGTGCGATGATAAAATTCTTCGCTCCTGGAACCTTGGAAATAATATGGCTGATAAAACGATTGAAGCCGGGGGTAATGCTCTTCGGGTAGTAGCCATCTCGCCAAACGGGCAAGTGATTGCAACAGGTGGACTGGACCCCGAAGTTCGATTTTTCCAAGCCAGCGATCTTAAACCTATCAGCTCTATCAAGGTTCCCGGTGTGGTAAAGACAATTACCTACTCCAAGGATCAAATTGTTGCAGTTGGGACGGAGGATGGTTCCATTCAGATGCTTCAGGTTCCATTCAATCCGGGTCAGCCATTGGCTCCAGACTTTGGAAATGTAGTCCAAACATTCAATCTTCGCAGTATTCCCAATGGAATTTCTTTCTGCAAGGAAGGCAAAGTCCTTTTCAGTGCTGATAGTGCAAGCAACTTCAGTGAATGGAAAATTGCTGGAGATGCCCCTCAAAAATCCTTCCCTCATCCCAATTTTGTTGATTCCGTGGCGTTTGATCCCAAGGGACTACTGCTTGCCACCGGATGCCATGATGGAAAAGTCAGGCTATTTGATATCACCAAGGGTAATGTTCTCAAGGAGATTGATGCCCATACCAAGGCTGAACCCTCTCCTGTTTACAATGTGCTTTGGACCAACGATGGCAAGCGATTGATCTCTTGTTCCATGCAGGGTTCCATCAAGGCTTGGGATGTTCCCGCTGGAAGCATGGCTTATGAGATCAAGGCATACAAGGAAAAAGAAGCGGATAACGGCCACAAGGAGGGGGTATTTTCGCTTGCCATCAGCCCCGATCAATCGATCCTTGCAACTGCTGGTGGTGACCGGGTCATCAAGCTTTGGAACCTTCAGGATGGTAAGTTCATCCGAAATTTGGTGAACAAGGGGCTTCCTAACTCTGATAAAGAACCAAGCTCCCATCCTGGTTGGATTTATTCCCTTCGTTTCACCCCGGATGGCAAACATCTCCTCGCTGTCGGTGGGGCACCCAAGGGAAAAGGTGTGCTAACCCAATGGAAACCCTCGGATGGTTCACTTGAAGTGGCTCATGAGGTATCTTCCGGTGTTTTGTACTCCTTGAGCATAAATCCGGATGCGATGAGCATTGCCACATCAGCCGGTTCAGGAAAACCAGGGCCAGATTTCAACCAAGGCCTTGTCATCAAACTCCCCGGGCTGAAATAAGCCATGGTCTTAGTTTGAAAATTGGCATTGAT
>SXGQ01339727.1_pt1 | contig 10154 bp, 5 predicted proteins | sample 3178371 | NCBI WGS metagenome assembly SXGQ01 (sample SAMN11356859, study PRJNA531348) | freshwater metagenome | isolation source: freshwater sample F1-20 | place: China: Fuxian Lake, Yuxi | collected 2017-12-25 | reverse complement strand
CGCGGCAAGCTCGACGGCACGCCGGAGGTGACTCGGTTCGCCGAGACGCTGGAGCGGGTGTGCATCGAGACGGTCGAGCAGGGAAAGATGACGAAGGACTTGGCGATCCTCATCGGCCCCACTCAGCCGCACCTCACGACCGAGGACTTCCTGGCGGCGATCGACGCGAACCTGATCAGGGCGATGGCGGGTTGAAGAGCGTCGTCGTCAGCCGGCCTCCCAGGCCTTCAGGCCCTCGAGCACGAGGATGACGGCCACGCCCATCAGGCTCTCGCCGGCGATCAGGCCGCTCGACACCGGCACGGTGTAGGTCTCCGCCGCCTGCGGCCGGGCCTTCGCGAACGCCCAGGCGGCCAGCGCGCCGGCGAACATCGCGAACGAGTTGAAGGCCGGGATCACGCCGGCGATCCCGAGGCCCGTGGTCGAGGGAAGCCAGGGCCGCCATGCCCGCGGACCGAACTCCTCGAGCAGCGTGAGCACGACGCCAAGCAGTCCGCCGACCGCGATCGCCTCCAGGGCCCCGGCCGGCAAGGCGCCGATGCCCTTGGCGAGCAGTTCCGCCACGCCCGCCCAGACCTTCGCCGACGGCGCCGGCAGATCCGCGGAGCCGAGCCGCTCCGGCGACCGCTGCACAAGGAACAGATATGCCGGCACCGACACGAGCGTGCCGGCGATCACGCCGCAGAGCTGCGAGATGGTCTGCTTCCGCGGATTGCCGCCGAGCAGGTAGCCGCTCTTGAGGTCCGTGAGCAGGTCGGCCGCGTGGGAGGCGGCACCCGCCGTGATCGAGGCGGTCATCAGGTTCGTGGTGATGTTCGCACGCGCCACCACGCCATACATCAGCTGCGTGATCTTCCCCATGGCGCCGATCGGCGTGATGTCGGTCTCGCCCGTGGCCCGGGCCGCCACGATCGAGAGGAAAAATGTCACGAACACGGCGAGGATGCCCATCCACCAGGTGATCCCGAACAGCCAGTGGCCGAGCACGACGCAGGCGGTGCCGGCGGCGAGCGTGCCGGCCACGAACCAGCTCGCCGGCACCTCGACGTGGGCCAGCGGGTCGTCGTCGGTGGTGGCGGCCCCCGCGAGCCGGCCGAGGCCGCCGAAGGCGCGGAGCACCGTCCGCCACTTGAGCCCGAAGGCAAGCAGGCCCGAGGTGACCATCATCGCCGTCGAGGGCCAGAGCACCCACGACACGATCCCCCGGTAACCGGGCTCGGCGATGCCCCGTTCCACGAGGATCGGGCCGATGAGGCCGTAGAAGATGATCGAACCCACGAGCATCGAGGCGGCCACCCGCAGCCCCATGATGGCGCCGGCCGCCACCATGATCAGCGAGCCCTCGATGCCAAGCGTGTATTTCGTGAGCAGATCGCGGGCCAACGGGGACGTGCCGAAGGGGATCTCGCCCGGGATCGCCCAGGCGGCGATCGCCTTGATGCCCCCGACGAGGTCGCGCCCTGCCGCCACGACCGCACCGAGCAGCGCGGCGGCGAACAGCGACCGGGCCTTCACGACCGCCTCGCCGCCGGACCCGTGCATGCTGGCGAGCGTCTCGGCGGTGGCGATGCCGGACGGGAACGGGAGCTGGTCGACGTTGATCAGCTGCCGCTTGAGCGGGATCGCCATGAACACGCCGAGCATCGACAGGGCCACGAGCCACAGGCCGATTTCCCACCATGCGAGCAGCCGGCCGGTCGTGAGGTAGAGCGCGGGAATCGCCGAGACAAGGCCGGCGCTCGACATGTAGCCGGCGGCGCTGGCGGCGCTCGACATCGTGTAGTTCTCGAGCGTCGAAAAGGGCCGCGTGCGATAGGCCGGCACGACCTGCTCGAGGAACTTGAAGACGGCGTAGGCGATGATGCAGGCGGTGATCGTGACGCCGAGTCCCCAGCCGGTCTTGAGGCCGACGTAGAGGTTCGAGACCGACATCAGTCCGCCGATGGCCATCCCGCTGACGACGGCCCGGGGCGTGAGCTGCACGGCGTCGTCACCGGCGTACACCCGCTCGAGCCAGGCCCGGTCGCGATCCTCGGGTGGCAGCGCGGCCAGATCGACGGATGACGAGGAAGCCATGGGCGGCGAGTCTACCGTGGCCGCGGCGTGGGCCGATCAGCCCGCCAGGGACGGGCCGGATGGCCCGCGGTTGACGTGCCCGTCCGGCTGGGGGTAGCCTCCCCGCGTCGATTTTGTGGTCAGGAGGGTGGAAGTTCTCTTCGGGAATGTCTTGAGGGGTATGAACATGCGGTCGCAATCGCCACCGAGGCATCGTGTCGCTCTGGCTGTGGCGCTGGCGGTCGGTGGGATCCTGCCGGCTTCCGCCCAGGAAGTCACCTGGGTGGGATCGGGTTCCAACGCCAACTGGTCCACGGCCGCGAATTGGACGCAGTCCGGCACCGGTGGGCTGTGGGCATCGGGCACCGGCGTGAACATCACGATCGGATCGATCGGCGGCTCGGGGACGTCGTTCCAGAATCGGAGCACGGACTCCGGCGGCGTCCGCATCGGCTCGCTGACGCTGGCCTCGGACACGCCCTTCACTCTCGCCGGCGCGATCTCCGGCACGACGGTTTCGACCACGCCGCCGATCTACCTCAACGGCACGATCCTGTCGACCGGCTCCGCGCCGCGGACGGTCGCCGTGCAGTTGAGCCTCCAGCAGCCGACGACGGAGATCAACGTCGCCGCGGGGTCGGGCAGGCTGACGCTCGGCAACCTCTCGAAGTCGGGCAGTGCGGCCGTCGCGACGGTCCGCAAGACCGGCGACGGGGAACTCCTGATGTCCGGCTACTGGAGTTCCGGCTCGGCATCGACGTTCAGCCTCGAGGCGGGAACCGTCTCCTTGGCAGCGGCACCCCGGTTTGGGTATCAGCCGCCGCCGTCGGTGGCCCTGGGCTCCTACGGCAGCGGTACGTTCACGGCCGGCGTCCTGCGACTCGAAGGGGGCGCCCTGCGGGCGGCCATCACGGGCACGACACCGTTTGGGCCGCAATACTTCATCGCCCCCGTCGCGCAGGACACGATCCTGTCCGGCTCCGCCGTGACCCTCGGCGACCCATCGGGCCTGATGAACGCGCGGCTCGGCTTCTATAACGGCTTCCGGGTCGATGCCGACTCGCGGCTGACGCTCCACAACGAGGCGGTCCTCTCCAGGCACATCAGCGGCACGGCCGCGCTCACCGTCTCGGGATCCGGGCGGCTGACGCTCCAGGGATCGGGATCCGCCCCCATTTCCCGGCTCCCGCAACTCACGGTCGATGGCGGCGGCGTGGGATTGACGAGCATGTCGCTGGCGGGCCTGCCGGCGGCCGGTATCACGCTCGTCAATGGCGGCCGGCTCGACTCGCTCACGGGATTCACGCTCGGCGGCACGACGTCCCAGAAGGTCGTCATCGGGGCGGGGGGTGGCGTGCTCCGCAGCGCGAGTCCGATGAGCATGGCGAACCTGAACATCCTGGACGGCGGTCTCGAGGGTGCCGGCACGCTGCGGGTGGAGGCCACGCAGCCGCTGCTGCCGCCCAACATGCCCGCCGGCTACTACATTCAGCCGGGCCGGATCGTGATCTCGGGATCGAACCCCGGTTTCACCGGGGCCGTCGTCGTCAACGGCGGCGAACTCCAGGTGCGGTCGCTCGCAGGGCTCGGGAGCGCATTGCTTGCCGGCGGCACGCAGGCGATCACCGTCCAGGCCGGTATTTTGAACGTGTCGGGAACGGCACCGAACGCCGTCGTCACCCCCGATCTGTCGCGGGTGACGGTGAGCCAGGGAGCGACGCTCAAACTCGCGTCCGCGGGCTCCTTCGCGCTCACCGCGGCGACCGCCCCCGTCGCCCCGATCGCCGGCATGCTCGGCCTCGAGTTCACGACGCTCTCAGGCTCCGGCGTGGCGGTCCGGCTCGCCGACGGCGCGATCGTGCAGAACGCCGGCATGTCCGGGGTCGCGTCCGTGCGTGCCGACCTCGCCTACGCTTCGGCCGCGAGCGGCACGATCACGCTCGCCGGGTCCTACGTGCCCAATCGGCGGGCCGCGTGGGGCGGTGAGTTGGGCGTCTTCGGCCAGTTGACGCGGGAGGCTGGCGCCGGCGCGTTCGACCTCGTGATCAAGGGTGCCGGCGTCGTGATGAACGTGGCCCAGAACACGTTCACCGGCCTGACCACGGTCGACAACGGCCGGCTCGTGCTGCAGCACGTCAACGGCCTCGGCGGCCCGGGGCGGACGGTGCTGGTCAAGTCGGGTGCCCAGCTCGATCTCACCGGCACGTTCACGAGCGGCAGTAGCCTGCCGACGTTTCACCCGAGTTCGGCCGGCATGATCGGCATCGGACCGAGTGTCTCCGGCACGGTCGTCCAGGCGATGGCCCGCGGCAACAACTCGATCGGGCCGTCGTACTACGCAGACTTCACCTACAACCTCGGCTCGCTGCCGGCCGTCGACGGCGTCTACCGGTTCGGGACGGTGACCGCCCCCGGCAACTTTGGCCAGAACATGACGATGGCGATCCCCAGATCGTTCACGATCACGCAGCCGAACGTCCTGACTGGTTCGGCCTCGGTCGTCGTGGGCGCGGTCAGGGGCGACGCCTTCGGCACCGCAGGCAGCGTGCTGACGCTGCGGTCCAACCAGGACTACACGGGCGGCACGCTCGTGCGGAAGGACTTCTTCCTAGCCGTTGACCAGCCGCTGACGGCGCCCTTCGGCAGCGGCCCGGTCGTCGTGCAGGGCGCCCTGCTCGCTACCGGCAGCGCCGGCTCCTTCGCCAGCGCGACTGGAATCTCGTCGCAGGTGACGTTCGCCAGGGGAGGCGAGTTGTGGCTCAACAATGCCAGCGGCGTCAATGCGAACCGCTGGGGCGACACGACGCCGATCGCACTCAACGCGGGTGCGGTGCGGATGTCCGGCCATAACACCCAGGCGGTGAGTGAGACGGCTGGTACGCTCTCGTATGCGGCAGGCTCCCGGATCTTCATGGAAGCCGTCACCGCATCGGGCTCCGCCCAGCCCTCCCTCACGCTCCAGTCGCTCGCGCCGCAGGGAGGCACGCGGCCGACGCTGGAGATCTTTCGAAGCCAAGGCACGGAGAAGGTCTTCGTGACGCAGGCGCCCATGACCGTGGGCGCGGCCAACCTGGTCCCGGGCGGGTTCGACCGCCGCAGCAACAACTTTCTGGCATGGAATGCCGGGACGCAGGAGCTCGTTGCGGCCACGCCTACCGGCACGTCGTTCGCAGGATCGACGTCAGCGGACTATGTCAGCCTCACCGGCCCGACGTCGCTCGCCGCGAGTGGCACCGCGCTGGCGGTGCGGACGACGGCGAGCATCAACCGGACCGGCTCGACGGCATCGCTCACGATCGGTGACGGGACGATTGGCGAGTTGATGGTGCCGTCGGGCTACGTGACGATTGCGCCGGATCTCACGTTTGCGGGCGACGGCATCATTCATACGGGCTCTTTTTCCAAGGCCATGCTCACCGGCGTCGTCACGGCGACGAGCGGGATCGTGAAGATGGGCCCCGGCGACCTGGTGCTTTCCAACACGACGGCGGTCGGCGGGGTGGGCTCCCAGCAGTTGGTGGTTCGCGAGGGTCGGTTGAGCGGAAACGGCAGCCGGATGTGGAACGTGATCATCGAGGGTAGCGGCGTGTTCGCACCGGGCAACAGCCCGGCCATCACGGAAGTGGGCGGGCTTACGATGGGCGCCGAGACGCGCTACGAGTTCGAACTCACGGCCCTCGATGACATCAGCGACAAGATCGATGTGGCCGGCGACCTGACGCTGGATGGCATCATCGACATCACCGACTGGGAAGTGGATGGCGTCGGCACGATGGAGGTCGGCACCTACGACCTCATCTCCTGGGGCGGCACCCTGACCGACAATGGCGTCGAACTGGGGGTGTTGCCCGACGGCTTTTTCGGGCAGTTGTTCCTCAACCTCGAGCGCAAGGTGCTCGAGTTCCAGGTGTTGAACGGCGTGGCCGTGGTGCCCGAACCGGCCGGCCTCGCGCTCCTCGCGGTGGGCCTGCCGGCACTTGCGTGGTGGCGCCGCCGCCGTGAGGCTAAAACACGTCCAGGTTGAAGTGGTGCCCCTGGTGGTAGCGCCGCGATTTCGGATAGTAGTTCTGCCAGGCGCGGTTGTAGACCGGCACCCGCATCTCCTGCGGATAGCGGTAGTAGAGGTCGTTGGCCGACTGCATGTAGCCGTCGGCGTAGAAGTTCTGCGGGTACCACACGTACGGATAGTGGTAGAGCCGGTTCCAGTCGTGGGCGTTGTAGGACTGGCCCCACTGGTAGCCGTAGGCCTGGGTCCCCGCCGCGGCGGGCGGCTGGGCGTTGGCCTCGGAGGCCGCCGCGAGCAGGATGCCAGCCAGGAAGCCGGCAGGAAGCAGGCGCGATCGCATGATGTGTCCCCCCGTGAAAACCCTTGTCGGGAGGATTATCGGCTGCCTGCACGACCCGGCTTTACGGAAAAACCGGCACAGATTCACGCCGGGAGGCGGCCCTCGGCGAGTTCCCGGTCCCACTCCTCGATCAGCGGCCAGTGGGGGGCGCAGGTGCCGAAGTCGGCGAGGTTCAGGTAACCCTGAAGGCGGGCGATCGTGCGGGCGAGCAGGGCATCGTCCTTGGGGAAGATCGGCCCGTGACTGGGGAGCAACCACTTCACGTCACTGGCGGCGATCCGCTCGAGCGAGCGGATGAAGGACGGGATGTCGCTGCCGTGGTGGGCGTCGATCGCCCCCACGGAGCCGTCGCGGTAGATGTTGTCGCCGGAGAGCAGCAGGTCGCCCAGGCGGAAGGCGAGCTGGCTGTCGGTGTGCCCCGGCGTGTGCCAGACCTCGAGCGCCCGCGTGCCGACCTCGATCACGTCGCCGTCGGCGACGATGCGGTCGACCTTCACCGGTGGCATCTCCATGCGGACGTTCTGGGCGGTGATCTCGGCGAACGTCTTGACGCGGTCGCCCGACTCGAGGGCCTCGACGGCCTTGCCGTGGGCCAGCACCGGGGCCTTGAGGATCGACTTGGCCTTGGCCAGCCCCTGGATATGGTCGACGTCGGCGTGCGTGGCCACCAGCGCCCGGCATTGGGAGAGCGGAAAGTCCATCTGGCGGATCATCTCCACGATCTCGTCGACGGTCTCCTCGTAGCCGATGTCGACGAGGGCCCAGTTGCGGTCGTCGTGCACGAGGTACACGTTGCAGCCGATCCGCCAGCCGGCCTGGGTGTTCATCTCGATCACGCCGGGAAACACGGGACGTCGCTCGAGCATGGCAGAGCCGGGGTTGGGGGGCGGGGATTTGCGGGAGATTCCCGGGGAAGACACACTGGATCGTCCGCGATGGCCGCGCGTGACGGCACATGAGTTTAGGAAGCCGATCAACGCCCGGCACTCGGCGCGGCGGACCGGCGGGAGAGGACGCGTGGCAGACGACCGGGCGGGAACCGCGGGGCCGGGCGGGTTCGCGGCCTGGTCGGCCGGCGTGGCGGAACTCTGTCGGCTCGTCGACGCCCTCGCACCCACCGCCGCGTCGCTCGGGGTGGCCGATCCCGCCGGCAGCCCCTGGCACGGCGCCCTGTTCGGCAAGCTGCGGCCGCAGGTCTCCCGCGCGCCACTGTTGGTCGTGGCGGTCTGCGGCGGCACCAACACCGGCAAGAGCCTGATCGCCAACACGCTCATCGGCGCCGAGATCAGCCGCTCGCTGCCGGAGGCGGCGCGGACACGGCACCCCGTCGCCAGCCTGCCTCGTGGCCTCGCCGGAAGCATCGACGTCGCGGAGCTCTTCCCCGGCTTCGTGCCCGTGCCGTGGACCGGAGAGAACGATGCGCTCGCAGAGGGGGAGGAAAACCGGCTCGTGTGGCGGGAGGACCCGACCGGCGGCCAGCCCGACAGGCTCGTGCTGCTCGACACGCCCGACATCGACGGCACGCTGCGGGAGAATTGGCAGCGGGCCGAGCTCATCCGCCATGCCGCCGACGTGGTCGTGGCGGTGCTCACCCAGCAGAAGTACAACGATGCCGCCGTCCGCGACTTCTTCGCGGCGGCCGCCCGTGCGCGAAAGACGGTGCTCGTGGTCTTCAACATGGTGGCCTGGCCGCAGCAGCGGGAGCGGATCGCCGGCTGGCTGGCCACGTTCACCGCCGAGACGGGCGTGGCCCCGGCGGCCGTCTACGCCGCCCCCCACGACTTCGCCGCCGCCGAGGCGGGCCGGATCGCCTTCCATCCGCTCCCTGAACTGACGCCCGATGGCGGTTCCGCGGCTCCCGCCGAGCGGCTTGCCGGCTGCGACTTCGACCGCATCAAGTTCGACGCCATGGCCGGGGCCCTCGGCGTCGTGCTCGACCCGCGGGACGGGCTCGGCGGCTGGCTCGACGCCTACGAGGTCGCCGCGGGCCAGTGGCGGGAGGCCCGTCGGTTGCTCGAGCGGGAGGGCCGCGTCCGCGTGGAACTGCCGACGGCGCCCCGCGAGATCGTGTGGAATGAGATCTGGAACTGGCTCGAGCCGCGGCGGTCGGGGTTCGACTTGGCCGTGAGTCGCGTCTACCGGGTCGCGGGCCGAAGCGTCGGCTGGGCGGCCCGGAGGCTGGGCCTGGCACGCAGCGACGCCGAACGCCGCGAGGATTTCTCCGCGGTGGAGCTCGCGGCGCTCAAGCAGGCCCTCGCCGACTTCGTGGATCGGCTCGACGACGCCTGCCGCCGCGACCCGCGGCTGGCGGCGATGCTCGGGCCACGGCTGGCCACGGCCGACCGCGCGGCCTGGTACGCGGACCTCGAGCGGCGGCATGCGGGGCTGCCCATGGTTTCGGAGGACTATCGCACGTTCGTCCGCGGTGAACTCGACCGTTTCGCCCGCGAGAACCCGCATCTCGTCGGCTGGATCCTCGCGGGCCTCAACGTGGGGGCCGTCGCCCGGCCGGCGATCACCATTGGCCTCGGTCTGGCCGGCGCCGCGGTCGTGCCGGCCGCCGCGGCAACGGCTGGCGGCCTGACCACGCTCGTGCATCACGTCGGCGACGTCGTCGTCGGGACGGCGGCCACGCTCGCCGGCGAGGGGGCCCTCGGCCTGACCGCCGCGGGACTCAAGCCGCTCATCGAGACACTCTTCGCCGGCTGGTCGGCCGAGCGGGGTCGGATTCTCGCCGAGACGCTCCACGACGTCGTGCTGGGCGACCGCCTCGAGGAGATCGACCGGCTGGCCTCCGCGGCCGCGCGGCCCGAGCTGGTGCAGGCGCGGCGGCTGTTGGTCGAGTCGGCCCGGGGGATCGGAAGGCCATGACCAGCGACCGCGCAGAACCGACCGATCGCGAGCCCGACTACGCGGACTTCGACCAGCTCGTCGGGAAGCTCGCCCGCTGGAGCGGATCACTGCCCGAGTGGCCGCCCGCGGCCGGCGTCCGCACCGAGTGGGAGGCGGTCGAGCCCCGTCTCGAGCGAACGCGGCGGGAGCTGTCGCGGATGCTCGTGGTGGGCGTCGTGGGCGGCACCGGCACCGGCAAGAGCACGCTCGTCAACGCACTAGCCGGGGCCGACGTGACCGAGGCGGGCGACGTGGCCCGGCCGACGACGATTGCACCCGTCATCGTGGCAGCGCGGGACATCGACGTCTCATGGCTGCCCGTCGACGCCATGCGCGGCCGCGTCGTGCGCAGTGACGCGCCGGTCGTGGCCAACATCGTGCTCATCGACTGCCCCGATCCCGACACGCAGCCCTCGGCCCCGGCCGGCTCGGGTGCCGCCCCGCCGCGGCCGAGCGACTCCAACCGCAACCGGGAACTACTCGAGGCGGTGCTGCCCGCCTGCGACGTGCTCCTGCTCGTGGCGACCGCCCAGAAGTACCGCTCCTGGATCGTGGCCCGCGAGGTGCAGGCCTTCGCTCCGGGCCGCCCGCTGTTGTTCGTGCAGACGCACGCGTCGCGGGACCCCGACATCCGCGAGGACTGGCGGCGGGAACTCCGGTCGCAGGGCTTCGACGTCCCGCGGATCTTCCGCCTCGACGGCGTCGAGGCGGCGCGGCGGGCGGCCGCCGGGCTCGCGCCCGAGCCGGGGTTCCGGGAACTGTCGGACGCCATCGAGGTGGAGCTCGTGGGCCGCGCGGCTCGCCGGGTGCGGCGGACCGGCGCGCTCGACCTGGCCGGCTGGTTCACGCGGCAGGCACAGG
>SXGQ01131627.1_pt1 | contig 10154 bp, 7 predicted proteins | sample 3178371 | NCBI WGS metagenome assembly SXGQ01 (sample SAMN11356859, study PRJNA531348) | freshwater metagenome | isolation source: freshwater sample F1-20 | place: China: Fuxian Lake, Yuxi | collected 2017-12-25 | reverse complement strand
GATTGATGGCGTTAAGGGAACGCTGACCGCCGAATTCGACGGCGCCCAGCATACCTTTGAGCGCAATGAATTTGGTGATCTCGGCCTAGCCTATGCCATCAGCATTCATAAATCACAGGGCAGCGAATATCCCATCGTCATTGTCCCGCTACTCAAAGCGCACTTTGTGATGCTCCAGCGCAATTTGATCTACACGGCGATTACGCGGGGCCGAAAAAAAGTATTCATCGTTGGCGAGCCAGCGGCCTACGGCATGGCGGTGCGCAATGCTGAAGCAAAATTGCGCTGCACTCACCTCCGCCAAAAAATCTTGGGCCAGAGCCTTTGAATAAAGCCATGTCCCTTTCCCCCGAGCCTACCCGGCAGAAATGTTGTCATAAAACCGCCCAATTCGAACGACTTAATGCGGCGCCCGGCACGAGCCCAACCTCCCCCGAGCATGATGTCTTCGCTTTGCTCGCCGGGGTGCGCCAGCAGCAGGCCGCAGCCGGCCGATGTTTTTTCTGCCAGCGGTCTGCATGACCGCCTACTCCACCGCCATTACCTGGCTGCTGTACGGCGTCATCGACCGCTATGACGCTCGCGATGTTAACGGACCGCTCAGCGCCCCATTTGCTCCTTTTGTCCTATTGGCAGCAGCCCGACCGTGTGCTCAAGTACACGAACTTAATTAATCCCCTTTTCTTATGATTAAAATACCCCAGCTAGCCTTCATCTTACTCGTAGCTGTGACCGCTCTGCGGGCGACCCCCGCGGCCGTAGAGGGCTTCACCTATGTAAAATCCCGCGGCGGGATCGATGAATATACCCTCGATGCCAACGGCCTGCAGGTGCTGCTCATCCCCGAGACTTCCGCGCCCGTCATTACTTTCATGGTAACTTACCACGTGGGCTCGCGCAACGAGGTTACTGGCACCACGGGCTCAACTCATCTACTGGAGCACCTGATGTTCAAGGGTTCCGTCAATTATAACCGCGACAAGGGCAACTCCGTTGATCAGCTGCTGTCTCGCACCGGCGCACAATTTAATGCGACGACTTATCTCGATCGCACTAATTATTATGAAAATTTAGGCAGCGACCAGTTAGCGATGGTGGTCGGCATGGAAGCCGACCGCATGCGCAACTTACTTCTGCGCGAGTCTGATCGCCGACCGGAAATGACGGTGGTGCGCAATGAATTTGAGCGCGGCGAGAACAGCCCCATCCAATCGCTCATCAAGGAGATTTTTGCGGCCGCCTACGTCGCCCATCCTTACCATCACAATACCATTGGCTGGCGCTCAGATATTGAAAAAGTTACTATCGAAAAATTGCGCGAATTTTACGACACCTTCTATTGGCCGGACAATGCGACCGTTACCTTGGTCGGCGACTTTCAGAGCGCCGAGGCCCTCGGGTTGATCAAACAGCATTACGGCGTCATCACCCGCGCCCCGCGCCCCATCCCTCAAGTATATACTGAAGAACCAGAGCAGACGGGCCCGCGCCGCGTGGTCGTAAAACGCCCAGGCCAGCTAGGCGTCGTTGCCATCGCGCACAAATCTCCGGCGGCCACGCACCCTGATTTTCCGGCCCTTGCCATCCTGGGGTCTATTCTCGGTGACGGCAAAAACAGCCGACTCTATCGCGAGCTCACGGACAAGAATCTCTCCACCGGCGTTTTCACGGGACCCTTCGCGCTGCGTGATCCCTCGCTGCATTTTACTTTCATCCCCCTCGCTCCGGGCGCGAGCCATGAGCAAGTTGAAAAGATTGCCGTCGATGAAGTCGAAAAACTTAAACAGCACGGGGTGACTGCCACGGAAGTCCAAGCGGCAATCGCCAAGGCGCTCGCCGATTCTGCTTATCAACGAGATGGCTCGTTCGCGATCGCTGGAAAAATTAATGAATTTATCGCGGCGGGAGACTGGACGCTTTACGTGACGCTGGATGAAGCTCTCCAGCAGGTCACCCCCGCCGATGTGCTGCGCGTGGCTAATAAATATCTCAACGTCGATCAAAGCACGACCGGCTGGTTTATCCCCCAAACGCCCTCGGCCCCAGCAGTGGCCACCAAATCGAGCGCGAAATAAATTCCTAACCGTACTTTTCTCATGAAATTTATTACTTTTCTTTGCCTCTCACTCAGCCTGCTGCTCTCCGCTGGATTCGCGCAGATTGCGCCCCAGGTGCAACGCGCCAAAATCGCAGGACTTGATGTGCTGATTTATAAAACCGGAGTGAATGACGTCGTCACCATTGAGGGCTCGTTACCAGCCGGGGATATCTTTGCTGGCGACGGCAACGTGGCTATTCCCACCCTCGCGGGGATGTTGCTCGAGCAAGGCACGACGATTCAGAATCAATTTGCGATCGCCGAGAAACTTGAACGCGTGGGCGCAAGCATCTCCTTCCGTGCCGGCGCCCAAATGCTGAACATCACAGCGAAGTGCCTTAAAAAAGATGTCGCCCTCGTCATTGGACTTATCGCAGAACAGCTTCGCTATCCTGCGCTCGCCGCAGAGGAACTGATCAAAGCAAAAAAACAATTCGCGGGCAGCCTACAGCGCCAACTTGAAAATACTGATTTCCGCGCCGGCGACGCTTTTAACCGGGCCGCTTATCCCGCAGGCCATCCGAATCACGAGCCTTCGACCGATGAATATTTGGCCGCCATCGCCAGTGCTACCATTGAAGAAATTAAAGCGTTCCATGCTAAATATTACGGCCCAGCGCACTGCACGTTAGTACTCGTGGGTGATGTTGATACGACGGCCATCAGCACTGCCTTAACGACTAGCTTCCATGGCTGGACCGGTGGTGTTGAACTTCATCATCCCGCTAAGGCCACCGCAACCGACTCCGCTAAAAATCAAAATGTCTTTATCCCTGGCAAAACCAGCGTCTCTGTTGTCATCGGCCAAACCACCGGACTCAAATATAGCGATCCAGACTACCAGGCACTAAAAGTAGCCACGGCGGTGCTTGGTGGGGGTGGTTTCTCGGGCCGGCTGATGCAGACGGTCCGCGATAAGGAAGGCCTTACGTATGGCATTTATTCCAACGTAACGAAGGATACCTTCAGCGATGGTGACTGGCGCCTGACCGCTACATTTGCGCCAGCCCTTCTAGAAAAAGGCATCACCTCAGCTAAAGCCCAATTAGCGAAGTGGCATGAAAAAGGTATCACCCCGGATGAGCTCGCTTACCGTAAAACTAATCTGGTGGGCAGCTTCAAGGTGGGGCTTGCCACCACCGACGGCCTCGCAGGTGCGCTGTTAATGGCCGTGCACCGTGGCTACGATCAGACTTGGCTGGATCAATATCCTCAGGTGATCGAGGCGTTAACCCTCGAACAAGTGAACAGCGTCGCCAAAAAATATCTGAAGCCCGATGAGATGTTCATTATCAAAGCCGGCACTATCCCAGGAGCGGTAACCACGCCCGTGTCCAAAAAATAACGGCCCGGGTTCAGCATGCGAATCACTTTGCTTTACAAAATTCGCGCGATCGCTGGGGCTGCAAACCTCAGCGATCACCCGCCTCTTGATCAAAAGCGATAAGCCGCGGTTAACCCGATCTGGCGGGGCGCAGCCCGATCCTCGTAACGTTTTTCAAGATAGTCGGGATCCTCATTGCCAAAGAAAAAGACCCGTTGATCATATTTTTCATTGAGCAGATTTTTGCCCCAGAGCGTCAGGGTCCACGTCCGCCACGCATAACCCCACGTGGCATTAATAACCTGAAATGCTCGGCGGAACTCGTTTTGATTGTTCGAATCAAATTGCTGTGCACGGGCGACCCATTCGGCGGAAGCGAAAAAACCCGATGCAGGACGATAGCTCGTAGAAAAAGTATAACCGTAACGGGGTGTGTTCGGGAGCGTCCGCCCTCCACCCACATTGCCATTCGCTAGAGTGAAAGGTTGCAGATGAGATTGCATCAGCGCCAGCGTGCCGCGCAGCGACCATTTTTTAGTGAGGGCATAACTCCCCGCCGCCTCTACGCCAGCAACCTGCGCGCGCTGAGCATTATCAGTGAAAAAACGATAATTCCCACCGAACCCGGCCGAATCCCGGATTTGGGTATTCGCCCGCTGAATCAAAAAGGCGGTGATCTCTCCGGTCAGTTGCTGCTCCAGCCAGTGCCCCCGCAATCCAGCTTCATACTGCCAGAGATACTCACTGGCGTAGGTCAGAGGATCTTGGGTTTGATCAATTCGCGCATCAATATTGATGCCACCCGCCTTGTAGCCCCGCGTCAGTGCCAGAAAGGCAAATTCATGATCACTCAATTCATGTTCGAGCGTTAACTTACCCCCAGGCAAGATGTCGCTAAAACGGGGCGCCAGTGTGACGACTGGCTCGGTAGCGCTCGGATTAAGATACGTGAGCATTTTCTTGCCGTTACCCGTGAGCGCGATGCGCTCCGCCCGCAGGCCAACCACGAGTCGCGTGCGCGCGGTAAAATTGTGCCCCCACTGACCAAACAGGGCCGCGTTTCGCGCGTCATACTGCGTAGCGAGGCCACGCCGGCTGTAAGGATCTTGCCCCACATACTGACTAGCTTCCGCCGTACTCGAGAAAAAAGCTCCCAGGGTCCAACGAGCGCCCTTCTCCGACGCAGCCAGAGGCTCTGAGTCGAGCCGCAGTTCTTGATTTAGTACCGTGCGCTCGCGGCGCAGATCACTGAACCCGGCATAGGAGGCCGCAGTCCAGTCATCATCATAGCTATAAATTGAACGGGAGTGCACGCCACTGGTTACGGTCGTGAAGCGCGCAGCGGCCCAACCGCGGTACGTGCCACGCAAACTAGCGGCGAGCGAGCGCTGTTCGTCGCGTCCAGGCTGATCGCTGTAAGTGAAGCGACCATTATTATCCAAAGCGAAGGCATCGAAGCCGTTATTGAAATTAGCCGCGATCGCCGCACCGGCCCAAGTCCAGAGGGGCTGCGGATTCCACGTGAGCCGGACCCGCGCCGTGAATTCATCCCGCGCGTTCGTCGCTTGGTTCAATGTCACATTGCGCCGAAAACCGTCGCTCGAAGTTTGCTGCAAGGCAACCCGCGCCATGAATTGCTCCGGGCGGGCCGCTACGAGTGGACCACCGAACGCTAAGCTCCCGGTACGCAAAGCAGCGCTGCCCACACTGCTCTCGGCTTGTCCCGCCCAGAATGGCGTCGGGGCATTGGTCACCAGCCGCACCACCCCGCCGGCCGCGTTCGCTCCGAACGCGCCCGCCTGTGCGCCGCGCAGCACCTCGACTTGGCTCACATCAAACGTACTGCCGATGGTCCCTAAGCCCGTGAAATCAAAATCATCGATTAGAAAGCGCACCGCTGAGTCGGGCGTCTCGCCCTCGTATTGAGAATTTTCCCCCAGTCCACGAATCTGCAGATAGCGGGGGCGCGAGGTGCCGCCCGTCCAAGTAAGATTGGGCATCTGATCCACCAAATCGCCAAAATGCCGCACGGCGCCTGCGCGAAGACTGGTCTCATCGAAGACCGATACGCTTGCCGGCATGCGCGCGAGAGGCGAGGCCCAGACATCTGCGGTGACGCGAAGGGGCGCCAGCGCGATGGGTGCCGGCTCACGCGCGGCAGCGGGCGAAATTTGCGCACTAGCGGCGGCGGCCGACAGCGTCAGAATAAAATAAAACCATGGGGTCCGAGTTAGCATAGAGTTGGCGCCCAACCCAAAATTGACCCACCGCAAGTGAAACCGAGAGTGCCGTGGCACTCTCTTGCTTGTTTCCTTCGCCGGTATGATCCGTTTCAGGTTCAGAGGGTCGAACAGCCGAACGAGCCGCAATCTCAGTCCTCCGCGGAGGACACCCCTACGAGCAACCGCAGGCTCAGGAGGGATTTATTTTGGGTCAACCACTGAATGAGATTAAACTTAATTCCGTCGTACGATTGGCCGCAAAAAGCAAAAAATGGAAGATAACTGCGCAGGACAGGAAGCTACGCGAAGCGTGCGAACCCTTCGCGGTTGATAATGCCTTGTTCGATTTTGATGCCTCTCGTGGTCTGTGCCGGCCTGGCTCGGCCGCCTGACCAGCGAACCCTATAAATCATGAAGGGCGCCCCTGACGGGGCGCCCTGCATGACCTAACACCAAGCAAACCTATAAACTCAAAACTAATTACAATGAGTAAGACGGCGTTAATGCAGAAACGTTGAATTTATTTTAAAAAAAGATTAGCCAGCTAAAATATTAAGGGGCCTCTCTTGCGAGCGGCCCCTTAATAACCTAAAACACCTGATAACTACAAACAATGTTTCGCTATGAACGATCACTGCTATCACGGGGATAGACGCAATTTAGCAGAAAACGTTGGAATTATTTTGCGAAATTTATTAGCGGAGACTTTTCACTAATAAATTTCATAATTGTTTAACCTATAATACTTTAATAATTATAAAGTCGTGCCGATTTAATCGATTTAGCAAGCGCAGTGTCATAAATCTGTATATTGAACAAGCGCGTTGTCCTGAATCTGTATACGAGGAATCGTGTTTTAAAGCTTTCCGCCGGCCGCCATCCGCTCGCCTAGACCTTCACAAATGCATTTCCGCTGGCAGCACCAAACCAGCATGGGCCTTGTTCGGCGACGCCTTGAGTGGATACCGAAATAGCTTACTCTCAAAATTCTTAAAGATCACTTCATCATCGGTGATCGCCTGCACGTAATCAGGATTGATCGGCACTTTGCCGCCGCCGCCCGGAGCATCGATGACATATTGGGGTACCGCGTAACCGGTCGTATGCCCACGGAGTGCACGGATAATTTCAATGCCCTTGCGCACATCCACCTTGAAGTGGGCCCCGCCGGTGATCAGGTCCATTTGGTAAATATAATAAGGCCGCACCCGCATGCGGAGCAAGCGGTGCACGAGCGCCTGCATCACCTCGGCGTCATCGTTGATGCCTTTCAGCAGTACGCTCTGGTTACCCAGCGGCACCCCCGCAAAAGAAAGTCGCTCGCACGCTACTTTTAATTCCTGGGTCGCTTCCTTGGGGTGATTGATGTGCAGGCTCATCCAGATCGGGCCATGCTTCTTAAAAATTTCCGCCAACTCTGGGGTAATGCGCTGCGGTAAGAAAACGGGGACGCGTGACCCAATACGAATAAACTCCACGTGCTTGATGGCGCGCAGCCGGCCAAGCAAGTGATCGAGCTTCTTATCCGACAACAAAAGGGGATCCCCACCCGACAAGAGCACATCGCGCACCTCGGAATGCGCCTCAATGTAACGAAGCGCCTGCTCGTATTCAGGATGAAAATTATAGTCCTGCGCGTTACTCACGAGCCGACTCCGCGTACAATAGCGACAATAAGCCGCACAGCGATCGGTCACTAAAAACAACACCCGATCGGGATAGCGATGCACGAGACCGGGCACGGGAGAATGTTCGTCCTCGCCCAGAGAATCTAACATCTCCCCAGAAGAAACCACCATCTCATCGCTTCGTGGAATGACCTGCTTACGAATAGGACAGTGGGGGTCAGTCCGATCGATGAGGTTGAAAAAATAAGGCGTGATCGCGAGCGCGAGCTTCTCTTTGGCGAAAAGACAGCCGGCTTTCTCCTCGGGCGTCAGCGTTAGGTAACGCTCCAATTGCTCGATCGTGGTCAACCGATTCTTCAGCTGCCAAGACCAGTCCTGCCAATCAGATTCAGGAATATGTTGCCACAGCCCCTGGCCTTCAAACCAAGTGAAGCGGTCGTCAATGTAGACCATGGATAGAATTAAGTCGTAGCTGGATTCCTAACTCTGTCAAACGGGGGAATTGCCCCCTCCGGCGCGCCGTCCTACGCCCCACCAGCCCCTCATTACGTTCAGTGGCACAAATTTTCCGCTAATACACTTGGCAGGGGCCAGTGAAGCCCTTTTCGTCGGGCTTTAATGCCAGTGACCAATCCCGCTATTCTCGCCCTGGAAGACGGTAGCATATTCCGTGGCGTAGCCTTTGGGGCCAACGCCGCTATCGCCGGCGAGTGTGTTTTTAACACTTCGATGACCGGTTATCAGGAGATCATCACTGATCCCTCTTACTTTGGCCAGATCGTGACCATGACCGCGCCCCAGATCGGTAACTATGGGGTCAATGGCGAGGATGAGGAATCCCGCACCCCAAAATGTTCTGGCTTGGTGGTACGCGAGATCTCCCCAATCGTCAGTAACTGGCGCAGTAAGATGTCCCTCGATGAATACTTAAAAAAGTATGATATCCCGGGTATTAGCGAAATCGACACGCGCGCCTTGACCAAAAAGCTCCGCGTCGATGGCGCGATGAAATGCTGCCTCAGCACCCTGCCGTTGAGCGACGCTGAGGCCGTCCAGCGCGCCAAAGCCTGGCACGATATGGCCGGCAGCGATTACGTTAAAGATGTTACCTGCCAATCGCCCTACCTGTGGGGCGCGGATGACGCGACGCGGCATAATACCCAATATTTGCCCGTCGGTACCCGCGGCGGCACGACGGTCACGCCAGCCAAGAAATTTAAAGTCGCCGCCTTCGACTACGGGGCAAAATACACGATCTTCCGCAAACTGGTTCGCCATGGTTTCGAAGTACAAGTATTTCCCGCGACCGCGACCGCGGAAGAAGTGCGCGAATACGGCGTGGATGCGGTATTTTTATCCAATGGCCCGGGCGACCCAGCCGCCCTCCCTTACATCCACCAGACGGTTAGCCGGTTGTTGCCGGATTACCCCATCTTCGGGATCTGCCTCGGCCATCAGATGCTCACGCACGCCCTCGGCGGTACGACTTTTAAACTCAAATTTGGTCACCGCGGGGGCAACCAACCGGTGAAAAATCTAGAAACCGGCAAGGTTTCGATTACCGCCCAGAATCATGGCTTTGCCACCGACCCGAAATCGCTGGAGAGCCGCAGTGCCGTCGTGACTGAAATTAACTTAAATGACCAAACAGTAGAAGGCCTGCGCCATAAGGAACTGCCGGTATTCAGTGTGCAGTATCATCCGGAGGCCGCCCCCGGCCCGAATGACGCCGACCCCTTGTTTGAGCATTTCTACCAGCTCGTAGCGAAACGGAAGGCCGGGAAGATTTAGTTTCTTTAGCTTAGCCCCCGAGTAGTTGCTCGAAGCGTTTAGCGTCTTCTGGCGTATCGACTCCAATCGTCGGATCATCCGTTGCCACGATTGCTATGGGATAACCATTCTCCAGCGCCCGCAGCTGCTCTAATTTCTCGATCTGCTCCAACTGGCTGGGAGGGAGCGCTACAAACTTTTCGAGAAAATCCGCCTTATACGCATACAGCCCAAGATGCTTGAAACACGGGTTTCCCGCCACCCAAGCGTCATCAATCGTCAGGCCCAGATCGCGGGAAAATGGCATCCGCGACCGTGAAAAGTACATCGCCCGCCCAGTTTGGGTCATGACTACTTTGACCTGATTTGTATTAAAGAAATCCACCACGCGTTTAAAGGGAGTACAGAGCGTCGCCATCGGGCAGTCCCCCTGAACGAGGCGGGCCAGCGCCTGCAACTGCCCGCCGCTCACCAGTGGCTCGTCCGCTTGTACATTGAGCACATAACTGGCCCGCACGGTGCGATTGGCTTCGGCAATCCGATCCGTGCCGCTGGGGTGGTCAGCCGAGGTCATAATCGTCCTAAAACCGGCCCCTTCGAGACACTCCGCTAATAATTTATCATCCACCGCAAACCAGAGGGGATAATCAGGTGCCTGGGCCGTTATTCGCTCAGCTACCCATAGCACAAGTGGCTTACCTTTAATTAAATAGAGAAGTTTACGCGGAAAGCGGGTGGACTCCAAACGGCAGGGTACAATAATGGCAAAGGCAGGCATACGGGGGTCTTTAAGATTGCAGGGGGGGGCGCGACCAGCTTTTTAGCGTTTCCTTTTAACCCGACGATCTAGCCCAACCGCAATGGAAAAGAACGATCCAACCGCCGCCGCCACCTTGGTGAAGGAGCTGCTGGTGCTAAATAAAATGGGAATCCACGCTCGTCCGGCGGCGATGATCGTACGCGTAACGAACAAATTTAAGTCGGATGTTTTCGTCGAAAAAGATGAAGAACAAGTGAACGGAAAAAGCATTATGGGGCTCATGATGCTGGCGGCCGCCAAAGGCAGCAAAATCAAATTTTTGGCGACCGGCGAGGATGCCGATAAAATGCTC
>SXGQ01339228.1_pt1 | contig 10155 bp, 8 predicted proteins | sample 3178371 | NCBI WGS metagenome assembly SXGQ01 (sample SAMN11356859, study PRJNA531348) | freshwater metagenome | isolation source: freshwater sample F1-20 | place: China: Fuxian Lake, Yuxi | collected 2017-12-25 | reverse complement strand
TCCTGCTCGATTGGGTTTTGCGTGGCGACGACGAGGAACGGATCCGGCAGCGGGCGCGATTCACCGCCGACCGTCACGCGCCGTTCCTGCATGGCCTCTAACAGGGCGGACTGTGTTTTGGGAGGTGTGCGATTGACTTCATCAGCCAGCACGAGGTTCGCAAAGATGGGTCCTTGGAAATACTCGAACTCCAGCTTGCGGTCGCGCTCCTGCAGCAGCTCGGAGCCTACTATGTCGCTCGGCATGAGGTCGGGCGTGAACTGGATGCGTTTGAAAGACATCGCGAGCGTCTCGGCGAGCGAACGGACGAGTAGTGTTTTGGCGAGACCCGGGACGCCGATCAGCAGGCAGTGGCCGCGGGCGAAGAGCGAAGCGAGGAGTAGCCGGACGATTTCCTCCTGTCCGACGATGGTTTTACCGAGCTCGGCGATGATGCGGTTATAGACTTCGGCAACGTGGGACGGGCTTTGCATGGCAGGGTGCTATTTCTTTTTGGACGCTTTGTGAATCACGACTTCCACCGCATTCTTCTGCGGCGAACCGGGCGTGCTGCGTCCGTCGGCGATGAACTTCTCCAGCAGGGCGGTGAGTTCTTTCACATCGCCCTCGCGTTCTGCGGCGAGATTCTTCGTCTCACCGCGGTCCGCGGCGAGATCATAGAGTTGTGCAGGCGGAAGCTTCGCGGACGCCGGGGCGCCGGGCCGTGGGTCGCTCCATCCGCCGCTGCCCGGCGTGAGGCACAGTTTTAAGGCGCCCCTCCGGACGGCGAAATGTCCGGAGATGCTGTGCGAGACGAGCGTATCGCGTCCGCCGGATTTGCCGGTGAGCGCGGGGAGAAAACTCACGCTGTCTTCCGCGGCGGTATCCGGCACTTTTGATCCGGTGATTTCCGCGCAGGTCGCGAAGAAATCGGTGAGGCACACGAGTTGGGCGCTTTCGCTCCCAGCTTTGACGCGGGCGGGCCAGCGGGCGATGAACGGAACCCGGTGGCCGCCTTCCCACACGTCCGCCTTTGTTCCGCGGAAGCCCATGCACGGATCGTGACCCTTCTCCCGCAATTCCGGGATGCGGGCCTGAGGCGAGCATCCATTGTCGCTTGTCGCGATAACGAGCGTGTTCTCGGCGACGCCGGCCTTGTCCAGCGCATCCAGAATCGCACCGATGCTCGCGTCGGTCTGCATGACGAAATCAGCGTAGCTGTTCAGGCTGCTCTTTCCGGCAAACTCCGCCGTGGGAACGGACGGCGTGTGGGGAGCGTTCACCGGCATGTATAAAAAGAACGGTTTGCCTGACTTCGCCTGTGTGCCGATCCATTCGACGGCCTTCTTCGTGCAATCCGGCAGCACGTTCACAGCGTCGAATCCCGGAGCCGCGGGACCTTTGCGGGTTTTTCCGCCGTCGGGTCGGTCCGCCATCATTGGGTAGCGATTGGTCTCCGTCGGCAGAACGGTGCAGCGGTCATTTTCGAGGTAGGTATAGGGCGCCATATCGAGCGATGCCGCGATGCCGAAATAGTAATCGAAGCCGAGCGTGACAGGACCGTTCGCGAATGGTTTTGAGAAGTCGACGCCGTCGACCTGCGCGTCGCTCTCGATCCCCAGTTCGTTCACTTCGCGGCCCTGATGCTTCACCCAGTCGAGCCCGAGGTGCCATTTTCCGATGACCGCCGTCGCGTAGCCCTGTTCCTTCAGCATGGCAGCCACCGTGGTGCGTCCCGGTTCGATCAAGCGCGGGCTGAGCCCTCCGAGCACGCCGCTTTGCAATTTTGAGCGCCAGTTGTAGCGGCCGGTGAGCAGGCCGTAGCGGGTCGGAGTGCAGACGGACGACGGCGTGTGAGCATCCGTGAATTTCATCCCGCCCGCAGCGAGCCGGTCGAGATTCGGTGTCGGAATTTTGGAGTCTTTGTTGAATGCGCGCACGTCACCGATTCCAAGGTCATCGGCGAGGATGAACACGATGTTCGGTTTCTCGCCGGCGAATGCCGTGGCGAGTGTTGCCAGGAGGATGATTAGACTGCGCATGGGTTGTATCGTTTAGTTTGCCGCCACCATCGAACCGCTTCCGTGGCGTTGGAAGATGATGCCGCGCGCGATGGCTTCGGCCAGTGCCTCAAGCGCGGCGCCGTCTGTGCAGCGGCGGCCTTCGGTGGGATTCGTGAGGTATCCGCACTCCACGAGCACTGCTGGATACCGGTTTTTCGAAAGCACGCGGAAATTCGCCGTTCGCACACCCCGGTTGCTGAACCCGGGAATCGCTGCAACCTGGTTCAGGATGTTCTCCGCGAGACGTGACGAGCAGCGGCTCTTGTAATACACCTCGCTGCCGCGGATTCCGGGATTTGGCGAGTAGTTGAAATGGATGGAGACGAAGATCGAATTGCTCTGCCAGTTCGAAATTTTTACGCGTTTGTCGAGCGGGATGAAAACGTCGCTCTTCCGCGTCATCACTGTGTCGAATCCCGCCGCTTCCAGCTTTGAGCGAACCCGGAGCGCCACATCCAGCGCGAGATCCTTCTCCCGGCCTGCATAGCGGGTTGTGGCGCCGCTATCGTGCCCGCCATGCCCCGCATCGATGACCACTTTGTTGAAAGTCCGGCTCGTGTCGATGACCCCGCCGGTCGAGCATGCCGAGAGAAACATCGCTGCGAATGCCGCGATGAGCGCTGCAAATTTCCCGGGCGAAAAATTTCTCATGGTTCGAAAATGCGTAAGTCGTTCTTCTCGCGGTGTGCAACGTCCGGTGTCAAGCCGCGCCGGGCGCTATCGAGGCTCTTGAAACATTTCGGAGACGCGTTCGATGCGCAGTGCGCGCCCCGTTTGTTCGTCGATATCAATGACTGCGCCGCAAAGTCGCACAGGCCAGCCGGCGACGGGATATTGAATTGGGCGGCCTGTGAGGAATCGCGATATAATCGGCTCCACCTCGCGGCCGAGGCAGCTATTCGCGGGGCCGCACATTCCTGCGTCGCACAAAAATGCCGTGCCGCCGGGGAATATTTGCTCGTCCGCTGTCTGCGTGTGTGTGTGCGTGCCCACGACTGCGCTGACCTTGCCATCCAGGAAGCGCCCCATCGCGATCTTCTCGCTCGTAGTTTCGGCGTGGACGTCCACAAAAATCACCGGCGTTTCCTGCCGCACGCGCTCCACCTCCGCATCCATCGCGAGGAACGGATTCTCCAGCGGCGGCTGCATGAAAGTGCGTCCCTGCACATTGATCACGGCGACTTTCCCTTTTGGCGTATCGAGCACAATGCTGCCGCGGCCGGGCGTTGCGGGCGGATAGTTCAGCGGACGCAAGAGCCGCGGCTCCATGTCCAGATGAGGCACGATTTCCCGCTGGTCCCAAATGTGGTCGCCACTGGTGATGACCGCCACCTTCGCACGGAGCAGGTCGGTGCAAATTTTCGGAGTGATGCCGCGTCCGTTCGCCGAGTTCTCGCCATTCACCACGACAAAATCGATTCCGCGCTCTTCTTTCCATCGGGGCACGACATCGATTACGGCCCTCCGGCCCGGCTCCCCGACAATATCCCCAAGAAAAAGCAAACGTAACATAGCCGTGAACCATTGCGGGAACCTCCGACTGGTGCCACAAGAAAGTTTCTCGCGACCTTTGCTTACCGCGGCGGATCGAGATCTGGTCATCATTACGGAGCGTGTTGTAGTGTAAGCCGAAATGCGCGCGTTCCTTCCTCAAAACAAAGTGAATCTATGAAATCGATTGTCCGCTCCATCGTCCTCTCTTGCATCCTGTTTGCTCACGCGGTTTGTGCGGAGCCATCTGCGCAAGCTGAGACGCGTGTCTATAAAAAGGCCGGCGACCGTGAGCTGCGGCTGCACATTGAAAAGCCAGCCGACTGGAAGGCGACGGACAAGCGTCCGGCCATCGTCTTCTTTTTCGGCGGTGGCTGGGTGGGCGGAACTCCGGAGCAGTTTCGTCCGCAGAGTGAATACTTCGCCGGGCGCGGCATTGTGGGCATTCGCGTCGAGTATCGCACGATTCCAAAAGGAGAGAAAGGTCCGCCGCTCGTGTGCTGCGCGGATGCGAAATCGGCGATGCGCTACGTGCGCGGCCACGCCGCGGAACTCGGTGTGGACCCGGCGCGCATTGCGGCCGCAGGCGGTTCGGCGGGCGGGCATCTCGCGGCGTTCACGGCGCTTGTGCCGGGACTCGACGACCCGGCGGATGACCTGAAGATTTCCTGCAAGCCGGATGCTCTGCTGCTGTTCAATCCGGTTTTCAACAACGGCCCCGGCCAGTGGGGACACGAGCGCGTCGGCGAGCGGTTCCGTGAGTTTTCTCCCGCGCACAACATCGCCAAAGGCGCACCGCCGACGATTGTCTTCCTCGGCGACTCGGACAAGCTCATCGGCGTTCCCGTGCTGCGCGAATACGAGGCTGCGATGAAAGCCGCGGGTGCCCGGTGCGACGCACACGTTTATCCCGGAGCGGGTCATGGCTTTTTCAACAAAGACCCGCACAAATCGCAGACTATTGAGGAGTCGGACAAATTCCTCGTGTCACTCGGCTGGTTGAAAGCCGCGCAAGCGAAGTGAAACAGAACATTCCCATCATCATGAAACGCATCCTTCAATTACTCGCCGTCGTCACGCTGACTTGGGCACAACTCGCGACGGCCGCGGAGAAGCCGAATTTCATCGTCATCAACATCGACGACATGGGCTACGCCGACATCGGGCCGTTTGGCTCGAAGCTGAACCGCACGCCGAACCTCGACCGCATGGCGAAGGAAGGCCGGAAGCTGACCTCGTTTTACGCTGCGCCGGTGTGCTCGCCATCACGCGCGGCGCTGATGACTGGATGCTATGCCAAGCGTGCGCTGCCGATTCCGCACGTTCTTTTTCCTGAAGGCGCGAATGGACTCTCGCCGAAGGAAGTTACGGTTGCCGAAGTGCTGAAGGAAGCAGGCTACGCGACGGCGATTGTGGGCAAATGGCACCTTGGCGACCAGCCGGAGTTCTTGCCGAATGCGCAGGGATTCGACCTGCATTTCGGTCTGCCCTACTCGAATGACATGGGGCCGGTGAGCGACGGCGTGCGCAGCGACCTCGGCAAGCCAATTCCCGCGCCGAATCCCAATGCGAAAGGGAAGGGGCAGCCGCCGCTGCCGTTGCTGCGGAATGGCGCGGTCGTAAAGCGTGTGCTGCCCGACGACCAGCAGTCGCTTGTCGAGATTTACACCGACGAAGCGGTGAAGTTCATCACCGAAAAGAAGGGCCAGCCCTTCTTCCTTTATATGCCGCACAACGCTGTGCATTTCCCGATTTATCCCGGAAAGAAGTGGGCGGGGAAATCGCCAAACGGCATCTACTCGGACTGGGTGGAGGAGGTGGATTGGAGCGTTGGCCGCATCCTCGACACGCTCAAGGAAAGCGGTCTCGCCGAACGCACGCTCGTCATTTTCACCACGGACAATGGCGGAACGCCGCGCGCCGTGAATACGCCGCTGCGCGGCAACAAGGGCAGCACGCTCGAGGGCGGAATGCGCGTGCCGACGCTGGCGTGGTGGCCGGGAAAAATCCCCGGCGGCACTGAGACCGATGCCATCACCGGGATGTTCGACATCCTGCCGACCTTCGCCGCACTCGGCGGCGGAAAGCTTCCTGCGGACAGGAAAATCGACGGTGCCAACATCTGGCCGCAACTCGCCGGAATTCCTGATGCGAAGCCCGCGCACGAGACTTTCTTTTACTACAACGGACTTCGCCTGAACGCCGTCCGGCACGGTGATTGGAAGCTGCAAATCGCGATGGGAAATAAAGCCAATCCGGCGGCTAAAAACTTCAAGCCGCAGCTTTATAATCTTCGCACCGACATCGGCGAAGCGAGTGATGTCGCTGATGCGAATCCCGAAATTGTGGCCAAGCTTCAAGCTATCATCGCAGCGAACGAAACCGACCTCGGCCTCGATGACATTGCCCCCGGTTGCCGTGAGCTCGGCCGCGTGGAGAATCCAAAGCCACTCATCCCGCACGACACGAAGTAACCGCATGAAGACGCAATCGGGTCGTTTTTCATTTGCGCGGATCACCGTCATCGTCGTCGCGGTGATTGCATTTTGTGTTTGGGAAATGTGGCGCGCGGCTGAACCGACGGTGAGCCGAGTTGCGTTCAGAAGCCGGCACTTCGACTCGCCGTTCATCATTTTCATCAATGGCGAACCGATCGGCAGAATGTCCGTGGGTGATGTATTTGGTGTCGACGGATACCCGCTGAGACGAGAGAACGAAGCGGTCTTGACATTTGCCAACTCGGAGAACTCGCCGAAGTGGGAGAAGACCGTGACGTTTGTTGATCCGAGCGCGGGTGGAAACTCGCTGCTCGCGGCGAAGCTGGTCAGCCAGGATGTTGCTGGAAAGGTTGCGAAGTGGGGCTTCGAACTGCCGTTGGGCAATGATGTGGAGCAGGGTGAAGAGTTTGACCCGCTTCCCCCTGATGGAGGTGTCTTCACGGTCCAGTGCTTGGAATGGCTTGGGGCGATGAGAGATGCGGTTCTGGCGAGCAACCGTGAGCGGGCTGCAAACTTACTCGGCTACAAAGAAGCTCGCACGGCTTTACCTGCGATCGCAAATGGAGCGGCTTTGGTGCACGAAAACGCAAAGGAGCCGACCGTTATCCGCGGAAAGAAATTCGCGCTCATATGTTCCGCCGATGGCGCGCCGTTGATCAATGCACACGATAAAGCCGATGGATTTTCTTTCGAAATTCCTCATCTACTTGTCGCGAGGAAACGCGGCGAATGGCACCTGTGCGACGCGTTTGGAAAGTGGCGCAAAATCGAATCTTTCGGGAAAATTTCCAGCTAGCCAACAATGAAGACCATTCTTCTTTTAGTCTCGTTGCTCTGCGCCGCTGCCGGTGCCGCGCAGAAGCCGAACATCGTTATCATTCTCGCCGACGACCTCGGCTATGGCGATGTGCAGTGCTACAATCCCGAACGCGGGAAAATCGCGACGCCGCACATGGATTCGCTCGCGAAAAGCGGGATGCGTTTCACCGATGCGCATACATCGAGCGGCGTGTGTTCGCCGACGCGCTATGCACTGCTCACTGGGAGGTATCACTGGCGCACGCGTTTGCAGTCGGGCATCGTCAGCTATCTCGAAGAGTCGCTCATTGTGCCCGGTCGGCTCACGATTGCGGGACTTTTGAAAGAGCACGGTTACCGCACCGCGGCGGTCGGGAAATGGCATCTCGGGTGGAATTTTCAGCTTACCGCTGACGAGCGGAAGCTGCTCAAAGGCTATCGCAAGGCGGCGTCGGACACGACGGACGAGGACCGTGCGGCGTGGCGCACGATTTACGCGCGGGAGTTTCGCGGCGGGCCGGTGACTGTCGGATTCGATTCCTATTTCGGAACGGATGTCCCGAACTGGCCGCCGTTTTGTTTCATCGAAAACAATCGCACGGTCGGGATTCCCGAGGAATTGCTCCCGGCGGATGCATTGAAGAACAATCAGGCGAGTCTGCCGGGACCTGCGCTGAAAGACTGGAAACTCGAAAACATCCTGCCGGCCCTCGCGGACCGCGCGTGTGCTTTTATCGAGGACGCTGCGGCAAAACCGGAGCCGTTCTTTTTATACATGCCGCTGACTGCACCGCACACGCCCATTTCGCCGACCGCCGAATGGCGCGGTAAAAGCGGACTGAGTGCGTATGCGGATTTCGTGATGCAGACCGACGCCGTCGTGGGGCGCGTGCTCGCCGCGCTGGAGAAAAGCGGGGCGGCGGAAAAGACGCTCGTGATTTTCACCAGCGACAACGGTTGTGCTCCCTACATCGGCGCGAAGGACATGGAGGCGAAGGGGCATTTTCCCAGCGGGCCGTGGCGCGGTTACAAAGCGGATGCGTGGGAGGGCGGGCATCGCGTTCCGTTTGTCGTGCGCTGGCCGGGTGTCGTGCACGCAGGGACGCGCTGCGACGCGCTGGTGCAGCAGACCGATATCATCGCGACCGTCGCCGAGATTCTCGACGCGAAACTCCCAGCCAATGCTGGCGAGGACAGTGTGAGCATGATGTCGCTGCTCAAAGGCGGCGATAAACCAGTCCGGGAATACGCGGTAAGTCATGCTTCCTCCGGTCTGCCTGCGCTACGGCGTGGTTCTATGAAAATCATTTTTGGTGCCGGCGGCGGCGGCTTCAACAGGACTGCCCGCGGGGCGGGGGAGGCGGCCGGCCAACTTTACGATCTCGCCGCGGACCCGGGAGAAACAAAGAATCTTTGGAACGAGAAGTCCGAACTGGTCGCGGAACTCACCGCGGCGATGGAACGTATCGTGACCGCGCATCCGAACGATGTTCCCGTGAAATGGCGGAAATTCCTCCGCGAAGATGCTGCGCCGGCGAAATAGAAATCATCCATGTCCATGAGAACGCATATCCTTCGACTTATCGCCCTTTGGCTTTGCGGCGCTGCACTGAGCCACGCTGCGGACAAACCAAACATCCTCGTGATTGTCAGCGACGACCAAGGTTACGCCGACGCCGGATTCCAAGGCAGCAAGCAATCCGTGACGCCGCATCTTGATGCGCTTGCGAAATCCGGCGTGCGGTGCACGAGCGGTTACGTGACTTTTCCCGTCTGCTCGCCCTCGCGCGCAGGTATGCTCACGGGTCGGCATCAATCGCGGTTCGGGCATGAAAACAATCCGGTTTACGATCCGCTCGACGAGAAGGAAGGTCTTCCGCTTACGGAAAAGCTGCTGCCGCAGTTTTTGAAAGACGCAGGCTACCGCACGGGCTGGATCGGAAAATGGCATCTTGGCTCCGCGCCTGCATTTGTGCCGTGGGCGCGCGGATTCGACGAGTCATTCGGCTTCATCGGCGGCGGACATCGATTCACAGGATGGCAGCCAAACGGGCGGCAATACACGCTTCCCCTGATCCGGGGTGGCAAGGATATCAGCGATGTGCCGACGCATCTAACAACGGCTTTTGGCGAGGAGGCCGCTGGCTTCATCCGCCGCAACAAGGAGAAGCCGTGGATGCTTTACCTGCCGTTTAACGCGCCCCACACGCCGCATGAACCGAGCGCCGAGCGACTGGAGAAGTTCTCGCAAATCGAGAATCCGCAACGGAGGCGCTACCTTGCACAAATCAGCCTGCTCGATGATGCGATTGGTGTGGTCACGGCCGCTCTCTCAGAGACCGGACAGCGGGAGCGCACGCTGATATTCTTCTTCAGCGACAATGGCGGGCATACGCCGAGCGGTTCGGACAACAATCCTCTTCGCGCGATGAAAGGAACGCTCTACGAAGGCGGTGTCCGTGTCCCGTTTCTCGTGAGCTGGCCTGCGAAGCTGCCCGTAGGAGCGACGTTTGACCAGCCGGTCTCGTCGATCGATGTCTTTGCCACCGCGCTCGCGGTGGCGGGAGTTGCGATGCCAGCGGACAGGAAATACGACAGCGTGAACATCGTCCCGCACCTTTCCGGCGAGGTGAAGACGCCGCCACACGAACGCCTGATGTGGCGGATGTCAAAGAAGCAGTCGTTCGCCATCCGCGAAGGGAAATGGAAACTCGTCCGAAACGGTGACGGCGCTCCAGAGTTGTTCGATGTCGAATCCGATGTCGCGGAATCGAAAAACGTAGCTGCCGACAACGCGGATATCGCGGACCGGATGATCGCCGCGCTGGAGGCATGGAATAAGGAGCTGATTGAACCGGTGTTTCCCGGCAGCAGTGTGAAAAATGAAGACTGGGGTCCGGGTGGAGCGAATCAAAAGAACGCTCCAAACAAAAAGCCGGGGAACAAAGAGTAGATGACGGCTGCGGCGGAAAACCGCCGGAATCTTTTTGCGCGTGCATCCCGATCGGGCTTCCGCTTCGTTTAGTGCGACGGCCCAAGCGCGTCGCGTTCCGACGGGTTGTGATGGAGCTTTGGGCTGGCGCATTTCACTTTAACCAAAATATATCATGTCAACCGAACCCACATGCCCGTTCTCGGGCAGCACTCGCAAACACACTTCGGCCGGAGCTCTCGGAAACGCCGCCTGGTGGCCAAATCAGTTGAAACTCGGCATCCTTCACCAGCATTCGAATCTGTCTAATCCGATGGATGAGGGATTTGATTACGCTGCGGAGTTCAAGACGCTCGATCTTCGGGCCGTCATCAAGGATCTGCACGCGCTGATG
>SXGQ01166873.1_pt1 | contig 10155 bp, 11 predicted proteins | sample 3178371 | NCBI WGS metagenome assembly SXGQ01 (sample SAMN11356859, study PRJNA531348) | freshwater metagenome | isolation source: freshwater sample F1-20 | place: China: Fuxian Lake, Yuxi | collected 2017-12-25 | reverse complement strand
CAGCCAGGTGCGCTGGTTCGAGGGCAACTTCTCCGAGTACGAGGAGTGGCGCAAGAAGGAGCTCGGCGCCGAGGCCGCCCAGCCCCACCGCATCAAGTACAAGCCGATCACCCGCTGACACAGGAGCTGCGCCGGGTCGTCACGTCCCGCTGCGGTCCTGTTGGCGGCTTCGCCGCCGAACGATCCGTGCCCCTGGGTCGCCTCGCCTCCGGCTCGGCTCCGTGCTCGGCTAGAACCGCGGCCATGACGGTCACGGGGACGGGCACGGAACAGGCAGCTGCGGGCGGGAGCATCCTCGGCACCCGGGTGCAGCGGATCGAGGACCCCGCCCTGCTGCGCGGCCGGGCGACCTACATCGACAACATCGCCCCGGCCGACGCCCTGCACGTCGCGTTCGTGCGGGCCTTCACCGCCCACGGGCGCATCGAGTCGATCGACACCAGTGAGGCCGCGGCGATGCCCGGCGTGGTCGGGGTGTTCACCGCCGACGACATCGACGTCGGTCCGCTGATGTCCAGCCCGCTGCTGGGCCAGGTCGCCCAGCCCCTGCTCGCGGAGGACGTGGTCCGCTTCGTCGGAGAGCCCCTGGCAGTCGTGGTGGCCGAGACCAAGGCCCAGGCCGTCGATGCCGCCGAGGCGGTGTGGGCCGACGTCGAGCCCATCGAGCCGATCCTCGACCCCGAGGACGCCGCCGCCGACACCTCGGTGCTGCACCCGGACCTCGGCACGAACCTCGTGCTCGACCAGGGCGACCCCGTGGGCGCCGACGACCTGGCCGGCGACGGCGTCGTCGTGGTCTCCGAGCGCCTCATCAACCAGCGCATGGCGGCCGTCCCCCTCGAGGGTCGCGTCGTCGCCGCACGCTGGGACGGCGACCAGCTCACGCAGTGGGCGGCGACCCAGGGCGCGCACGGCACGCGCGACGAGCTGGCCCGCCTGTTCGACATCGACCCGGCCAACGTCCACGTGCTCACGCCCGACGTCGGCGGTGGCTTCGGCGCCAAGCACGGCACGTCCCCCGAGGAGCTCGTCGTGTCCTGGCTCGCCCGCCGGCTCGACCGGCCCGTGCGCTGGGCCGAGACCCGCTCCGAGAACATGGTCGGGATGGTCCAGGGCCGGGGCCAGGTGCAGCGCGCCAGCATCGCCGGCACCCGCGACGGCACCATCACCGGCTACCGGCTCGACGTCATCCAGGAGGCCGGCGCGTACGCCGGGAGCGGCGGCGTGCTGCCGTACATGACCCGGATGATGGCGCCCGGTTGCTACGCCATCGACGACGTCCGGGTCCGCATCCGCTCCGTCGTCACGAACACCTCCACGGTCGGCGCCTACCGGGGCGCGGGACGGCCGGAGGCGGCGGCGGCCATCGAGCGGATGGTCGACCGCTTCGCCGCCGAGATCGACATGGACCCGGTCGAGGTCCGCCGGAGGAACCTGCTCCAGCCCGACGCCTTCCCGCTCCGCACCGCCACCGGCGGGAACTACGACAGCGGCGACTACCCCTCCGTGCTCGACGCCGTGCTCGAGGCCGCCGGGTACGAGGACCTCCGCGCCCGGCAGGCCGAGCTGCGCGCCGAGGGCGGCCCGTGCCAGCTGGGCATCGGCGTGTCGGTGTACGTCGAGATCACGAACGTGCTGCGCCAGAGCGAGTTCGGCTCGGTCGAGATCACCGCCGAGGGCGGCGCCATCGTGCGCACCGGCTCCTCGGCCCACGGCCAGGGCCACCACACCGCCTGGGCCATGCTCGTCTCCGACCGCACCGGCATCCCCATGGAGCGGATCGAGGTGCGCCACGGCGACACCGCCGACATCCCGCGAGGCGGCGGCACCGGGGGCTCGAAGTCCCTGCAGATCGGTGGTGCGGCGGCAGCCGCAGCCGCCGAGCTCGTGGTCGAGCGGGCCAAGCAGCTCGCCGCCGACCTGCTCGAGGCCGACCCGGCCGACATCGTCCACGACACCTCGGCCGGGACGTTCGCCGTGGCCGGCACGCCGGTGACGGCGAAGTCGTGGACCGACCTCTCTGCGGCGGCGCCGGCGCAGGGCATCGAGGTCCTCGCTGCCGAGACCGACTTCGAGCCCGGCGGCTCCACCTTCCCCTTCGGCGCTCACGTCGCCGTCGTCGAGGTCGACACCGAGACCGGCAAGGTCCGCCTGCTCCGCCACGTCGCCTGCGACGACGCCGGCACCATCGTCAACCCACTGCTCGTCGACGGCCAGGTCCACGGCGGGGTCGCGGCGGGCGTCGGCCAGGCCCTGTTCGAGGAGGTCCGCTACGACGACGAGGGCAACCCGCTGACGACGACGTTCGCGGACTACGCGTTCCCGTCGGCCGCCGAGCTGCCGTCGTTCGAGCGGGTGCCGCACGAGACCCCGACCCCGCACAACCCGCTCGGGGCGAAGGGCATCGGCGAGTCCGGCACCATCGGCGCCACCCCGGCCGTGCAGAACGCCGTGGTCGATGCCGTCTCCCACCTCGGGGTGCGCCACATCGACATGCCGCTCACCGCCGAACGGGTGTGGGATGCCATCCAGGCGGCACGCCCGTCCTGAACCGGACGGTCAACGCTGTGCGGCGTGGGCCTCGAGGTCGGAGAGCGTGCACCACTCGAGCGTCTGGACGTGGGTCGCCTCGAGCACGACCTTCGGCGCCGCACCCGCTTCGAACGCCTCCTGCCAGCGCGGGGCGCACAGGCACCACTGGTCGCCGTCCTTCAGGCCGGGGAACCCGAACTGGGGCATCGGCGTCGACAGGTCGTTGCCGGCCGCCTTCGAGAACTCGAGGAACTCGTCGGTGACCACGGCGCAGACGGTGTGCACGCCGGCGTCGTCGCCTCCGGTGTTGCAGCACCCGTCCCGGTAGAACCCGGTCACGGGGTCGGTGGAGCAGCTCTGCAGGTCGGTCCCGAGGACGTTCTTGGCCATGACCCAGTGTGGACCGCTCAGAGCCCGATCGTGGACCCGCGGTACGCCGCCAGCGCCGTCTCGCTGCCCTCCAGCGTGCTGTCGGAGTCCCGTCCGAAGAGCGCGAGCATGATCTCCCCCGGGCGTCCTCGCAGCACCACCGACTCCTCGCCCTCCTTCACCTGGCGGGTGCGACCGTCGTGGGCCGCCAGCGCCACGCCGACGTCGGCCTTGCGGGTGAGGACCTTGCCCCACCGGGCGAGGGCACGCCAGAGCGCGTCGTCGAGGTCGTCGTCCTGTCGGGGTGCCTCGCCGTTGGCACGACGGACGTCCTCGTGGTGGACGAACCACTCGTGGATGTCGCCGGCGGGGAGGTAGCGGCCGAACCACTGGCGGGGCGGACCGGCTCGCAGCTCGGCCACCAGCTCGTCGTACGGCCGAGCCGCCGCCTCGGCCTCGAGCTTGGCGGTGTAGCGGGCGAACGGACCACGACCGAGCAGGCCGGGTCCGGCGTCGAGCCGGTGCTCCCGGGTGTGCAGGTGGGCGGCCAGCTCGGTGGTGCGCCACCCGTCGCAGCGCGTGGTGGCGTCGGGACCGAGCTGATCGAACAGGTCGCAGAGGCCGGCGCGCTCACGGAGGGAGGGGTGCATCGGGCCTGTCTACCCGGCCGAGTCGTCGTGGCCGGCGGCGCCTACCGTGGCGGTGTGGACGCGGAGGCAGACGGTCGTCGGCGGCGGGGGCTGATCCTGGCCGGCATCGTCCTCGTCATCGGTCTCCCCCTGACGATCACCAACTGGGTCTCGGAGCGCAACGTCGACCGGCAGGCCGACGCACTGGCCGACGACCTCCGCCGGGCCGGGCGCCAGATCGACGACGTCGCGGGTCTCGCCGCCGAGGAGCTCACCTCGACGTGGGATGGCTCGGGCGAACCGCTGCTCGACGCGCTCGGCCACCAGGAGGAGTTCACCGGCGCAGCCTTCGGCACGACCGGCATCAGCCTCAGCTACGAGACCAGCTGGGGGTTCGCCCGGCGCTGCATCCACCTCCTGCTGCGCGACGACGCGCCCGTGCGCACCGAGATCACCGACACGGCCAGCTGCCAGCCGCTCGGGATCGAGTAGCGCCCACCTCCGCCAGCAGCGCGGCGACCTCCTCGTCCGATGCCGCCGCCAGCGCTCCGCCCGAGAACCGGTCGTCATCGGTCACGTCGCGTCGGGCGAACGGCGGCATCGGGATGCGGTCCTCCCTGGTCGACAGCTCGGTCTCGGCGAGCACGAGCCCCTCGTGGCGGCCGTGCAGCGAGTCGATGGCGAAGGTCCTGCCGTCGAGCTCGACCCGTCGGCGCGTCTTGCGGAGCTCGCCACCCGGGAGGGACCGCAGCCCCTCCACCTCGTGGTCCGGCACGTACATGGTGGTCAGCAGCACCCGGCTCGGGTCGTCGGGCACCGGTCGGATCTTCTGGGTGAGCTTGTGGATCACGCCGTCGGCTCCCTCGACCCGCCGGAGGCGGAGGCTCGTCCCGGTCAGGTAGCGGTCGGTGATCTCGGACCACGGGGTGGCGTCGGCCGGGACCTCGCTCAGCAGCCAGCGCTGCTCGCGCTCGGGGTGGGCGTAGCGCCCGTGGCCGGGTCGGCGTCGCTCCATGCCGGCACCATGGCACGCCGTCCACGTCGGTGGCAGGGGCTGCGGTCACAGGCCAGGCTGGACCGACGGGCGGACCCAGGAGGACCCATGGCAGAGCAGTCGAACCCCGAGGAGCCGAGGCTGCTGTCGGGCGGCAACCCCCAGATCCCCAAGGGCGAGGGCGACGGTCCGGTGCAGGACTACATCGCCGCCATGCCGGGCTGGAAGCGGTCGGTCGGCGAGCAGCTGGACCGGCTCATCGAGGCCACGGTGCCCGGGGTCCACAAGGCGGTGAAGTGGAACCAGCCCTTCTACGGCAACGAGGGAGACGGCTGGTTCGTGGCGTTCCGCTGCTACACGAAGTACGTCCAGCTCCAGCTCTTTCGCGGCTCGTCGCTCGAGCCGGAGCCGCCGAAGGCCGCCAAGCACCCCGAGGTGCGCTACCTCGACATCCACGAGGACGACGCGCTCGACGAGGAGCTGGTGACGTCGTGGATCGAGCAGGCCAGCGCGCTGCCCGGCGAGCACGTCTGACGCGTGGGCGGACCCCGATCTCGGAGTTCCTGTCAGACCCCTTTCGTACGATTGGTTCCATGACCGGTCCCGCCACCTACGCCCGCAGCAGCGACGGCGCTGCAGTGGCTCGGGATCGGCTGGACCGTGCGACCGTACGACTCGCGTCTCTCGAGGCGGCGCAGCGTGATGCGGTCGCTGCCCTGCTGGATCTGTGGCCGACGTCGGCGTGGATCGCCGCCGGCGCCTCCTCGGCGAAGGCCTGGCTGCTCGCCTACACCGGGCTCTCCGAGCGGGAGGCGTTCCGGCTCACCCGAATCGCCGGCCTCTGCCACACCCATCCGCCCCTGGCCGAGGCGGTGCTGTCCGGTGCGCTGTCGTTGCGGCGGACGGAGAAGCTCGCCGTCGCAGTGACGGATGAGCGAGCGCGGTTCCTGGCCGGATCGCTCGACGCACTGTTGGCGCTCGACGGTGCGACCACGGATGACACTGCGTTCGACGAGGCGCTGCGCTACTGGACGGCACGGGTCGACGAGCACCTCGCACCCCGACGCGACCACCCGCACAAGCTGGTCGCCTCCCAGCGACTGTTCGGTGGCGGCGAGATCCACGCCGACCTCACCCCGTCCGCGTTCCTCAACGTCATGACGGCCGTCGACGCGTGGACCCAGGACCCTGACCCCGACGGTGCACCGCACCAGCGCACCCTCGCCGAACGCCGAGCCGACGGCCTCGACGACCTCGCCCACTTCTCCCTCACCGGCCACGACGACGGCTGCGACCGGTCCGACCCGGAGGACGAGCAGGTGTGGGCCGAGGACACCTTCGACGGCACCGAACCCACCGACGACCTCGACGAAGCCCTCGACCTCGCCCGTGATGGCGAGGAGCACGTCGACCAGCTCGACGTGATCCGCCGGCGAGCGCGACGAGCCGAGCTCCACCAACGACGGCGCCTCCGCCGACGCACCCGCCCGAAGTCCGGGGTGACGGTCAACGTGCACCTCGACCTCGGCACCCTGGCCGGGACGAGGGAGATCGACGACCTGGACGACCTGGTCCTGCGCGGCGAGGGCTGGACCGTCACCAAGCACGCAGCCGAACGGCTGCTGTGCGACTCCGCACTCGTCGCCACCCTGTTCGCCGGCAAGAACCAGGTCCTCGACGTGAACGACGCCGCTGAGCAGTTCACCCGCCGCCAGCGACGGGCGCTCGCGGCACGGGACGGGCACTGCGTGTTCCCGTCCTGCACGAGACCACCGCGGTTCTGCGACGCCCACCACCTCGCGCACCGAGAGCACGGCGGCCCGACCCGCACCGACAACGCCGCACTGCTCTGTCGGTTCCACCACCGCCTCGTCCACGAACACCACTGGACCCTGGCTGTCGACGAGGCCGGCAACTGGATCGCCGTCGACCGGCACAGCACCGCCTGGACCGGGCGACCTGCGCCCGTCTCGGCCGCCGGACGGGATCCGGACCGAAGTCCCGCCCACCAGCGCTAGGCACCCGACCCGCACCTGGTCGGGTCACCGGCGCGCTGCACACTGGTTCGGTGCCCGCCGAACCTCCCGCTGCAGCGACGGCGCGAACAGGGCGGCCCGACGTGACGGTGACCGTGGCGGTCGCGGGCGGTCTGGTGGCGGCAGGGATCGGGCTGGTGCCGATGCTCTCGACCGAGCCCGCGCCGCGCCTGGTCCCTCTCGCCGCAGCCACGGCGGTGGCCGGGCTGGCCGCCGGCTTCGCGGTCATGCGTGGGCGCCATCGCCTCGCACTCCCGGCGATCGTCGGTCTGCTGGTCTGCCTCGCCTCCGTCGTGGCGTCCGAGCGGGTGCACTGGTGGCTCTCGGAGGAGCCGTTCGAGTCCGCACTCCGCGAACCGCCGGACCCGTGCCGTGCGGACTCCCCGTGCCGGATCGGCTGGTGGTCGGTCCACGGCGTGGTGGCGGACCCGCTCCTGCCGACGGTCTGGGTCGACCCCAGGGGCACCGGGAGCTGCTACGCCGGTCAGGGGATCGCACGGCCGGCCAGCCACCTGAGCGACGAAGAGATCCGCGCCCACGCCCTCCAGCGCGACGGCGCTCGAGGACAGCTCGAGGTCAACGAGTGGCGCAGCGGGTGGATCGAGCTCTGCTTCACCACCTGAGCCCGGCGACCTGCGACGCTGTTCCGGTGGAGGACGTGGACTACGCCTGGCGGGGGCCGGTGACCGACGCAGAGCTCTTCGAGCTGGTGGTGTCCCACGGCGGGTCGCCGGCGCACGGGTGGTGGGACCGCATCCGCCCCCACAGCCTCGGCTGGGTCACGGCACGGGACGGCGATCTGCTGGTCGGGTTCGTGAACGTGGCCACCGACGGCGGCGACCACGCCTTCCTCCTCGACACCAAGACCCATGGCGATCGCCAGCGCTCGGGCATCGGGACCGTGCTGGTCCGGGTCGCGGTCGAGCACGCCCGAGCAGCGGGGTGCGAGTGGCTCCACGTCGACTTCCAGCCCGAGCACCGCTCCTTCTACCTCGACGCCTGTGGGTTCGATCCGACCGAGGCCGGGCTGATCCGCCTCCGCTGACGGGCGACCCGACGTCGGGTCAGCGACGGAGGCCGGCGACGACGTCGGCGGCGTGCAGCATGTCGCGTCCCTCGGGCTGCAGGTCGATCGAGGCGCAGACCAGCCCGGTCGACACCCGCTCGACCACGCCCCACTCCCACACCGCCACGGGGTCGCACCCGCACCGGTCGGCCAGCCAGTGCGCCCGATCCCACGCATCGCCGGCGAGCAGCTCGAGCGGGTCCTCCCGCATCAGGATGCCGAGGTCGTACTCGGGCTCGGCCAGCAGCCCGTCCGGGTCGACGAGCGCCCACCCGTCGCCGGCGCGCAGCGCGTTCCACTGGTGGATGTCGCCGTGCACCAGCACGGCCCGCTCATCGTCGTGTGCAGCCCGCCGGCGCTCGGCGCAGGCCAGCGCGTCGGCGACCGCTGCGTCCGAGCACGGCCGGTCCAGCTCCTCCCACAGCCGCGAGATGTGCTCGGCCAGCCAGACCGCCTTCTCGGCACCGGTCGGGAAGACGGCTTCGGTCACAGGACGCCACACGCGCCGGGCCAGATCGGCCAGGGCCGGCAGCCGCTGCTCGAACGGGATCCCGAGCTGGTGCATCGACGGCCCCAGCCGCTCGAGCAGGAGCGCGCCACGGGATCGGTCGTCGCGCAGCAGGCGCACGCAGCCGTCGCCGTCCACGAGGCGGAGCACGTCGGCCTCGCGGTGGGCCGAGTCGTCCGATCGCGGCACCAGCAGCTTCAGCACGGCCGGGGTCCCGTCGGCGCCGTCGACCCCGAGCACGATCGCCTCGGTCCCCTCGTCGAAGGACGAGACCACCGTCAGCTCCCAGTCGGCGGCGAGACCGGCCACGAGATCGTCGAGCTCCTCCAGCCAACCGCTGGCTCCGACGCTGGCCGCCTTGTTCCGCACGACCGCCGGCACGTCGACCACGGCGTCACGTTGGCAGACCACCGGGCGATCGCCCGGCACGGATTCAGCCGGCGAGCGAGTCGAGCAGGGCCAGCACGAGCCCGGCCTGCTCTGCCGGCGAGCCGTCGGCCGGCGTGAGCCGCAGCTCGGGAGACGTCGGCGCCTCGTACGGGTCGTCGATCCCGGTGAAGCCGGTGATCTCGCCGGCACGGGCCTTGGCGTACAGGCCCTTCGGGTCACGGGACTCGCACACCTCGAGCGGGGTGTCGACGAACACCTCGGCGAAGGGCAGGCCGGCCATCGCGTGGATGTCCCGGACCCGGGAGCGGTCGGCGACGTAGGGCGAGATCACCGGCACGAGCGCGACGACGCCGGCGTCGGCGAACAGCCGGGCCACCTCGCCCACTCGCCGCACGTTCTCGGCCCGGTCGTCGGCGGTGAAGCCCAGGTCGCCGTTCAGGCCCTGGCGCAGGTTGTCACCGTCGAGCAGGTCCGCCGGACGGCCGGCGGACACGAGCAGGCGCTCGACCTCGACCGCAACCGTCGACTTGCCCGAACCCGACAGCCCGGTGAACCACACGGTCGCGCCGAGCGACGGGCGCGCGGTCCGCTCCAGCGCGGAGGGGTGCCAGACCGTGTTGGGCGTGACCCGCCCGCTCACGTCTCGCCGAGGATCATCCCGGCGGCCATCGTGTTGTTGGTGGTCTCGTCCACGAGGATGAAGCTGCCGGTCTGGCGGTTGCGCCGGTACTCGTCGAAGAACAGCGGGGCCGTGGTGCGCAGCGAGACGCGGCCGATCTCGTTGAGCGAGAGGCTCGAGGCTCCCTCGTCGCGGTGCAGCGTGTTCACGTCGAGGCGGTACTGCACGTCGTTCACCATGGCCCGGGCCCAGCGGCTCGTGTGCTTGATCGCCAGCTTCTGGCGAGGCTGCAGCGAGCCGGCCTCCGACATCCAGCAGACCATCGCGTCGACGTCCTGGGAGGCGGTCGGCTGGTTCTTCGGACGGCAGATCATGTCGCCGCGGCTGATGTCGATCTCGTCGGTGAGCCGGATGGTGACCGACATCGGCGGGAACGCCTCGTCGACCGGACCGTTCGGACCGTCGATCGACGCGATCGTGGACGTGAACCCGGAGGGGAGCACCACCACCTCGTCGCCCGGCTTGAACACGCCGCCGGCGACCGTGCCGGCGTAGCCCCGGTAGTCGAGGCCCGACGAGCTCATCGGGCGGATGACGTACTGCACCGGGAAGCGGCTGTCGATGAGGTTGCGGTCCGACGCGATGTGGACCTCCTCGAGGAACCGCAGCAGCGGCAGGCCCTCGTACCACTTCATGTTGTCGCTCTTGTCGACGACGTTGTCGCCGAGCAGCGCGGAGACCGGGATGAAGCTGAGGTCGGCCACGTCGAGCTTCGCGGCGAACTGGCGGAACTCGGCCTTGATCTCCTCGAAGCGGTCCTCGCTCCAGTCGACCAGGTCCATCTTGTTGATGCAGACGACCAGGTGCGGGATCCGCAGGAGGGTGGCGAGGAAGGCGTGGCGGCGGGACTGCTCGACGATGCCGTTGCGGGCGTCGACCAGGATCAGCGCCACGTTGGCGGTCGAGGCGCCCGTGACCATGTTCCGCGTGTACTGGATGTGCCCGGGGGTGT
>SXGQ01169898.1_pt1 | contig 10156 bp, 8 predicted proteins | sample 3178371 | NCBI WGS metagenome assembly SXGQ01 (sample SAMN11356859, study PRJNA531348) | freshwater metagenome | isolation source: freshwater sample F1-20 | place: China: Fuxian Lake, Yuxi | collected 2017-12-25 | reverse complement strand
CGGCTGGTGCCGATGCCCTGGCCGGTCGTGGGCTTGGCCGGCAGCAGCCGCGCGTTGTAGGTGCGATCGGTGAGGCCGGACCAGCTGATATAATCATGCTTGGTGGACCACGGGTGCGGCCGGTTGCGACAAACATTCACCGTGCGGTCAATGACAAGGCGATTAACCTCGTCATCCAGATCAAGCGCATTCAGCGCCTTGGTCACAATCGACAATAAAGACATGGCCGTAGCTCCCCCCGGAAGGATACGACCCTGACCATGAGGCTAGCAGGTCAGCGCCCGCTTGTCATGCCGCCTGATTGGCCTTCGTTGTAGCGCGCTTCGAGGAACTTGCCCTGTACGCGCAGGCCGTCGCGGTCGCTTTCGGCCAGAGTGGCCGAGGCACGGGCGAGTTCGGCTTCCACCGTCTTCAGCCCATCAACCACCGTGGCTTCCGGGGTGCGCCCATCATGCTCAACTAGCCCGGTGCGCTGCAGTGGCGGGATGCGGGTGTAGCGGTCCACCAGTTCGGGCAAATGATTGCCAAGCAGACGGCCAATGTCCTGCGCCACCGGATGATCCGCCGGCACACGTGCCAACTGTTTTTCCAGCGCCGCCAGTTGCACGGCGATGCCATCCAGTTGCGGCGCGGCCAGGCGCGGCAGCTGTTTGCGCTGGCGATCGAGGAACGCCTCGGTGATGGCCGGAAGTTCGGCGGGCGGCGCCTTGTCGATATCATCAACGTCCGGGCCACCGACGGGCAGCAGCATGCCGGCAATGCCCGCCATCGGCAGCAGCAGGAACGAGACAATGAACAGCCCGATACCCATGCCGCCCGCCGTCCAGCCATAGACGATCAGCGCCGCCAGCATCGCGGCAAACGCCGCCATACCGCGCGTGACTCTTGTGGCCATGTTGGCCTTGCGCTTTTCCCAACGCCGGCTGCGCGCCATCTGCATGGCTTCGGCCCGCGCCAGGCGGCGGCGGCGGACGTCAGCTTCATCGAACGGTGCGCCGCTTGCCATTTACGTGAGCGCGGTCAGGTTGTTCTGTGGCCCGGCGATCTGGGCTTCGGCCTGGCCCTGCGCGCGCGCCACATAGGCGCGGCTCTTCTCGACCTCCACCGACAGCGTGTCGACCGTGGTCTTCATCGCTTCCAGCGACTTCATCTTGAACGTGTCGATGGCATCCATCGTCTGATAGACGTTCTGGAACGCGCGCTGCAGCGTTTCGACCGGAATGGTGCTGGCCGCGGCCTGTTCGTGGATCATCGCCGTGTTGGATTTCAGCAGTTCGCCGGTCGAATCGATGATGCCCGCTGTGGTGGTGTTGAGCTGGGTGATCTGTTCCAGCACCAATTTCTGATTGGTCATGGCTTCCGCCACCGTCACCGCGGTGCGCAGCGCCGAAACCGTGGTCGTGCTGGCGCGATCCACGCCCTTCATCAACTCGACATTGTTCTTCTTGACCAGATCAAGCGCAAGATAGCCCTGCACCGAAACGGCCAGCTGCGTCAGCAGATCCTGCGTGCGCTGCCGCACATAGAACAGCGCATTTTCGCGGATCGCCTTGGCCTTGGCCGGATCAACGACATCAAGTTCGGTCGCGCGCTCTTCCAATTTCTCGTCGAGCACCTTGGACATGTGGACCATCTGTTCCAGCTTGCCCATCGCGTCCCACAGCTTGGCGCGCTCGTCCTCGATGCTGATATTGTCCTTCAGCAGCTCGTCCTTGCCGCTTTTCAGCGCGCCCAGAATGGCGTTGATGTTGGTCTGCGCGCTCTTGTAGCTGTCGAAGTACGACCGCAGCTTGTTGCCACCCACCGGGATCAGGCCAAACAATTTCTTGCGGCCGGTCAGCTTGCCGGATTTGCCGGGATCAAGATCCTCGACGATCTTGCGCAACTGCACCAGATCGGCGCCGATGCCGGCTTCCTTGTTCAGCGCGCGCGTCGGCCGATCGAGGAAACGGTTCGATTGTGCCGCGGCGCGGGCAATCTCGGTGGCGCCCAGATTGGCCAGCGCATCGACCTTCTTGCCGAATTCCGGGCTGGCGGCATCGGTGGCGATCAGCTCATCGATGAAGCTTTCCACCTTGGCTTCCAGCTGGGCCTTTTCCTGATCCTTCAGCGGCACCAGGCCGGCGGCTTTCGCAGGCGCAATGGCGCTCACCGCCACCGGGGGTTCCAGCTTGATCGCGACTTCTTCCGACATGCCTGTCCTCACCTGTTGTGGTCGCAGCTTATCAGCACCGCGACGGCCTGCCTACTGTGTTAGGATTGCGACACGCTTTTGCAAGGGGTGGCCGCGGGAAATCGCCGCTTATTCGGCCATCAGCCCGGCAAGCGTGTCGTGCAACGTGCCAATGCCCTGTTCCAGCCCGCCGATCAGCAAATGATCGACCGCGCCGGATTTCAGCCCTTCGTGGCCCAGCGCCGCGGCACGGAAATCTTCCGAACCGAACACCGCGCCATCCAGCAGCGCCCAGCTTTTCGCCCAGTGCCGCTCCGCCTTCTCGTCCTTGGGCGGTTCGGGGATCAGCATGAAATCCTCCACCCAAGTCTCGTCTACGCCGCGCGGCATCACCACCATGATGTTGATATAATCCGGGCTTGCCACGATCACCGTGCCGGGGGTGAGATTGTACGTGAAGGTCATCGTGCGCCGCAGGTCGCACATGTCGTCAAGGTCCATGCCCTCCAGCGCCGACAGACGCGCCACGGCGGAGCGCGAGTGCGGCCCGATGCGATCACCCGTGGTCACGCCATCCTGGAAATAGGGCGCGATGGTGGACGCGTGCAGGCGCAGCACATGATAGCTTTCGGCAAAGGCATCCATGATCAGCTTCCAGTTCGCCGCCACCTTGTGCGTGCGCCGGGCATATAGATGCTGATCACCAAACCCAATGGCATCGAAATCCGCCGCGAGCGGCCCCGCCGCCAGGCTGAAATCCGGCGGCGCATCGCGGTCCAGCCCAACCCAGATCAGCCCGCCCGCTTCCACGCTCGGCATCTCGACGAGATTGCGCGTGTTCTTGCCGAGCCCCGCAAACGTCTCCGGCCGCGGCAGGCCCCTCAGCCGGCCGTCGGTGCCATAGCTCCACGCGTGATAGGGGCAGACAAGCGCGGGTGACTTCACCAGTTCGCAGCCCTCCACCAGCCGAGTGCCGCGATGCCGGCACACGTTCATGAACACACGGAGCCTGCCCTTGCCATCGCGCGCAATCAGCAGCGGCATGCCAAACCCATCATGCGGCACCGCCATGTTGGGCTGCGGCAGCAACGCCGACGGCGCGATCACCACGGGCAGGCGCTTGAACACGCGGCTCCATTCGCGGGCGAAATGGTCGGGGCAGGTGTAGGCGCTGGCCGGGATTTCCCGCATCACGCCACTGGCCGGCTTGCCCGCCGCCGCCGGAACGCCGGCCGCCAGCGCCCGCTGGCCTGGCGTCGGGTGGCGCGGTTTGAAGGCGATATCCATGGCGCGGATGGTGACTCCGGTCCGCCGGCAGCGGAAGCTAGTTTTTCAACCCGGCCTTTTCGTAATCAATGCCGAGCTGTTCCAGGTACGACTTGTACTTCTTCGGATCGAAGTAATATTTTTCCATCTGCGGGCGCATCTTCGCCATCAGATCGGCATTGAGATGGATGGCCGGCTGATCCTCGGGGCCGAGCAGTGGCGCATAACGCTCGGTCTTGAACTGCACCTGTTGCTGCCAGGCCTTGGCGCCGGCCACCAGTTCCGGTGTCGTCATCAGATCGAGCAATGTCATTGCCGCCACCTTGGCGCCAACAACGGCGCCCTTGTGGGCAATCGGCGTCGCCATCGCCGTGGCCGCCATGATGTTGTGATAGGAAATGCCCGGCACGTTGGACGGATAGGAGATGGTGATGGTCGGCACCGTCCACATGATGTCGCCGATATCATCGGATCCGCCGTTGCGATCGCTATTGGGATTTTCCGGCGACCACAATTTCGGGCCGTCGCTGGCGAGCGGCTTGTCCTTGCGGCCAAAGCCCGACAGCACGGCGCGGGCGAAATTCTGGTCGGCGGCGCTCCATTGCGGCAGGCCCACGGCCTTCATGTTGGCAAAGGCGGCTTCGGCGATCAGCTTGTTGCCATAATTGGTGGCGGCATGGCCCAGCACGCGGCGCGTGACGCTGGTTTCGGTCATCATCGCCGCGCCAGCCGCAATGCGGTTGCCGGCGTCATACATGGCTTTGACCGCGGGCAACTGCGTGTCGCGGAAATAATACCACACGCTCGCCTTGTCGGGCACGATGTTGGGCTGGTTGCCGCCGCCGGTGATCACATAATGGCTGCGCTGCGTGGTCGGCAGATGCTCGCGCTTCATGTTCCAGCCGTCGTTCATCAACTCCACGGCATCCAGTCCGCTCTTGCCGTCCCACGGGTTGCCGGCAGCGTGCGCGGTGAGCCCGGCAAACGTGTATTCCACGCTGAGCGAGGCGGTGTAGGCCATTGGCCCCCACGTGGTTTCCAGGCTGTCACCCACGTGCGCGAACAGGTTGGCATCGACATCCTTGAACATGCCGGCACGCACATAATAGGCCTTGGTCGCCACCAGTTCCTCGGCCACGCCCGGCCACAGCATGATGCGGCCCTTGATGCCGTTCTTCTCCATCACCTGCTTGGCCGCGATCGCCGCGACGATCATCATCGGCATGCCGCTGTTGTGGCCTTCGCCATGCCCCGGCGCGCCGGCCACCAGCGGCTTGGCCCCCGGCACACCCGGCGTTTGGGAAAGGCCGAGCAGGCCATCGATATCGCTGCCCAGCGCGATCATCGGCCCGCCTTCGCCCCAAGTGGCCGTGAACGCCGTTGGGATGCCCGCAACCCCGCGCGTCACCTTGAAGCCATTCTTCTCAAGAATGCCGGTCAGATAGGCGCTGGTGCGCACTTCCTGGAAGCCCGGCTCCGCAAAGCTGAACACGGAATCGATCATGTTCGCCAGTTCGCCGGCGCGGGCGTCAACGGCGGCGGCCGCTGCGTCCTTCAATGGTGCCGGCGCAGCGGCAAAGGCTGGTGCGGCAGACGCCAAAAGGCTGGCGGCGAGCAGTTTGCGGATCATGTCACTTCCCCATTTGATTGGGGGTGACGCTATCCGCCCCGCCCGCCGCCGTAAAGCTGGCGGTTACTTCCGCGCCGCAATCCAATCGTCCACGCGCCGCTCCATGATCGAAAGCGGCTGCGAGCCCGACGCGATCAGCAGGTCGTGAAAGCCCTTGATGTCGAACTTCGGCCCCAGCGCCTTTTCGGCCTTGGCGCGCACTTCCATGATCTTCAGCATGCCGATCTTGTAACCGGTGGCCTGGCCCGGCAACGTGATGTAGCGGCGCACTTCCGAGCTCGCCATTTCGGGCGGAGCGCGGCCACTCTCGTGGAGATATTTGACCGCTTCTTCTTCGGTCCAGCCCAACTGGTGGATGCCGGTATCGGTCACCAGGCGGGCGGCGCGGAACAATTCACCTTCCAACCGCTGGAAATCGGCGGCGATATCGGGAAAAACGCCCATTTCGGCGCACATGCGCTCGGCATAGAGGCCCCAACCTTCGCCAAAGGCGACATAGCCGGTCACGCCGCGGAACTTGGGCCCGCCCTTCTGGCGCACTTGGATGTCGCCCTGCATGTTGTGGCCCGGCACCGATTCATGACACATGAGCGTATACATGTCGGCCGGGTCTTTCTGCATGCCGACCAGGTGAACGAACGTGCGCGACGGGCGCTTGCCATCGGGGCTGGGCCCGCTGGCATGGGCGGCACCGCCGGCCACTTCGCTGAACGCCGGTTCGCGGACGACTTCGATGCCATAGGCCGGCACTTCGCCAAAATAGGGCCCCAGCTTGCTGCGCACATAGCCGACAAAGCGGTTGGCTTCCTTCAGATAGGCCGCGCGCGCCGCATCGTCGTACGGCTTGGGCGGGAACATCTTTTCGCGCATCGCATAAAATTCGTTGCGGTCCTTCACCCCTGCCTTCTGCGCCAGCGCGTCCTGCTCCGCCTCGATGCGCGCCACTTCCTTGCGGCCGATGGCGTGGATCTGTTCGGCGGTGAGATCGGTCGTCGTGTTGAGCTTCAGCGCCGCGGCATAATAGGCCGCGCCGTTCGGCAGGGTGATGGCGCCCACCTTGCCCGATGGCGCAGTGGCGAGCGCGCCCTTGGCCCAATCGATCACCCGGCCATAGGCGGGCTTCAGATCGGCAATGGCGGCGCGGGCCTCGGCCAGCAGCGCATCAGCCTCCGCGCGCGGCAGCGTGCCGGCCGCCACCAATTTCTCGGTCTTCGCCTTCACATCGGCCCACAAGGCCGCATCAGGAGTACCAGTTCCATTGGCGCCAAAGGGCGCGCCGCTGGTCAGTTGGGTGGCGCCGGCAATGATGCTTTCGATCTGGAACTTGGGCGCGCGCACGCCGGCGGCTTCGCTGGCCTTGGTACGGGCGATGGCCATATCCAGCACCGCCGGCATGCCCCGCACACGGGCGATATAGTTTTTCAGATCCGTCGCATCGGCAACCGTGTGCGTGTTGATCAGGAAATCCGGCAGCTGGCTGTGCGCCGAATAGAGCCGCGAATAAAAGGGCGGGGTATAGACGCGGTTGGCGTTCTGCATCGCCGCGCGCTCCGCCTCCAGCGCCCAGATGTCATAATTCACCTGACCCTCGCCCGACAGCTTGGCGCGGTCGATCGTCGCCTTCATCCGCGCCGCGCTGGCCTGCCGCCACGCCACCTGGGCATCGGCAGCGGCGTCGCTGGTGTCGTTCCACTGGTCGCCGCCGGCCTTGATGCCCAGCCGGGTCGCCAGCTGGGGCTGCGTCTTCACCCACTCGGCAAATTCGCCATCGAGGAAGGCCGTCAGCTTGGCATCTTCGGCCTGTGCAACGGCTGCCACCGGCGCCTGCGCCACGGCCGGCAACACGGGCAGGGCAAAGGCGCTGAGCAGCACGGCGATACGGGTGGTGAATTTCATCGGGGGGACCCTCCTGTTTGTTACGCCGTGTCTAGAAGCCGGCAGCGCCAGCGGGAAGGGCCAATGTTGACAGGCGGGCCGCGCGCGCCCCTATGCCGCCATGGCCCGCAAGCCCGCCCTCCCTACAGCCGACGCCTTGCGCGCACTGGTTGACGCGCAAGACTGCCTGATGCTGCGCGTCACCCCCAATGCCGGCACCGATACACTCACCGTCGCTGATGGCATCGGGCAGGGGCGGGTGCCGGCCACGCCCGAGGCCGGCAAGGCGACTGCCGCCGTGCTGGCGCTGCTGGCCAAGGCGCTGGGCGTGCCGAAATCCGCGCTCTCCATCGTGCGCGGCGAGACCGGGCGCGACAAGCGGGTGCGGCTGCCGCCACGCTGAAAGGCCGTCTGCCCATTGACAGGCCGGCCGCCGCCGCCATGGTGCCGGCCCATGGTCACCACGCCCAACCGCTCGCTCCTCGCTGCCATCAAACCCTATTTCGAAGCCGGGCCGCTGGGCGCGCTGGCGCTCGGCATGGCATCGGGCACGCCTTATGCGATGATCGCCGCCACGCTCACCACGCGGCTGGCGGAAAGCGGCATCGAGAAGAAATCGGTGACGGCCTTCGGGCTGGCGCTGCTGGTCTACAGCTTCAAGGCGCTGTGGGCGCCGCTGATCGACCGGGTGCGCATCCCCGTGCTGGCCAATCTCATCGGCCAGCGCCGGGCCTGGCTGGTCGTCTCGATCATCATGGCCAGCGCCGCCATCACCTGGCTCGGGCTGCTCGATCCCACCGCCGATCTCGCTCTGTTTGCCGCCGCTGCTGTTGCCGTGGGCTTTGCGGGGGCGACGCTGGATATCGTGATCGATGCCATCCGCATCGAATGGCTGCGGGTGGACCAAATGGGGGCAGGCTCGGGCATGACCCAATATGGCTGGCGCATGGGCAGTTATCTGGCGGGCGCCGGGGCGCTGCTGCTGGCGGCGGGCGGCAGCTGGGCGCTGGCCTATGCGTCGGCGGTGTTGCTGTTTGCGCCGTCGCTGATCGCCGCTGCCGTGCTGGGCGAACCGCAACGCCCGCCGGCGCTGCAATCGGGCAAGGGGCTGAGCGCGGCCATCAAGGACAGCATCATCGCGCCGCTTGCGGACTTTCTCACCCGCAAAGGTGCCTGGATCGTGCTGGCCTTCGTGCTGGTCCACAAGATCGGCGACACGGTTTGCCAGCTATCGGTGCGGCTGTTCTACAATGATCTGGGCTTCACCAAGGAAGAAGTCGCCTTCTATGACGTGTCGCTGGGCCTGTTCGGCTATCTCGGGGGCGTCTTCCTCGGCGGACTGGTCTACAAGCGTATCGGGCTGGCGGGTTCGGTGTTCCTGTCGCTGATCCTGATGGCGGTCTCCAACGCGGCCTATGCTGGCCTCGCCATCGTGGGCCATGATGTGTGGATGCTGGCGCGGGTGCAGGGCTTTGAAAATCTCGCCAGCGGCATCGGCGGCGTCACCGTGGGGGCCTGGCTGGCGCTGCTGTGTGACCGCCGCTTCACCGCGACCCAATTCGCGCTGTTGTCCTCCGCCGCCGCCATCCTGGGCCGCGCCTTCTCCTCCGGCACGGCCGGCGCGCTGATTGAAAGCCTGGGCTATGTCGATTTCTACTGGCTCACCACGGTGCTGGCCTTGCCCGGCGTGCTGATCTTTGCCTGGCTATGGCGCGCCGGGCTGGTGGTGGCCGATGACACGGTTGAGACTGCAACAGGCGCGTAACCCAGCCGCAACGCGCCTGTCATCGCGCGGCCACACCATTGTCATGCAGCTGCGCTATCGTCCACAAAACCTGCGGAGCCGATGATGACCCTAGCCCTCGCGCGTGCCACCGAACTGCCCGCCGCCCTGCTCGCCCACGCCGCGCCGATCCACCGGGCTGGCCTGCTGGAAGTGCGGCTTGCCGCCAGCGAAGCCGAAATCATTGCCGCCCAGGCGCTTCGCTATGCGATTTTCTATGATGAAATGGGCGCGCTGCCGACGGCGGCGATCGCCCGCGCCCGCCGCGATATCGATGCCTATGACATGGTGTGCGATCATCTGCTGGTGATCGATCATGCCAATGCGCTGCGCCCGCGCGTTGTCGGCACCTATCGGCTGCTGCGGCAGGACGTGGCAATGGCCAACGGCGGCTTCTATTCGGCGGGCGAGTTCGACCTGTCCGCCCTGATCGCCCAATCGGCACCGGGCCGGCAATTGCTGGAACTCGGCCGCAGCTGCGTCGCGCCGGAATGGCGGACCAGCGCCACCATCTCACTGCTGTGGCGCGGCATTGCCACTTATCTGGCCCAGCACGGCATCGGCCATCTGTTTGGCTGCGCTTCGCTGCACGGCGCCGACGAAACACTGCACCTGGCCGAACTGTCGTGGCTGTATCACAACCATCTCGCCCCACCGTCGCTGCGGGCCAGCGCGCTGCCGCCGCACCGGGTAGAAATGAACCGGCTCGACGCCGCCGCGATCGACGGCCGCGCCGCTTCCCGCGCGCTGCCGCCGCTGCTGAAGGGCTATCTGCGCGTTGGCGCCATGGTGGGTGATGGCGGCTTTGTCGATCGCCAGTTCAACACGGTGGATGTGTTCGTGGTGATGCCGGTCGATCGCATCACCAGCCGCTATGCCGAACGCTTCGGCGCCGCCAACGATTGAGAGTTTCCCAGCGGCCTCGCCTGCGCTAGCCATGGCGCATGCGCTGGCGCTTTCCCCTTCTGGCTGTGGCAGCCCTATCGGCCATCGCGGCGGCTGATCCGGCCAACCCGCCACCCGAAGCAGCCATCCCCGCCGGCCCCGATGGCGATGCCATCCGGCGCGGGCTGGCCATCATCACTGATACGCGAGCTGCCGCACCCCAATATGCCGGCAATGATCTGAGGTGCGCCAATTGCCACCTCGATGCCGGGCGCACCGCCGGCGCTGCGCCCTTGTGGGCCGCGTTTGGCAATTTCCCGGTTTGGCGCGACAAGAACAAACGCATGAACAGCTTTGAAAAGCGCGTGCAGGATTGTTTCATCTATTCGATCAACGGCACGCCGCCGCCGCTGGGCGGCGAGGTTCTGCTGGCGGTGAGCGCCTATGCCGGTTGGCTGGCGCAGGGCCAGCCTATCGGCGTTTCCCCGCCGGGGCGCGGCTTCCCCGCCATCGCAGCCCCAACGCTGCCGCCAAACGATGCGCG
>SXGQ01066229.1_pt1 | contig 10156 bp, 16 predicted proteins | sample 3178371 | NCBI WGS metagenome assembly SXGQ01 (sample SAMN11356859, study PRJNA531348) | freshwater metagenome | isolation source: freshwater sample F1-20 | place: China: Fuxian Lake, Yuxi | collected 2017-12-25 | reverse complement strand
GGTTACTTGTGGTCGTTGTCTCCAGCCTGTCAAGGCAGACATCCTCATTTGCAAATGTGGCCATAAACATTGGTCATTAAACCAAACAGAAGGGAGAGCAAGTTGAAAGCCAAAGATAAGAAGGTATTACTCGTTGCGAATCAACAGATGCGTGCGAGTTCACAGAAAGTCAGAGAGGCAATCTACGAAGATGACATCGATGCTGTAGAGAAGCATCTGATGTTGATGGCAAGCACCCTAAAAGAGTTCTTCCAAGTAATGCAGATTGTTCGTTCAGCAACAACCACAGAGAAGGAAGGTAACTAACCATGGACAGGAAGAAGGCAGAAGATCTCGGTAATCGCCTTGAGAAAGCGTTCGCCAAGATAGAGAAAGATTTTGGGGTTAAGTTGGTGAAGAGTCGTTGCTCTTTCGACGTGGCGATTGCTCGGTTCACTTACGAGTTCAACGAGGTAGCGATTGGTGTTAGCCGCGTAAATGAAAAATCACCACAAGCCATTGACTATCTTCGATTCGCTAAGAGTTACGGTTTAAGAGCCGATATGCTCGGTGTGCCAATTAAGTGCAAGTCAGGCACCTACTTGTTCGCCGGTGTCAACTACAATCGTCCAAAATACTTTGTGGCGTTAGCGAACGATGACGGGTCAGTTTACGGTGCGACCACCATTAAGGCTCTCTCAAGAGAGTTCTTCGTTGATGAAGCATCTTGGTTAGAAGCACAAAGGAGAGCAATCTGATGGACAAGTTCTTCAAGATAGAGATCGTTCTCTCCGTCCCAGATTATTACTTCGATGACGTGATGATGGGCAATGTTTCGGGCATGGATTACATAACGGTTCACCCTGAAGCCAATCTGCACGACATCGAAGAACAAGAGATGACATTAGTTCTCGGCACGGTTTGCGCCGACTGCCAAGAAGCAACAACCACAACAGCCAAGGAGGGTGCATGACCAAGTCAAGTAAGGCAACTGACAGCGCAATAGGCAGAAGCCATCGTGAATCAGTCGCCACGATCATCAACGACATAGAAGATCGCACGGTTCAAGAAGAACTGTATGAAATCTATGACCTGTTCAAAGATGCTCGGAAGGGCATCTGTTTAGCCGCGGAAGCAATAGCCAAAGTTGATGCGTTCACCGGCTCAGATCACTATGAGTTCTTAGAAGAAATGCGGAAGACGGAAGAAATGCTGAAAAGCTCTGAGTTGCTTATCATGCGTTTCTCGGCTGACGCTTTCATCGAAGAAACAAACAACCAAACAGAAGGAGAATAAACATGAAAGTGCCATATCAACCTTCGCTCAAAGAGCGAACCGAGGTCATCGGACAGATGATGCTGGATGCTTACTGCACCCCAGACTCCTTGCCCATGGCAAAACTCACAGGGTTCAACGAACTCCACGAGCCAACCGAAACATTGGAAGACGCAGACATCTATTGTCTGTTGTCAAATCCTGACTCCGAGTTCTTGGTGAAAACTGCCGAATACTCAATGCTGTTCACATCAGGTTGGGCAGCACCGAACGACGACAAAGAGATTAAACCTTCTGAGCACCCTGACAGGCGCAGGGTTATCTTGGTTATTGGTTTCAACCAAACTGAGCAATGGGCATCGGTAGGCTTCTCGGGCGACAAAGAAATACACGGTTGCCACGAAGGATCTGGTCCTCTTGCTGAAGCCGTCAAGCACTTGGTTCTGCGCTCGAACAAGGAGATGAACTGATGAGAGTCGTTGATTGGCAGAAGTGGCAACGGGCAAAAGCCATCGGCGCGGCGATCTCAGCGTTAATCGCTGTGGCGTGTGCTGGTGGCCTTGAAGGAGATGCCACCACACCGATCCCGTCTGTCGCCGGGTTCATCTTCTTCATCGCAGTAGCAATATCGTTCGCAGTCAGTTTCGCAAAGCACGACAACCAGCACTGAGTCGATTCAGGTTACGACAAGTAGTATTCCTTACCTTCCCCCAAGAAGGAATCCATCCTGCAATGGTGGCGTAACCACAAGAGAGGCATTTATGAAGATCATTGATTTGCAAAGAGCAGTAGCATTCTTGAGAAGAACTAGCGTAGGACAGATGGAAGCAGATGATTTAATACACACGGTAGAACAACTAGAGAAAGAGATTGAAAGGAGACAGAAACATGAGCGCAGAAATGGCTGAACTCATCGAGTGGCAGGCGAGAAGCAACGATCTCTCTACTTCCCTTGAACGAGTTCGTGAGGAGCGTGATGCCGCGAGATCAAGTTGCGACTTATTGATGAATGAAGTTGCTCGACTTGAAGAAGAACTAAGAAATGCTTCAGCGACTATCGGCAGACTTAGATTGCACATTGCGCAAGGTGTTGAGTTGTGAGCAGACCGGCAATCAAAGAGCGATGGCTCTGCCCGAAATGCAATCAACGCATATCGTTAGGTGTTAGAACCAGCGAGCCACCAATCTGTCGCAACCCGTTAGCGCACAGTACGCTCGGCGTGTTGATGGTTCGTCAAGAGATGCCGTTCAAGGATGAAGGCCAGTGAAAGTCATTTGCAACCATTGTGGTGAAACTGTCGAGCAAGATCCGATCCGAGTAGTCGGTTGCTTGTGCGACTCTGATGCGCCTACTTGGTTGTGCATCATGCCGGGTGGCAATCTCGTTCACATGAGCCACGCTGACTTCACGCAGGTTGAATGATGCCACTGTTGACACAGAACAGTGAACTGAAACCGCACGGGATATTTAACTGGACGATTCCGGCTTGGTTCGTTCGCCGCGCAGACGGTTCAATATTTAAGACTTGCCCGAATGCTGGTGCTTGCGCCAAAGTGTGTTACGCAAGAAACGGCACATATCGATTCCGCAATGTGTTACAAGCACACACTCGCAATCTTGACGCCGTATTAGATGAACCTGCCCTTTGGCAAGAATCAATGCTCAAAGAACTCCAAAAGGCTAAATACCGACCAACACGGACTTACAGGGAGTTACCTGCGTCCGTAAAGATAGAAGCTCTTGACCCGTGGCTCAGCGATTGGGTGCGCAAAGGTGGTAAGGCTGTGCGCATACATGATGCCGGCGACTTCTTCGCTGAATGGTATCTGGGAGCGTGGCTCGAGATTGCTCGCCGCACACCAGATGTTTTGTTTTACGCATACACCAAAGAGGTGTCAATGTTTCGCAAAGTCGATGTATTCCCTCAAAACTTTCGTTACTTGTTCTCAACGGGTGGGCTTGAAGACGATTTAATCAATGCCGATAGACACGCTGATGTATTCCCTGATGAAGAATCTATTAGCGCGGCAGGTTACGCATCACAAGACGCCAATGATTTACTGGCTATCCTGTTGCCAACGAACCGTATCGGCATACCTGCCAACAACATCCCAGCGTTCAACAAGAAGATCGCCGGCAGAAGGTTCTCCGAGATATAGACTAAGATCAACGACAAGGAGAGAAGCATGAACATCAGAGAAGAACTTAAAGAGTTAGCACACCCGATCACGCAGTTCAAAACACATCCTCGCAATGTTCGACAAGGCGATGTTGGTGCGATCACGGAATCGTTGAATGCGCATGGACAATATCGAGCCATCGTTGTCCAAAAGTCAACGGGTTATGTCTTGGCAGGCAACCACACACTCTTGGCTGCGAAGTCTTTAGGCTGGCCACAGATCGCAGCGACATTCGTAGATTGCGATGACGACCAAGCGTTGCGCATCTTGTTGGTTGACAACCGTGCGAATGACTTAGCGATGTATGACGACCGTGCCTTGTCAGAAGTTTTGCAAGAACTCGCGGCAACAGATATCGGGTTGGACGGTTCGCTGTTTAACGGCGATGACCTTGACGATCTCATCTATCGGCTCGAAGGCACGACCGGCAATGCGGCTGACGGTAAATCGTTGCAGGAAGACAGCGACCAATACGCTGAGAACGACACAAGAACTTTGATGCTCCCGTATCGGGTGTCAGAATACACAGATCTCGTTACGAAGTTGTCGTGGTTGCGAACCAACTTCGGCGATGAAAACAACTCAGTAGTATTCAAACGGATACTTGATCAGGCTTATGAAGATTTACAATCTTGAGTTCAAACAATGGGAGCCAGTAAGCAAACGCCAGCAAGCACCATTGTTAGAAGGCGATGATGAAGACTTCATCGGCAATGACAACGGCGAACCAGTCGTCTATCAGTCAAAAGATTGGGGAGGCTCAAAAGATGTTCTCGCCGAACTTGCTCGAACATTAAGGTTTGGAATCAAATATCAAAACCCGAAAGCAGCGGCGAGGTTATCTGGTATTCGAGCAGCAAATGAATACTTCGGCACAGTGCCACCACAGCCGACACGCAAACGCTATGCCTGTAGAGAGGCTCGACTGTATGCGAAGTTGCCTGAGATCAAGCCGTTGATAGATGTCTTAAGCAAGCAAATGTGGCAAGTGTTTAAGGAACACTTCCCTAACTCATCAGCGCGGCATGAGCAACTCGTGACGGAAGCTATCCACCCAGATTGGCGTATCGCCGGCACTCCGTTCACTTCGGGCATCATCAACGACAAGAGCGCACTGCCATACCACAAGGATTCAGGCAATCTTCAAGGCACATGGTCGATGATGCTCTGCTTGCGCAACGGCACTGCCGGTGGCGGTCTGCACATACCCGAATATGGTGTCAACCTCGGCATCCCTGACCATTCGCTGACGATCTTTGAAGGCCAACGATTGTGGCATGGCGTGAACCCTCTCGTATATCGCAAGAACGACCCATATCGCTTCACGCTGGTTTGGTATGTCAAAGAACAGGTGCGTAAATGCTTGTGCTTGAAAGATGAGCCACGCCGAGCCGCTAAAGCCGCAACAGAAGTGCAAGAGTTGTATGCCAAGCAACAATGACGAAGCCTTAAAGATATTCGTGTTCGGCTACAACCGATACGATTCAATGTCAACATCGTTGATGCTCGAGCAAGAAGACATTGATCACACAGTCTTGTGCCACACTGCTGAAGCCGGCAAGTTGTTCGTAGAGCACAACACAGCCAAGCCTGAGCGTATCATCGCTACTAACTGCCCTCGTGGGCTGGCTTATCAACGCAACTTTGCGCTCGACTCAATGAAGGAAGGCGAGTGGGCGTTGTTCTTAGTTGATGACCTTAAGAGCGTTAGCGAGTTGCGCAACTATGACAGGACTAGAGAAGCCAAACTGCCCATAACGCTGACCAACCAGAATCATTACGGCAAAAGATTCGATCACAACATAACTATGACGCAGTTCGTTCAGCGAGCGAAAGAGTTGATCAAGGTCTGTATGAAGCACGACTGCAACCTCGGAGGCTTCGCCGGCATCAATAACCCTCTCTATCGAGCCAAGCACTGGTCATACAATGTGCTAGCAGATGGCAGAGCGTGGGTCGTGCGCAAAACCCATCTACGCTTTGACGAGAATGTGCAACTCATTGACGACCTGTGTTGGACGGCGTTAAACATCAAACACTTCAACCTAGTGATCGTCAACCAATGGGTGCTGCCAGATTGCAAACGCTACTCAGCAGGTGCGTTCGGCTCAATCGAAGAACGTATGCCACAGAAGCTCGCAGAAGCCAAATATCTAGTTGAAACATATCCTGAACTTATATCGTTCAAAGAGAAAGCAGGATGGCCATTCGGCTCTCATGTAGTGCTGAGACAGCGCAACAAGCCAAAGCATCTAATGAAGTGAAACGCAAGATCACAAGACCATGCCTAACTTGTGGGCAACTGACAGAGAGCGTAACGAGATGTCGTGAGTGCGCTAAGAACAGAGACAGTATCTACGATGCCGAATATCACAAGCGAGCCGCGATCATCAGAGCCACAGCAACAACCTGCTGGATATGTCGTGAAGGAGCGAGACCTGACGACCCATGGACTGCCGACCATGTCGTGCCACACCACAAAGACTCGGAACTGCGACCTGCCCATCGATCCTGCAACTCACGCAGAGGCGATCACGCCTAAGATGACCTAGAACCCTTACCCTGTCAGGAATCGATATGTCTTCAATCCGTGATTTCACGCCTAACCCTCACCCTTTGGATGACTCCTGCAAACCCTTACCCCGTCAGGATTTGCCGTGAGGTGTGTTTTTTCTTGCAGGGCTAGGTTACGGGGATCCCGCGGAGATCAGCGCATACACAAGCGAAATAAATCATTTTTTGGGGAGCGCCATGGGAGGTAAAAACTCAGGACGCAAATCGAAACCGATAGAACAAAAACTGCGTATCGGCAATCCCGGTGGCAGACCATTAAAGATTAACAAGGCTGAAGTCATCACTTTGCCTATTCGTGAAATCCCTGAACCGCATCGAGCCTTGGCGAAACAATATGGGCGCAGAATGTGGGATGCCGTTTGGCTTGCCGGTGCCAGTTGGCTTAAGCCGCACATGGACTCCGAGTTGGTCTTGATGGCCTGCGAAGCGATAGATGAACGACAACAGTTGCGCAATCAGGTTATGCTGAACCCTGATAGTTGGAGAGCAAGAAGGGGATTGCGTGAACTTGACAAACAGATTGCGTCTTTATTGGGATCGATTGGCTTCAGTCCGAGCGACCGAGCGAACCTCGGCATAGGCGATGCGAAACAACATGACTTCAACGACATCAGGCAAAGGATCAACGCAAAGAGGAATGCTGCCAGCGGCTAAGTGGGCACCGACTTACTACACGCCACGAACCAACAGCAAGACTGACGGCAACGAGGTCATCGACTTTGCGCAAACACACTTCAGGGTGTTGAAAGGCTTTCGTGCCGGCAACGAACTTGTGTTCACAAACTGGCAAAAATGGTTGATGCGTTCATTGTTCGAGCGTAACGAACAAGGCAGATTGCGTTATCGCAGAGCGTTAATCGGTTTGCCGCGCAAACAAGGCAAGTCGTTGATGGGCTCGACTATTGCCGTGTATTCAATGATCGCTGGAGAGCCGGGTGCCGAGGTCTACGCAGTGGCAGGAGATCGACAGCAGGCACGGATTATCTTCAACGAAGCCAAGCAACAGGTGCAGAACTCACCGATGCTCTCGCAAGTCAGCAAGGTTTATCGTGATGCGATCGAGATGCCGGCATTTGGTTCTGTGTTCCGTGTTCTCTCGAGCGAGTTCAAGTCGCAAGCAGGACTCAACCCTTCCACGGTGTTATTCGACGAGTTGTGGAACCAAGGTGACGGAGAACTCTTTGATCAGATGTCGCTCGGCTCTGGCGCAAGACTGGAGCCGATGGTGATATCTATAACCACTGCCGGCTTTGACCTTGATTCTCTTGCCGGCAAGCAATATCACTACGGCAAAAGGTGTGCATCGGGAGAGGTTGCAGATGAGGCATTCGGATTCTGGTGGTGGGAGGCTGCACCAGATTGTGATATCAACGATGTTGGACAGTGGAAGAAGGCGAACCCGAACATCGCTGAAAAGTTGCTGTCGATGGACGACCTCGCAACGGCAACGAAGCAGACCAGCGAATCAGCGTTTCGCAGGTGGCGATTGAACCAGTGGGTAAGAGCGCAAGAATCATGGTTGCCGCTGGGCGCATGGGAAGCCTGCACGAAGGATAACCAACTCTCGCTCGACTTGCCGGCATGGGTCGGCATTGACATGGCCTTGAAGCATGACTCTGTCGCTGTCGTGATCGCACAGCCCCAAGAAGACGGGATTGTGGTGCGGTCGAAGATATGGAATCCTTCAAATGACAACATTGATGTCGCGGCAGTTGAGCAACATCTCCGTGAACTGCACCTGAAATACGATATTCAAGAGTTCGCTTATGACCCGGCATACTTCCAGCGTTCAGCCGAAGCTTTGGTTGATGACGGTTTACCGATGGTCGAGTTCCCACAAAGTGGCAATCGCATGGTGCCGGCTTGCGGCAACGCATACGAATTGATCGTGAACAAGAAGGTGATCCATGACGGTTCGCCCACACTTGCAGACCAAGTCTTGTCAGCCGCACAGCGAATCACCGAGACTGGCTGGCGACTCAGCAAGAACAAGAGCCGAAGAAAGATAGATGCTTGCATTGCGATGGTCATTGCGTTAGATCGAGCAACGAGTAGAGTGAAGCAAGGCGAAGCACCTACGGTGTTGAATATATGGGATTGAGGAACAGTTGAATCGAAGAACATGGACAACGGCTTGCGAGGTCATCGGCTTTATGATCGCAGTATTTGGTGTTAGTATGTTCTCGGTGCCGGTCAGCATCATCGCATTCGGGCTCGGCTTGATCGCATTAGGTGGTTTTAGCGCATGAGTTTATGGAAGAAGACAGAACAACGGGCATTGCCGAAGTCAATCGACCCATATCAGATCACTGCTCGACCATACTTCCCGAACTATTCGGGAGAGATCGTTAATGAAGGCAACGCATTTGCACATTCGGCTGTCCTCGCCGCCATCACATTGCTTGCTGACTCAATCGCCGTTATGCCGCTTGAACTCGTCCGAGAACGAGCAGGCAGAACCGAGAGGTTGCCAACCCCGAGCGTGCTAATCAAACCGAACGAGCATCAAACGATGTTTGAGTTCATACATCAAACAGTGATGGTGTTGGCTTTGCACGGCAACGCTTACATCTATGCACCACGCAGACCCGGTGAACTCCCACCAGAGATGCGCAACATTCACCCGAACCAAATCAAAGGCTTTGCAGAAACTGACACGGGTGCTTTGCAATATGAGATCGGCAACCAAAAGTTTTCAACATCTGAAATCAGGGCTATTCACTGGATGATATTCCCAAACCAGCGCAAAGGGTTATCGCCACTTGAAATGCAACGCAACACCATCGGTATGGGTATCGCTATGGATCGATTCTTGGCACAGTTCTACGGTGAAGGTGCAACACCGAGTTCGGTTCTGGAAACGGAATCAACCATTACGTCCGAACAGGCCAACATCTTGCGAGACACATGGGAAGAATCACATTTCAAGCGCAGGCGTCCTGCCGTTTTGACGGGAGGCTTGAAGTGGCGTTCAATCACCACGAGCGCGGCTGATATGCAAATGATAGAGCATCGTGAGTCAATCATTAGGGATATCGCTCGAGCGTATCGGATACCCCTTAATCTCATTCTCGGTTCGGGTGGCGACTCGCAAACATATCAAAATGTTGAGCAAGCCGGTATCAACTTCGTGCGTTACACATTGTTGCCTTGGATGCGCAGGCTCGAAGATGCGATTAGCGAAATGTTGCCACTGAACCAAAAAGTTCGATTCAATGCCGATGAGTTTATGCGAGCAGACTTGACTACCCGTGTCAATGCACAACGAACGCAAATACTTTCGGGAACACTGTCTCCGAACGAAGCACGACAGCAAGAAAACCGTGAACCATACGAAGGAGGCGATGCCTTCACATCACCAAGTTCAACCGGCAGTCTCGGCGTTGACACAACGCCACCAGAAAGATAACTATGATTTCAACCCTCGTAACCGTAACGACTACCGCAACTCTTGTTGTTCCCAAAGATGATAAGCCACGCACAGTTTATCTTCACAACAGCGCAGGTGTAACCGTTTATCTTGGTGGCAGTGCAGTGACTACATCTAACGGCTGGCATCTAGGCAACGGCGAAACAGAAACATTGTTCATCCCTACAAGCGAAACACTTTATGGCATCGTGGCTGCCGGTTCACACGATCTTAAAGTTTTGACGCCAGACTTGGATTGATATGCCTTACGAAGTAATTATGGATGCAACTAACTGTGACGGCCATGCTGTCGTGAAGGTTGGCACTAAAGAAGCAGTCGATGGCGGTTGCCACGCTACACACCAAGAAGCGTTAGATCAGATGACTGCTATGAATATCGCTACGGCTGATGAACGCTCGCAACGAAACGAACAGATGGTTTCAGCAATTGATCAAGCCGTGAGTATCTTGCTCCGAGCGAAACAGTCCTACCAAGAAGGCGAACCTGAAGAAGAACCGATGGAGTATGAGTCTCGAGCCGAAGTCAACTTAGTAGCACCAGCATTTATGAAGGCTTCCGCACGGCGAGGACTGTCGTTGCATGAAGAAGGATATTCGGGAGATGGCTTACGACCACAAACAGTCGAAGACGCACGGAAGATGGCGAACGGCTCTGCACTCTCGCCTGAGAAGTGGCGCAAGATATCTCCTTGGATAGCGCGGCACACAGTTGACCTT
>SXGQ01097412.1_pt1 | contig 10158 bp, 12 predicted proteins | sample 3178371 | NCBI WGS metagenome assembly SXGQ01 (sample SAMN11356859, study PRJNA531348) | freshwater metagenome | isolation source: freshwater sample F1-20 | place: China: Fuxian Lake, Yuxi | collected 2017-12-25 | reverse complement strand
GTAGCCGCGGCATTCAGCCCGACATCATCGTTTGTCGAAGCGAAGCGGCGCTTTCTCCCGACCTCAAGCGCAAGATCTCGAATCTGTGTGACGTTCCCGTTGAAGCTGTCGTCAACGCCGCTGATGCGCGAAACCTCTATGAGGTCCCACTCGTCATGCACGAAGAAGGCCTCGATGAGTACGTCTGCAAGATGTTCGGCTTCACCGATCGTGAAATCGATTTGTCCGAATGGGAAATCCTCGTCGATCGTGTCGAGAACTCAAACATTCCAGTTCGCATCGGAATTATTGGTAAGTATGTTGCGCTCCCTGATGCGTACCTATCAGTTGTGGAATCACTGAAACACGGTGGCTTCTTCCATGCGGCCGACGTTTCAGTTGAATGGGTGCAGGCCGAAGACGTCGAAGCGATGACGGCCGACGGTCGACTGGGCGAGCTCGATGGCATCGTCATTCCTGGTGGCTTCGGCGAGCGTGGAGTTGAAGGAAAGATCGCCGCTGCCCAGTACGCCAGAGAAAACGACCTTCCATGTCTCGGCCTTTGTCTTGGCATGCAGGTCATGACCATTGAGTACGCCCGCAATGTCCTTGGGATGACTGGTGCACATTCGAGCGAATTCGACCCGCAGACTCCGTTCGCCGTCATCGACCTGATGGAAACCCAGAGAGACGTCACCGACATGGGTGGAACTATGCGACTGGGCGCCTATGTCGCTCAGCTTCAACCGGGTTCACGCGTTGCCGAAATCTACGAATCCGAAGTTGTCTCGGAACGACATCGTCACCGCTACGAGTTCAACTCCAAGTTCCGAAACCGTTTTGATGAGTCGGACTTTGTTTGCTCAGGAACCTCACCTGATGGCCGTCTCGTTGAGTTTATTGAACTCAAGAATCATCCTTATTGGATCGGCACGCAGGCGCATCCGGAATTCAAGAGTCGACCAGAACGTCCTGCACCGTTATTCCGTGAGTTCATCGCTGCAGCATTGGCGCGGTCGGAAGGTCGCAATCCGCATCTCCCTGAATTCGATTCCGAACCGTTGACAGCGTGAGCGAGCAGTTCCGCAAGGTCGACGAAGTCGTCCTTCATAGCGGTTACATCTTTGACCTTGTTCGGGCTGAGTTCGTCTCGCCCGATGGCGAATCGTTTAGTCGCGACATCGTGCGTCATCCGGGCGCGGTTTCGGTCGTACCGATCGATGACGATGGGCGCGTGATTATGGTTCGTCAGTACCGTCCTTCTCTCGATCGATTCATTCTTGAAATTCCTGCGGGCAAGCGCGATGTGGCCGACGAACCCCCCGCTGAAACGGCCCAGCGCGAACTTGGTGAAGAAATTGGGATGCGAGCCGGAACGTTGGAACTGTTAGGTACGTTTGCCAACGCTCCTGGTTTCAGTGACGAACTCTCGTGGGTGTATCTGGGTCGTAACCTTGAATCAGTGCCGCGCGATGTGCAAGGGATCGAGGAGTCGCATATGGCCATTGAACGGTTTACCTTCGAAGAGTCGTTCGCAATGATTTCCGATGGCTCACTCATCGATACCAAAACGGTGATTGGGCTCTATCTGGCAGTGGCACTGGTTGGCGGTGGCTGAGGTCCTCGAAGATTGGGAACTTCCTCTCGATGTTGAGGAGTTTCTGACATGGCTGACGGCCGAGCGCGGGCGTTCTGCCAACACGCTTGCTGCGTATCGTCGAGATCTCACCGCGTATTGCCTTTGGCTCTTTGAAACGGGACGAACACTCGACGCAATTCGGGCGTCAGACCTCGATGCCTATGTTGGGGTTCTTCGAGCGCGAGGATTGGCGCCATCGTCTGTGAAACGTGCAACGGTCGCGGTTCGATCGCTGCATCGATTCCGTTCCGACGAGGGACTTTCGGCAATAGATCCATCGGCGGGAATTGAGACACCCCGAGTTCCTGCGGGACTCCCAAAGGCGTTAACCGAGGCGGAGGTGACCGCACTACTGGATCAGGTGGAAGGCGACACAGCGATTGCACGCCGTGACCGGGCAATCCTTGAGGTGCTTTACGGCACGGGTGCGCGCATCTCAGAGGTTTGTGCATTGAGTCTTGGTGACGTTGACCTCGATGCTGGATTGCTGCGACTTTTTGGCAAAGGTTCGAAAGAACGCGTTGTTCCGATTGGACGTTGGGCTCGTGTTGCATTGGCGAGTTGGCTTGAGGAAGCCGGACGAGGGGTGCTCGCCCCAGAACGATTCGCAACTCGCACTGACGCCGATGCTGTCTTTCTGAACGCCCGCGGTGGCCGCCTCGGGCGCCAAGGAGCGTGGGCGATTGTTCGCAAATATGGAAACGCTGCTGGGCTGGGTGCTCGTTTGACTCCGCACGTTTTGCGCCACTCCTGTGCCACGCACATGCTCGATCATGGAGCTGATATTCGGGCAGTGCAGGAACTGCTGGGTCACGCTTCTATTGCAACGACGCAGGTGTACACGATGGTCTCGAACGACCGACTCTTTGCGGTGTACGAGGCCGCTCATCCGCGAGCTCAGGCATCTCGCCGCTAGCCTCAGACCCATGAGTAACTCAGGTGAATGGTCTGCCCCCGATCGATTTTCCGACAACGAGGTTGAACTTGTTGACGAAATTGTTTTGTCCGAGGACATCCTCGACGAGGACGGATCTGTCATTGGCGAACTCGATGATCGGCAGTTGGCTTCGGCGCTTCGCGAGGAACTCGACGGAGTAGAACGTGCACTCGAGCGCCTTGACGCAGGTTCGTATGGTCTCTGTGACAGTTGCGGCAATCCGATCGATGATGCCGTTCTTGCCGAAATGCCCCAGGCGCGCGCTTGCAGCGCACATCTGGTCTAGAGAACCGTTGCTGCTCTATGTCCCGACTTAGTCATTTGGTGCGCCGGTTTTTTGGCAGCCTTCGGCCCGGCGGTCCACCTCCTACAGAACAGAAGTGGGCCGAATCGCAACTTCTTCCCGGTGAACGAGTCATTTGGCGTTCCCTGTCAGGGCCCGATCGGCGTCATTCCGCCGCCGTCGCCCGGCGAGTCGAACTGGCATTGGGGCCAAACGCGCCACGGCCAGTGCTCGCCGCTGCGCTCCTTCATGATTGCGGGAAGGTGGAGTCCGGTTTACGCACTCCGGGTCGAGTCGTCGCTACGGTGCTTGCTGTAAATGTTGTGAAATCTGATTCGGATATTGCGCGATGGACATCGTCGAGGTCGTCGTGGAAGCGTTCGGTTGGGAACTATCGACGCCACCCCGATATCGGAGCAGAGATGCTCATTGATGCCGACAGCGATGTTCTTACCGTGACGTGGACAAAGGAGCATCATCTCCCATCTGCACTGTGGACCCTTGATCCAGCGATTGCCTCTGCGCTTCATGAGGCCGACGACGACTGAGGAATGAACAGTCGAGTCGACGGCGCTGCTTCTCGGGGATTTGCCAGGCGCATCGGCGAGATCGTTGTATTGGTGGGGGTCAGCAGAGTGGCACCAGTAGCCAGCTCTGCCCGTCTAGCCTCGTAGGCGTTCAGTCCTGCTGAGCGCCCCCTCATCATGATTACTCTCGAAAACGTCACCAAGACCTACAAGAACTCGACCGTTGCATTGCGCGACGCCAACGTCGAGATCGCCAAGGGCGAGTTCGTTTTTCTTGTTGGTGCGTCAGGCTCGGGAAAGTCGACCTTCATTCGGCTTCTCAACAAGGAAGAGACTCCGGAACAGGGTCATATTTATGTGGCTGGTAAGGACATTGGCGGTCTCTCTAGTTGGAAAATTCCCTATTTGCGTCGCAACATCGGTTGCATCTTTCAGGACTTCAAGCTTCTTCCGACCAAGACGGTCTTTGAGAATGTCGCCTTCGCCCTCGAGGTGATCGGTCGCCCTCGCAGCGTGATCGAAAGTCAGGTCCCAGCCATTCTTGATCTTGTAGGGCTCGGCCATAAGTCCGACAGTTTCCCTACCGAACTCTCTGGTGGTGAGCAGCAGCGAGTTTCTGTCGCTCGAGCCTTTGTCAACCGTCCGCTCATTCTTCTTGCCGACGAGCCAACGGGAAACCTCGATCCAGCGACGTCGGTCGGCATCATGAAGTTGCTCGACCGCATCAACAAGACCGGTACAACCGTGGTTATGGCCACTCATGATCGTGGCATCGTCGACACAATGCGTCGACGAGTGATTGAAATTGATCGCGGTTCCATCGTTCGCGACCAGGCGCGCGGCGTCTACGAATAGGACGATTCGATGCCAGTCAAGTTTGATTACCTCGTTCGTGAGACCACTTCTAATCTCGGACGTAACGTCACAATCACGCTCGCGTCGATCATGACGGTTGCTGTCTCCCTTGCGGTGGTTGGCGCTTCGCTCATGCTTCGTTCCGGCGTTGAAAATGCCACAAAGCGTTGGCAGGGAGGCATCGAGTTCGTGGTGTTCTTGCGAATAGACGCCACACAGCAACAGATTGAATCGTTGCAGAACGATCTCGATCAAAGCCCTGAGGTTTCGAAAATCGTTTTCGTTGATCAGCAGCAGGCTTATAGCGAGTTCAAGACGCTCTTCGCCGATTCACCCGAGCTCATCGACAGTGTGACTGCCGAAGACCTCCCGCCGTCGTTTCGGATCGAACCGGTGAATAAAGACGTTGACGCGGTCGAATCGCTTGGACTCACTTTCGAAGGGCGTTCTGGCGTCGATCAGGTTGTCTTTGCGTCGAAGACAATCCGCCTCATTCAGCAACTCTCGAGTCGACTCACGGTCGGTATTTTTGTGATCGCTGCATTCCTCTTGGGAGCAGCAGGTCTTCTGATCCTGAATACCATTCGAATGGCAATGTTCGCCCGTCGCCGAGAAATCGAAGTGATGAAACTCGTCGGTGCCACAAATTGGTTTATTCGAGTGCCCTTCATGTTGGAAGGTCTCATCCAAGGTTTAATTGGGGCGTTCGTGGCGATCGGTGCCTTAGCGGCGTTCAAGCCGTTCTTCCAGCAGTGGTTGCCAAGCGCACAGGACATCCCCTTGGTAGGTGGCTTCCAGGTAAGCGGCGGCGAGATGACCGTTATCTTCATCACCCTTGGAATCGTCGGCATCGCAATTGGCGCAATCGGCGCCGGTATCGCTGTCTCTCGCTTCCTCGACGTCTGAGTCGCCAGCACTCATTGGCGTCAGCCGAACCCGGTTGTCGTGGTATCAGCCGACGAAGGTGGAGCCGTGCGGATGAGCGATGCCCGTTGTGACGTCATAGAGGAAGCCAGCGACTGCAGTGCCCACTGGAAGATACGGACAGGTGCGCACCGCTTCGATATCGGAGTCGAGCGCTGCGACCTGGTCGCCGATGAGGTGAAATTCGACGTCGGAAGGGTCGGAGCCAGTAGCGGCAAGAACTCTGGCGCGGAGCCCAGGAAGATCGATTTTGGCGGCGCCGCAATCGGTGTGGTGCAGAATTGCAATGCGGTCGACTTCAAGTTGGTTCACCGATTTAATGAGCGAACGAAGCATGTCCGACGTGATTCGAGCGCCAGCGTTGCGCATGACGTGGATATCACCGGCCTCGTATCCGAAGATGGCTAGAGGATCGATTCGGCAATCCATGCAGGTCACGACCGCTAGGTGCTGCTGCGGAATTGGCGAGAGCGAGGCATTGGGGAAGTTGGCTGCGTACGCGCTGTTCCCGTCGACAAGGTCCTTGAAAGAATCCACGGCGACGATGGTAGGCGGGGAACACAGGCGGTACGAATATTTGCCAAAGATTCTGTTGGATTTCGATGCAGCGGTACCCTGAATCGGTGCAATGGATGGACGTTATGGCCGCGCAGGACCTTGAGATGGGTCAGATCGTGACGGTCGAACGCGAGGAAGGCGATGTCGTGGTCTTCCGAACAGCATCGGGTCAAACAGTCGCGTGCGACGCGAGGTGTCCTCATCAATGGGCCCACCTTGGAACTGCAGGTGCAGTCGATGGCGAGGAGATCGTTTGCCTGAGCCACTTTTGGCGGTTTGATCAAGAAGGAACTGGCTCAAAACTCTCAGCTGCTGGTCGGCGCGATGAGAAGAGTTCCATCACGACCTTCGAGGTTCGCGAGAACGAAGGCCGACTGGAAATCGCAGTAAGGGACTGACGTCGAGGGGTGGCGCCAAATACGCACCATTGCTTCCTACAATGCACCTGTTCAAGTCTTTGAAAGGACTGCAATGGCAGCGAATCCCGTTCTGAATGACAAGCGCTTCGAGCAAGTGATCGCCGAGGGTTATGGCACTTCGCCGGTTACTCGAACGATGACCTACGGCGGCACCATGTCGGCACTTGGGGTGATGTTTGCGATCATCTGCGTCATGGGTTGGGTTGGCTGGTCCCAGGTGAATCAGACCACTCAAGAAGTTTTCGATACGGCAACGCAACAGACTGTGGTTGTCAGTACAACTTCATTCCCTGGATGGACAATCATTGCTGCGCTTGCCGCGATTGGTTTCGCGTTTGCCACCATCTTCAAGCCAAAGTGGGGCCCCGCCACTGCACCGCTGTACGCGCTTTGCGAGGGTGCATTTCTCGGTGCGATTTCCGCGTATTACAACCAGATGTATGACGGCATCGTTGTACAAGCGGTTCTCGCTACTCTCAGCGTGGTCCTCGTGATGTTTGTCTTGTACGTCACGCGCATCGTGAAGGTCACCCCGAAGTTCGTGCTCATCACCGTCGCTGCGACAGGCGGCATCATGGTGATGTATCTCGCCTCGTGGATCTTTTCAATCTTTGGTGCCAACATCACCTTCTGGAATAGCCCGACGCCGCTTGGCATCGGGATCAGTGTGGTCATCTGCATCGTTGCAGCCATGAATCTGGCGCTTGACTTCGCTTTCATCGAGCAGTCAGTTGAGGCCGGAAACACGCCTCGCCGAATGGAGTGGCTTGCCGCTCTCGGCGTTACGGTCACGATCGTGTGGCTCTACCTCGAGATTCTTCGCCTGCTGTCGCTGCTTCGACGCTGAGTCGAATTAGGACTGCGTGGAGCGGCGCTGTTTGCGGCGCCACGCGCGCAGAAAAATCGTGGTGAAGACCAGGAGAAAGATGATTCCACCTGCCAGCAATGGCAGTGCTGCGGCGCCTTCGCCGCTTGAGTCCTCGAGTGGTTTTGATCGCTGTTCAATGAAGGCGATCCCGGGCGCAGTCCCGTTTGGGCCGATGAGCGTTGAAGTGGTCGAAACCACTGATTCGATTGTCGTCGCGGTCGTCTCGGTCGTCTCCACATCATGAGACTAGGTCGGAGCGTCGTCGTTGTTGATGTCGCGTGACGGGAGTTTCCTCCTTCGGTTCCGCATGGCTGAGCGAGCCGAGGTAAGAATCTGATTGTGTCTGGGACTGAGTCAGTGGAACTTTTCACCTATGGCGATGCCAATCGTGAGCGGGCAGAAACAGTTCTTCGTCAGGCGTTTATTGCTGCCCAACTTGGGATGCCCTCTGAGGATCCCGAGACAGCGGTTGAATCGATTTGGATCATTCTCGAGGCATTGCTGGTCGAGCACCTTGCACCATCCGCGCCAATTGAGCAGATGCGCTCGGAACGACTCACCGATATTGGTACTCACTGGCGACGGATGGTCATCACGGCGGTCACACATACCTTTGTTTTGAGCGGCGGATTCGTGCAGCCAGATCAATTGGCTGCTGCTGTTGAACAACGCGCGGATCTTCTGCTTGAGGGTGGGCTCTGGCACACAAGGCGTCCCCCCGCGCAAGGAGCACTGGTTCTTCGAGTGCACTCTTCTCTACAGGTCCTCGACGCAACCGCACGTTCGGGTCTACATCCGGGCGTCGCCGATGCAACTGCTCTCGAAGATCTCATTGCTTGTGCAACTCTTGGGGCCGTGATGGCGGGGGAGACTCTTACGTCGTCGGATAATGATGAACGCGAGGCGACCGACGATACGAAGGGCCGCTGGGCGAGGTCGACCGAATCCGTTGCTGCCGCTTTTGGTATCGGTGGTGTCGAACTCGTCGAGATAGCAAAGACAGGATGGGCCTGCACCGAGTGCGGTTGTGTATTCCTTGGCCGTGTCGATGGGGGCATCGCCTACCCAGATCGGTTTGCGCCGATCGGCCGCTCCGGGGCATGTGATCAGCAGACCGAGTGCAGCTGTCATGCAGCTCCACTACAACGGCGGGTCCGCTGACCTTTCAGTCAATCGAACCCGCCGTATGCGGATGAATCTAGTTGTAGGCCGAAATCAGTAAACGATGACGCCGCGGATGTTCTTGCCGTCACGCATGTCCTGGTAGCCCTCGTTGATCTGATCGAGGGTGTAGGTGCGAGTAACAAGTTCGTCGAGCTTCAACTGGCCGCTGCGGTAGAGGCCGAGAAGCTTCGGAATGTCATAACGCGGGTTGGCGCTGCCGAAAATGGTTCCGACGAGTTGCTTCTGCTGCATAGCGAATGCGAACAGGTTGAGTTGCACATCGTTTTCGTTCATGTTGGCTACTGCGGTGAAGACCAAACGTCCACCCTTGCCGACCATGCTCATGTAGGACTCGAGGTCAGCGCCCTTGCCTTCGCCAACGGTGACGATGACTTTGTCGGCCATGCGTCCCCAGGTGAGTTCGCCAAGAAGTGCCTGTGCTTCAGCAACATCGGATGCGACATGGGTTGCACCAAAGTTCTGTGATTGTTCGCGCTTGAATTCGACCGGATCAAGAGCGATGACGTAGCGAGCGCCCGCAAGGTGTGCGCCCTGTACGGCGTTCATGCCGACGCCGCCAGTGCCGATGACAACGACGGTATCGCCGGGTGCAACTTCAGCGGCGTAGGTGGCAGAACCCCAGCCGGTGGTGACGCCACAAGCGACGAGGCAGGCCTTGTCAAGAGGAAGATCTTCTTCAACCTTCACAAGCGAATTGATATTCATTACCGAATGCTCGGCGAATGTGCCGAGGCAACACATGGTTGCGAGGTCGGTGCCATCGAGAAGGTGGTGACGCGAGGTTCCATCTTCCTGACGACCTGAAAGAAGGTGTGCACCTCTGTCGCAAAGGTTCTGCTGACCCTTTGCACATGAGGGGCAACGACCACAGGACGGAACGAATGAGGTAACGACGTGGTCGCCAACCTCAAGTTCGGTGACGCCGGGGCCGACCTTTTCAACAATGCCGCCACCCTCGTGTCCGAGAATGATTGGGTACTGCTGCCAACCGAGCATTTCGATGATGGCTGGATCCATTGCCATATCGCCGGTAACCATGTGCTCGTCGGAATGGCACATGCCGCTCGCAACAAAACGCACGAGGACCTCATTGGCCTTCGGGTCATCGAGTTCGATCTCTTCGATCTTGTACTCGGTATGAGGGGCGTACAGGACTGCGGCTCGTGTCCTCATGGGAACTCCTTGTCAGGGCGAAGGGCTGGCCTGTCGGCACAGCCTTAGCAATCTAGGCCCTCGGTCACGCCGGCGTGTCAGTCGGCACAGTGCGGGCCAGATCCTCGTGTTACATTACTGATCAATACGCCGATCTTGTGTCGCACGTGAGAAGCGTGTTCCGGCACGGCACCAAAGGGGAACCCATGAGCACTCCGATTGCGAAGCGTCTTGGTATTGAGTTTCCAATTTTCGCTTTTTCTCATTGTCGCGACGTGGTCGCTGCCGTCACGAACGCCGGTGGTTTCGGTGTTCTCGGCGCTCTGGCGTTCGGCCCAGAGCAACTTGAAATAGAACTCAACTGGATCGATGAACACGTCAATGGCAAGCCCTATGGCGTCGACTTTGCGATGCCGGTGAATTACATCGGTAAAGGCGGGGGAGAGGACGCATCGTTTGAATCCCTCGATGCCATGATTCCTGATCAGCATCGAGAGTTCGTTGACGGTCTGTTGGCGCGGTACAACGTTCCCGAACTGCCGCCTGAATTGGAAGTTGGCCAAGTAGCTGCGGCTGGCCTGAATGTCGATGCAATGGGTCCGAGCCAGATCGAGGTGTGTCTCAATCATCCGAACGTGAAGATGATCGTCAACGCGCTGGGGCCGCCACCGCTGTATGTCATTGAGCGGGCCCACGAAGCCGGAATCCTCGTTGGGGGCTTGGCCGGCTCGAAGGTGCATGCGGAACGTCAGGTTGCCATAGGCGTCGATGTGATCGTGGCCCAAGGCACCGAAGCGGGCGGACATTGTGGCGAGATCTCGACCATGGTGTT
>SXGQ01663424.1_pt1 | contig 10160 bp, 9 predicted proteins | sample 3178371 | NCBI WGS metagenome assembly SXGQ01 (sample SAMN11356859, study PRJNA531348) | freshwater metagenome | isolation source: freshwater sample F1-20 | place: China: Fuxian Lake, Yuxi | collected 2017-12-25 | reverse complement strand
CCGCCCATGCCCTGGATGATCTGGTCAAAGCCCGGGCGCTTGGCATAAGGACCATCCTGGCCGAAGCCAGAGATGCTGGCCAGCACCAGGCGCGGATTGACCTTGGACAAGGTGTCGTAGTCCAGGCCCAGCTTGGCCTTGACGTCCGGGCGCCAGTTCTCGATCAGCACGTCAGCGTCCCTGACCAGGCGCATCAGCACTTCATAGGCACCGGGCTTTGTGAGGTTGAGGGTCATCGATCGCTTGTTGCGGTTGATGTTCTGAAAGTCGCCTCCCTTTCGGTTGGCGGCAAACATCGCCTCGTTCGGATCCACGCCCGGCGGCGGCTCGATGCGGATCACATCGGCGCCGAAGTCGCTGAGCATGCGCACGCAGTTGGGGCCGGCGCGCACGCGCGAGAGGTCGAGCACACGAAAGCGCGACAGGGCTTGTGAGGCTTGGATTTTTGGCATTCAGTTCTCCGTGGCCGGTAGCAGCTGTCCGGGCGCAAAGGCGCAGCCGGCATGGCCGGCTTCGAGTTGCATCTGCTCGGCCAGATCCAGCAGCATGTGTTCTTGGAAAGGCCGGGCGACCAATTGCACGCTCACGGGCAGGCCCCGCTCGTCCGAGCCGATGGGCAGCACCACGGACGGCAGGCCCAGGTAATTGATGAAGCCCATGCAGCGGTGCAGCGCCAGCAGCTCGCGCGGCACAAAGCGGCTGTGCCCCACATGCACGCTCTGCCAGTCGGGCACCGGCTGGGGCAGCGCCGGCAGCATCAGGACGCCGTCGGTGGCCAGCGTTGTCAGGCAAAACCGACGCAGTTGCGCGCTGCGTGTGGCCAGCGCCGCGTCATACCAGGCGGGCGGCATGACCAGCCCGGGCAGGGCCAGGGGCAGCACCGCCGCGCTCAGGCTGCCATCGAGCAGCGCAGGGCGCTGCAGATGTGCAACTTCGGTGTGCAGCACGATGTCGGCCAGGTGGCTCAGTCGGGTGTGCTCTTCTTGCAGCGACACTGGCTCGGCCTGCAGCCGCTGCGCCAGCGCGCTCAGCGGCTTTGCCACTTGCGGATGCAGCCAGTCGCTAGGCAGCCAGGCGAGTACGCGTGGCCGCTGGGGGCGTGCGGGCTCGCTGAGTGCGGGGGCCAGCGGCCGCAGCAGCTGCCGGGCGTCGGCGGCGGTGCGCGCCAGGATGCCGATGCCATCGAGCGAGGGGGCCAGTGGGAACAGGCCGCCGGTGGGGATCAGCCCGTGCGTGGTTTTGAGTCCGACCAGGCCGCAGGTGGCCGCCGGGATGCGCACTGAGCCGGCGGTGTCGGTGCCCAGCGAGCCATAGGCGAGCCCTCCGGCAACGGCCACCGCGCTGCCGCTCGACGAGCCGCCGACCACCGCCTCAGGGTGCAGGGGATTGATGCAGCGCTCAAACCGTGGATTGGCTGAAGTCGCCCCGCAAGCGTATGGGGCCATGACCAGCGCGCCCAGGTGGCCGGCGCCGGCGCGGCCCAGTTGCTCGATGGCCCAGGCCGGTGCCGCGTCCGCGTCTGCATGGCCGGTGTCGACACCGCAGCCGGGGCGGCGACCCCAGGTGTCAAAGTTGTCCTTGTGCGCCAGAGCGATGCCCGCCAGCGGACCACTGGCGCTGGCCTGCGCCTGCGCGATATCGAAGGGGCGGCTCATGCAGTGCCAGCGTGCATCGAGCGCATCGCGGCGCGCGAGCTGCATCTGCCAGGCTTGCTGCGCCGACACCTGACCGCTCGCAATGGCTTGCTGCAGCTCGGTCAAAGTGGCGGGCAGCTGTTTCACGCCAGGCTTTTCAAGCAGGCCGAAAAGTCTTCAGGCGCGGCCGGCGCGCCGCCCGCCTCGGCCATGGCTTGCAGCGCCGCCGGCTCCAGCCGGCGCAGGTGTTTGAGCAGGCGCTGCAGCTCGGCCGTGTCGGCCGGCCCTGCAGACCCAGCCTGCAAGAGGGCCAGACCCTGCTCAACAAAGCCCGCGAGAGCGTCGGGCTCTGGGCTGGCGTCAGCGGGGTGTTGTGGGGCCATGGATTTGAATACTGGAACGCTTTATAAATATTACTGTAGCGGTTTTCTGCATAATGAACAATGTTGGGGATATCCATGGAAAAAACCAAGCCCATTTTTGTCAAAGCCAGCGATCAGGTGCGCGGCGCGCTGGAGGCCGCCATCCGCGATGGCAGCCTGCCGCCGGGCGAGCCGATCGATGAGGCCGACTGGGCCAGCCGCCACGGCGTCTCGCGCACCCCGGTGCGCGAAGCCCTGATCCAGTTGCAGACCGAGGGGCTGGTCAGCAGCCTGCCGCGCGGGGGCATGGTGGTGGCCAAGATGGACCTGCGCCAATTGCTGGCGCTGTGGGAGTTGCTGGCTGAGCTGGAGGGCTTGTCCGCCCGGCTGGCCTGCCAGCGCATCTCGCCCTCTGAGCTGCAGGCTCTGGTGCAATGCCACCGGGCCAGCGAAGCGGTGGTCAGCGCCGAGGACATGGCGGGCTGGCAGGAACACAACCTGCGCTTTCACGAAATCATTTACAGCGCCACGCGCAACCCCTATCTGCGCCAGGAGGTGCTGCGTCTGCGTTCGCGCACCGGCTTTTACCGCCGCCACGCCTTTGGTGCGCTCGGCCGGCTCAGGGCCTCGTTCGACCAGCACGCAGAGTTGCTCAAGGCCTTTGAGCTGGCCGATCCGCAAGCGGCCTTTGCAGCGATGATCGGCCACATGCGGCCCGACCGCGGCGGTGGCTCGATCACCGATTTTGTGGCCAATTTCCCGCCCGAACTGCTCACGCCTTGAGGGGCGCGGTCGCGAAGGTCAGATCGGGGCCGGCAGCTCGGTGTCTTTGGTGCGCTGGGCCGAGCGCTGAACCGCCTGGCGCAGCCATTGGTGGCTGGCGCGCAGTTGCGAGCGCCGATGCCACAGCGCGTCGACATGCACCAGAGGCACCTCCAAGGGCAGGGGCTCGAGAGCCAGTTCGTTGGCAATGCCGGTCACGCTGATGAAGTGGCGCGGCAAAACGGTCAACAGATTCGAGTGCGCCACCACCCGGCCGGCGGTGAAGAACTGGTTGACGGTCAGCACGATCTGCCGCTGCCTTCCCAGGGCGGCCAGCGCTTCGTCGATGAAGCCGTAGGCCCGGCCGGAAAAGCTCACCAGCATGTGCCGTGCATTGCAGTAGTCGTCCAGGCTCATGTTCCGACCGGCCAGGGGATGGTCTTTGCGCATCACGCACACGTACTGGCCGTCGTACAGGCGCTGATGGGCAAATGGCAGCGGCCCATCGCCCTGGCTGTGGGCTGTCAGGTCGGCCAGCACTGAGGGGAAAAAGCCCACCGCCAGGTCGCAGCTTTCCTGATCGAGCAGGTCGCGGGGGTCGCGCGTGGTCAGCGGCACCACGCGCAAGGTGATGCCGGGCGCCTCGTTTTCCAGGATCTCCACCAGACCGGGCATCAGTTCTGCGGCGGTGGCGTCTGCCATGGCCAGGATGAAGGTGGTCTTGGCCTGGGCCGGCATGAACTCGTTGGGCACCAAGGACAGCTCGAGCTGTTCCAGTGCCTCGCGCACGGCCGGCCAGATCGCGCGGGCACGGGGCGTGGGGGCCATGCCCTGACCGCTGCGCTGCACCAGATCATCACCCAGTGCCTCGCGCAGGCGGCGCAGCGCGTTGCTGACCGCTGGCTGGGTCAGATTCAGGTTGCGTGCCGCTCGGGTCAGGCTGCGCTCGGCCATGATTTCGTCAAAGACGCGCAGCAGGTTCAGGTCCAGGGTGCGGAAGTTCGGGGTCATGGCAGGGAAGGTCGGAGCCTCTAATTATCAAGCAAATGAATAACTGAGATCACAAAGATAAAGTAGACCATGACTGGTAATTACCCTAGTATTCCACCTATTCCGGTTGTTAAACCGGCCCACTTTTCAGGAAATTGATCATGACCCGTTTTGTTGTTTCTGCCTATCCCACTGTGCATCCTGGCCTGGCCCGTCTGGAGACTGCCTTTGAAACGGCCCGTGGTGTGGGTCGCAGTCTGGCCGATGGCTTGGGCCTGGCTTCGGCCTTGCTCGCCGGCATGGCGGCGGCGGTGCTGGTGGTGGCGTATCAGGTGATGGACAGCCTGGCCGAAGGCCATTTGCTGGTGATCTGGACCGGCGCCTGGCTGGCCGCCTTCGCGGCTTTGGCGGCCCTTGCCGTGCCCTCTCGCCAACTGGCGGCGGCGCTCAGGCAGGCGCTTCAGGGCCGTGTGCAGCGGTACCGCAGTGCCCGTGCCGATGAGCGCATGTGGGCCGTGGCCTGCACCGACAGCCGGGTGATGGGCGATCTGCTGGCTGCTTCGCAGCGCGATCTGGACGCGTCCAAGCCGGTGCGCTGAGCCCTCTTGGGCCCGCCCGGGCAGTAAAAAAGGCCATCCCTGAGGTGGCCTTTTTTGCGCTCGCCCGCTTCTTCTCTAAGTCTTCAGGCCGCGAGGCGTTTTTCGATCGCACCCTTGGTGTCTTCGAGCTCTTTGGGCAGATGGTGCTTGAGTTGCTTGAACAGCTCGGTGTGCAGTTCAAGTTCTTTGCTCCAGGCGGCCTTGTCGATGCTGGTGACCTGGGTGAATTCTTGGGCCGAGAAATTCAGGCCAGTCCAGTTGAGGTCCTCGTAGCGCGGGGTGATGCCCATCACGCCATCGCTGCCCTGACCTTTGCCTTCCACGCGGTCGATCATCCACTTGAGCACGCGCATGTTTTCACCGTAGCCAGGCCAGACGAACTTGCCATCTTCGCCCTTGCGGAACCAGTTGGTGGTGTAGATGCGCGGCAGTGTGGCGCCGGCCGCTTGCAGCGTCTTGCCCATGTTGAGCCAGTGCTGGAAGTAGTCGCTCATGTTGTAGCCGGCAAAGGGCAGCATGGCAAAGGGGTCGCGCCGAACCACGCCTTGCTGTCCAGCGGCTGCAGCGGTGGTCTCCGAGCCCATGGTGGCGGCCATGTAGATGCCTTCGACCCAGTTGCGCGCTTCGCTGACCAGGGGCACGGTGGTCGAGCGGCGCCCCCCGAAGATGAAAGCGTCGATCGGTACGCCGGCCGGATCGTCCCAGGCGGCATCGAGGGCCGGGTTGTTGATGGCGGCCACCGTGAAGCGGGCGTTGGGGTGGGCGGCCTTGGCACCGGTTTCCTTGGCAATTTGTGGCGTCCAGTCTTTGCCTTGCCAGTCGATCAGGTGGTCGGGGAGTTTGCCGCTGTCTTTTTCCATGCCTTCCCACCAGACGTCGCCGTCGTCGGTCAGGGCGACGTTCGTGAAGATCACGTTCTTGTCGAGGCTGGCCATGCAGTTCGGGTTGGTGTGGTAGTTGGTTCCTGGGGCCACACCGAAGTAGCCCGCCTCGGGGTTGATGGCGCGCAGCCGCCCGTCGGCCGAGGGCTTGATCCAGGCGATGTCATCGCCTATCGTGGTGACCTTCCAGCCCTCAAAACCCTTGGGCGGAACGAGCATCGAAAAGTTGGTTTTACCGCAGGCCGAAGGGAAGGCGCCGGCCACGTGGTACTTTTTGCCTTGCGGGTTGGTCACGCCCAAAATCAGCATGTGCTCAGCCAGCCAACCCTGGTCGCGCCCCATGTTGGAGGCAATGCGCAGTGCAAAGCATTTCTTGCCCAGCAAGGCGTTGCCGCCGTAGCCCGAGCCGTAGGACCAGATCTCGCGTGTCTCGGGATAGTGCACGATGTACTTGGTCTTGTTGCAGGGCCAGCTCACGTCCTTCTGGCCGGGCTGCAGGGGCGCGCCCACGGTGTGCACGCACGGCACGTACGCTCCGTCGCCCAGCACCTCGTACACAGCCTTGCCCATGCGGGTCATGATCTTCATGTTGACCGCCACGTAGGGGCTGTCGGACAGCTCGATGCCGATGTGGGCAATGGGCGAGCCCAGCGGGCCCATGGAAAACGGCACCACATACATCGTGCGGCCACGCATGCAGCCGTCGAACAGAGGCTGCAGGGTGGCTCGCATTTCGGTCGGGTCCATCCAGTTGTTGGTCGGACCGGCATCTTCCTGTTTGCGCGAGCAGATGAAGGTGCGGTCCTCGACGCGGGCCACATCGCTCGGGTCGGACCAGGCCAGGTAGCTGCCCGGTCGCTTGGCCGGATTGAGCTTTCTGAAGGTGCCGGCATCGACCAGCTGCTGGCACAGGCGCTCGTACTCTTCCTGACTGCCGTCGCACCAGTGGATGCGATCGGGCTTGCAGATGGCGGCCATTTCAGCCACCCAAGCGATCAGCTTGGCGTGTTTGACGAAGGCCGGCGTGTTCAGTTCCAAGCCTTTCATGGCGGGATGGTTCATGGGGGGGCTCCGAAGTTAAAAAGCGTAATGTCGACAGACGTCCGGGCAGAGTCGGACGTCTCTCGACATGGCGCTTGAATTCCTCGGGGGTGACATTCGGGGCGAGAGGCTTGCATTCTAGGGACTGACCTGAATCCATGCTGTCACCCCATCTCCAACTTCATGCAAAAAAAGCATGAAGTTATGTGTCCAGATGGGCCGGTCCTTGGGTAAACCCTGGGGCCAAAAGCTGGCTAGTCAACTATGCTGAAATCGCGTGGGCACCGGGCCGGTGTCGGGCCCATGGATCCATGGGCCGTGGGTGCGCAGGCCAGCTTTGACGGTCAGCAATGGCAGGTGGCCAAGCCCGTGGTCGGCCGCAGCACCCGTTGCCTGATGGGCGGCCAGGCGTCTTTGCCCGCCCGTTGCTGGCCGCTCGTCTGATCTCTTTTCCCTTGACTGACTTCACACAAACAGCACCATGAACTCCAAGAAGTTTTTGCGTCAACGCGTCAACCAGCGCAACGGCCTGCTCGTGCCTGGCGCATTCAATGCCATGAGCGCACGCACCGTGGCCGACCTGGGTTTTGAGGCCGTCTATCTCAGCGGCGCCGGGCTGACCAACATGTATTACGGTCTGCCAGACCTGGCCTTCATCAGCCTGCGCGATGTGGTGGAGCACACCGCCGCCATACGCGATGCGGTGGAGATTGCGCTGATCGTTGACATTGACACAGGCTTTGGCAACGCACTGAATGTGCGCCACACCATGCGCGCGCTCGAGCGAGCCGGTGCCGATGCGGTGCAGATCGAGGACCAGACCTTTCCCAAGCGCTGCGGTCACTTTTCCGGCAAGGATGTGGTCTCCACCGAAGACATGCTCTCCAAGATCAAGGCGGCGGTCGATGCCCGCGTGGACCCCGACTTTCAAATCATTGCCCGCACCGACGCCCGGGCCACCCAGGGGTTTGAAGCGGCCATTGAACGGGCCAACCGATTTGCCGAGGCCGGTGCCGATGTGCTTTTTGTGGAGGCCACGGAAAGCGCCGACGAGGTGCGCAGGCTGCCCAAGGTGCTCGATCGGCCGCAGCTGATGAATATTGTCATTGGCGGCAAGACCCCGGCGCTCGATCAGGCCGAGCTCGCGCAATTGGGCTTTGGCATCGTGCTCTATGCCAACGCCGCTTTGCAGGGCGCAGCCTTGGGCATGCAGCGCTCCCTGAGCCATTTGAAAAAGCATGGCCGCCTGGATGAAGATGCGACCGTGGTCGTGCCTTTCGCAGAGCGCCAGCGCATGGTCAACAAGCCGTTTTATGACGCGCTGGAGAAGAAATACGCCCCCTGAGGCGAACCACCCGCGTCAACCTCCGACCGCCGCCTTGCGATGAGTCACGCCACGCCGATTTACCTTCAGATCCAGCAGTTTCTGCGGCTGGCGATCGAGCAGGGCCGCTTCCGGGCGGGAGAGCGCTTGCCTTCGGAGCAGGAACTGGCCGACCGTTTTGGCACCACCCGAGCCACCGTGGCGCGGGCTTTGCAAGAGCTGGTCTTCGATGGCACCATCCTCCGGCGCGCCGGCAGCGGCACTTTTGTGGGCAGTGCCCGAAGCAACGATCTGCTGAACACCAATTTGCTGGAGTCCTTCGAAGACCACAGGCTCGCGGCGGGCGAGTCCTTGCACTATGAATTGCTGCTCTTTGCGTCGGAGCCGGCCGAGCCTGCCCTGCTGCGCGCCCTGGGCCTGGACGACGCTCTTGTATGGCGGCTGCAACGGCTGCATTGCGTGGGCGGGCGCAAGGTGGCGCTTGAGGTGCTCCATATGCCCGAATCGATCGCACGGGGCATCGACGGGTCGTGGCTGCGGGTGCGCAGTGTGCAGCAGGTCTTGCGCGAGGGGCTGGGCCTACACATTGGGCGCATGGAAAACGCGGTCAGTGCGAGTGTGGCCACGGCAGAGCAGTCCCGCCTGTTGGGCGTGCCCAAGGGCTCTGCGCTTTTGGTGCGCGAGCACACCCTCTTTGACACCAAAGGCCGAGCCCTGCTGCATGGCCGAACCTATTACTCGGGCAAGTTCAATGTGCGCTACACGCTCGGACCAAGCCCGCAGGCCGGGCGACCGCCGTGAACTGTAGCGGCCAACAAGGAACGACCATGAACATTGTGATTGCCGATGACTATCAAAACTGCATTGCCAAGCTGGACTGCTTTACGCTGCTCGATGGGCATGAGGTCACCATCCATCAGACGCCTGCGCCCGATCGCGCGGCCTATGTCGAGCGGCTGCGCCAGGCCGACGCTTTGGTGGTGGTGCGCGAGCGGGCCTATGTCGATGCCCAGTTGCTGACCCAGTTGCCGCGGCTCAAGCAGGTGGCCCTGGTGGGGCGTCACAGCCGCCACATCGACTATGACGCCTGTACCCGCCACGGCGTGGCCGTGACCCATGGTGTGTTGGCCTCGCCCATTGCACCGGCCGAGCTGACCATGGCCCTGATCCTGGCCTCGCGGCGCAATGTGGTGCTCGAGGCCACACGGATGCGCCAGGGCCAATGGCCGGCCACGATTTCTTCTCGGCTCGATGGCTCCACATTGGGCATTTATGGGCTGGGTGTCATTGGCAGCCGGGTGGCACGCGCGGCCACGGGTCTGGGCATGAAGGTCTTGGTCTGGGGCGGTGAGGGCTCGCGCGAGCGGGCCCAGGCGCAAGGCTATGAAATGGCGAACAGCAAGCAAGACCTGTTTGCCCGCGCCGATGTGCTGAGCGTGCATTTGCGCTATGGCCCACGCACGGACCGCGCGATCACTGCGGCCGATTTGGCCCTGATGAAGCCCTCGGCACTGTTCGTCAACACCGCCCGTGCCGAACTGGTGGGGTCGGGCGCGCTCGAGCAGGCCTTGCTGGCCGGGCGGCCCGGCTTTGCGGCGGTCGACGTCTACGAGAACGAGCCGATCGTCAATGGCGAACATCCGCTGCTGAAGATGGACAACGTCGTTTGCATGCCCCACCTGGGCTGGGCCGACCGCGAGACGTTTGAGCTTTACTTTGGTGAAGCGTTCGAACAGGTGCGCCTGTTTGCCACCGGAGGCGCCTTGCGCTTGGCCAACCCGGACGTGGTCGTGCGCCGCCCCTGATCAACGCCATTTTTTCGGAGCCTGGTTCTCTGCAACGTACCGCGACCCCAAAGAGACCCACCTGAGGATGCAAACCCACACACGCCGATCTCTGGCCATGCGTCTGAGCGGCCCGCAGTGCCTTGGTCGACGAGGCCGCCCTGGTTCGGGCGCTGCAAACCGGGCGCCTGGCAGGCACCGGGCCGGACGTGTTCGAGCAAGAGCCGGTGGAGCCGGACAGAGTGATCTCAAGCGACCAGCTTGCCAGACTGAAAGTCGGTCACCGCCTGGTAGATCTCTTGCTTGGTGTTCATCACAAAGGGTCCGTATTGCACGATGGGCTCGCGCAGCGGCCGTCCGGCGATCAGCAGCAGGCGGCTGTCTTGGCTGGCCTCGATCTGCACGCCGTCGCTGGCCGGATCGTTGGCCAGGATGGCCATTTTCTGTACCGGCACGGATTGCCCGGCCAGGCTCACCTGGCCCCGGTAGACATAGATGAACGCGTTGTGCGATGCCGGCAGCGGCTGTGAAAACCGGCTGCCTGCGCTCATGTGCAAGTCCAGATACAGCGGCTCGGTGCGCTCGCGCTGCACGGCGCCGGCCATGCCCTGGCTTTGGCCTGCAATGACCGTCAGGTTGACGCCCGGCAGTTGCAACTGCGGCAGGTCGGCCGCCTTGAAATCTCGGTACCAGGGCGGCTGCATCTTGCCGGCGGCGGGCAAATTGAGCCAGAGCTGAAAGCCCTCCATCAGGCCCTCTTCCTGCTCGGGCAACTCCGAGTGG
>SXGQ01514249.1_pt1 | contig 10160 bp, 9 predicted proteins | sample 3178371 | NCBI WGS metagenome assembly SXGQ01 (sample SAMN11356859, study PRJNA531348) | freshwater metagenome | isolation source: freshwater sample F1-20 | place: China: Fuxian Lake, Yuxi | collected 2017-12-25 | reverse complement strand
AGTTGTTTAACCAGTTTATAAAAGATTGCCCATTATAATCGTCATCCAAATGACACATTATAATGGGCAATCTTTTATAAACTGGTTAAACAACTGTAACATACCGAATAGTTTGATGTTTTCATAGTGTTATGAGCCCGCGCACATGTCACCCCACTTAGCGCGGCTTCGAGCTGCGCCCTCCAGCTCCCAGTCGCAACGGGCAGAACATCTTGAGAATCGTGCTAACCCGGAGCAAGACATCGCGCTTTTCGACGCTCTCTGGCCGAATGTGCTGAATAGCATCCTCCGCCGAGAGCCACTGAATGGCACTGACCTCGCGCCGAATATGTTCATTTGTGCAGGCGGCCGAGTCAATGCTCTCCAGCCCCACACCCTCAGGTGCATATGCAATGAAATATTTGTGGCAATACTGCACATGATTCGAGCCAGTGAAGGACTCGACAATAGGCTCCATATTGCGAACGGGGAGAATATCCTTCTCGAGAATATTGGTCTCCTCCCACAACTCGCGCATTGCACAGGCATACTCATTTTCATTAAGATCACGGCGTCCCTTGGGAAACCCCCATTCTGGTGTGTCCCAGGCCGGCCCAGCCTGCGCAATCAGCTCATCCAGAGTTGGCGTGCCGGCGCGCAGGGCCTCCAGCTTGACACGGGCCTGGTCCTTTTCATGCTTATAGGCATGTGTTCCCTCCTGTGGAGGCCCCCACAGCTCCTCCCACAGAGTATCAAATGGTGTCGCACGCAGCTTTTCCCGCTCTACTCCGGTCATACCGGCGAGTTGCCGTATGATGTAGTCATAGTCCATCGGCTTATATTTTCCCCGCATAATCTCGATGAATCCGATGGTGTCTCGGCGCTGAATGAGAAGAAACTCAATAGGAGTCGCCATGGATTCGTAGCCAGTCCCCGCTCCGCTGTGCTGCAGGAGCACTTCGGCTTGATTCCACCCTGGTGCAACCCGAAAGAGGATTACACCGTAGCTTGTGATTGGATGGGGGCACTGCTTAGAGGCGTGCCCGCTCGTGGAGCAGTTTGTGCATATGATGGATGTTGTAAAGGTATTTGTAGCAGCCCCGCCGCCTGTATATTGTTTATGCGTGTGCATGACACACCTTTCCCTGACATAAATCGTCATGCGCGTTTAGGCATTCTATAAAGTTTAACACGGTGTAGAAGAGAGATGAGATTTCCACCATCTGTCTGGGGACCAATATTCTGGCATACAATCCATGTTACTGCGCTGGCCTATCCTGAGAATCCCTCCTATGCGCAGAAGCGCGCAGCAAAGGAGTTCTATGAGAGTCTTGCGCATCTGATTCCCTGCCCCAAGTGCCGTGACCACTACCAGACACATCTGCAGAAGATGCCTATTACACCGCATCTTGACCGCAGAGCGGACCTTTTCCGGTGGACCGTTGAAATGCACAATACGGTGAATAAGATGCTTGAGAAGCCTATTGTGACGGAGGCCGAGTCTCTTCAGTTCTATAAGCGTATTGGGGCGCGCGAGCGCTCTCCTTTCATAACACAGGATGACCTGGACGAGATTGACCTACGCTCGATGATTAAGGGTGGAATGATTGGCGCAGGTGTAGTCGTGGCCGCGGGGGCACTTCTGTGGTGGTCATCGAGGGGGGAGGTAACACGCTAAAATCCGGGGCTAATAGTAAGAGATGTTGGCCTTTGCATCTGGAGGCCGTCGTAGAAAACAAACACGCAAGGCGAAGGCCAAGGGCTCTGAGCCTGAGCCTTTTAAAACCTTCAAGCCAGAGATTTACGAGGGGCTTCAGATTCCATCGAAGCCTGCCACCGAGGCCAAGCTGAAGGTTCGCACACTTCATCTCGAGCCCAAGCTGACCAATGACGAAATCAAGGCGCGCGAGGGAACCTATTTCAAGGACACCGATGTCGATGAAGTCCTTGACGAGGACGTGGATGTCTATGGCAAGGACCCTGAAACTGGCACCTCCAAACTTCTGGCCCGTTTCCGCAAGAATGTTATTCCCAATGAGCTTGTTAAGACCGGCTGGGAGGCCTATTATCAGACTGCAGCGGCCTCCAGAAATCGCGGTGCAGCGGCGGGTCCTATTAAACAGACATCCAACTATTGGAAAAAGCGCAAGCCGGTCGATGTGAATAAGTGGTCGGCGCGCTACATGCAGGACGGGAAACTCTCCAAAATGCGCGTGAATAACAACGTATTCAGCTCCGTCCTCGGATATTTTGAGCAGACGCCCTTCATGGGCCTGCCATGTCGCCTGACATCCTATACCCAGAAGTATTTCCATCAATACAAGCACGGGCTGCCATTTATCAAGGCGATTGACCAGGTGTTCAAGCGACTCATTCCGGATCGGCACGCGAAGCAGTTGGCGGCGGCGAAAGAGAAAAAGGCATATCAAGTCGCTGACACTGCCTTTTCCTCCATAACGATTAATAGGAACTTCCAGACGGCGCTCCATATGGACGACGGCGATTTCCGCGATGGATATGGAAATCTGTCCGTGATTGAGCGTGGCCAATATTCTGGAGGCGCAACCATATTCCCCCGCTATCGCATTGGATTCAATGTTCGCACGGGCGATTTCCTCGCGATGGACGTGCATGAGTGGCACTGCAATACGGAGCTATACGAGTCCGAGGCGGATAAGAAGGTTAATAAGGCACTCCCGAAGATTCACAATGACGCCGTGGAAACGGGAACGATGGGTGGCGAGAAGCCTTTTACAAGGATTTCCTTTGTGTGCTATTTGCGCGAGAAGCTGCGCGGATGCAAGACGACAGAGACGGCTGCATATTACAAGCGCATACAATTCGACCCTGAGCGGGGTGACCTGAAGAAGAAGGGGACTACAAGGAAGGCCAAGAAGTAAAGCCTGCTGCAAAACAGATGTTTCATTGAAATATCAATTTCGCAGCATGCGATAGCAATGTTCAGTTATCTATCGAATCCAACAGCTGGGCAGCCTGGAGCGCCAGCGGGAACATACAATGCCCGTTTGCTGCAACAGCAGCCATCTATCCTCAGTGGCATGGGTAACAACTTCGGAAATATGTTTAGCAGCGTGGGTAATGGCATCGGCAACATATTTGGCTATCCGCCACAGGAGCCCAATCAACAACAGGTGCAGGCACAGAAGGAAGAGCAGCAGCAGTTGCTGACACGGCAGAGCACAAAAGCGATGGTTTCTAGTATTTTGACAGTGGCATTATCTGTATCAAGTTTTGTGTTTGTGCTCTTTCTTATCCTCGTGTTTATTCACTATACAATGACACCGATTTTCTCCTTTTCACCCGCCGAGCCAGGCATTATTACTATACCAACATCTTCTGACCGGCAGATTGCATTTACTACATCTCCTGCGCCCTCGGATTTGAGCGCGAACTTCGTGGGTGTTCCTGCGTGCTCCTATACTATCAGCGCAGATGTCTATCTCAGTGGAGATTTCATGACATCGGCATTTCCACGCATGATTCTGTATAGGTCTGTCAAGAATGGAGGTGTAACTATAAATTCTCAAAGGGGTGGTGCCGACCTGGGTGCTCGGACGGTGGACGGATATATTACGCAAATTCCTGATTCAAATCTGGTTGTGTGGTTGGACCCTATAAAGAATGACCTCTTTGTGAGTGTCGTTACAAATGGACAGACCGGCGTTGCAGCTGGCTCTGCAGCAGCAGCGGGCTCTGGCCCCGCCGCAAGCACGGCACCCAATCGCATTGAGACCACCAAGGCAATCGAGAATGTGCCTATGAAGAAAGTATTCCGCCTCACAATCGTATTTACGCAGCAGTTTCTCGAGGTGTATATCAATGGTAATCTGGAGCAATCTCTCGCCTTTATTGGAGCACCTCTGACCTCCGCGACGAATGCGAACTTCTATGGACCCGTGAGCGCCGTGGGGCCCAATATTCGTCTGGCAAATCTTACATTCTGGCCCCGCACTTTGACCGCAAGAGAGGTGCGAACATATGGCTCCCCAATGGTGAATGAAACCTTCTTTTACAAGATAATCAAATAACGGTTCGAGCAAATCTAACATACCGGATAGAGATGAGCCCTAAGACATGGGTGATACTAGGAACAATCATCCTTTTGGGTGTAATACTTGTCTTTTATTTCAGCCCTGGTTATGCTCCAAAGATTACTGCGGCCGCAATGGGACCATATGCTCTGACATCCACCCAAACAATCATAAAGGATATTGATGCACAGCCCTATTATTCTGATGCAAATGGCAGTTTCTCGGCGTATGTCTATCTGAATCCAATGAATCGCACAGGAGCATATGCGCCCTGTGGAACGAATCCTAACCAGGCATCCTGCTCCGATGGAACCTTTGCTCCTTGCCCCTGTGACCCAGCTACAAATGACTGCTTAACTACCTGCAATCATTCCGGATACAGCTCCGTGTTTAATATTGCAGGTATTGTCGGTCTAGAAGTATTAATTGCCCCGGATGCAAGTCGCCAAGGAAAGGCAATGTCCCAGCTCATTGTAAAAACAGAGGGCGCCGCTGTCAGCGTTGCTGCTTCCACAGGCGCATCTCAGAAATATATTGAGACCCTCACACTTCCCCCGATACATCTGCAGAAATGGACAATGGTGACTGTCGCCCGCGAGGGCCGCAGATTCGATGTATATTATGATGACACCATCGTGCTCTCGCAGAAGACGATGTATATGCCAGTTTCTAATATCTCCAACTCCAACTTCAGGGGTATAACGTCCGGTTCGGCTGGGCTCGTTGGACAACTCTGTGTGGCAAACGTCTATAACTATCGCATAACCAGCCAGCAGGTCGCGGCGAATCATACGGCAACCTCCGATACACGCGGTCGCCCCTATATTGGCTCTACAGCCACGTCGAGCGGAACAGTTCTCTCTAATGTTGGTCAAAGCCCAACAGACATTACAGGAATGTTGCCATCTGCGGCATCCAGTCTTTCATCCTCCGTTGCAGGGCTATCTTCTCTTATGACTTTTTGCCCCAAGGGGGGCTGCTTCAGCGCACCCACGGTTCGCCCAGCATCTCCTCTATATGATTGGTCAACCTCCTATGGTTAGCTTTCAAAAATAAGGGAGGCATAAGTAGGAAAATGGATGCACCACGGGGATACCAAAATAATTCTCAATCCGCGTCCTCTGGAAGTGGGTTCAGTATCATAACGATCATTTTTGTCGTACTCGGATTTGTGGGATTATACTATCTCTACAAATATTTGTATAGCTCTGTGCAAACAAGTGCGGTAGTCATATCTGGCGGGAAGAAAAGGGCGGATATCCCTCCTGCATCTATGCCTATGATTCCTACGCCCTATGAGGGCGGTGAGTATTCTTTCAATACATGGCTTTATATAAGCAGTTTCAACAAGAACAGGAATACACGCAAGCACATTTTCGAAATAAAGGGCACATATTTCTCTACACTGCTGGTTGCGCTGGGAGCCTATAATAATACGCTGGTTGTGAGGACACAGACAAATGACCCTACTGTGCAGGGATTCCAGAGCGGTGCTGGAGCTGGCACTGGAGCTGGCACTGGAGCTGGCTCTCCTTCTAATGCAGCCGCCGCAGCAGCAGCCGCAGTCGCAGCCGCTGCAGAGCTGCGCAGGCTGCAGGGAGGCTCCCCATCTAATACCACTCCTCCGACCGTAGCTGACATGGGAAAGGTTGGAAATCTGTCCGCAGCCACAGTTACTGGAATGTTTCAGCCTCTCGCAACCAATGATTCTCTCGTGACGACTCCTGTAATGTGTGACCTCCCCGAGATTGACCTGCAGCGCTGGACAATGGTAACAGTTGTTCTGAGTGGCAAGACAATTGACGTATATCTCGACGGAAAGCTCGCCCGCTCCTGCGTTGCACACTCTTTCTACAGGGTGGATCCAACAGGCATCAAGGGAGTCATGGCAGCCCACGGCGGATTCGACGGATACACTGGAACAACCTCTGTAGCAAACTATGCAATGAATCCCGATGAAATTTACAAGGCATATATGTCTGGCCCAGATGGCTCTAGTATGGACCCTACAGCCTGGTTTTTATCCCTATTTGGAGCTTAATTTAAGCACTCATCGGTAGAGAAGATGCAGGCCGCTCAGGCGAACCAATCAACGCCGTCCGGCCAAATTGTATACGGTTTATTAATCGTAATCATAACATTTATTGTCGGCTTTACAGGTGAGGTATTATATACTATATCAGGAAATGCCAAGAGTAGATTTCAGACTCTGATAGACTATACCGCCTCCTCAGAGGATATGCCTCTCGTGATTCACCAGGATGCAGCCAAGTATAATGACGCGAAGCCTATTGGACTCTCAATGAATGAGCGCACTGGCATTGAGTTTTCGTATTCCTTCTATCTCATTGTGTATCCGTCGACATTTTCTGGAACTGCCACATTAAAGCATGTATTTCACAAGGGCTATGGATTTCCTTGGCCGCTGCTTGCTCCTGGAGTCTTCATTCGCGGCGATACAAATACTATGACGGTGATGATGAATACGTATAAGAACCCCTATATGTATGCCGATGTGACCAATATTCCTGTCAGCAAGTGGTTCCACGTGGTGCTCAACGCCTACAAGGGTGGCCTGGACATTTTCGTGAATGGGAATCTGGCGAATAGGATTACATTCAAGGACACACTTCCCTATCAGAACTTCCAGGACCTCATTCTGTTCTCTAACACCAACTGCAATACACTGCGTGGGTCCGGCATCCCTGCTCTTGTGAATCCTGCAACAGGTTCGCAGGAGGATTTCCAGATTGAGGGGTCATTCAAGGGGCAGCTGTCTAATCTGAAATATGCCCGGTATGCGCTGTCGATGAATGAAATCCAGCTTCTCATGAATGCCGGTCCATCAAAGACTTTTAAGGCAAAGGTGAATGAGATGCCACCATATACAGGCGACGATTGGTGGACACAGCAGTCCTAAATGCCTTACGAAAGCCCCAAAATATACCCGCGCCCCCCCAGTTGCAGGGATAACCGCAACTTTGAACGTCCTAAAGCATATTCTCTTCCATTCCAGTAAGGATTAAGACGAGACTATGACTGGCGGTGGTCTTCTAGCGCTTGTGGCATATGGCGCTCAAAATGTTATCTTGAGTGGCAATCCACAGATGACCTATTTCTATAAGGCATTCAAACGATATTCCCATTTCGCGATGGAGAGTATTACGATTCCTCTGGAGGGACCAAATGAGCTCTCCTTCGACCAGCCAGTGCAACTCCGGGCGAAAATCCCTCGTTACGGTGACCTCATGTCGGATCTGATATTTTCATTCCGCATTCCCGACATTTACAGCAAATACATGACACCTGGAACAAAGCGTACGAGTCAGTGGGAGTTCCAGTGGGTCCGCTATCTCGGCGCGGCGCTCATCCAGAATGCCGCATTCTTCGTCGGTGGCCAGAGGATTCAGGAGTTTGATGGCTCATATCTGCTGAGCCGTGCTCTTCTCGACCAGGACCAGGACGCCTTCTTGAAATGGAAATATCTGGTAGGCGATGTTCCCGAGCTGAATGACCCTTCCATCGGCGCCTATGCGGGCGGAACAACCCATACGGGCTATCCATCCGTGATTCCCAACCCTACAGTCACAACGGCGCAGCAGCTGAATCGCCCCTCGATTATTGGGCGCGATATTCATGTCCCCTTGTCTTTCTGGTTCACAGAGTCAGCTTCAAATGCACTCCCCCTTGTTGGCCTACAGTATCATGAGTGCGAGGTGCAGCTCACACTCAATCCGTCATCAGAGTTATATACTATTCTCGATGCATCGGGCTATCGCGTGAATCCTGAGTGGGCCATGAGGGCAGATGATGATAGTATTGCGCAGAATAATCCAGCATATGTGTCTGTAACGGATGTGAGCGGACAGATTCGCAACTTCTTTAAGGATATTGGTCCCGCACCGGATGCACTCAATGTATGGAATCTGAACCCGCGCCTTCAGGGAACATTCATCTATTTGCCGAAGGACGAGCAGAAGATTTTTGCCGAGCGCCCACTCACTTATCTCCTTACACAGGTGACGGCCTATCCATTTCCTGGACAATATACTCGACAGGTGCTCGATTTGCAGACGCATAATCCTATTACGCGACTTATTTTGATGCAGCGGAGATCGGATGCGGAGGCACGTAATGATTTCGCGAACTTTACCAACTGGTTCACGTATCCTTTCGCGCCGTTCATGCCGACGCCGAATGTGATAACGTCCCTGCAGAAGGGATACTCATCCGGTCTGCTGATTCCAAACTCGCAACAGGATATTATTCGCGCTCTGCGTGTGATATGCAATGGCAATGAGATTCAAGAAGAGAAGCCCGTAGATTATTTTACGCGCATCTCGCCTTATAGGTATGCAAAGGGTATTGGGCAGGATGGTCTCCCAATCTATTCTTTCCAGTTGGGACAGTCCGCGACACAGCCATCGGGTTCTATCAATGCCAGTCGTATTCGCAACTTTCAGGTGGAGGTGGATGTGTGGCCGTTGCCGGTGGCGACGAACTACACGTATGACCTGACCATTTATGCGGAAAATATGAACTGGTTCACGGTGGCTTCTGGTATGGGCGGTGTGAAGTTTGCGCTCTAAGCTCAGGCGCGTGCCAGCTCCTTGGGCCAGAGCTCAGGCGCGTGCCAGCTCTTTGGGCCAGTTCACAGCCACATGCGGAGCCAACAGCTTCTCCGCCTCGCGGACAACGCGCGCCGTATTTGGGTCATCCTCCAACAACTCCGCGAGCTCCTCCTCATCGGCCACGACATAGCAGTTCTTTCCATCGACAAACTCTGTTTTGCTATTTTCAATCCAGCGTTTATTGATGACCAGCGCGCAGCGCGCATAAATCGCCTCCAGAAATGTATATTGAGAGCCGCCACCGTCATTCTTAATGACGCTCATATCCACCACGAATTTGGCATCCTCTAGGATTCCCCCCAGCTCCTCGAAATCCTTTCCGAAAGGACCCTTGTAGTATTTGGCGAATCCCATCTCCTTCAGCTTGAAAAAGACATACTGGCGATTGATAGCCCCGTAGATATCTACTGGGTCCTTCGCCATCTTATTCGCCTTCAGGATAATGTCGGTGTGCTTGTCAAAATCGATGCGGGAGATACTGACGGCCCTGCCAGGATGCTTATCCTTCTTAAAAGGATACTCGTAGAAGGGATGCAGGATGAATTTACTCTTCACACCGAGTGTATCCTTTAGAAACTTCTTCACGGATTCGCGGATAGTTATGATCTTGAAGCGTGAAAGATTCTTGACCACGGGCTCCGTTCCCTTGCCTGTGACCTCTGTAGGGTCGTGAATGACGAGATAGGAACCGGTGGGAATCTTGTCCAGATACTCATAATAGGATTTGTCAATGGCCGTTATCAGAATCTTGCCTGGGGGCAGATCATTGGGCGCCCTATTCTGATATTCAACACCGTATCCGTAGTCACGGAGCTTAGGGGCATCCGCGGTCCCTTCTGTCTTCGAGCCGATTTTATAGAGTTTCATGTCGTATTTCAGGGCCATGTGGGCAGTGAAGGATACCCAGCCGCCATAGACGGGACGGGCCATATAGATGAGACTGACGACCATGCGGGGCTCTCTTATTGAGCCGGCAGATTAAAAGGGGACTTTGACGCGCCTTAGCCTAACGTGAGTTTATCTCGTGATACATGTAGAATAGATGGCAAGCCTACTTGCCAGCATCGGTATAACAACACCTACAGCAGACCCGGCAGCATACAGTAACCAGCAGGTAGTTGCACAGCAAATGGCAGAGGCACAAGCTCAGCTATCCGTTGTAGGTAGCGCTGTCGGCCTTGCCTTAACTGGTGCAAAGCTAGCAGGAGCCCCACCTGCATCCGTGCAAGCGCTGGCAAACCTTAATACACAGGCTCAAGGCCTAGCCACACAGAGGTTGACACCCGCACAACTTTTTGAAAAAACTACAGAGCTGAACTCCCAGCTAACAACTATACAGGCACAACAGGCGGCTTTATCGCAGCAGAAGGCTATTGCAGAGATGCAGGCCGCCATTGATAAGATTACAGCAACTACCAAAGAAGTAGAGGCTGATAAGGTCCTTAGTGCAGGCCTTCGTGACAAATATCGCACACTACTGAAAACTGCAACAGATGCT
>SXGQ01237658.1_pt1 | contig 10160 bp, 11 predicted proteins | sample 3178371 | NCBI WGS metagenome assembly SXGQ01 (sample SAMN11356859, study PRJNA531348) | freshwater metagenome | isolation source: freshwater sample F1-20 | place: China: Fuxian Lake, Yuxi | collected 2017-12-25 | reverse complement strand
CAACACCTAGTACAACAACAACACTTACCGCAACTCCTACACGAACACCAACTCCAAGTATTACTGCATCACAGACACAAACACCTACACCGAGCACAACAACAACACTCACAGCAACTCCTACACAAACACCAACTCCAAGTATTACTGCATCACAGACACAAACACCAACGCCTAGTACAACAACAACACTTACCGCAACTCCTACACGAACACCAACTCCAAGTATTACTGCATCACAGACACAAACACCAACGCCTAGTACAACAACAACACTTACAGCGACTCCTACACAAACACCAACTCCGAGTATTACTGCAAGTCAGACTCAAACACCTACACCGAGTACAACTACAACTTTGACTGCAACACCTTCAAACACACAAACACCTACCCAAACACAAACACCTACCCAAACGTTAACACAAACACCAACTCAAGCTCCGGCTTCCATATGTTTACCGGGAACTAGTACAGGTCAATGGGTGATACAAAGAGGAGATAACAATCAATTTTATATTGGCGGAGATTTCAGTTACCCTCAATTGAGGATGGCGAAATACTATGAAGATGGATCACAAAATACGAATTTTGCCGTAGGAAGTAGTTTCGATGGATTTGTAACCGCGATCCTTCCAATGGGAACTCAAGCCCTCGTCGGAGGTCAACAGATAACGAGTTACAACGGTACATCTAGAGGTTGTATGTATAAATTGAACTCCAACGGTACAATTGATAACTCATTCTCGGCGGGAACATTAGAGGATGTTTATACATCAAGGAGAATTGAAGAACTGATCCAAATGCCTGATGGTAAAATTGTTGCACTTGGTGATTTTGCTTATTATGCGGGTAATAACGCAGACAATGGAATGTTGTTGAATGCTGATGGATCATTTGTAAGAGAATTAGAAGTAAACGCGTCATATTTAAGATGTGGTGCTTTACAGACTGATAATCAGATTGTCGTGGGAGGTTTGTCAAGAATCTCAAGAATCTCTACAGGAGGTACGGTAGATACGTCCTTCCAAAATAATTGCCCAATATCAGGATACCTACCTGATGGAATAAATCCATTCGCCGACGTTTGGAGTATGAGAATACAAACAGACGGTAAAATTATTTGTATCGGATCATTCGTAACAGTTAATGGTGTTACCAAAAATGGTATTGTTAGATTGAACACCGATGGTACAATTGATTCAGGATTCTCAACAGGATCAGGTTTTGATAGAACCGCTTATGGACTTACAATACAAAGTGACGGAAAAATAGTTGTTGTTGGTGCATTCACAACCTACAATGGAGACTCCTCAAGTAAAATCGTGAGGATTAACACGGATGGTACAAGAGATACCTCATTTAATGTTGGTACAGGATTCAATGATAGTGCAGTTTCTGTTATTCAGATTAGAGATTATCTGTATGTATCGGGTGAATTCAGTTTATACAATGGATTACGTACCACCATCGACCCTTCTTATCCTAGGATCGCGGCCTTGACTTCAACGGGGGGAGTAGCATATTGTCCATTATTAACACCAACACCAACACCAACAACCACTCAAACACCAACACCTCCGAGCAATGTTTATCTTGACATTCTTGGTGACGGCTCTCTATCTGCTGATGGTTCAGGATATATTGAAGTATATGTATCATCTTGTTTGTCTGGTACCCAAACAAATGTTGACACAGCAGTTCAAGTTGAATTCCAATGGGTTGGAGACTTATCATCAACAATTCAAGATTTTGTAACAATTGGTTCAGGAACATCTTGTAATAATGGTACGTTTGGTGGGGCTTACATTGGAGAAAATGTATCTACCTTTGTCTTACAAACATTGAACCCTTCAAGTTACGGTAACCAAATATATCAAATCGGCACAGTCTCTACTCACAACTTACCAAGTTGTGGATGTTAAACCAAAAAATTAAAAAAATATTATGATAAATTATTTCATCAGACCAGGAAATGTTCATGTAAAAATTAATACTACAACTAGCCAAGTTGATTTAGTTCTCAATATTCCAACACAGAAGACTTTTTCTGTTATAATGGACAACTTAGAATATTATAACAACGCAGTTGCTCAAAGTTCTACTTGGGCAGTTTCCGATGAGTCTACTTTTGAATCTAATAAGTCAATTGTTTTACAAGAATTGAATAGCAGAGCATAAAATTTTTTACTATTTTAATTCTGTATATTTCAATTCAAATATAACAACAACAAAGATATTTATAAAATATGCCACAAATTAATGTTTTTGATACCAACGACATAAGAACCACCGGACTCACCGTTGAGGGTAGAGCTGTGATTTCTGGCGCTAGTAACACCATAATATTGGAGGTTACAGGTTCTTCAGGTACTAATCTTCAGGTTGTAGATGATCCTACATCAGACTTAATTTGGAGTCTATCAGGAACTTCAGGATATCTTTTTGATGTATATGAGGATAGGATCGAATCGTCAGTTCCTATCAATTCTTCAGGTACAACAACATTCACATCAATAAACGTTGTAGGTGAGTTGGTTGCCGGATCAAAATCTTTCGATATTGAACATCCAAGTAAAGAAGGTTACAGGATCAGATATGGAAGTTTGGAAGGTCCTGAACATGCGATTTATCATAGAGGTAGAGCCACAGGTAGTATCGTGTATTTTCCAAGTCATTGGGAAAAATTAGTTGATTTCAATACAATTACAATTCATTTTACGTCAGTTGGAAAAAACGCTGATTATTGGGTTAATGAAATCACCAATGAATACTTCCAAATAGGAACATCGACTGACGAAATTGATTGTTTCTATATTGTACATGCAGAGAGAATAGATGTTCCAAAAATTACGGTTATTTACAAACCATTGTAATCCTTTATTTTTATCTTGAAAACTATTTCAAGATGCAAAAACCAAATGTAGTTAACGTTCATGAGTGTCCTGAATGTAAGATACCCAAAGGATGGGGACACGAAATTATTATTATCAACGATCCTCTTTATTGTGGTAAAATCCTAGTCTTCAAAGCAGGAGCTAAGTTTTCAATGCATTATCACATGATCAAGGATGAAACTTGGTATGTGAATACAGGTGAGTTCATTTATAGATGGATTGACGTTGAAACGGCAGAAATATTGGAAATCAAATTGTGTTCCGGAGACACGGTCAGACAGTTACCCGGACAACCTCATCAATTGGAAGCACTCACAGACGGAGAAGTCTTCGAAGTATCAACACAACATTTCGATTCAGATTCATACAGAGTATGGAAGGGCGACAGTCAAAAATAATTTACGTGGATATCGATGGTACAATTTGTACCATATCAAAACCCTATAGTGATGCAAAACCAATTCCAGATCATATAGATAAGATTAATAAACTATATGACGAAGGTCATACAATTATTTATTATACTGCAAGAGGTCAGGCAACAAAGGTAGATTACACTGAACTGACACAAAAACAATTGGGTGAGTGGGGTTGTAAGTTCACAAAACTTATAATGAATCAAAAACCTGATTATGATTTATACATCTGTGATAAATCTATGAGAATAGAAGAATTATGAAAGTTTGGGTAAATGGCACATTCGACGTTCTCCATGTTGGACACATAAATCTCTTGGAATTCGCATCATCCTTTGGTGAGCTTAGAGTTGGTTTAGACACAGACAAGAGAGTAAAAGAACTCAAAGGTGAGAATAGACCATTTAATAATCAGGAAGATAGAAAAAAAATGTTAGAGTCACTTAAATTTGTTAAAGAAGTTGTCCTCTTTGATTCGAGACAAGAATTGATTGATTCTGTCAAAGAATACCAACCTGATATCATGGTAATAGGAGACGATTATAAAGATCAAGTTGTCTATGGATCTGAACATGCAAAGAAGTTAGTGTTTTTCGAAAAACTACCATCTTATTCTACTACTAAAATATTGAATTATGAGAATAACGGTAATAGGTGAGAACTGTAATGACATTTTTATTTATGGTGATTGTAATAGATTATCACCTGAAGCACCAGTCCCTGTGATGATTCCTATCGAAACTAAAGAAAATTTGGGGATGTCAGGTAATGTTGTCAAGAATATTGAGGCTCTAAGTGATGCTAGAATAGTTCACATTCGTCAAACAGAGGTTATCAAGAAAACAAGATACGTAGACAAAAAAAGTAATCACATGTTTCTTCGTGTAGATGAGGGTGAATCGAACATACAGACCTTAGACCTGAACATATCCAAAACTAACGCAATTCTGAATTCAGATATTGTTATCGTAAGTGATTATGATAAAGGTTTTCTAACTGATGAGATGATCGAAAAAATAGGATCCATTGCTAAGTTATCAATTTTAGATTCTAAGAAAAAACTATCTAAAGAGATAATTGAATCATACACGTTTGTAAAATTGAATGAATCAGAATACAAACAAAATATACAGTTCAAAGAGTGTAAGAATATAATAACTACCTTGGGATCTAAAGGGGCTCAATTTGACGGAAAAATATACCCAAGCCCAAGTCCGAAAGAAACTATAGATGTGAGTGGTGCTGGAGATACATTCACAGCTTCATTTATTTTGAAATACTTCGAAACCAAGAATGTTGAAACTTCCATCATTTTTGCAAATGAGATGGCGTCTGTTGTTGTATCAAAGAGAGGAGTTGCAACCCCTTAGTCTCTATTGTCAATGTAGATCAATACTTGATAATAATAATCCAAAAAATGTTCATTCCAAAGGTCCCATTTGATGTCAACACCATCTACCGAATAGACATGTACTTTCGGAAATAACCTTAGGTAGGTGTCCCTAAAAACTCTGAATTGTTGTTTTCTTTCAGGATTCTCTAAATGCCATTCGCCAACAACTTTTCTGACATTTTCTTTGATCCAAAAGAAGTTCTTATTGTTAAAAATACTATACTCTCCACCTTCGCAATCGGTCTTCAGAAAGTCTATTTTGGTAATACCGTACTCTTCTCTAATTTTATCAAAAGTCGTAGATTTTGCAACTTTTGATGATAGATCTAATCCAAACAAGTTGAATTCAATATCACCCTCTAGATCGGCAATCCCTTTATTTACAACGGTCACAGGACCATTCTGAGTATTTAATCTCAATGTGTCTATCTCAGATGGACTTGGTTCGAAACAGTAAACGTGTTTAGGATTCTTCGGTAGAATTGAGTAAGTGAAAGGTCCAATACTGGCACCGATGTCAACAACGATATCACCTTCATCAACCGAGAAAAACCTCTCATACATTTTCTCTTCGAAGATTTCTTTTGTTATTGCATCTTTGTGCCACTGACTGTAACTTTTTGTGGTGTTACCTGCGGTTAGTGTTCTTTCAGTTGGTTTGTCCATCCAACCCCAATTAAAGTTATTCAAATCTATCATAAATTTAAAATATTAAAAACCTGTATAGGTGTTATCGATCTTTGACAAACATGTTGTTTAGATGTTCCTTTGTAAACAGGACACCAATCCCAGTCACCAGGATCAAACATGAATACCTCATCATTCCAACAGAAAACACAGATGTTATCATTGTATATCTTTTTACAGTTACTTGTAAATTCGTGACCAGGTTTTGCGAAACCATTGATCATGTAAGTAAAGTTTCCTAAACCCCAGTTGAACCATGATAAACCTGACCCCAATCCTACAAAAGCAGCTGCATGATATAAATAATTTGCAGCAACATCTAATCCCTTATCATGAACATTTATAGTACCATCAATAAAAAATTTGTTTTTAGTGAGTGTAACAACCTCATATCCAATTTGTTTCAACATCTTCGAGAGAGATACCCAATGATTGTAATCCCATTCTTTACAACCTGAAGTTGCGTTGGTGCCAAATACAACGTATGGTTTTTCTATTGGACGTTTACCTTTTGGAAAGTCTAATCCAAAATTGAGTTCTTCATATTCCAAACCTAATATATCTGTTGCTGTTTGTTGAAGTGGAATCAGGTTTACTTGTTGTGGGTTCCTTTCTGTATCACACCATTTATCGTCTTTCTTGAACCAACCTATTCTATAAAGGGATGTACATCCGTGAGACTGACCTGGTGTGATAAACTTAATATCTTTGTAGGCATCTAATTTTTGGAAAAAATGATTGTGAAAGGTTGATAATATTACCTTACAGTTGTGTTTTTTTGCGAACTGAACAGCATAAGGTGCCCAAGCAATTGTATCACCTAAAGCTTTGGATTCAAGACAAATCATAACCTCTTTATCTTTGAGATCTAATTCATCAACAATGAGTCCATTGATTTTGATTTGCCATGGAATGAAATATTTTTTACTACAAGCGGTCCACATATTGTTCTTGATCGTGTTGGAGTAAATTATTTCACCAGTATTTTTATTAATAAACTCAACCTTATAAGATTCTTTTTTATTTCCTAATACCTCAACTCTTGGACCATCCAAATAAGTTATAATAGTTTTGTTCTTCTCAACTGGTTTTTTTGGTAGAGATTCCTGTTTTTTCATGAAGTGTAAAATGGTTTGGTAACCAATTTTAGCGATGTTTTCCCAACTAAATTCCTCACGAATATGTTTCGAATCAACAAGGGCTAGCTTTTTGAGGGTGTCATATTTCTCATATGATAGTAGTAACTTTTCAGATAGATCATTGAAATCAGGTTCGTAATAGTTACCAACGTTTTCATTGAAGTGGTTATATGTACTTGCACTTACAGGAAGTTCGTGTGATATTTTAACAGGGATCCCACGTCCTGATGCAAATTCTAATTGACCTGAGCAATCTGAATATATTGAGGGAACACCACAAGCCATTGCTTCAATCAAAGGTAAGTTCCAACCCTCAGATCTTGCACAGGAAACAAACACATTACAAGATTTGAGTAATCTAATATACTCTTCTCTTGGAGGGAAATGTAAGATTTTTATTCTATCATCTTCCAAACCATAATGTTTCAATCTTTCCTCTGTGGTTTTCAATCCATCATTTGAGAACGGATTATCGACAGAAATTATTAATTCGACAGGAACGTTTTTATCAAAGGTTTTAATAAAAGTTTCAATTATCTCTTTGATTGATTTTCTGTAGTCCCATCTACCTGCAACAAAAAAAGTGAACTTATCTTTTGTTAATGGATGGGTTGCAGTTTCATCAGGGTAGAAGGTATGAACGTCAACTCCTTCAGGAACTACTTTGATTTTGTCTTGAGGATAACCTTGTGCTATTGTACAATCTCTCTGCCATTTAGATGGTACCCAAAGTTCGTCAAACTCCAACAACTTATTGAAATAACCTTGAGGTTGTAAAGTGGATTCCCAAACATTGAAACCTATTTTTGGACCCTCATATTCATCATAAAAAAGATGGTGATTTGTCTCACACAGAACAATATTCAAATCCTGATCAAATTCTTTTGATGGGTCAGGATAAATCTTGTAGTTACTTCTTTTACCTTGTTCTTTGTTGTCCCACAATATTTGTTCGTAAAGGATTTTTCTATCGGTCTCGTTGAAATAAGGTTCGTTATCATGGGGGGTTAAGTTGTACCCTTTCCATGAGTTACCAATGGTAAAGTTTCTAAATTTTATTTGAGTATATTCAGAGAGATGTCTAAAGAAATCTCTTGTATGTTGGTTATATCCGGTGTTTCCTACATAAGAACCATGTCCGTATATTTTGATCATTGACAATTATTTGATTGAAATGTAAAAAATATATTCTATTTTTCAATCAGTAAAACTATTTTTATGGCCCAAGGAGTCCACAAAATCACTGAAGATTTCGAAAAAGCTTTATGTGATTATACAGGTGCACCTCACGCAATTGCACTTGACAACATGAGTAACGCTTTATTCTTGGCGTTATATTATGAAAAAAATATAAAAAAGAGTCTGACAACCGATCAAATAGATTGTCCTTCCAAAACGTACCCTTCCGTTCCTTGTGAAATAATTCACGCAGGACTTAAGGTAAATTTTACACCTGTTGAAGGTAAGACAATAAAAGGACCCTATACACTAAGTCCATCCAACGTAGTTGATTCCGCTCTCAGATTTACGGCCGATATGTATCAACCTGGTACACATATTTGTCTGTCTTTTACAGGTCCTTATAAGACCCTCAAACTTAGTAAAGGTGGTGCAATATTGACTGATGATTATCAGGCGATGTTATGGTTTAAAAGAGCTAGATTCAGCGGTAGAAGAGAATGTTCATATCATGATGATCACTTTGATATGTTAGGGTGGAACTTTTACATGATGCCAGAACTTGCGGCAAGAGGTCTTCTTATGATGACACAATTTTACAATTTGGATGGTTCCAAGAAACATAACCCAGATCTCGAATTACCATATCCTGATTTATCAAAATACGAAATATACAAACAATGAGGACAGTAGTACCGACGGTTGAATCTTTAGAAGAGGTTAGATATATCTCTCAGAACATGGCAGGACACACCTTCCATCATCATTTCCATATTCTTTGGGATATAAGGAATATGATAGACAAAGAAGAGATTAATTATTTAGAAATTGGAACACATTCAGGAGGATCTGCATGTCTAATGTTAAAACATCCAAAACTTACCAACGTTTATGGTATGGATTTGGAAACGAGTAGTAGACATCAAGCAGTTGAAGAAAACGTCAAAAGATATAAAAGAGAGGACAACCATTTCTCTTACTTCATAGGTAATTCAAGAGATAAAGAAGTTGTTAAAAATGTTAGAGGTGTTGTAAAACAAGTTGATATGTTATTCATTGATGGAGAACATACCGTTGAAGCAGTAATTGATGACTTTCTAAATTATAAAGACTTGGTGAATGAAGGTGGTTATATCATTTTCGATGACTACCACGACGTTGGATATAATCCTGTTGTAAAACACGGAGTTGATATGATTGTAAATGAATATCTATTTGACGAATATGAGGTTGTTGGATTTGTGTACAACAAATTAAAGGCAAGTCCTGAGTCAATGATGTACAATAATGAATTTGTTCTTAGAAAAAAAATTAGATGAAATACGCATTATTTGGATATGGGGGACACGCAAGAGAGGTTGCCACGCAGATGAAAATGGATGTGACTTTTTTCGTAGATGACGATTATGCAAATGAGTTTGCAAAACCAATAAGCACATTTGATCCATCGGAATATTATATGATGGTGGCGGTTGCCGATTGTAGACACAGATTCGATATTGTTCAGAAGTTACCGAGAGAAACCAAATACTATACTTTCATTCATCCGACAGCACTTATAATGGATGAAGATATTGAAATAGGTATTGGAAGTTTTATCGGTGCCTATTCAATTCTTACAACTAATATTAAAATAGGGGAACACTCAATTTTGAATAGAGGTAATCACATAGGACATGATAGTGTAATAGGGAATTATTTCAGTGCGATGCCAGGAGCTATTGTTTCAGGAAACGTAACAATATATGATCTTGTTTATATGGGAACTAACTCGTCAATAAAAGAAAAAATCTCAGTACACAGTTTAGTCACAATAGGTTCTAACGCAACTGTAGTGAAAAACATAGAAGAAACCGGCACCTACGTGGGAGTACCGGCAAAAAAATTAGATAGATGAAGTTACCTGATGAGAATAAATTAAACTTTTTGGTTGGGGTACATGTTAATTTTGCACAAGTACTGACAGGAGGTGTTGTTGCGATGCACAAATTAGCCCACAACTTAGCTAAAACAGGTCATAACGTATTCACTTTTTGTGAACCTGAATATCCACATGAAAACATCAGGGTAATCAAATCATACGGAAAGAAATTGAATAATGATGAAACAGAATGGTCATGGGAATCTTTTCAGTATCCACTCAACAAAACTATTTCAATTTATCCTCAGATAATTCGTGGTAATCCTTACAACACCAAACACGTTTCAAGGTGGGTTCTGTATCACACTGAGAAATTCATTGAGGATCAATACGGAGAGGAAGATGTTTATTTCAACTACGGAAACTTCAAGACATACAAAACAGTGTCTGACAGAAAACTAACGGTTTTCAATTACTATTTCGACAAACTCTATATTACAAATAGAGGTACAAGAAAGGGTTTTTGTCATATGTCTCACAAAAATACACCTCCGAACGGTCACGAAACATTCAAGACATTTAATTCGT
>SXGQ01338404.1_pt1 | contig 10162 bp, 8 predicted proteins | sample 3178371 | NCBI WGS metagenome assembly SXGQ01 (sample SAMN11356859, study PRJNA531348) | freshwater metagenome | isolation source: freshwater sample F1-20 | place: China: Fuxian Lake, Yuxi | collected 2017-12-25 | reverse complement strand
ACTGGTTGTAGGTGTTGATCCAGTTTTCGGGCACAAAGCGCACCTGGCCCGACTGCACTGCATCAATCGCTTTTTGAGCGATGGTTTTGCCGGTGGGGTCTTGCGCGCTGACCTTGTTCATGGCCACGAACCATTGGTCGGTGAGCATGGGCTCGACCACCTGACCGGTGCGCGCGCAAATGGGCAGCATCATCTTGTGCGGCTTGATGTCGAGCAGCAGGTCCAGGGCTCTGAGGTCAGCGATGACGGCTTTGCGCGCCGCGAAGCGGTCCATGCCTCTGTATGGGGCCGGGCCGTGTTCATTGACCTTGGCATCGAGCGTGAAGATGGTGATCAGCGCAAGGTTGTGGCGCTGGGCGCAGGCGTAGTCGTTGAAGTCGTGCGCGCCGGTGATCTTGACGCAACCTGAGCCAAACGCGCGGTCAACAAAGTCGTCGGCGATGATGGGAATTTGCCGGTCGCACAGTGGCAAATCGACCATTTGGCCCACCAGGTGTTTGTAGCGCTCGTCGTCGGGGTGCACCGCCAGTGCGCCATCGGCCATCATGGTTTCTGGTCGGGTGGTGGCAATCGTCATGCCCTTTTGCGCTACGCCATCGATCATCTGTGGTCCCTGTGCGAAGGGGTAGCAGATGTAGTGCATGAATCCTTCGGATTCGGTCGCCTCGACTTCCAGGTCGGAGACCGCGCTCATCAGCACCGGATCCCAGTTGACCAAGCGCTTACCCCGGTAGATCAGGCCCTGCTCGTAAAGCTGTACGAACGTCTCTGTCACCACCTCGGAGAGCTTGTCGTCCATGGTGAAGTACTCGCGGCTCCAGTCCACACTGTCGCCCATGCGGCGCATCTGCTCGGTGATGGTATTGCCCGACTGCTCTTTCCACTCCCAGACCTTGGCGACAAAGTTCTTGCGGGCCTCTGCGGGCGTCGGTCCCATGTCGTGGCGGCTGATGCCCTGCGATTGCAATTGGCGTTCAACCACGATTTGTGTGGCGATCCCGGCATGGTCGGTGCCGGGAATCCATGCCGTGTTCAGACCCTTCATGCGGTGGTAGCGCGTGAGGCTGTCCATGATGGTCTGATTGAAGGCATGCCCCATGTGCAAGGTGCCGGTCACATTCGGAGGCGGCAGTTGGATCGCAAACGCGGGCTCGCCCACTTTGGCGTGGCCAGTGCCTCGAAATCCCGCGATCCCATAGCCGCGTCTTTCCCATTCAGGCCCCCAGTGGGCTTCCAGCGCAGCCGGTTCGAACGATTTGGACAGTGCTTGCAGGCCGGGTTGGTGGGGCGTGTCTTTGGAGGTGGGGTTCATGTCGGGATCAGGGGGAGGTGGTGCGGCCATCTGGCGCAGCTCGCTGCGTTTTGCAACCGGAGGATTCTAGCCAGCGACCCTTTGAAGGCCTTTGCGGTCTCGGGCTGCGGTGCGGTCATTCGCTTTGTGGTTTGCGTTCACCCTTGTACACGCGAGCGCCGCTGATCGGCCTGGCTGTGGGGCGGGGCGCCGGTGCAACAGGCTCTGCGGGAGCTTACTGACGCTCAATTCGGGATTTGGAGCGGTCGTCAGAGCGGCCTGCAACCCCAGTGAATCGCTCGGGAATCACGGGGCCGGGCTGGCCTCCAAGACATGATCTGAACAGATAATTTGGATTAAGTCCATTTATCTGTCGTTATTTTTTACTATTATCAGATATCTATGGCCGATTGACCTTTTCTCTTTGTTTCTTCGATCCAATAGTCCTATTCAATTTTTCCCATTGATTCCCCCAATTGGACGCGATGCCCGGTTTGCGGCTATCGTTGGTGGTGTCAGAGCCCCGCCCACGGGGCGTCAGGCATGTTTCTTTGTCCCGATTTCATCAACTAGGAGATTTCCATGGCTGCTCTCAAAGGCTCCAAAACGGAAGAAAACCTGAAGGCCGCCTTCGCAGGCGAGTCGCAGGCCAACCGCCGCTACCTGTATTTCGCGAACAAGGCCGACGTCGAAGGCCAGCCTGACGTGGCAGCCCTGTTCCGCTCGACCGCCGAAGGCGAGACCGGCCCCGCCCACGGTCACTTGGAGTGGCTCGAGCAGTGTGGCGATCCGGCCACCGGCATGCCGATCGGCGCAACCCGTGACAACCTGGCCTCCGCAGTGGCTGGCGAGACCCACGAGTACACCGACATGTACCCCGGCATGGCCAAGACCGCCCGCGAAGAAGGCCATGATGAAGTGGCCGATTGGTTTGAGACTCTGGCCAAGGCCGAGCGCTCGCATGCCAACCGCTACGCCAAGGCGCTGGCTGACTTGAAGGACTGACAGTCCCCTTGCGCTGCCGCCACCTGCGGCAGCCGAACACACCCCAGGCGTTGAGAGTCTCACCCTGGGGTGTGTGGTTTCGGAAAGGGTGGAATTGCTCGGCCCTTTCCCAAGCTCAAAGCGCCGCAGTGGCGCCGCCGAAGATCAGATCCCCCTGGAGATTTCACATGGCCACCGAAGGCAATTTGCAGGCGCCCACGCGTCACCCCATCGATTGGAAAAACCCCGACTTCTACAACGAAGAGGCGACTTTTCATGAGATGGAGCGCATCTTCGACATTTGCCACGGATGCCGCCGCTGCGTGAGCCTGTGCGGGTCGTTCCCCACGCTTTTCGACCTGGTCGACGAGGGCCCCACGGGAGAACTCGACGGCGTGGACAAAAAGGACTACTGGAAGGTGGTTGACCAGTGCTATATGTGCGATCTGTGCTACCTGACCAAGTGTCCGTCTGTGCCGCCGCACGAGTTCAATTTGGACTTTCCGCACACCATGCTGCGGGCCAAGGCGATCAAGTTCAAAAAAGGTGAGGTGGGTGCGGCCGAGCAATTTCTGGCTTCCACCGACGTGCACGGCTCATTTGCCGGCATTCCCATCGTGGTGCAGACCATCAATGCGGTCAACAAGACCAAGCTGGCCCGCAAGGTGATGGAGTCGGCCCTGGGCGTGGATCAGCATGCCTGGCTGCCTTCGCTGGCCACCCACAAATTTCGCTCCAGCGCCAGCCAGGCCAGCGCCACCGTCGTCAAAGACGGTGCAAGCACGCCGGGCAAGGTGGCGATTTATTCCACTTGCTACATCAACTACAACGAGCCCGGCATTGGCCACGACCTGCTCAAGATCCTTGACCACAACGAGGTGCCCTATGTCCTGGTGGACAAGGAAAAGTGCTGTGGCATGCCCAAGCTCGAGCTCGGCGACCTGGAGTCGGTGGACCACAGCAAGCAGGCCAATATCCCGGTGCTGGCCCGATATGCCCGCGAAGGCTACGCCATTTTGAGCGCGGTGCCCAGTTGCACCTTGATGTTCAAGCAGGAAATCCCGCTGATGTACCCCGACGATGCCGACGTGCAATTGGTCAAGGAACACATGTGGGATCCCTTCGAATACCTCATGGCCCGCAAGCGCGACGGTCTGCTCAAGACGGAGTTCACCGAGTCTTTGGGCAAGATCAGTTATCAGATTCCTTGCCACGGCCGGGTTCAAAACATAGGCAAGAAGACCGAAGAGATGCTCAAGATGGTGCCCGGTACCAGCGTTCATACCCATGAGCGTTGCTCGGGCCATGCCGGCACCTTTGGCGTCAAGAAGCCCTTCCACGACCAGGCCATGAAGATTGGCAAACCCCTGTTCAAGGCCATGGCCAAGCACAAGGATGGCGGTATGCCCGATGTGATCTCCAGTGACTGCCCGCTGGGCGGCCACCACATTGCCCAGGGCTTCGAGGTCAATGAGTTGGGCCAGGTGCCACAAAAGCATCCACTGACCTTGATTCGCACGGCCTACGGTCTCGATTAATTCATTCAACTGTTGCCAGGGCAGGTGGTCGCTGACTGCTGAGCCCGAAAGGACATCGACCATGCAAATGACCGGAAAAGTCACCCGAGACAGCCTCATGACCTTGGAGGCCTACAGCAAATGGCGCAAGGACAACAAGAGCGCGGTGGTCAAGCACCGTCAGCTGCGCAGCGTGCAGCTCGGCGATCACCTGAACATTCAGTTTGAAAGCGAGCTGACCATCCGTTACCAGATCCAGGAGATGCTGCGCATCGAAAAGATTTTTGAGGAAGAGGGCATCGAGCATGAAATCGAGGCCTATGCGCCGCTTGTGCCTGAAGGCAGCAACTGGAAGGCCACCATGCTCATTGAGTACCCGGATGTCAATGAGCGCAAGCGCGAATTGGCCCGACTGATCGGCGTTGAGGACCGTGTGTTCGTTGAGGTTGAAGGCCTGCCGCGCGTCTACGCGATTGCTGACGAAGACCTCGATCGTGAAAACGAGGAAAAAACCTCGGCAGTGCATTTCATGCGCTTCGAATTCACCGCCCCCCAATGCGCGGCCATCAAGGCCGGTGCCAGCGTCAAGCTCGGTTGCGACCACACGCACTATCCGGCGCATGTGAGCATCGCGCCGGAAACGCTGGCTAGCCTGGCCGGGGATTTGCGCTAATTTCTCGAGCCATCGCGCTCGGTGCGGCTTGGCCGCAGCCAGCCCGGCGGTTGGGCTGCCCAGTGGGTGTCGGGGCCTGTCACCTGGGGCAATTTTTTCGGACGAGGGCAGCGGCGTTATCGCATCCCGATCCGTGCATCGGGCCCGAAGACGGTTCCCGCCTCTCGCGGCAGGCAGCGCCAGTAGGCCGGCTGGGCTTGGACCTGGGCGCCCAACGCTGCGGCGGCCTGCCAGCCCCAGCGAGGCCGGTAGAGAAAGGCGCGGGCCAGGGCGACCAGATCTGCATCGCCGCGGGCCAGAACCTCTTGCGCCTGCTCGGGGTCGGTGATCAGGCCAACGGCAAAAGTGACCAGGCCAGAGCGTTTGCGGACCTCTCGGGCCAGCGGCACCTGATAGCCCGGGCCCAGCGCAATCTTCTGCTGGGGCGATACGCCACCCGATGAGATATGGACAAATTGCGCGCCGGCAGCCTTGATCCGGCAGGCCAGTTCCGCGGTTTCCTCCAGCGTCCAGCCGCCATCGACCCAATCGGTGCCCGACAGGCGCACGCCCAGCGTTCCACCGAAGGCTTGCCTGACGTCGCTGAGCACCTCCAGCGTCAGGCGGATGCGGTTTTCAAAGGAACCACCGTAGGCGTCCAGGCGCTGATTGGCCAGAGGCGAGAGGAATTGGTGGAGCAGGTAGCCGTGGGCTGCGTGCAGTTCGATGGCCTCGATGCCGATCTGCGCGCTGCGCCGGGCGGCGGCTACGAAATCGCGGCGCACCTTGGCAATGCCCTCCAGGCTCAGCTCCTGCGGCGCCGGCTCATGCGGCAACTGCGGCAGGGCGCTGGGGCCCAGCGGCTGCCAGCCACCGCTGTTCGCTCCGATCAGTTGTCCGCCGTCCCAGGGGACAGCGCTGGAAGCCTTGCGGCCCGCATGGGCCAACTGTATGCACACCGGCATGGTGGGAGCCAAGCGGCGGGCGCGTTGCAAGTTGTCCTGCAAGGCGGCGGCCGTGGTGTCGTCCCACAGTCCCAGGCAACCGGGGGTGATGCGGCCTTCGGGACTGATCGCCGTGGCTTCCAGGGTCAGCATACCGGCGCCGCTGTTGAGCAACTGACCCCAATGCATCAAGTGCCAGTCGCCGGCGCGACCGTTGTGCGCTGAGTACTGGCACATCGGTGCGATGACGATGCGGTTGCTCAGGGTCAGTGGGCCCTGTGGGGGCTCGAAAGTGAAGCTGGAAAAAAGTTGGCTCACGGTGTGCTTGTGTGGTTTCGGTGGACCTGACGGGGGTGCCCCAGGTTCTGGGGGCATGACCAGGCAGACGCCTCGCTCGGCGGCTTGCTGCCCCATAATTGTCGGCCTTCCCGCCAATCCTTGCCTGCGCCATGTTGTTTTTGCTCTCACCTGCCAAATCACTCGATTACGAAACCCCGATCGCGGATTTGCCGCACAGCCTGCCTGGTTTTGTGGAGCAGTCAAGCCAGTTGATAGACCTGTTGCGCCAGCGTTCGCCGCAGCAAATTGCCGAGCTGATGGATCTGTCCGATAAGCTCGCTGGCTTGAACGCTGCGCGCTATGAGGCCTGGCGCCCCAAGTTCACTGCGGCCAATTCGAGGCAGGCGATGCTGGCCTTCAATGGCGATGTGTACGAGGGGCTCGACGCCCGCAGTCTCAAGCCGGCTCAGCTCGATTGGGCGCAAGAGCATGTGTGCATTCTCAGTGGCCTGTAGGGCGTGCTGCGCCCGCTGGACCGGATGCAACCGTATCGACTGGAGATGGGCACGGCTTTGCCCAATGCGCGGGGCAAGAATCTCTACCAGTTCTGGGGCTCGAGCATCGCCGAGTACCTCAGGCAACGTGCTCAGGCGCAGCCCAAACCGATGGTGGTCAACTTGGCCAGCGAAGAGTACTTCAAGGCGGTGGACCTCAAGGTGCTGCAGATTCCGGTGGTTCAGTGCGTCTTTGAAGAGTTCAAGGGCGGCAAGTACAAGATCATCAGCTTCATGGCCAAGCGTGCCCGCGGCCTGATGGCGCGTTACGCCATTGAAAAGAGAGTCGATACGATCAAGAAACTGCAGGGCTTTGATCGCGAAGGCTATGCTTTTGCGGCCGATGTCTCAGAACCCGATCGGCTGGTGTTTCGGCGCAATCAGATGGGTTCATGAGGCGGGTGCGCGAAACCTTTGGATACGCAATGGCCGATCGATTGAGCCCACACATCTGCAGGCCGCTTGCATACTGGCGGCAGGGGGGGCTTGCATGACTGAAAAGATCACCATTGCTGCGCCGGCCAGCGTGGCGCAATGGTTGGCGTCCCAGCGCGCCGCCGGTTTTGATGCCCTGTCCCTCTATAAAGCCTTGCGCGAATCGGGTTGGGACCACTTGCTCGCCTGCCAGTGGACCGGCCTGCAGCCTGCTGGTGCAGTGCAGGCGGTTTCGGCCAAGCCATCAGACGATGGAGGCGGTCATGACAGCGCTGTGCCTTGGCCGCGTGGTGCTGGGGAACAAGTCTGGCTAGATGCCGGAGATCGCCGGGTGCAAGCGCTGGCCGTGATGCGCAAGCCCAATGTCATCGTATTGGGGCAGTTGCTCGATGCGCAAGAGTGCGAAGCCCTGATCGAGGAGGCCCGTCCGCGCCTGGCGCGGTCTTTGACGGTATCGGTGAAAACCGGCGGGCAGGAAGAGCATGTCGATCGCACCAGCCAGGGCATGTTTTTTCAGCGCGGCGAGAGTCAATTGATCGCTCGCATTGAGCGGCGACTGGCCCATTTGCTGGACTGGCCAGTTGAAAACGGCGAGGGCTTGCAGATCTTGCGTTACGCGCCCGGGGCCGAGTACAAACCACATTACGACTATTTCGATCCGAACGAGCCAGGAACCCCTTCCATCTTGCGCCGTGGCGGCCAGCGTGTGGCCACTGTGGTGATGTATCTGAACGAACCCGATGGGGGCGGTGCCACGGTATTTCCCGATGCCGGCTTTGAATGCCTGCCCGTGCGTGGCAACGCGGTTTTTTTCAATTACGGCCGAGCCCACCCCTCGAGCCGTTCGTTGCACGCAGGCGCGCCCGTGCTCAGCGGCGAGAAGTGGATCGCCACCAAGTGGCTGCGTGAGTCGCGCTTTGAATGAGACCCGCCGCGCGGGACAATGGCAGGCATGAATACCCCTGAACAATCGGCGCTGGGAAAAACTTCGAGCTACCCGGATCGGTACGACCCGGCTTTGCTGTTTCCGTTGGCGCGAGCGCTCAAGCGCGCAGAAATCGGTGTCGGCACCCAGCCGCCTTTTTTGGGTGCAGATCTGTGGACCGCTTATGAATTGAGCTGGCTCAATCCGCGTGGCAAACCTCAGGTGGCCTTGGCGCAGTTGGTGGTTCCCTGCGAGAGCCCTAACATCATCGAGAGCAAGTCCCTCAAGCTCTACTTGGGCAGTTTGAGCAACAGCCGCTTTGCCGATGCCAACCAGGTGCAAGCGCTGATCAAGTCCGACCTGAGCGAGGCGGCGTGGCGCTGCGAAGGGCAGGAACCCCGGGGCGCGGCTGTGGGGGTCAAGTTGATCGCACCCGACGATTTTTCTGCCCAGGCCATCGCCCCGCTCGATGGCCTGAGTCTGGATCGCCTGGACATCGAGTGCGAGGATTACAGTCCGGCCCCTGAGTTGCTTCGCGCAGCTTTCGATGAGCAGCCGGTCAGCGAAGTGCTGACGAGTGACTTGCTCAAAAGCAACTGCCTGGTCACCGGGCAGCCCGACTGGGGCAGCGTGCAGATCAGCTACAGCGGTCCGCAGATCGAGCAGGGCGGCTTGTTGCGCTACCTGGTGAGCTTTCGCAACCACCATGAGTTCCATGAGCAGTGTGTTGAGCGCATCTTCATGGACATCTGGACCCGTTGCAGGCCGACGCGGCTGGCGGTGTATGCGCGCTACACGCGGCGGGGCGGCTTGGACATCAACCCGTTCAGAACCAGTTTTCCGCAGCCTTTACCGCCGCAAGTGCGAACGGCCCGTCAGTAGATTTTTCAGGGCAGGATCCGGCTCTTCCTGGCCGATGGTCGGCCGTACATATTTTGTGCAATGGGTTGCCCTCGGTGCGATGCCTCGCTTTCAATCCGATTTGACCAACGAGCCGACCCTCACGCCAAGCAGTCGGAGCCGCTGCTCCAGAGGCACCCGCTTGAGCAGCAGTCCGGCTGCCTGCCGGATGGCTTGTGCATCGTTGGTGGCCGTCTCCAGGGTCTGGTCCCGGGTGATGCTTCGAAAGTCTGCATAACGCAGCTTGATCCCTATGGTGCGACCGCGGTAGCCCTTGCCTTGCAGATCGGCCGCCACCCGCTCGCACAGCCGGGTAAAGATGGCCCCAAGCTGAGCGCGATCGTGCTTGGCATGCAGATCCCTTTCGAAGGTCGTTTCCCGGCTCATGGATACGGGCTCGCTGTGGGTGACCACAGGGCGCTCGTCTCGGCCCCAGGCCGCTTGGTGCATCCAGGCGCCGGTGGCCTTGCCAAAGTGCCCGATCAGCCAGGCGGGCTCGCAGGCCGCCAGTTCGCCGATGGTGCGTATGCCCAGCTTGTGCAGCTTTTCGTCCGAGCGCGGCCCGATGCCGTTGATCTTGCGACATGCCAGTGGCCAGATCAGGCTCTGCAAATCGCCTTCATGAACAATGGAAATGCCATTGGGCTTGTTGAACTCGCTGGCCATCTTGGCGATCAGTTTGTTGGGCGCCACGCCGATCGAGCAGGTCAGACCGGTGCGGTCAAAAATGCTGCGCTGGATCAGCCGTGCCAGCGATCGGCCGCCTTCGCGCTGGCCGCCAGGTACATCGGTGAAATCGATGTAGACCTCGTCGACGCCGCGGTCCTCCATGAGGGGAGCGATTTCAACAATCGTCTCTTTGAACATGCGCGAATAGCGCCGCACCTCGTCGAAGTCAACCGGCAGCACAATGGCCTGTGGGCACAGGCGGGCGGCCTTCATCATGCCCATGGCCGACCCCACTCCGAACTGCCGCGCTGCATAGGTCGCTGTTGTGATCACCCCTCGGCCCACATAGTCCGCAAGGCGTGCGAACGCCTCAATCGGGATGCGGTCGCTGCCACCGTAGGCTTGAGACAGTGCGTCGTCTGCCGCCCGCTTGCCGCCACCGATGACCACCGGCAGGCCCTTGAGTTGCGGATGGCGCAACAGCTCGACCGACGCGAAGAAAGCGTCCATGTCAAGGTGGGCAATGCGGCGCTGACTCTTCAGTGGAACCACCGGGCGAGCATAAAGCAAGTTGGCACCGGCCGATCTCGGTTTTCGGCGAGTACGGCGCGCTCGCCTGGTCGGTGCACAGTGCCGGCCCGCTCGCCGATCTGCCCCTGATGGCTCAGGTGTCCTTGGAGATGGTGATGGTCGGAAACTTGGCGCTGAAGTCCTTGGCTCTGAGGGCCACTTGAGCAGCCAGCTTGATCGCAATGTCTCGGTAGAGTTGCGCCGCCGGGCTGTCGGGCGTGGCCACCACGGTGGGTCTGCCACTGTCGGCCTGCTGGCGGATGTCCATCGACAGGGGCAGGGCGCCGAGCCAGTTCAGACCGTACTCCTGGGCCATCTTGCGGCCTCCGTCGGCGCCAAAAATATGTTCGATATGGCCACAGGCGCTGCACACGTGCACCGCCATGTTCTCGATCAGACCCAAAATAGGCACGCCCACTTTTTCGAACATCTTGATGCCTTT
>SXGQ01249081.1_pt1 | contig 10162 bp, 9 predicted proteins | sample 3178371 | NCBI WGS metagenome assembly SXGQ01 (sample SAMN11356859, study PRJNA531348) | freshwater metagenome | isolation source: freshwater sample F1-20 | place: China: Fuxian Lake, Yuxi | collected 2017-12-25 | reverse complement strand
ATTGCTTTTGATGGCGATGCTGACCGCGCCTTTTTTATTGATGAAAAGGGTCAAAGTATTACTCCAAGTGCAATTACGGCCCTTATTGCAAAAAGAGAATTAAAAAGAGAGCCTGGGGCAACAATTATTCATAACTTAATAACCTCAAGAAGTGTGGCTGAAGTAGTTAAAGAAAACGGGGGCACAGCACGAATAACCAGAGTTGGCCATTCATTTATCAAGCAAGTCATGAAAGACTCCAATGCAATTTTTGGGGGAGAGCATTCTGGACATTTCTATTTCAGAGATTTTTGGTTTGCAGATAGTGGAATGTTAGCCGCGCTACACGTTCTAGCCGCATTAGGAGAAACAAAAGATGGCACAACTTTTTCATCACTAATTAAAGAATTTGACAGATACGTTGCAAGTGGCGAAATTAATACTCGCGTTAATGATGTGTCTGTAACTAGCAAGAAGGTAAAGGAACATTTTGCAGGGGTAAAAGATGTCCAAATTGAAGAACTAGATGGCCTAACTTTTTCAGGAGACACTTGGTGGGTCAATGTTCGCCCTAGCAACACCGAACCATTGCTTCGATTAAACGCAGAAGCAAAAGAGCATGCAACAATGGAAAAAGTCAGAGATGAAGTTCTAGCAATCATTCGAAAGGATGCTCAATGAGTTCTGTGATAAAACCAGAATTATTAGAAATATTAGCTTGTCCTTGCGATAAGCATGCAGATGTTTCAGTTTCAAGTGATGACACAAAAATTGTTTGTTCAAGTTGTGCCACAACTTTTCCAATCAAAGATGGAATTCCAGTTATGTTGCTTGATGAAGCAACACCTGGTCCACGTGGCATTGGCGGCTAATCTTTTTAAATGAGTAACAACTCGATACTTGTTGTTAAAGGTTCGCTAAAAGAATACGCCTGGGGAAAAGTTAACGGACTGCAAAACTGGGTCGATAAAACTGATGCACCTCAAGCAGAATTATGGTTTGGTGATCATCCATCTGGTAAATCAATAGATAAAGAAACAAATAAAGAACTAAAAACTAATTCAAGCTTTCCTTTATTAATTAAATTACTTTGCGCCAATGAACCTTTATCTATTCAAGTTCATCCAGATAAATTAACTGCAGAATCGGGTCTGCCAGATTTTGTAGATAGTGAAAAATTACTATCAGATAATAATGGTAAAGATGAAATGCTTTTTGCATTAGAAGAGTTTCATGCTTTTGCAGGAGTTGAAAGTAAAAGTAAACGAGATGAAGTATTCAAATTACTTTATGAAAAGTCAAAAGTTAATGAAATAAAAGAAGTACTAGAGACAAATACTTTCTTTGATGCAGCAGATGTTATTTTTGAAATCGAAAAATCTAAAGTTTCTGGGTTAAATAAATTCGTTGTTGATTGTGTCAAAGAGGCCAAATATTCACCTAAAGCAATAACTTCTTTTGAAAAAATAGTGAAAAAATATCCAAATGATCCAGGTGTTTTAGTTTGTTTATTGATGCAATTTCATGTTTTAGAAAAAGGTCATGCCATACATGTATCGCCCGGTACACCACATTCATATGTGCACGGTTTAGCAGTTGAAATCATGTCAACCTCGGACAATGTATTGCGTATGGGATTAACAAATAAATATATAAATATTGATGCGGCTTTAAGTATTGTGGAAGAAAAACAAGTACAAGTGCTTTCACTAGAAACTACTGATGGAGTTCACATATACAAGCCAGAAGCTGATTTTGAATTAGTTGCCATTGATAATGCGACATATCAATCACGAGACACTAATTTTGCAGGAGTGCTCAACCTGGAAGGTGAGACAAAAATAAGTGATGGTGCCGTTGAGATTTCTCTAGCAAAGGGAGAAGTCGCACTTATTAGCAATATTGATGTAAAAGTTGTGGTTAAAGGTCATGCCGTAGTTGCCAGAAGTTTTTAGTCTGGCAGAATTACGTTAGTTACATTCATACTAAATCCCAGGGGTAAATAAAAAGTGTCTGACTTTTCAATGACTGTTGATCGTTCCGGAAATCTTGATTACAAAGTAGCTGACCTTTCTTTAGCTGATTTTGGCCGTAAAGAAATACAATTGGCCGAACACGAAATGCCAGGTTTAATGGCAATGAGAAAAGAATTTGGTGCTTCAAAGCCACTTAAAGGTGCACGCATCACAGGTTCTTTACACATGACAATTCAAACTGCAGTTTTAATTGAAACTCTTGTTGACTTGGGTGCCGAAGTTCGTTGGGCATCTTGCAATATTTTTTCTACTCAAGATCATGCAGCAGCAGCAGTTGTTGTGGGACCAAATGGAACAGTGGATAAACCAAGTGGTGTCCCAGTATTTGCTTGGAAAGGTGAATCATTAGAAGAATATTGGTGGTGTACTGAACAGATTTTGAAATGGACTGACGGTGAAGGCCCAAACATGATTCTTGATGATGGCGGAGATGCAACTTTACTTGTTCACAAAGGTGTGGAATTTGAAAAGACTGGTGACCAACCAGAACCTGAAAAAGCTGACAGTGAAGAATTTGCAGTTATCTTAAAATTAATTCAAAAAACATTGAAAGAAAATTCAAGACTTTGGACTGATATTGCAAACAACATCAAAGGTGTAACTGAAGAAACCACCACGGGTGTTCATCGCTTGTATGAAATGTTTAAATCAAATCAATTACTTTTCCCAGCAATCAACGTTAATGATGCTGTAACAAAAAGTAAGTTCGATAACAAATATGGAACTCGTCACTCATTAATTGACGGAATAAACCGTGCTACCGATGTTTTGATCGGTGGAAAAGTTGCTGTGGTGTGTGGTTATGGCGATGTTGGTAAAGGAACGGCTGAATCATTACGCGGACAAGGCGCTCGGGTGATTATTACTGAAATCGATCCAATTTGTGCATTACAAGCAGCAATGGATGGATACGAAGTAAATACTTTAGAAAATACTCTTTCTTACGCCGACATGATTATTACTGCAACAGGTTGCAAAAACGTAATCACAGTTGATCAAATGTCAAGAATGAAAGATAAAGCTATTGTAGGAAACATTGGACACTTTGATAACGAAATTGATATGGCTGGACTTGCTAATGATAAAAGAACTCGAAGAGTCAACATCAAACCTCAAGTTGATGAATGGGTCTTTGATGAAAAGAAATCAATCATTATCTTGAGTGAAGGAAGATTGTTAAACCTTGGAAATGCTACTGGGCATCCTTCATTTGTTATGAGTACTTCTTTTACAAATCAAGTATTAGCTCAAATTGAATTGTTTACTAAGACTGAACAATATCCAGTTGGCGTTTACACCCTTCCAAAAAATTTGGATGAAAAAGTTGCCAGATTGCATTTGGATGCCCTTGGTGCCAAACTAACAGAATTAACAACTGATCAAGCTAGTTACATGGGACTAGATAAGAGTGGACCATATAAGTCCGATCATTATCGCTACTGATTTTTAGCTTTATTTAAATCTGTAGCAATATTTTCTTTTCTAATTCTTAAATCTGTATACAATAATGTGGTAAATGCGGCAATGAATGGCAACATCACGGCGTAGCCCAATATTGAGCCCATTGAAGACATAAAAATTGAGGAAGTTGTTGGATCTTCTGTTGCGTTTGATTGAGAAAATAAGGCAAAAGGTGTTGAAACCACAATTGAAATAGCTTGACTGGTAATTATCCCCATAATCCCTATTCCTAATACTCGGAATGTATTGACTCTTGTCAAATAAAAAGAACGCTTAAAAGCAACCAGAAATTTGGAATCCTCCAAAACTAAAGTTGGAATACTTACGTATAACCCAATCCAGAAATAAATGGCAGCGGCAATTCCAATTCCTAAGCCAACAAAAACGAGTATTGGATTAATTCCTGCCAGTGCCACACCAATAAATAGCCCTATAAAAATGGCAGATGTCGGCAAGAGGAACGAAATGATAGAAAGTCCAATAACTCGCATCAATTGAGGTCTTGTTTTTTGCCAAGATTCTGTCACATTAATTTTCTTACCAATAATTGCATTTCCAACAATATGAATAAACATTCCTGCAGTAACTGCCTGCACAATGAATAGAACAATAGCAGTTATAACTTCCACTCTTAGTGTTGGAGCAAGTGCTGAAACTAGTTCTTGAATTTGTTGTTGGGTAATAACTTCAGATGGATTTGGTAATTCTGGCATCTTTAAGGTCTCACCATTTCGAACAACAAGTGCGGTGGCAATGATATTGCTTAATCCAATAATGAATCCGGAGAATAAACCAATTCCCAAAAGTGTTTTGGGCATTCGTCTTAAGGAGTTCAGAGATCCACTCAAAATTTCACTGAGGGTTAATTTCGTTAAAGGAATCAAATTTGGGCCAGGACCTTGAGTCATATCTACCTCCACTTTGATTTTGTCACAGATGGGGTGACAACATTGCACTATGGCTCGCGTATTAGTAGTCGATGATGACCAAGCTCTTTCTGAAATGTTGGGAATTGTGTTAAGGGCAGAAGGCTATGAAGCCTTGTTTTGTGATGATGGTTCCAAAGCCCAAGGGATATTTAAAGAAACCAAACCCGATCTTGTGTTACTTGATTTGATGTTGCCTGGAATTGATGGAATAGAAGTTTGTAAAAGAATTCGATCCGAATCAGGTGTGCCAATAGTTATGTTGACTGCTCGAGGCGACACTTTAGATATTGTAAAAGGTTTGGAATCTGGCGCAGATGATTACATCGTAAAACCATTTAAACCTAAAGAACTAGTGGCAAGAATCAAAGCAAGATTGCGAAAAGAAGATGTAAAAGCAGAGATATTAACATTAGCTGATTTAACAATTGACGTTGTAGGTCATAGTGTAAAAAGAAATGGTAAAGATATTTCCTTAACACCATTAGAATTTGATTTACTTCTGGCATTAGCAAGAAAACCTTGGCAAGTTTACACCCGCGAACAGCTTTTGACAGATGTTTGGCATTACCGAAATCCGGCAGATACAAGATTAGTTAACGTGCATGTGCAAAGACTTAGATCTAAAGTTGAACATGATCCCGAGAATCCAGAAATCGTCATGACAATAAGAGGCGTTGGCTACAAGGCTGGTCCGTGAAGTATCTTTATAAATTTAAACAAGCGTGGAATAAATCTTTAAGTTTAAGGATTATTGCTACAACTTTTATCGTTTCTACCATTTTGGTAACAATTATTGGACTTATCCTGATTAATCGAGTTTCATCAGGAATTCGTACTTCCAAAGAATCATCGGCAATAACAGAAGCCTCATCGGCAATAAATGAAGCTCAAAAAGTTGTAACAGCAACTGACACTGGAGCTGGTGCTCCAAATATTTCAACGGTTGTCGACACCGCTGTTACAGCTTTAGCGGTTAGAGCAGGGCAATCTGGACTTTATGATGTTTTATTTTTAGCTTCTTCTGACATTTCTAAACAAGGTTTACCTGAGCGGGGAACAAATTTAGTAGCTGAAAATAGTGTGAGTGAAGATTTAAGAAGTCGAGTTGAAAAGACCGAAAAATTACTTTGGGCTTATACCGAAATAAACTATTTAGATGGTCGAAAGATTCCAGGACTAGTTGTAGCAGCACCAATCAAAATAAATAACGTAGGAAATTATTCCTTATTCTTACTTTTCCCTCTTGATAAAGAAGAAGAAACAATCGGAATTATTCGCTCTGCTGTATTAGCAACTGGAATCTTTTTAATTTTTGGACTTCTTATTTTAGTTTGGTATTTGACTAGATCAGTGTTATCACCCGTTAGAAAAACTGCTGAAGCAGCAGAGCGATTGCGTATGGGTCTACTAAATGAACGAGTACCAGTTAGTGGAGAAGATGATTTAGCTAAATTAGCGGGCTCCTTCAACTCAATGGCTGCATCTATTCAGCAACAAATCGGTCAATTAGAACAAATGTCTCGAATGCAAAAAAGATTCGTTTCTGATGTTTCCCATGAACTTAGAACTCCTTTAACAACGGTGCGAATGGCTGCAGATGTTCTTTACGAGTCACGAGATCAATACACGGGAGAAACTGCCAGAGCCGCAGAGTTATTAAGCACTCAAATTGAGAGATTCGAAATTTTGCTTTCACAGTTATTAGAAATAAGTAGATTTGATGCAGGGGCTGCAGATTTAAGTCTAAAGATGGTCAACATAAAAGATGTTATTGAAAAGACTGCTGACTCTCTTTCAAATTTGTTAGCTAAACAAGAAACTCCAGTTGTGATCACGGGAAGTGCTCCAGAAATTGAATTAGATCAAAGAAGAATTGAAAGAGTACTAAGAAATCTCATTTCTAATGCATCAGAATATGGCGAAGGAAAACCAATTGAAGTTGAAATTGGAAGTGACGAAGACACCATTGCAGTAGTTGTTAAAGATAACGGTCCTGGTTTAAAACCAGGAGAATCCTCCCTCGTATTTAATAGATTCTGGAGAGCAGATCCTGCACGCGCCAGAACAACAGGTGGAACAGGTTTAGGTTTAGCGATTGCCTTAGAAGATGCAAGATTGCATTCAGGTTGGATTGATGTTTGGGGCTCTCCTGGCAAAGGAACAATGTTTAGATTAACTTTGCCCAGAATTGCACATAAAGCAATAAGTAGCTCTTCATTACCACTGGGAATAGGCAGCGAAGAAAAATATGAACTAGATATGTCTGCGCTTCAAGAAATGCTTGATCCTGATACAAAGATTGCTAAACAATGAAAAAGTATTTTATATTTTTAATTTCTTTAGCTTTAGTTGCTTGTGGAAATATTCCTAAAAATAGTTCAATTCAGGAAGGCTCAATTCTAGGTTCAGTTCCAGAAGGTTCAATTGTGCGAGTAATTGCAAGTGCTCCTCAAGTGGGAATGACTCCAGAAGAAATAGTTTCAGGTTTTCTAAACGCATCAGCATCAAGTGAAAATGATTTTAAAATTGCTAGGGAATATCTCATTCCAGAGTTACGTGAAACTTGGCAACCAACACAACAGATTCAAGTTTATGAAGGACAAGGTCGACTTAACTCGAATCAAAGTAGTTCCGTAGTTTTTACGGCTCCACTTAATTCTGTTATTGATGATCGATCTAGAATTACACTGAGCGAACCAGATTCTCAATTAGTGCAAGAATTTAAGTTAAAGAAAGTAGAAAATGAATGGAGAATCAATTTAGATATCAAAGGTCTATTGATTTCTCGCGCAGATTTAAATAGAAGTTTCACGACATTTCCACTTTGGTTTCCTGATTCATCGCTTAAAACTCTCACCCCAGACATCGTGGTTTTACCTAAATCAACAACAGGAAATGCAACTAGGCTTATGCAATTACTTCTGGCAGGACCTGGGGAAAATCTAACTGGAGCAGTTAGATCAGCATTCCCAGTTGGAACGATATTGGCAATAAATTCTGTTCCAGTAAGTAACGGCTTAGCCACAGTTTCCTTGAATGAATCAGTATTAGGTGCCGAGCCATTCTTAAGAGAAGTTTTATCTGCTCAAATTGTTAAAACACTTTCAAGGATCCCTGAGATTAGAACTGTGAGAATAAATGTCGGTAGTCAATCATTAATTGTTCCAAATACTCCAATTAGACAAAGCATGACACTTTGGGAAAAGTTTTCACCGGATTTCAATCGTGAAGCTGATGCTTTAGCAATTCAAGATGGAAAGATTTTCAGAATCATTACCGAATTGGCTTCAGCAATTTCTGATGATTATTTCAATTCAGGAAGATGGTTTGCAGCAACTTCAAATAGAGATGAAAATATTTTAGCCGCTGTAACAGAAGATAGAACTAAACTTGTGGTGCAAAATAGTTCTACAGATACTCCTAGACGTGTATTAGTTGAAGGTCAAGGATTCAGAATTCCGCACTCAGACATTTTTGACGCCATTTGGGTCACAGGGGTAAACCAAATTTCTGTAATTCAAAAAAATCGAGTCATTAATGTAGCAATTGATGGTATTGATAAACAAAATATAATTGATGTCATTCCTTCACCTGATGGAGTTAGGGCTTTACTTATTATCAACACTGTTTATGGAACTGAATTACGAATTGGCACGATTGTTAGAGATGATCAGAGTATAAAAATTATCAATGTCAGAAAATTAATCAGAGATGGATATTCAGTTGCGCAAGCAACTTGGCAGGATTCCGAAATTGTTTTATATCTAGACAATTTCTCGGAACCAGCAAATATCTATTCCATCGATACCTTCACGGGAGTTTCTAAATTACTTTATTCACAAATTGGTTCACGAAATCTAGCAAGTGTTATTAAAAAGCCAACGTATTTGACTCTGGAGGATGGATCCATTTTGGAGAGAATTAGTGGGGAATGGATTAGTAGAGGTAATTTGATAAACGCGGCCTACCCAGGATAAATATCCACAAGGCGTATTTTTCCACAATTTTATAATTACTGATTTATAAATATCTTTAATTAATTCAAAATTTATTAATGCAATTCAACTATTTAATTAGAGATTTAACCGGTCTTTTATCGCAGAATTACTGCTATTTCTGTGGAAAAGTTGAAGAGATAATTTGCCATGAATGTATAATCTCGAATTTAGATTCAGCAAAAATACAATATATACAAAGTGTTCCAATTTTAACCATGACAATAAAAGATAAAACTTTTTCTAAGTTAATAACCTCATATAAAGATGAGGGGGTAGCCAATCTTGTACAACCTTTTTCAAAAATAATATCTGTCGGATTGAGATTCTTCTCTAAACATCAGCAAGTAAAAGTAGTTAATGTTCCAAGTACAAACAAAGCTATTCAAAAAAGGGGATTTGATCCAATTAGTCTGATGACTGAGACTGCTTGCTTATTGGCTGGCAAGAGATTTATATACGAAAAAAGATTACTCATTAACTGTAGAGAAAGACAAGATCAAGCAAGTCTTAACTTTCAGCAGCGTAAATTGAACACTGAAAGTGCCTTCAAGGCTAACTTTGCAGAGATAAAACCTGTGATTATTGTTGATGATTTACTCACTACCGGCTCTTCAATTACTCAAAGTATTTTTGCTTTAAGTACTCAAAAGATCAAAATCAAAGCTTGCGTTATTTTGGCCTCTAATCACTAAACTTTCTATAACTACTCAGGCCACAGCTCGTTAAGACAACTGCATTATACTAAGAGAATCAGATTGAGGTGTGTTGTGGAAATTGTCATTCACGGAAGACACGCAGATATAAAAGATGATTTTAAAGATTATGTAATTAAACAAAGTGCCAAATTAGAAAAATTTGGAATCAATGTAGCTCTATTAGATGTTGAAGTAACTCACCGAGAAAATAAAAGACAAAAGAAAGTAGAATTTCAAATTGAATTAACGGCTAAAGGTGCCGGTACTAACCTTCGATCTCAAGCAGAAGGATCGGATATGAAATCTTGCTTGGACCATGCGGTGAAGAGATTAGTGGAACAACTGCGAAAAACCGCAGATCGACGAAGATTTCATAGACATCGGGATGATTCTGTTTTGTCTGCGTCTGATGTGAGCAAATTAAAGGGAATATAGGTCTTTAGATTTGGTGAAAGTGCAATTCGCGTAACATAGGACTTGGCTTACTTCATAAACTGCTAATTAAAGGAAATTAATCGTGGTTTTAGTGCTGGACAAGATACTGCGTGCAGGCGAAGGTCGAATTCTGCGCAAATTAGAGAGCCTTTCCAGACAAGTTAATTCCCTTGAATCGGATCTCAAAAAACTAAGTGATGAACAACTTAAATCCTTAACAAGTTCTTACAAACAGCGTGTACAAAATGGTGAATCACTAGATGACTTATTGCCAGAAGCTTTTGCCACCGTAAGAGAAGCTTCCTTACGAACACTGGGTCAAAGACATTACGACGTGCAATTAATGGGTGGAGCAGCTCTTCATCTTGGAAATATTTCTGAAATGCGAACTGGTGAAGGAAAAACTTTAGTATCAACTTTGCCAGCATATTTGAATGCATTAAGTGGCAAAGGTGTACATGTTGTAACTGTTAATGATTATCTTGCTCATCGAGATGCGGAATGGATGGGAAGAATCCATCGCTTCTTAGGTTTAACCGTTGGCACAATTAGCCCCAACATGGATAGTGCAGAAAGAAGAGATGCATATTTGTGTGACATAACTTATGGAACAAATAATGAATTTGGAT
>SXGQ01100999.1_pt1 | contig 10162 bp, 9 predicted proteins | sample 3178371 | NCBI WGS metagenome assembly SXGQ01 (sample SAMN11356859, study PRJNA531348) | freshwater metagenome | isolation source: freshwater sample F1-20 | place: China: Fuxian Lake, Yuxi | collected 2017-12-25 | reverse complement strand
TCGGTGTAACGGCGCCGGATGCCTCAACGCTCGTCATTCGACTCGAGCATCCCGACGTCGAACTGCCCTTGAATCTTTGTACGGCTTATTGCGTGCCGGAGCACATCGTCAAAGTTCGGGGTCGAGAATGGTCGAAGCCCGAGTACATCGTCAGCAATGGCCCTTATCGAATCGAATCCTGGGCGGCGGGCGCCAAGGATGTGAAGCTCATCAAGAACACCCGCTTCTTCGATGCCGCTTCGGTCGCGATCGAACGCGTTGAATGGCTGACGGGTTACGACGACGGTACGCGGCTGCGTCTATTCAAGCTCGGTCAGGTGGATATCGCTTCCATCGAAGACATGGGCAATCTCGCCATGGCCAAACGCGAGCTGCCCGCCTTCCTGCGCAGTTCGCCGGAGTGCGCCTTGGGTGCGATCGGTATCAACGTCTCGCGCAAGCCGCTCGACAATCCAGATATTCGTCGCGCTTTGACACTCGCCGTCGATCGCAGCGTCATCGCCGGCAAAGTCCGTGGTCTTGGTGAGAGGCCGCTCGAGATCGTGCTGCCGCCTGGCATCACCCAATATCCGAAATTGCAGACACCGGACGCCGCGAACTGGCCGATGCCCAAACGCCTCGAGGCGGCGCGCGCTTTGATGCAAAAAGCCCGCGGTGGAGCTCGACTGAAACTCGGCATCGGTTTCCCGACCAATCCGACCACTCGAAAGGTTTATCTCGCCATCTCGGCCATGTGGAAACCGATCGGTATCGATCTCGAATTACTGCCGATAGACGGCCGTGCGTATTCCGCGGCCATCCAACGCGGCGATTACGATCTCTTCAGCTATGCGATGTTCGCGGTGATCCCGTCGGCCTCGGTGTTCCTCGATCGCTTCGTCTCGGACTCGAGCGTCAATGTCTCACGCTACAAGAACGCGGCCTACGATCGAGCGTTCCTGTCGGCAGAGCGACAAGCGACGATCGAGGCGCGTTTCGCCCCCTACGCGGAAGCCGAGCGATTACTGTTGCAGGATGTGCCGCTACTGCCACTGTGGGCGGGCGTCTCGAATCGGCTCGTCGCAAAACGAGTCGGTGGCTGGGTCGATCACCCGGCACACTCCCATCCGTCGCGGTATTTTAAAATTTGAGTCGAACGATTTACGAGAGCGTCGGCGAGAGGATTCGGCGAGCGCCATCATACCGACTCGCATAGGCGGGATCGTCGAGGCTGTCGATACGCACCAGGGTACGGGTTCTCGGTGCGTGGACGAATTTAGAATTACCCAAATAAATTCCCACGTGCGAATTCGGCGAGCCTCGCGTGTTGAAGAACACCAAGTCGCCCGGCTGCAGTTCCTCACGCGCGATACCGACACCCACCGTTGCCAACTGACGCGCTGTGCGCGGCAGTACGAGACCCAAGGTGTTGCGGTAGACGTAGGTGACGAAACCACTGCAGTCGAAACCCACCTTGGGATCATTGCCACCCAATCGGTAGGGCACGCCGATATACGTCATCGCACGATCGACGACACCGCGGGACATGATCTCCGCGACCGTCTGATCGAGCGTCGACGGGGCATCTTCGGCGCGCGTCGGCACGGCCAACATCGCACATAGCGAGGCCGCAATGACGAGACCGAATTTGGCTTGTCGTCGTACCAAGGGACGCTTTCCGGGGAGTCGTTTCGAAACGAGGGTGGGCAGTGTATCGTCGTCGGCAAAGGGATCAAGCCCTAGCCGTCGATCAGGCCTAAGCAACATGAATAAATCCATTAAAATCAATCTCTTATACCTTTTCATGTTGCTTGCGCTGGCCTGCGTGTCGCAAAGAGCGGCCGCTGCGCCCGTACCCGAGGGTGAACGCATACCCGTCGATCTGCGCCGAACCACCCTCGTCGTACGCGATATAGACCGTTCGTTGCCGCTCTACCGCGATGCGCTGGGTCTGAAGGTTATCTACGATCAGGTCATCGGCGGCACGACTCGCCTCGTCCTGTTGCGCGCTAACGATGACTTCATCGGCGTGCTCGGCTTGATGCAGCGACTCAACCTGACCGAGCCGACACCGGAGCCCGTTTTCCGCAAGGCTCAACCCGGCGGTTTGATCTTGGTGTTCAATCTTCAGGATCTCGAGAACCGCCTCGAGCGTATCCGTGCGACGCCTCACGTCACCGTGGCCGAGGCGCCGCGACGCATCGACTACCCCGGGCCCGGTGGTAGCACGATCCCGGTTCTCTTCAGTGCCGTTTGGGACGCTGACGGCAATTTCATCGAGCTCAACAAGATCTTGGGCAAGCCGGCCGGTAGCGACCGCTGATCGCGCACTCTGATCGATCAGCATGAGCACGTCCGACCACCGACGGGCCTTGTGGCAATTGCACGCCTGCGTGCTGCTGTGGGGCTTTACTGCCATCCTCGGCAAGATCATCACGCTGCCCGCCATGTCGCTCGTCATCTGGCGCATGTTGATCGTTATCGGTTGCCTGGCACTCTGGCCACGTGTGTGGCGTGGTCTGAAAGCCATGCCCACGTCGTTACGACGTACCTATGCCGCACTCGGCTGCGTCATCGCCTTGCATTGGCTGAGTTTTTACGGCGCTATCAAGCTCGCCAACGCGTCCGTCGCCGTAGCCTGTCTCGCGCTCGGCTCCGTCAGTGCAGCGGTCATCGAACCACTCGTCTTTCGACGACGGCATAAGCTCAGTGAGCTTGCACTCGGCATCCTGGCCATACCGGGTGTCGTGCTACTGGTAGGCGGTGTACCACTCGACATGCAGCTCGGTGTACTCGTTGGCGTGATATCAGCGGTGCTGACCGCCACGTTCGCCGTCCTCAGTAAAAAATTTGTCAGCGATGCCGACACGGCATCGATCACGTTCATCGAAATGATCGCCGGAACCCTGCTCCTGATCATCATGGCTTTTTTGGTATTCGAAGATCCGTGGTTAGCTGCCCTGCCCTCAGCCACCGACCTTGGCTGGTTGCTCGTACTCGCGCTGTTCTGCACGCTACTACCGTTCTTGCTATGGCTCTCGGCACTGCACCATATCAGCGCCTTCACCACGCAACTCACGCTCAATCTAGAGCCCGTCTACGCAATCGCGCTTGCCGCACTGCTGTTCGGCGAGCACCGAGAGTTAACGCTGTCGTTCTATGCGGGCGTCGTCGTGATCTTGGCTACGCTATTGCTACAACCGTGGATCCAGCGACGACTCGATTGACCTACTTTGCATGCATGGGCGGCAGGTCTTTGACGAGCTCGCAGCGAACTTGTACGCCGGCATGATTCAACTGGGCACTCGGCGCGATCGGCGCCGTGCTGACTTCGAAAAGAGGCTGCTCGGAATCAAGTGGTAGCAGCGCCACCCGTAGGGCGTCGTGCATGCCAACGCCTTTCGAATCGGGTAAGGGCGCACGCAACAACATCAGACGCTGCGATTGCTTGCCATTCGCGGTGTCGGGCAAAATCGCGCCACGATCATGCGCGTGCCACTCGCGAACGCCATTGGCATCCTCGACACGACATTGATAGCCACGGGCGCGGTACTGCTTGATGTGCGTACGGTCGGCTCGACCCACGAACTGATGTCCCGCCATCGTGTTGATGTCGTAATCCCAAAGTATGTCGGGACCTAGCACCCATTCGGCATCAGCGAAAAACTCAACGTCGGTACCTTTGACCTTATAAGTGCAAGTGCCGGGGCCACCGCGACGCCGATCATCGCTCTTGCCATCCAGAATACCGACGATCTGTTCACCGCTACGGCGCCACAGGAAGTCGCACTGCAAACTCTGTTCATCGCGCATTTGAACCTGACCCCACAACTCCGGCCGTTCGTGCAGATTGACGAAGCGATCCGGGTCGGCGGGGCCTTGGCCGTTGATGACGACGGCACCACGTTTCTCGTCGATCCAAACTTTGTAGAGAATCTGACTGCGATGCATCATCGGTTGATCGCGACCGCCGGGATTGATTTGCCCGTAGAACACGATTTCACCGATCTGCGGTGCGTCGATGCGCGCAAAAACATGGTGCCAATGGGGGTGCTCGCCTTCCACCGGCGTGACGTAGCGCCGCTGGTAATGCACCTGCGGATAGGAGTCCCACGCCCCGGGTAACCAGGCGATCAGATCCGCCATGACCGACTCGAGTTCCTGACGCGTCGGCTGATACTGCGGGCCAGCCCATGCACTCGGCAGTGCACACATCAAAACCACGAGCCACGTTTTACCCTTTGGACAAAGCATATGAACCCCCGTTGGCCGCAATACGTTTAGCGGCTACAGTGACGCCGATGTCGACCTATCTTCCGTCACCTGCGATCGCACCGTCTGCCGCCGCGCTCGAGGCTTTCCGCGTGGCGGCCAAGGCCGCTAAGCCCTCCCCAGATCTCGATGCCGTGCAATTGGAGCCCCGTTGGATCGGCCTCGACCAAGATAGCACCCACGCGATTTTTCAGTTGATTCGAACGGGCGATAAGCGCGGCACCTTCACGCTGCCATGGATCGTGGAACGAACCGGCACACCGACGCCGGCCGTCGGCAATCTCTTGGTTTTGGTCGATATGGATGGCACGCCGACATTGCTCGTTCGAGTCACACGAGTCGATAGCGCGATTTTCGGCGCCGTCCGCGCTGAACACACCGTGATCGATGGCTCACCGGTGCGAGATCCTGCGGTGTGGGTGCCGTTGCACACGCAATACTGGAACAACCATCTGGCCCCTTTTGGCTTGGCGGTTTCGACTGATATGCCATTCTGGATCGAAGAATTCGAACTCCTCTACGATTCGGGCCACGCCCAGGAGGCGTCGTGATGTCGCAACAACCTCGCAAAACACTCAAGAGTCGTCTCATCGGCTGGCTGATGAAAAAAATGATGGCCAGCGCAGGTGCAAGCGGCGCGGCGGGCTCGGGTGGTGGTCCTCCACCGTGGGTCAAGGCCATGCTGGCTGGCGGCGGCGCACCGCAGAGCATGGCGGCCATGCTCGCCACGTCGAGTGGCTTTGAGGGTCGCGAAAAGCTACTGGGCGATGCGGTTGCGATGGCGATCCGTACGCTCAAAGATACGACACCCTATCAGCACGATATGAACGACGCATTAGTCAAAATGCATCTGAGCTCAGTTCAGTTTGCTAAGAATGCGGGCGTGATGGCGGACTATGTCGCGCATGACATTCAAACCATGCAACCCATGCTACAGCGCCTCAAGGGCATGATCGAAAAAACCGGCGAGAAAGAGATTGCTCTGGCCGGCATCTTTGATCGCACGACCTGCCTGTATCAGCTTTGCCTCGATCTCAAGAGTGAGCCCGGTAAGCGCAGCTTCACGTTTCCCTTCAGCAAGGTGCTCGCGATCTCACGGCGCATTGGTCAATTCGACTTGACCGACGATGAAGTCCATCGCCAATGGTTGAAGCCTCGCATTGAGGGCTATGCAGCGGTCCTCGGCGTGAAACTGGACATCTCGGACATCGGCCCGGACAACCGAGTTGTCGTCAGTCTTGCCGCGTAAACGCGACGACCGCTTCGACCCAAGCCTCGGGCGCTTGATCGACGATATCGACATTACCGCCTGACAACTCTACGTAGGCCATATCAGGGCGCAGCTGACGCGCTCGCTGCGCCATTGGATAAGCCATATCGCCGGTGTTGGTCAGAATCAAGGTGGGGTGCGTCATACGCAGCAAGGTGCTTGCGTGATCATAACGGTATGCCGCGTTATGCCCGTACCAGAACGGGCCAAAACCCTGAAACTTTTCCACCTGCATTCGCGTGATATGACGCGGATCAGCGCCGGGGCCAAAGAACTTACTGCGCTTGACGAAGCTCTCTGCCAGATGACTGCCGTCGGCTCGGTACTCGAAGTCGACTTCGCTTTTCTGCAGATCATCGAGAAACAGTTTGCGCTCGCTCTCGTTGATCGGAAATGGTCCGTTCAAAACGATCTTACGTACCCGCTTTGGAAACTGCAGTGACACCTCGGTGGCAATCAACGAACCGGTATGGTGCCCAACCATGTCTGCGCGCGGGATCTTCAAATGATCGAGTACGGCGATGATGGAGCTCGCCCAATCGGAAACCTGCGGCACGAATGGCGTTGGATCCGACATGCCAAAACCCGGTGTATCAATCCCGATCGCACGGACTCCGCGCGCACTCAGCAATCCGTAAACGGCGCTGAACTGCCGATACGACATGGGCGCTTGATGCAGCAACACCATCGGCACACCCGCGCCGGTTTGCGTATCGTTGAAGTGAACTAGCCCGTAAGGCCCTTTGGCGTAGCCGCGCTCACCAATGGCTGCTGGCACATTGGCGAACGACGACGCACTGCCGAGCGCGCTCAAACCCGACCCTACAGCCAGATATTTCAACAACGAGCGGCGTGATGTCATGCTCATGATGCATTGTCCTTGATTTCTTTGACTGTTCTGAAGCCAATATGCGAAGTACCGAGCGCCATGTCAGCGGGCTGTCTCGACCCCGATCGATACCGGGCGCAAAAATCGCTTGAGCACAAATGCGAGCCCCCTTTGATCACCCGCTTACCCAAGTGCTCGGGGTCTGCAGCGCGCGACTGCTCGAAAGTCGCGGGCGCCACGACCGGGGAATACCAGTCCGAAGTCCACTCCCAGACATTACCCACCATGTCGTACAAACCGGCCGCATTGGGAGCAAAACACGCCACGGACGCCACGCCCCCGTAGCCATCCTCCGCTGTGTCGAGCGCCGGGAAGGAGCCTTGCCAACTATTCGCCAACCAACGCCCCTGTGGATCGCGACGCTCGGCCTCCATGTCCGCTGGCACGGCAGAGCCCCCGCGAGCTGCGCGCTCCCACTCCAGCTCCGTTGGCAAGCGACGGCCACGCCAAGCGGCGTACGCAACTGCATCCTCGTATGCCACGGCAACCACGGGCTCATCATTTTTCGCGACCGCCCCTTCGCCCATCGGCGCACGCCAGTTGGCCCGCGACTCGATGCGCCACTGACCGGTGGCGCGATCGAACACCGCCGCACCAAGCGGCGCTCCATCCGGCCCCGGCCGCTCGGCGACCGTCACGTATCCGGTCGCCTCCACGAACTCGGCAAACTGGGCTTTAGTGACTTCGGTGACATCGATCTCAAAGGCGTTGACCTCGCCCTCGCCGCCGACCTTTTCCTCGTCACGGAACGCCACGCCTCCGCGCGACACGCGGCCGCCCTCGATCCGAACTTGCTTGCCGACGGCGAGAGCGCCATTGCAGGCGAATGAACTCGCCGCATCCTGTGGCCGCGAAGGCGTAGCGCGCTCGCAGCCAGCCAACAATAACGGCACCCAAAGAACCCAGGCATATCGATGCATGCCCCCATTCTGAACCATCCCGGCGTAGACTGCCGCGCATGCATCATCGGAATTGCCATCTGTGCGAGGCCATGTGCGGCGTGGTCGTCGAAACCCGCGATGGGCAGATCGTCTCGATCAAGGGCGATGAACAAGACCCTTTCAGCCGGGGACATATCTGCCCTAAGGCACTCGGGCTCAAGGATGTCCACGAGGATCCCAATCGACTGCACCATCCGGTTAAGCGCACGGCCGATGGATGGGTTCGCGTCAGCTGGGAGGAGGCGTTCCGCGATATCGCAACCCGACTGACGACGCTGCAACGCGAGCACGGCAAAAACGTCGTGGCGACTTACTTCGGCAATCCACAAGTGCACAGCTACAGTGCGTTGCTCGGTGGCGCGGCACTCGCACGGGCGCTACGCAGCATCCATCGCTATTCGGCAACGTCCGTCGATCAGCTGCCGCATCATTTTGCTGCGCTGCATCTGTTCGGACATCAGCTCCTACTGCCGATTCCCGATATCGATCGAACTCAATTCTTGCTGGTGATCGGCGGCAATCCACTCGTCTCGAACGGCAGCTTGATGACCGCGCCAGACATTGCTCGCCGCCTCAAAGATTTACGGCGTCGCAATGGACAGCTCGTCGTGATCGATCCGCGACGCACCGAAACAGCCGAGATTGCGGATCAGCATCTATTCATCAAGCCGGGTACCGACGCTTGGCTCCTACTGGCAATGCTGCAAGTCATTTTTGCAGAGAGACTGGAGAAGCTTGGCCGTCTCGAGACATTCACGACGGGACTGGATGAGCTACGAACTACGGTGGCCGCTTTCACACCGGAACGTGCAGCCGCTCATACGCAGATAGCTGCAGCAGATATACGCGATCTCGCCCGTCGCTTTGCGAAATCAGATAGTGCCGTCTGCTACGGGCGCATGGGTGTCTCAACGCAAGCGTTCGGCGCGCTGTGTCAGTGGTTGATACAGGCGTTGAACATCGTCACCGGCAATCTCGATCGGCCAGGCGGGGCCATGTTCACCCGCCCAGCATTCGATGCGCTCGGTTTATCGAGCGCTATGGGGCAGCGTGGATCCTACGATCGCAGACGAACGAGAGTGCGCGGCTTACCGGAGTTTGGCGGTGAATTTCCTGTGACGGCGCTCGCCGAAGAAATTCTTACCCCGGGTGATGGTCAAATCAAAGCCCTGGTGACGGCAGCGGGCAATCCCGTTCTCTCCACGCCGAACGGTCGTCAACTCGACCAAGCGCTCGCACAGCTCGACTTCATGGTTTCTGTCGACATTTACATCAACGAGACCACGCGACACGCCCACTACATTCTGCCGCCCACCTTCGGTCTTGAACGAGATCATTACGATCTCATCTTCCATACGCTTGCCATTCGCAACACCACGAAATACTCACCTGCGCTTTTGAAGCCCCGCGTCGATGCAATGCACGACTGGAACATCTTTGATCAGCTGGTTAGACATATCGAGGCGGCTGATCGATCCCGTCAGCGGCCATGGGTGGAAAGGCTGCGAGCGCGCTGGCTGACACCCCGGCGCGCAATCGCACTGGGCTTGCGTTTTGGGCCGTACGGTTCTGGCTGGAATCCCTTTGGTGCGGGTCTCACGTTGGCGAAGGTGGCCGCAGCACCTCACGGCATCGATCTCGGTCCGTTACAGCCCTGTCTGCCTGATCGTCTCTTCACCCGCGACAAGACCATCCCGCTGGTGCCGCCCGTGTTACGAAACGACCTAGAACGGCTCGAAAACGAGGTCGGTGAGACACGCACGACGTCTGTAACGCTACGCTTGATTGGCCGGCGCGATCTGCGCACCAACAACTCCTGGCTGCACAATAGTCGGCGGTTCGTCAAAGGCCCGAACCGCTGCACCCTCTTGATGCATCCGACCGACGCCGCAGCGCGCCATCTCGAGAGCGGCTCCCTGGTGACGGTCACATCGCGTGCAGGATCAGTTCGCGTCGAGCTCGAAGTCAGCGACGAAATCGCACCCGGCGTCGTCAGTCTACCGCACGGCTGGGGTCATGATCGCGACGGGATTCGTCTCGATATCGCGCGCGCACACCCTGGCGTCAGCGCCAACGACCTCACAGACGAGCGATACCTCGATGCACTGTGTGGCAATGCCGCGCTGAACGGAGTTCCGGTGACGGTAAATCCGGGTCCGTGAGCTAGGTAATGTCTGCGGCCGAGTGCCGCTCGGGAACCCGCAACTCCTCGGGCCCCCAACTACGATTCACGCGCCGTCCACGCTGCACGGCAGGTCGTGACATGATTTCATTGGCCCAACGAACCACGTGTCGATAGCTCGCCACGTCCAGAAATTCTGCTGCACCATAGAGCTCACCGAGCACGAGCGCGCCGTACCAAGGAAAGATGGCGATATCGGCGATCGTATAGGCCTCATCGCAAAGATACCGACGATCGGCCAGATGTTGATCCAGCACGTCTAACTGCCGCTTGACCTCCATCGCGTAACGATCGATGGGGTATTGCCATTTCTCGGGAGCGTACGCATAGAAATGACCGAATCCACCACCCAAGTACGGCGCCGAACTCATCTGCCAGAATAACCAAGACAAGCACTCGGCACGGCTCGCAGGGCGCTCAAGGCTCGGCACGAAGCATCCGAACTTCTCCGCCAAATACAGCAGGATCGCACCGGATTCAAAAATCCGAATCGGCTCGATACCGCTCACATCGAGCAGGGCCGGAATCTTGGAGTTGGGATTGACCGATACGAAGCCGCTACCGAACTGGTCACCTTTCTGAATGTCGATCAACCAGGCGTCGTACTCGGCGCCACGACAGCCCTGCGC
>SXGQ01418578.1_pt1 | contig 10163 bp, 9 predicted proteins | sample 3178371 | NCBI WGS metagenome assembly SXGQ01 (sample SAMN11356859, study PRJNA531348) | freshwater metagenome | isolation source: freshwater sample F1-20 | place: China: Fuxian Lake, Yuxi | collected 2017-12-25 | reverse complement strand
CGGTCTAGTGCGCCTCACTGCTAATGAGGTTAACCCCTAAAGGGTTTCGGAGGTTCAAATCCTCTCGTCTCCGCCAAGTATCGATGATTGTGCAAATGCTAACTGAAAATACGCCTAAATTTTCTTATAAATCAACTAATCTTCTTTTGTTAACTGGGTATAGACATCTAAATAACTATTCGCCATATTTAACCAAGTGGCACCAATCTTTCGAAGATACTCTCGTCTTTTGTCGATATCTATTTCGAAATACTTATCCGCATTGAGGATTGCTGACTTAACTCCTTCCTTTGTAGTTAAGTCTTCAGTAATTACCCCTTCGAAACTTCCTAATAGTTCAGCTGCTGGTGTATTTTTATGAATTATTATAATCGATCCTTCACCAAATGCCTCAAAAGCAGGTAAGCCGAAACCTTCATTTATGCTTGAGTGAATTACAATTCGAGATTCTCTATAAAGTGAAACTAAATCTTGATCTGGTAAGTAATTAAACAATTCTATTTCACCAAAAAATTTATTCACTGAAGAGTTAACTAAGTTACTACCTAGCTGATCAGATTTACCAACTAGCACAATTTTGATCTCAGCCCTATTTGTTGAGTTAAGTTCACCTATAGCATCAAGTACTGTATGTACATTCTTATATTTTTGCCATCGTCCAACTACAGTAATTTTTTTTGTCCCTTTTTTTATAGTATCTCTGCTATGAATCCAGAAATTATCTGCACCCAAGTAAATTCTTGAGATTTTACTGGTAGGTATCTTATACGCCTCATTTATCTCACTAACCGCAAAATTTGAGTCAGCGATAATCGAATTAAGTTTTTTCCATTGTAGCTTCATAATTAAATTATAAATATGCCGTGATAGAACAAATCTATCTTGTGGAACTGTTATATCGCCTCCAGCGTGAAACGTAGCAACAAACTTGTCTGCTGGAAAGAAATAAAAAAATGGATATACGCGCGGAACAGAAAAATGAACAATATCAAATTGCTTTAATTTTCTATTATTCCAGGCGAATCTGTAATACTGCCGAGACGAACCTAAAAAATTTCTTTGTTTATCGTCAAGTAGAATTAGATCACAATTAACTAAATCTGGGTCAGATCTTGCTATTTCTAGTTCTAATTTGTTTTTTAAAAGTAAAATTACCTGAACTTGATTAGAAAAATTTTTTGATAACAACACTACGGACTTCCTTGCGGTTTGAGCTGTGCCAGATGCAGAACGACCAATGAAACTAGACCCAAACCAAGCCACTTTGATTCGATTTTTCATGAATTAACCTTCCAAAGCAACCTTTATATCTAATATGATAGTTTACGAATCTAATTTAAGAAAGCATGGGATGAGAATATCAGTTGTAGGCGGAGGTGGGCGTGTAGGGCTACCCCTTAGCTTAGTATTAGCATCTGCTGGACATCAAGTTGTTGTTATTGATTCAAACGAATCAAGAGTAAATCTAATTAACAATCGAATCATGCCTTTTGTTGAGGAACATTCAAACGAGATAATTCAATCACTTTCTACCGACCAATTAGTCGCATCAACTGAAAATTTAAGTATTGAAAAATCCGATGTTTGCATCCTTATTATAGGAACACCTGTATTGGATGATGGCACACCTAGTGTGGGTACTTTATTTGAACTTGTTAAAACCATTATTCCTTATTTGAATGAAACTAAGCTGTTGCTGTTACGAAGCACTGTGTACCCCGGTGTGACACAAAAAATAAAGTCATTACTTAGTGAGGCTAAATTAGAAATTGAAGTTGCATATTGTCCAGAAAGGATTGCAGAAGGTAGGGCTATTTACGAGTTAAAATCACTCCCCCAAATTATTGGCGCAGATTCAGACTCGGCTTATATTAAAGCAAAAGATATTTTTAATGATGTTACGCCTAAGATCATTCGTACTACCATCAAAGAAGCCGAGCTTTGTAAATTATTTGCCAATGCGTATAGGTACATAAATTTTGCAATTGCAAATGAATTCTTTGAAATCTGTCAAGAAAACGATCTAAATTGGGACAATGTTTGGTTTGCTTTAAAAGAAGATTATCCTCGAGCACAAGGCCTTCCCACTCCAGGTTTCGCAGCAGGACCTTGCTTAGTGAAAGATACCCAGCAACTAGACTATTTCTTTAAAAACAAATTTGAGTTAGGGAAATCTGCGTTGAAAATAAATGAGCACCTACCGGATTATATTGTAAACTTCTTAAGAAATAAGTTTGATCTAAGGCAGAAAAAAATAGGAATATTAGGTATGACTTTTAAAGGTGATGTTGATGATTTTAGATCAAGTCTGTCTTTTAAGCTGAAACGTTTATTAGAAAAAGAAGTGTGTGAGATCTATTGCTCTGATGCTATTTTACAAAAAGATTACTTTGTGAGCCCTGAGTTTTTATTAGAGAATTCTGATATAATTATTATATCGACTCCACACAAAAGTTATGGCGAAATTTTGACAAACAAGCCAATAATTGATTTGTGGAGAGTTTCGAAAAATAATAGTCTAGTTTAAGGAACTTCATGAAAACTGTTGTTGTTACAGGCTCCCAAGGATTCATTGGTGGATATTTAGTTCGTGAACTATTAGCGCAGGGTTATAAAGTCATTGGAATAGATAATTTTTCTAAGTATGGCAGAGTAAAAAGAAATCATGACACCCACCCACTTTTTACTTTAATCGAAGAAGATTTAACAAAATCAAATTTAGGACTCATTGATGCTTTAATGAACGCAGATCATTTAATTGCCGGTGCTGCCAAAATTGGGGGTATTTCATATTTTCATTCCTATGCATATGATTTGCTAGCAAGCAATGAAAGAATTATGGCAAATACTTGTGATGCTGCGATAAAAAGAGTAGAACTTAATGATAAGTTTAAAGTAACTTACCTTTCATCATCTATGGTTTATGAAAATACGACTCTTTGGCCCTCTAAAGAGGGCGAACAATTCTTAATTCCACCTCCAAGTTCTTCATATGGGTTTCAGAAACTAGCAGTCGAATATTTTGCAAAAGCAGCATGGGATCAGTATAAAGTTCCTTATACAATTATTAGAGTATTTAATTGTGTGGGTGTGGGCGAAGCTAAAGCTATTAATTCGAAAACAATCATGTCTGGAGATATTGAGCTGGCAATGAGTCATGTATTGCCAGATTTAGTACAAAAAACTCTTAAAGGCCAAAAACCGCTAAGAATATTAGGATCTGGTGGACAAATACGTCATTTAACATATGGTGTAGACCTAGCAAAGGGAATTGTATCGACTCTTGACAACCCCATAGCTGATAATAATGATTTCAATATTTCTACAGATGAATCTTTGAGTGTATTGCAATTAGGAAAATTAATCTGGGATAGGATAAATACTACAGAAGAGTTTACGTTTATTTCAGAAGCCCCCTTCCTTCATGACGTACAAAAACGTATACCAGACACTTCTAAAGCAAAACAATTACTTGGGTTTAAAGCAACCACAACAATTAATGAAGTGTTAGACGAAGTAATCCCTTGGGTAAAAGACGCAATAAATAAAAATTTAATTTGATTTATGGGAAATTTATTTAATTTAAATGATGCTGTGCTTGCTAAGTATGAACTAGAAAAATTTATTTCAAAAAATAAAATTGGATTTAATTATAAATACCATACACATGATTCAGCACTTAAGCATATGTATATTCTCTCAAGAATAGAGTCGTTTTTACAAAATAAGAATAAAATCATTAATGTACTAGATATAGGATGTGGTAACGGTGATGCATTGAGAATGGTAAATAAAGTATACGGAGCTAAAAGTATAGGTTTTGATCCAATTTTAGGTAATCGCCGAATTCGCATAAGTAATCTGCGTAAGCGATTGTTAAGAAATAATCCAAAACTTCTAAATAGTACACATGAAGCGTTTTTACAAAACTATAAAGGAAAGAAATTTGATTTGATTATTGACTTATGCGCTGTAACTCACTTTGATACGACCGAGAGCAAAAGTCTAAATTTAGGTTGGAAATGGATTTCCGAAAATTTAGAACAACTATTAGTAAAAAATGGCAAATTTATATCCGCAACTGATGTAGCCATTATGGAAGGCAATAATGAGTTCTTTAGAGCTGAATCGATTATTAGTTTTTTACTAAATTATGGTGCAATTTCAAATATTTCAGAGATACATTCATTAAATGGATCTAAATTAATTGAATCGGCAAAAATTAGTATAGATAAGCAACCATTTTATAGAATTGGGAAAACCAAAAATTCTAAAACAGGATCGATTAATGAAATTGTTTTAGGGGTATTGGGTTTAGAAGTTTCAGTTTAAGGTTATAAAGATTTAGTTTGTATAAAATTTGCAAAGTGTTTATTCCTATCAGAATTGTACCTTGAAAATTCAAAACTATCTAATTTTTTCATGCACCGCTCTATACTTTTTACAAATTCACCAGTGTTGGTATACAAAAAGCCTAGATTGTACTCACTGATATCCCATGAAAAAGCCACCCCGCTTTTCGCCAGCGTAGGTATGTGTAGATCCGCTGCTGTGAACAATAAACCCGAACCAGCAACTATATAATTTTCAACTTTGTACGGTAACACCGACAAATCAATGCTACTAAATATTTTTTGGAACTGATGATCTGAAAGATTTGCCGGTATTATTTCGACATTTGAAAAAGTATTCAGCAGAGTATTTAGTGCTTTAGTATAACTTTGCCATGGATAAACGGCTTTTTGTATCAGCGCGCGGAATTGAATCCCCTTGGAAGTTAGTGTTTTGATTAAATCAGGTATTGATTCAAACCCTTTATTCGGTCTTGCAGTACCCAAAAATCCAATCGTAAATACTTGATTATTAGACTTGGGTGAATAAGAATTATGATTATGTGGTACCGGTGCCCAAGCAATCCTGTTTTCAGGTATACCATTTTCAATCAATATGTTCATGTATGGGATAGTTTCAAATCCTAAAATCACTTTGCACTTGGGGTAATTATAGATTAATTCCGCATACTTATTCTCCACTTTCTTAATTGAAAATCCATCCTTACTCTCGACACCAATAGTTCTCAACGAAGCTCCATCAATGGAAATTCTTTTTGATAAACATAAGTCTAATAATCTAATCGCCAGTGAATCAGTGGTTGGGAAAACTAGAGTAATTTTTCCATATCTATTCTGCATTTTTTTTATTTCTTTGTATGGTCTATAAATGTAAAAAAAAGAAAAGTAATGTTTGAAAATTTCAGCAAAATACCCAGGTAACTTTCGGACAAGATTAATCAAAATAAAATTAATCAATTTTTCTATGATCCATTGGGAAAAATTATGCTCCCTCTCGTACCCATAAACATTAGATCGAAGCACACCACGCGTTTTAACACCTAAAGACATAAAAATTTCACTATCAGCATTTTTAGGAATCCAAATTTCATATCGAATACTGGCCTTTTCCAAAAAAGTTTTGTATTTATCCATATAATCCCAGTGATGTGAAAACCTTTTTGATGCATTAAAGTCAAGTAGTAAATAATAATTCGAATTTTTTTTCATAAAATGAATATCAGATCTGCGAACTCAAATTCAAAAAAATTAAATTCGATTTATTTCTATAGTGATTATAGCTGGAACAACCTCTTGTCCAATCGCTTACAAGGTTTGAATCCAAATTTATCATCTTATTTATCATCTCATCTTGATCTTTAACAGTTACTCCACAAGAAAAATCATCAACGTCGGTAGCAAATGCAGATCCGCAAAAAGTAATTACTGGAACAAGATAATCAGTCGATTCATACATCATTGCTGATGAGTTGTACTTAAATGCATCCACATCGTATGGGAGACAGATTAGTGTTGAGTTTTTAAGAGATTCAATCATCAACTCTCTTGATATTTTACCTTGTAAAATCTTGACACTTAAATTCAGTTCATTCAATTCATGTATGAGTGGATCATCTTGAAAAAGCTGAACTTGCCATAGATAGTTTGGACGCTTCTCCCCTACTTTTTTAATAATAGAACCAATCCTGTCATGTCCTTTATTTCTTGTTGGAAATCCTAAAAAAGAGATAGTAAAATTCTCACTATTCACCTCCTTAATAAGCTTTTTTTGTTCAGATGGGAATTTAGAAATAAAAAGTCTACTATCAGTTTCATTTTTGTTTTTATCTAGTAACGCCTTAGTTTCAAAACCAAAAAAGACATTCACATATTTGAAATTTTTAACTTTTTCTTTGAATTTATCTAAAGTTATTACTTCAGATAAAGCACCTCTAACTTCAGCAGTATTTGTTATTCTGCAATGAATATCAACTTCAATTCTAAATATTTCCATCAGGTAAATTGCCCTTAATGAAAAAGGGCAAGTAGTAGTGAATATAATTGAAATTTTCTCATTTTTACACCTTATTTTGAGTAATACATTGAAATATAATGCCGTTACATTCAAAAGTATTAAGAGAATAAATTTAATCCTATATGTTGCGGCAATATTATGTAATTTACTCAGTGTTGCTGGCAACCATGTGTTTATCTTTGTTATCCTTAATTGGCAAGGGTGAGTTCCAGGGAGCAAAATTCTGCGCAACTTAATATCCGCATTTTTAATTTCTGATCCTATTGGAATCCAAACTTCAAAATCTATATGTTCTTTTGCTAGCAAAGTGCTGAAAGCAAAAATTGATTGCTTATGGTGGGTATGATTTAAAGATGCACCAAAATCAACAACCAAAAATTTATTCATGAAATCTAGGATTATTCAGAATATTTAAAACAAAGCGGACTTTGCAACAGCATGATTTATCACTTAACGAAATAAAAGAGTTCACCACACTCTGTAGTATACTTCACTAATGAATAAATACATTGTTTGCACTTCAATTAATAAGCCAACGGAAGCAATTTTGGCTTATGATTCAATGCCTGATTGGAAATTGGTAGTAGTTGGTGACAAAAAAACTCCAAAAAATTATAAACTAGAAAATGGAATTTATATTTCACCAGAAGATCAAATGGATATCAGCTCAGAACTTTCGGAACTTATAGGATGGAATTGCATACAAAGAAGAAATTTTGGATTGCTATATGCATTCAATTTGGGTGCAGATATAGTTTGTACGGTAGATGATGACAATATTCCACTTTCAAATTGGGGAAATAATTTATTAATCAATAATGAAGTTAATGTCAAAGAATTCCAAATTAGCCATGAGGCATTTGATCCAATTGGTGCTACATCTTACAAACAAATTTGGCACAGAGGTTTTCCATTAGAATTAATTTCAAAGCGGGACTACACAGATCACAGATACATTAAAATAGTTCCCGATATACAAGCAGATTTTTGGAATGGCGATCCAGATATAGATGCGCTGTGTAGGTTAGAGCATGGACCTAGTTGTCAGTTTAGCGACACAGAGTTTCCTTTTACTTCAAATAAAATTTCCCCCTTTAATTCACAAAATACTATTCTAAGTAGGAAGATTGCGTATGATTATTTTTTATACCCACATATTGGCCGCATGGACGATATTTGGGCTGCTTTTTATGTAATCTCTAAAGGTTACAGGGTAGTTTATAACAAAGCTACAGTTTTTCAACAAAGAAATGAGCACAATCTAATTGAAGATATGAAAAAGGAGTATTTAGGTTACGAAAATAATCTTGCTTTAGTAAAAAGTTTATACAAAAATCCAGAAAGCATAATTAATTTCCTGCCGGAAAAAAGTATTTCGGCATGGAATTTGTACAGAAATTTGTTAAAATGAAATCGGCAATTGTCACCGGTGGATGTGGCTTCGTTGGTCGCCACTTAGTTCGAAGATTACTGGATCTTGGGTGGCAGGTAAAAGTCGTAGATCCTATAGTTCAGCAAACAGGGGGGATATCTCCCGAGGCAGGTTGGCCCCTTTTTGACCCTCGAGATTATTCTAATTTTTCATTTGAAAAGATTGATTGTAGAGATTTTTTTCTTGAAAATCCTCAAGCACAATTTGACTATATTTTTCACTTAGCAGCGATTGTTGGGGGTAGATTAATGATTGAGAATAAACCACTCTCTGTCGCAACCGATCTTGCTATTGATGCTGACATGTGGAATTGGGTTTCGAAATCAAATATAGGTAAGATTGTAAATTTTAGCTCAAGCGCTGCCTACCCTGTCAGTTTACAACAATCAACTTCATCTGTAGTTAAACTTAAAGAGAATATGATTAAACTTGATGGAAACTTAGGAACACCTGATTTAACTTATGGCTGGTCCAAGTTAACATCTGAATACTTAGGAAAAATTGCTTGGTCAAGACATGGAATAAAAAGTGTAGTTTATAGACCTTTCTCGGGGTATGGCAGTGATCAAGATTTATCTTATCCATTTCCAAGTATTTGTAAGCGAGCGATTGAGTCTAGAAATAAAAATGAATTTTTGGTTTGGGGTTCTGGTTTGCAATCAAGAGACTTTATTCATATTGATGACTGTATTGACGGAATTTTGAAAACTATGGACAAAATTAATGACGGAGATGCTCTAAATTTATCTACAGGCATTTCGACTTCTTTTATTAATTTTGCAAAAATTGCAACAGGAATAGTGGGTTATAATCCAAAAATTTCAGGAGATACCAACAAACCCGTTGGGGTAATGTCAAGAATTGGTGATACAGATAAGCAGATTGAATTTGGATTTAAGCCAAAAATTTCTTTTTTTGATGGTGTAAACGAAGGTATAAATTTTTGGGCAGGAAAATAGGTTATAAATGCTAATTTCATTTTAGCCTCTTTAAATTATGAGAATTTATAAAATTGCAATAGTTGGTTCTGGCCCTGCTGGTTATTTCACCGCTCAAGCATTTCAAAATGCACAAACTGATGAGCTCACCTTCAACATCGATATGATCGAACGCCTTCCTACACCATGGGGATTAGTAAGAAGCGGGGTTGCCCCAGATCATCCAAAGATAAAAACAGTCTCCAAAGTATTTGAAAAAATAGCAAAAACAGAGGGCTTTAGATTATTTGCCAATGTTGAACTTGGGAGAGATGTTTCACTCAAGGATTTGCGAGAAAGATATGACGCAGTTGTATTAGCAACTGGTTCCTCTAAAGGAAGAAAACTAGGTATACCTGGTGAAGAACTAGCTAACTGTATTTCATCAGCTGAGTTTGTCCCTTGGTATAACGCCCACCCTGACTATGTTGATGTTGAGGTTGATTTAAATTGCGACACAGCAGTTGTAATTGGCGCAGGCAATGTTGCAATGGATGTAGCAAGGATTCTTGCAATTGATCCGTCAGAGCTTGATCCAACTGATATTGCAGAGCATGCGCTGGTAAAATTTAAACAAAGTAAAATAAGAAGAGTAATTATTTGCGGCCGGCGAGGAGCCGAGCACGCTGCCTTTACCGCACCTGAACTTCGAGAGCTACCAAGGCTTGAAAATACTGATATTTATATTGATGCCGATCAAATAAATCAAGCATCATCTCGAATTGAGCAAATGGGTGAGGTTGAGAAAGATTTAAGAAATAATCTAGAAGCAATGCGCTTAATAGCAGAGCATAGTAAAAAGGGTGTTCAAAGAAAGTTAGAGATCAAGTTCTTATCAGCTCCAATTGAAATCAAGGGTAGAGATAAGGTTGAAGAGATTGTATTTGCAATAAATGAGGTTAAAGATAGCAAAGTTACTACCACTGACAAAACTTTCACAATTAAGGCTGGCTTAGTAATTACAGCAATTGGTTATGACGCAGTTGAGCACGCTGGTATTAATATTGAAAATGGTCGAATTAAAAATATCGCAGGCCATATTGAACATAATGTTTATGTAACTGGCTGGGCAAAGCGTGGGCCTGTTGGAGTAATTGGTACAAACAAAAGTGACTCAAATGATGTTGTTGAGTTAATTATTAGTAACTTAACAGAGCCTAAAGAGAGTGAAGGAGTTAGCGCTTTAATTAAATCTGGCCATGAAGTAATTGATCAAGTTAGCTGGGAAAAGATAAATGCCTCTGAAGTGATCTCTGGTGAGATTGCTGGAAAACCTCGTATAAAAGAGGTGGATTGGAAGCGGCTAATAAGTTTGGGTAGGTCCTAATAAATCGCTAGACTTCCCAACGCATAAGATTGCGCCCGTAGCTCAACGGATAGAGCATCTG
>SXGQ01381179.1_pt1 | contig 10164 bp, 6 predicted proteins | sample 3178371 | NCBI WGS metagenome assembly SXGQ01 (sample SAMN11356859, study PRJNA531348) | freshwater metagenome | isolation source: freshwater sample F1-20 | place: China: Fuxian Lake, Yuxi | collected 2017-12-25 | reverse complement strand
ATTTTATTTAAATAAGAAATATAACTTTAAATAAAATATAATATATTATATAGAAAATATGGTTTTAATTGATTTAGATAAACTAGACAGTGCTACAAATAATATTAATGATGAATATATTCTTTATAGTCACAATTATATGCGGACAAAAATTCATAATGCATTAGATATTATAAAAACATACATTATAAATAATAATTTATTAATAGTAGGTGGTACTGCTATTGATTATGCATTAAAATTAAAAAAAGATGCCTTATATAATGATTTATATCAAGTTCCTGATTTTGATATTATCTCGCCAAATAATGTTGAACATGCAAATAATATTGGTAAAATTTTATGTAAATTACAATATAAAGATATTAGTATAATACCAGCTATACATCATACCACAGTAAGAGTTCAATTATTAGGATTTACTTTATTTGACTCTACATATATCCCAGAATATTTATATAAAAAAATCCCATATTTAGAATATAATGAATTTAAATTTATAGATCCTGCATTTCAAAAAATAAATCAATATTTATCTTTAAGTTTATTATATAAAATTACTGGACCATCATATAATATTTTAAATAGATTTTCTAAAGATATAAAAAGATTAGATTTATTAAATAAATATTATGTAGTATATGCAATTAAAGATAATTCTAATTATAATACTAATTTATTTTCACTACCATATAAATTATCTAATATAAATAATATAATAATTTTAGATCATGATAATAATAAATCAACTAATATCGACAAATTAAATAATATTAATTCTAAATATATAAATAAATATCATATAAGTAATAACATCACATTTCAAATAGAATCTAATTTTATTTTTCATGGAGGGTTAGCATATAATTTAGTATATTCTGAATTTAAAAGAATATATTCTAAATTATATTCAATATTACCATTAACAAATGAAGATAAAGATTATATTAAATTACAGTATAATAATATTTCTATCCATAAAGATTATATAATTAAAAAAGATAAACTAATTTTTGATTTATATAAAAATATAGAAATTTGTTTAATTAATACAAATAGTATAAAATCTAATATAAGTATTGAAAATTTATTACATGATTTAGAATCAATTTATACAAATATTAAATATACAAAATTAGATAATATTATTGATTTACAGCCTAAACACGTAGATGGAGAATTTATAAATAATAATAATAATTATAAATTTAAAATATTTGATTTATATGGAGATTTGTTAGGTATTAACTTAATATATATAGATAAAATAAATAAATATTTACCTATATCTACATATACATATAATTTAATGTATTTTTTAACTAATTATTTTTTAGAAGATGATGAAGATATTAAAAATATTAATTTACACTATTATATCTCTTTATATTCTATAATTAATATAATACAATATATGTATTATAAATATCCAGAACAATATAATAAAACCGAATCGTTTACTAATTCTTGTTTTAATTATTCAATTAATACAAGTCAATCAAAGAATTATCCAGATAATTATCATTATTTTTTAATTAATTTTAAAAATCTAGTAAATAATAATAAAAATTTAGATGTATTACCACCTAAAAATTATATAGGATATCCAAACTGTAAAATTACAAATATTTTTAATAAAAAAAAATCACAATATTATAAAGATATGCAAGAAGAGATTGGTAATTTAGGAATTTCTAATATTTCTATTAATTATGAAATTTAAATTATTGCTTTTTTTTTCTAATATATTTTCTTTTAGGTTCAGATACTGATTGAACCGCGGGTTCAACTACAGGTTCGGATACGGGTTCAACTACAGGTTCGGATACTGGCTCAACTACGGGTTCGGATACGGGTTCAACTACGGGTTCGGATACTGTCTCAACTACTAGTTCGGATACTGGTTCAACTACGGGTTTGGATACGGGTTCAACTACTAGTTCGGATACTGGTTCAACTACTGGTTCGGATACTGGTTCAACTACGGGTTCAACTACGGGTTCAACTACGGGTTCAACTACTGGTTCAACTACAGGTTCGGATACTGGTTCAACTACTGGTTCGGATACTGGTTCAACTACAGGCTCAGCTACTGGTTCAACTACTGGTTCGGATACTGGTTCAACTACGGGTTCGGATACTGGTTCAACTACTGGTTCGGATACTGGCTCAACTACGGGTTCGGATACTGGTTCAACTACGGGTTCGGATACTGGTTCAACTACGGGGTTAACTATGGGTTCGTGACTAATATTAATTATAGCTTGATATGGATTAATTTTTACAATTTCATTAGACTTATTATAAATATTAATTGATAAAAAATTAATATTTGAATATTCATTAGGACTTTCTAATTCTAATTTTTTACTTAAATGTGAATCAATTTGAATAAAATACGAACCCGTTATGTTGTTTTGAAAATAAAAACCATGTTTGTATATATATGTCGAATTTGGAGCAATTTCTATACTATATGTTTTAGATAAATTATATAATTTATGATTATTATTGGCATCAAGTACCGAATAATTATCTAATGTCATATAACTGATCATATTTAATTTAAATAATTGTACTATATTATATATATAGAAAATTGTTTTTAAATTCTTTTATTATAATTAAAAAAAAATAATAATTATCTTAAAAATTATAGATCGTTTAATTGATTAGAAATATCAATTAAATTATTCATAAGAAATTCTTCATTAATACAAATATTATTATAACTACTACCATATTTGGGCATTTGTCCAACCATCAATGGTGCACTCAATCCAGATGAACATGTGGATTCTAATGAATTAATTGCAGCATTTTCTAATCCTTGAATCGGATGACTGAATGCTAAATTTAATAAAATATTATTTGATTCACGGTCTTCAATACCAGATTTATCAATAGATGATATACGTCCAGTATATGTCATTGAATCGGCGTAAGTCATATAATGTTTATTATCAGCAGCTGGCATCATATTTAATAATTCAATAATAATTTTATTTCTGGCGGCTTCTATGCCTAATAGTTCATAAATTTCTAAAATACTATCTGATTGTGATAAATATGGATCAATATAAGCATTTTGAAATATCTCTTCTAAATTTGTACCATCCGTATAAATTACAAATTCATTGTTTTTTTCAATAGAATCATCATCATTAATAAGCGTACGTGCAATTTTACTATTGGTATTAGTAGAATAAATATTATCAATCCCTCTAAGAATACATGTTAATAAAGAGTCATTAATAAAAGATTCTAAATAATCTAATGAAATATCTCCACTTTTTTTAAAATATTGATATCTAATATATAAACGAATAAAAACATTATCGGCATTTTCAGCAGTATGTACTATAAATAAAAAGGGGAAAAATTCTTTTAATTTATAACAAATTGATTCAAATTTCATATTTTTTTCAATCATTTTTTCTTTATTAAAATCTAATCGAATACACCATTTAATTAAATCATTTGGAATTTTAATATTTGGATTATGTTTTTCATAAATTTCAATAATTTGTAATTCATGAATATATTTAGGATGAACAATATGTTTATAATCTTCAAAGAAAATTTGATAACTATTTAAAAAGATTTTTAATGGCATCATTTCAATATGATTTGCAATTTCTTGTATTTTAAATTTATTTTGTTTATATTCTTCTTTAACATAGAGTAACATACTAGGTGATTTCATTTTTGATGTTTCTTTAGCACCTAATATTTCTTTCATTCTAACTAAAAAGTCAGTTTTTGTACCGGAAGCACCTGTTCGATGATGACTATCTAATACATATTGTGTCATAGGTTCTGATATAGATTGTGCTGTAATGATTCCAATAGGACAGCCATAATCAATTAATGAACGTGTATAAGTATTTAAAATTCTATTAATAATTAAATCTAAAATATTATAATTTAAATTTAATGAAATAATATTTTTAATATAAAAATATGATCGAATTAAAATTCTAATTAATGTAAATGAGGATTTAATATGATCAGGTATTGTCATTTTTTTAGAATATTGAATTTCATTATAATGACAATACATAATTTTATCACATAAATCATTAACTTTTTCTAAAATAATTAGAGGATTTAATTTATATTTTTCTTTTTTAATAATATCATTAAAATTATATATAATATCTTCAATAATTCTATGAATATTAATAGGTAATTTTTTCATATCAGATAATAATTTATTTTTATTATTCTGTTTTTCAATCTTTAGATAAATATTTCTATATTGATTTCTATCATCTAATAATTGTTGATATTCATTATCTAATATTTTTTGAATATTAGAATTATGAAATTCAGAAGAAATATCCTTAAAAGAACATTTATATTTTTGTTCAAAGTCTTTAAGAGACATAGTAATTGAATTAAATTTGACATTTTCATTCTTTCTTGTATCTATTCCATCACTTCCGTAAATAAATTGAACAATATTTTTGTTTTTTACTACTTTTCGAGTATTATCAATATATAAAGATTCAAGATTTTTAATACTTTTTCTATTTTGTTCACCTGTAATACTTGTAGATAATGCTTTATTAATAATACTATATCTTGCTTCCATTGATTGAAAGATAAATGATAACATATCGACTCCAGTAGTATATGATTCAGTTACAAAACCACGATTTTGTGGGGAATCATCAAATCTTGGATAATATGGACAAGTCCGTTCGTAATCAAATAATTTATACATTCTTTCACCGCCAATAGACGTCTGGCCAATAGATGAACTAATTTGTAATAAATTTGTAAATTTACCTTTTGAACCTGATGAAATTAATTTAAAGAGATTATTATTCTCAGTATTAATATCTTCAAATACAGGTTTTAAAAAATCATCACCTAAATTTAATATTGATAATTGCTGTTGTTCATAAAAATCTTTAACTTTCATTCCTAATGGGGGAATAATTTTACCTTCAATTAAATTATTATAAATTTGTTTTGATTCAAATAAGATAGCTTCAGTTTGATTATGAACTTTTTCTAATGCTTTTTTACTAATTGTAATATCATCATATGTGATAGTACTTCCTTTATGCATTAAATATAATGTAGTCATTTGTTGTAAATTATAAATCATATCAAAAGCCATTTCACTACCATATTCATTATGAATAATATGAAATAATGAACCATCAATACCTTGACCTATAGATTTTTTATCTAAACGTCCTTTTTGTAATTCACCCCTGGAAATTTCAACTTTAATTTCATTTAAATTATATTTAATAAAATCAGCATAATCGGGATTATAAAATCCAGCTTTTTTGTTAAAATTAATAGGTGGTAATAATTTACTAACTAATTCTTTACTATTATATTGTTTATTAGTAAAAATAAATTTTTCGTGATTGATTGTATTTTGACTTAATAATCTCATAGAATTAAATTTATTAATAAAGATATCATCTTTAGTGAATTCAAATATTCCAATTAGACCATCATGATATACTCCAATCGATGGAGAACCGTTTTTTAATGAAATCCCCCATCTTTCAACACCAGATAAATTTTTACATTCATTGCGAGAAAGAATAGTATGTGGAAAAATAATCATCATTGCATCACCATCAAAATCACCACCGTACATAGTATCAGCTACATTAACAGATAAACGTAATGTGTCTCCTTTATCCATAATTTTAACTGTATGACCACTGATTGAACTATATAATAAAGAAGGTGCTCGATTCATTGCGACATAATCACCTTCAATAATATCACGGTAAATAATATCACCATCTTCTAAAATAAAATCATCATTAATGGCACCGACATAATATTCAGCACCATTAGATTGTTTAATAATTTTAGAACATCCTGGATATTTTTTATCTTTATTCATAAAATAAATCATTAATCGATCACGATTATAAAATTGAACAATTTCTGGAATTTGAATGTTTTTTGCGATTGATAAAGGTACACCGACTTCATTAATTTTAATACTATTATCTCCAGTAATGACAGATCTACCCATATATGTAGTTCTTTTACCTAAAATATTTTTTCTAATTCTACCTGATTTTTTAGGAAATCTAGATGATATTGACATTAATGAACTCCCTGTATTAGTCTGTAATTTATTAATATTACTTGATGGAATATCTTTGATTAAATTATAATAATGCATTTCAATATTATCAAGTTGAATAATATTTTTAATAATAGCTTCTTCATCTAATACAGCTGGTAATTTATCTAATAAATTAACTATATTTTTTAAAATAGTAGTTAAATCATTATTATTTGATCGCCCGCCTTTAATTTTTTTAATATCTGGTCTAATAGTTACTGGTGGTGCTCGAATTACTCTTAAGAGAAATTTTTTAGGGTGGGATGATAAATCTTTACCTAAATCTAATACTGTTTTATCTGTAATTTTAGAAAAAATATTTTCAATTTCATTATTATAAATACGTTTTTCATCTTCATTTATTTTAATGTAGATTTTTAAATGATCTTTTGGATCTTTTTGAACAATTGGATGTTGTGCATTACAATAAATACATTTAATAATTTTTTGAGTAGCTGAACGTGAAAATTTGACATATTCATTTAATAATTGTGATTTTGGAATATTTGATGGATTTTTTAATTTTAAAATAGGATTACCGCATTCAAAACAAATAATCTTTAACCATTTTAATACTTCTTTTTTAAATAAAGGAGATAAAACTGGATATGGTAAATTAATTTTACCAAAATGTCCACTACATAATGTTTTATCATGAAAACATGTATGACAAATATAAGAATGATCAGTTGTTCCCATCTTTGCATCGTAAATACCTTGATTAAAAGTTTTATTATTTCTAAATAATTCTTTATTTTTAATTTCTACAACTGATTCAATATCATTTTCCTCTTCGTCTAAAATATAAAATTTAACTTTATTTAATTCAGAAGTAGGAATAAAATCACTTTGCATTATTTTCAACTATATTAGTTATAAGAAGTTTAATTCAATTTTAAATTATTTTTACAAATAATCTACACTTGAATATATTTATTATATAGATACTATTTCTTTAAATTATTAACAATTAACGTACTATTTATTTCTATAGTATTAAATTGATTTATAAAAAAATATAGTTATTTAATATAATCTATCATTTAACGATAAATTTATTTTAATAAAATGAACAAGCAATCTAATCAAAAATATTTATCATTAGCAGGAATGCGCACTACATTTTGGGGACCAAATGCATGGAATTTCTTATTTTCGTCTATTTTAGGCACTTATCCAGAAAAGATAGATAATAAAAATAAAGAACATATTAAAATTAAAAAAGAATTTAAAAATTTATTTCTTAGTCTTGGATATATAATGCCTTGTGTATTTTGCCGAGAGTCGTATAAACAATTTATTAAAGATCTTCCTATTGATTTACATTTAAATAGTCGTTTAAATTTATTCTCTTGGCTTTATAAATTAAAAGATAAAGTAAATAAAAAACTAATTAAACAAGAAAATGAATGTTTAAAAAATGAAAATAATATTTTACTTAAAAGATTGCAAGATAAAGAACTTACTAAAACTCAATATAAATGTTTATATGAAAAATTAAAAAAAGATATTTGTTATACTAAACCATCACCTCCGTTAATTACTGTATTGAATTATTATGAACAATTTCGAGCTGGTTGTAATAATAAAATGAAAAAATGTGTTTAATATATTATTAATTTAAATAAATATTGGATTATAAAATATATAACTTATTTCTATTTTTATTATGAGTAATACTTCAAATAATACTTTGAGTAATACTTCAAATAATACTTTGAGTAATACGAATATTTATGAAATAAACTCATTAATATCACCAAATAAATTACTTGAACAGATTCCAATAACTAAAAAAGCATTAGATAATGTTATTTTATATAGAGAAATAATTAAAAATATTTTATCTAAAAAAGATAATAGATTATTAGTTATTGTAGGACCGTGTTCAATACATGATATTAATTCTGCTTTAGAATATGCGAAAAAATTAAAAGAATTAAGTAAAAAAATAAATAACACAATAATACTTGTAATGCGAACATATTTTGAAAAACCAAGAACTACAATTGGATGGAAGGGATTAATTAATGATCCAGATTTAAATTATTCATATAATATCAATAAGGGATTAGCAATGGCAAGACAATTATTAATAGATATTAATGAATTAGGTATTCCTACATCATTAGAATTTCTAGATACAATTTCTCCTCAATATATTTCTGATTTAATTTCATGGGGCGCAATAGGAGCAAGAACAACCGAATCCCAGTTACATAGAGAATTAGTATCTGGATTATCGATGCCAATTGGATTTAAAAATTCTACAGAAGGTAATATAAATATTATAATAGAAGCGATAAAATCATCATTAGTTTCGCATAAATTTTTAGGAATTAATTCAGATGGAATTGCTTCTATTATTAAAACTAAAGGTAATCCATATACACATCCAATTTTACGCGGTGGAAATAATGGACCAAATTATAAAGAAAACTATATAATTACTTTAGAAAAATTATTGATCGAAAATAATCTAAATACTAATATTATGATTGATTGTTCTCATGGAAATTCTAATAAATGTTATAAAGAACAAATTAATGTCATTAATTATCTAATTGATTATATCAAATCTGGTAATAAACTTATGGGTTTAATGATTGAATCAAATTTAAAATCTGGTAATCAAAAATTAACAAATGATTTAGAATATGGAATAAGTATTACTGATGAATGTATTGATTGGCCAACTACAGTTATGCTATTACAAAAACTTAATTTAGCTTTGATTTCTTGATTAAATATTACTTAGTAAATTATTTATTTCTTGATTAAAAGATTCTTCATTTGAATCATTTTTTTTCTTTACTTTATCGCATAAATTATGTAAAAAATAAGATCCAAATTTAAAATCTTCTATATAATCTGCTAAAGTATAATAAACATTAGGATTTTTATCTTTAATATATACTAATTTTTTATAATTTTTATCTTTTAATTTAGAATCATTAAAAATATAATTAGATAATTTTGCCATTTTACTTCTTTCTTGTTTAGTAAAATTATTTGCAGATCTTTGAAAAAAAGCATTACATACAATCTCAGTAGTAAATATATTAATAAATGCATTTTTACGTAACCCAGAATCTAGTAATTTATCATCTTGAAATGACATCATAAATGTGATTTTATGATGACGTCCATTCATAAATATTTCTTTAATTTCAGAATATCTACTCCATATATTTGCATTATATGCACAATCATCTAGAATTAATAAAAAATTTGGATTGATATTAATACATTTAATAATTTTAAATTCTATATCATCAAATTTTGATTGATAATATGAATTTGTAATAATTTGAGTTCTATATTTATTAATTATTTTTTTATAAAATTCAGTTAAACTTTTTTTATGAAGATCATCTAATTCTTTTAATTTAATTTTTTTTTCTACTATATTTAAATCTAAATTTTGTTGATATTTAGATTTAATATTATAATAACTTTGTATTATTTGATTTATTATATTATGATCACTTAGCTGAGCTAATTTATTATAAATTATTTCTAATCTAGAAAAATCATTTACCATATTATATAATTTAACAACCGTTTTTTGCCGTTTAAATATATTTTGTATTAATTCCTCCGTTACATCTGGAAATATTAATTGAGATGGAATAATGTCATCAAATGAATTATTTAAATGATTAGTTGGTGCTATTACTAAAATATTTGGTATATGATCTTTTAATATATATAAAATATCCCTCATAATCATAGATTTACCACTCCCACTGGATCCATATAATATTATACTTTTATTTAAAAAATATGAATAATCTTTAGAAAATAAAGGAATTTCATATCCATCATCTGTATATATTGAAGTATTTGATGACATATCTTAAATTAATATATAATCAATATATAAAATTATTTTAAATAACTAATTATAATCTTTAAATAACTAACATTTGTGGATTACTAAGTAAAAAAAAAATGAATATTTTATAAATATTAAATTATTAAAAACTATGAATTTCAAACAATTATCCAAAAGCGAAAATTTATCTTATGATATTATGAATGAATAT
>SXGQ01217603.1_pt1 | contig 10165 bp, 10 predicted proteins | sample 3178371 | NCBI WGS metagenome assembly SXGQ01 (sample SAMN11356859, study PRJNA531348) | freshwater metagenome | isolation source: freshwater sample F1-20 | place: China: Fuxian Lake, Yuxi | collected 2017-12-25 | reverse complement strand
GTCCCATCACGGCGACGAACTCCCCGCGCCGCATCGCGAAGTCGAGCCCCCGCAGGGCGCGCACCGGCGCCTGCTCGGCCTCGAAGGTCTTGCGGACGTTGCTGATGGCCAGCACCGGATCGCTCATGAGACAGCTCCCGTTCCCGCCCGCCGGACGGCGGGCACCTTGTACGCCTGGACCGGTGTGTCCCGGCCCTTCACGACGGCCGGCTCGAGCGCCTCCGCCTCGACGGGCGAGGTCAGCGCCTGCCACGTCGCGTCCGTCAGCACGGTCTCGCCGGGCTCGGCCCACTGCTGGAGCCGCTGGGTCAGGTTCACGGCGTCACCGACCACCGTGTACTCGAGGCGCTCCTCGCTGCCGAGCAGCGCGGCTGCGACCTCTCCCGTCGACACCCCGATGCCGAGGCCGAACGGCGGGAGGCCCTGATCCTCCCACCGCTCGTTGATCTCGGCCTGGGCCGCGTGCATCGCGCGCGCCGCGGTGACGCCGTGGTCGGGGTGGTCGGGACACGGCAGCGGCGCACCGAAGACCGCCATGACGGCATCGCCCACGAACTGCATCACCGTCCCGTCGTTGCCGATGATCGCCCGGTTCATGGCCGCCCGGTGCTCGTTGAGCTGGCCGGCCAGGGCGGAGGGGTCGGTCCGCTCCGCGATGGTCGAGTAGCCCCGGATGTCGGCCATGAGGACCGTGACCTCCAGGCGCTCGGACTCGCCGATGGCCATCCCCCCGCCGCGCAGCTGCTCGGCCACGCCGCCGGGCAGGAGGCGGGACAGCGACTCGCCCTGCTCCTCCCGGTCGACGATCACCTGGTGCAGCATCCGCAGCCGCTTGAGCGCCACCTCCGAACCACGGCCGGCACCTTGCGCCAACCGCAGGAACAGCCCCTCGACCGCCTCGCTCACCACGGCCGGCGTGGTCCGCTGGATGGCTGCGATGGCCTTGATGGGCTTGCCCTCGGCCACCAGCTGCAGGAGGACCTCGTCGGCGGGGCTCAGCGCCCCGTCCGACGAGACCGGGTTGACCAGTGCCTGGACGATCTCCGGATCGAGCATCGACCCGCCGGTCGCCACGGTCCGGATCGCCGCAGCCAGGTGGTCACCCTCCGCCACCCGATCCTTCAACAGGTACGCGTAGCCGGCGGCACCCTCTCCCAGGAGCGACACCGCGTACTCCGGGTCGTCGAACTGGGAGAGGACCACCACGCCGGTCCCTGGGTGACGCTTGCGGATCAGCTTCGCCGCCTCGATGCCCTCCTGCTGGAAGCTGGGCGGCATCCGGATGTCGGTGACCACCACCTGGGGGTTGGCGGCCTCCGCTCCGGCGACGAGGGAGTGGAAGTCGTCGGCGACGCCGACCACCTCGACGTCGGGTTCGAGCCCGAGGAGGGCACGGACGCCCTCGCGCACGATGAGGTTGTCGTCAGCGAGGAACACCGAGATGGCGGCTGGTCCGCCGTCGGGATCGGTTGTCTCGATCACCGTCCGCCTCCACTCGGGACGAGCCCCCAGCTCGTCCCCGCCCGATGCCCGATCGTACCCACGTCCGTGCGCCTGGTCGGGTCCGAGCTCAGGCCACCGTGAAGGTGGTCTTCATCCCGAGCTCGTAGTGGGCCTTGCCCTCGGGTCCGGGAATGAAGCACACCACTGCGTAGGTGCCAGGGGTCAGGTCCTCGGCGTTGGCGAACGCACCGCCCTGGCCGGGCGGGGCGAAGGTGCCCGTGACGTCCTGCGCCTCCTCGTCGGAGGGCTCCTCGTCCCGGGACAGCAGCTCGTCGAGGTCGACGCCTTCGCCCAGCTTGAACACGGCCATCTCGTGCGCGGCCTCGCCCTCGTTGGTGAACTCGAAGGACACGGCCCCAGCAGGCACCTCCGCAGGGATCCCCTCGAACCCGTAGTCCACGCCGGTCACCGGGATCACCTGCGCACCCTCCAGCGGCTCGGTGGCGACCTCCTCGTCCTCCTCCTCGCCCTCCTCGAAGCCGCACACCTCGGCGTCGTGCTCCTCCATGCGCCCGAGCGCGGCCTCGACCTCGGGGTCCGAGAAGACCTTGCCGAAGTCGCCCTCGGCAGCGATGAAGGCATCGGCGACCATGTCGGTGTCCTCACCGACCGAGTCGGGACGGATCTCCTTGATCCGCTCCAGCTGCTCGTTGGTCGGCGGGCCGTCCTGGGTGTCGAGCTCCTCGATGGCGGCGCAGTACTCCTCGTTCTCGGGAGCGACGGCGAACTCCTCCTCGCCCTCATCGCAGTGCTCCTCCTCGAAGGCCTCGATCGGCTCGAGCTTGACCTCGACCTCCGGGTCGGCGAAGACCGCCCCGACGTCGCCCTCGGCCTCGATGAAGGCGTCGGCGACGTAATCGATCTCCTCGCTGATCTCGTCGGGCGCGGTCTCCTTGATGCGCTCGAACTGCGCGGCGTCGAACCCGTCGGCCTCCTCCATCTCGGCGATCGCCGTGCAGTAGTCGTCGTACGCGCCACCCGAGGCGGCTTCGCCCTCGGCGACGGTGTCGTCGGTCGCGGCGTCGGTGTCGTCGTCGTCCCCGCACGCGACGGCCAGCAGGCCGAAGGCGCAGAGCGCAGCGAGGGCTCTGGTGCGGGATGATCGGGTGGTCGTGGGCATGGTTCCTCCAGCTCGGTTCTCGTTGCGTCCCATCGACCCACGGATCCGCAGCCGGTCCCAGCCCGCTGGCACCAGACCTGCGGGTGGTGCCTGCCCCACCCCCGCTCACGTGTCTGCGCCCTCGTCGGTGCCGGACACGAGCGCGACGGTCCGGGCATGCACATCGACGGATCGGTCACCTCGATCAGCTGGATCCCCTCCGAGGCGGTGAAGGGGGTCATGAAGCTGCCGTTCTCGATCGGCGTGGCCCACTACGACGACCCGCCGCCCGAGTCCCTGGGCGGAGACGTCCCACGGGCGCTGGACGAGCTGCGGATCGCCGACCGGTTCCGGTTCGCCAACCACCTCACGGGCTGGATCGACGTCGACGACGGTCGCATCACCGGGTGGGGCCAGGACGGCGGCGCGTCCATCGGGTCCACCACGGTGCGGGCCGGACGGTCGGTGACCGTGGCGGCCGTGCCGTTCGAGACGCTGCGGCCGGAACCCGAGGTCGGCGACGGGTGGGTCCGCTTCCGCCAGTCGGCCGGCGGGCGGACGGGCGTGCCGGCTCCGCGGCACGTGAACCGCCCACCGTTCCTGCAGGTCACCGCGCCCACTGCCTGGACCACCCTCTCGCTGACGCTGCACGTCGACGGCCGTCAGGAGATCGGCCTCGCAGGTGCCAGCCCGTTCCCGCGCCACTGGCTGTACGACCACGACGGACGGCTGTCCCGCAAGAGCGGGATGATCGACTTCGAGGACTGGTACCGCCATGCGTTCGGCGGGCACAGCCCCTGGGGGGACGAGGACTCGCCTGCCCTCGCGACCGCGGTGGAGACGGCACTCGAGCGGCAGCTGTCGACGACGATCATGCGCGGGGGTCGCCGGCCCCGGATCCGCAAGGTCGCCGCGGGCGAGGTGCTGGTGCGCCAGGGGGAAGCGGGCGATGAGCTGTTCCTGCTCCTCGACGGCGTGCTGGGCGTGGAGGTCGACGGCGAGCGGCTGGCCGAGCTCGGTCCTGGTGCGGTCGTGGGCGAGCGCGCCCTCCTCGAAGGCGGGCTGCGCACCTCGACGCTGCACGCGCTGACGCCGTGCAAGGCGGCCGTCGCGAGGGCCGACGAGATCGAGCCGGCCGCCCTCGCCGAGCTGCGTGAGGGCCACCGCCGCGAGGAGGCGCGCTGAGCGTCCTCGCCGCCCGTCGACGTCTGCCGCGGTAGGAAGGCGGCGTGCGCCTCCACCTCCTCGGCGTCCGCGGGTCGACGCCCACCCCAGGGCCCGCCTTCGCGCGGCACGGCGGGCACACCTCGTGCGTGGCGGTCGAGGTCGACGGCGGCGGGGTGCCCCTGGTGCTCGACGCCGGCACGGGCCTCCGCTCGCTCGCCGGGCTGCTGGGAGGTGACGCGTTCGCCGGGACGCTGCTGCTCGGCCACCTGCACTGGGACCACACCCACGGCCTGCCGTTCAGCGCGGCGGTCGACCACCCCGATGCCAGGGTGCGGGTGCTGGCGCCCACCGAGCCCGGGCAGTCGGTCGACGACCTCCTCGCCCAGGCGATGTCGCCGCCGAACTTCCCGATCGCGCCCGGCGACCTTCGTGGGGACTGGTCGTGGGGTGGGCTCGCCGACGGTCCGCTCACGTGCGAGGGGCTGGACGTGCTGGCACGCGAGATCCCTCACAAGGGCGGCCGCACCTTCGGGTTCCGGGTCAGCGACAGGCGCTCCTCGTTCGCCTACCTCTCCGATCACATGCCCCAGGCGCTCGGGCCCGGCGCCGACGACCTCGGCGAGCTCCACGACGCCGCGCTGGCGCTCGCCGACGACGTCGACGTCTTGATCCACGACGCGCAGTACACGGCCGAGGAGCTCCCGAGGCGGGGCGACTTCGGGCACTCGGCCGCCGAGTACGCCGTCGCCCTCGGCATCGCGGCCGGTGCCCGGCGGGTCGTCCTGTTCCACCACGACCCTGGCCGCACCGACGACGAGGTCGACGCCATCGTCGCTCGGTTCGCCGACGCCCCGGTGCCCGTCGCTGCCGCCGTCGAGGGCAGCGCCATCGACTGCTGACGGACGCCTGCGCGCCTCAGTGCGGGGGAGGCACGTAGGTCCCGAGCGTGCCGCAGCAGCCGAGGCCCCGCACCGCCGACGGCGGCTCGATGCGGTGGACCGACGCCTCGTGCAGGTGCGCGCCGTCGCCGCTCGCGATCGCTCGGAGGTGGGCGTCGGTGCGGTCGGCGGCGGCCTTCGGTCCGACCTCCCAGCGTTGCCGCCAGGTCGCGTGATGCACCGAGACGAGGTCGGCGGCGCGGGCGAGCAGGTGGTCGAGCGGGGCACGATCGCTGGCGTCCAGCGAGGCCCGGACGTCGTTGAACGCCACCACCGCGCTGTCGCGCCGCCGGTCGGCCGGCGAGCGGTCGCCTGCGGTCGTCGTCGCTCCGTCCGGGAGGACCGCAGCCGCCAGGTACCGGTCCCGGTCGGCCAGCACCTCCGGCCGCTGGACCACGACCATGTCGCCGGCCTCGGGCAACCCGCGGTTCGCCATCACGACGAGGATCTCGAGGTCGCCGCTGTCGTTCACCAGCCGGTGGATCGTTCCGGGCGTGAACCACACGAGCGCGCCCGGCTCGAGCGGGGTCTCGGTGAACCCGTCGCCGCTGATGGTCTGCACCCGGCCGGCCCCGCTGACCACCCAGTACGCCTCGGTGCACACGGTGTGCAGGTGCGGCGTGCCGCCGGCGAGGCCGTCGGGCGCCACCGAGTCGTACACCCGGAGGTGGGTGAGCCCGACCGCGCCGGGCAGGGGCGGCAGCTCAGCCGGCGCCACGGCTGCGGACGTAGTCGTCGTGGGCGTCCGCGACCCGATCGGCTTCCCAGGTGCCGTCGTGGACGATGACCCGGTAGGCGAACGCCAGCGGCTCGTCGGCGGCGACGGTGAGGGGCTCGTCCCAGAGGAAGGCGGCGTTCACGAAGTTGGACCACCCCTCGTCGCCGTAGGTGGCGGCCTTCGTGCTGGCGTACCAGGGCACCGGGTGGCGGGGGCCCTCCGGTGCGGCGAGGAACGCCACGCCGACGGGGCTGTCGTCTTCGCCGGCGAGGCCGTCGAGCGCGCACCAGGCCGAACGCTCGCCCAGCGCCCGCTCGCGCTCCTCGCCGTCGTCGAGCCGCAGGCGGGTGTCGTGCCAGTCGCCGGCACCGCGGAACGCGAGTCCGCCGTAGCCACCCCACGTCGTGAACGGGGTCCGGTCGTAGACGACCTCGGTCGGTGCGACGAGGGTCGTGGCGAAGTCGAGGGCGTAGGCGTCGTCGCCGAGCGGCCGGTAGGTCCACCGTCGCTGCTCGCGGAGCGCGACGGTCTCCCGATCGGGACGGGTCCACGTGAGGCCGCCGGTGACCGAGACGACGTCGCCGTCGTGCTCGACGGCGGGCTCGTCGTCGTGGCGGAGCACGCCGTAGGCGTCGTACTCCTCCCAGAAGTTCTCCTCGTTCACGAACTTGATGGTGAACCAGAGGCCGTGGTGCCACGGGTGGTCGTCGGGGGCGTTGCGGGTGAGCACGTGGCCTGCCGGCGTCGACAGCGGGTGGACGTAGGGCCGCTTGCGGGCACCCCACTCGTAGGTGACCCGGTCGGCGATGGTCACCGAGCTGTCGGTGCGATCGATCTCGGTCATGGCTGCCAGCCTCCGTAGAAGTCGTGGGTCCGCTCGATCGGGAGGGCCACGTCGATGCCCTGGTCGGCCGACCAGTAGAGGGCGGTGAGCAGCTCGAGCGAGCAGCGGGCGTCGGCGAGGGTGACCGGCGGGCGGTGGCCGGCCCGGACCGCCGTGGCCAGCCGGGCGAACTGCCCCTTGTACAGCTCGGGTCCCGGCTCGAAGGTGGCCAGCGCCTCGTCGATCGCCGCCTGGTGGCCCTCGTCGTCGGCGACGAACGTCCAGGGCTCGCGGTGGTTCTCGTACGCCGCGGTGTTGCTCTCGGCGCTGAGGTGCTCGAAGGCGAACCGGTGCCGGCTGATCTCGTCGGGCGAGCCGAGGGTGGCCGACATGGTGGCGAAGCCGCCGTCGGCGAGCTCGAGCGACACCGATGCGCAGTCCTCGGTCTCGATGTCGTTCACGCGGGTCGTGGTGCGAGCGAAGGCGCGGCTCGGCTGGCCGACGGCGAGGGTGACCATGTCGAGGGCGTGCACGCAGTGGGACAGCAGGATCCCGCCGAGCTCGGTGGCGTGCTTCCCGCGCCACGGGACGTCGTAGTACTCGGCTCGCCGCCGCCAGCTGACGTCGACGGACACGGTGTGGCAGCGACCGGTGACCCCGGCGTCGATGAGGTGGAGCAGCTTCTGCAGCCCGCGGCCGTAGCGGTACTGGAAGATCGGCATGACCCAGCGGCCGGTCTCGGCCTCGACGTCGATCAGCTCGTCGACGTGGGCCAGGGAACCGACCAGCGGCTTCTCGCAGATGGCGTGCTTGCCGGCCCGCAGGATGGCGCCGACCTGGTCGAGGTGCAGGAACGGCGGGGTGGCCAGGCTGACGACGTCGACGTCGTCGCGGGCCAGCACCTCCTCGAGGCTGGACGCCGCCTGCGCCTCGGTGAAGCTCTGCACGAACTCGACCCGGGAGGCGTCGGGGTCGGCCACGACGACGACCTCGAAGTCGTCCGGCAGCCGGTTGAACCCGTCGGCGTGCGCGGCGCCCACGCCGAGCCCGACGATGCCCACCCGCAACCTGTTCCCCGTCGTCATCGCGTCAGTATGGTCCCGGCGTGACGGTCACCGGGCTCGACCCGACCCTGGGACTGGTCCTCGACCTGGCCGGCGTCCTGGTCTTCGCGCTGTCCGGCGCGTCGCTCGCCGTGCGCAAGGGCTTCGACCTCGTCGGCATGCTCGTGCTGGCGACGGCGACCGCGCTCGGGGGCGGCATCGTGCGCGACACCCTGCTCGGCGACCTGCCCCCGGTCGCCCTCGCCGACCAGCGCTACCTGGCCGTGCCGCTGGCCGCGACCGCCCTCGTGCTGGTCGGCCACCGGACCGTCGAGCGCATGTCCCGTCCGGTGCTGGTCACCGATGCCGCCGGCCTCGGGCTGTTCGCGGTGGTGGGCTCGGCGAAGGCCCTCGACCAGGGTCTGGGCGTGCTGTCCTCGGTCCTGCTGGGGGTGACGACGGCGGTCGGCGGAGGCGTCCTGCGCGACGTCCTGGCGCGCGAGGTCCCCGTCGTCTTCCGTGCGGACAGCGCCCTGTACGCCATCCCGGCAGCCCTCGGCGCCGCGGCGACGGCCGCCGCCTGGTCGCAGGATGCGCTGGCCGCCCCGCAGGCCATCGCCATCGCCGTCGCCGTGCTGGCCCTGCGCCTGCTGGCGATGCGCTTCGACTGGCGGGCGCCGACGGTCCGGCTGCGCAGCGACTGACCGCACGGGCCGGGCTGCCGAGCATCCCTCAGAGGCGACCCTCCTGGGCGGCGACGATCACCTCGGCGGCCCGTGCTCGCACCTCGGGGAGGTCGGACAGGCGGTCCAGGTTGGCGAGGGGTCGGGCCATGCGGTTGTTGCCGGCGAGCGCCTTCCGGTGGCGGGCGAGGAAGTCCCAGTAGAGCGTGGTGATCGGGCACGCATCGACGCCGGTGCGCTTGCGCGGGTCGTAGCGGCAGCCGCCGCAGTAGTCGCTCATGCGGTTCACGTACGCGCCGCCGGACACGTAGGGCTTGGTGGCCATGCGGCCGCCGTCGGCCCAGAGCGCCATGCCCATGACGTTGGGGACCATCACCCACTCGGCCGCGTCGATGTAGGTGTCCGACATCCAGTCGAGGACGTGGCGGGGGTGGACCCCGAAGAGGTTGGCCACGTTCGACAGCAGCATCAGACGCGGGATGTGGTGGGCCCAGGCCCGCTCGTCCAGGCCGGTGAACGTGTCGGCCATGCACGCCATGTCGGTGGACGCCTCGCCGGTGTACATCGGCGGGAGCGGTGCCTCGTGGCCGAGGGCATTGCTCTCGGCGTGGTCGGGCCAGAGCCAGTAGAGGCCCCAGACGTACTCCCGCCACCCGATCACCTGCCGGATGAACCCCTCGGCGCTGTTGAGCGGGACGGCGCCGGACCGGTGTGCCTGCTCGACGAGGTCGCAGACCTCACCTGGGAGGAGGAGCCCGAGGTTCAGGTACGGGCTCAGCATCGAGTGGGCGAGCGACCACGAGTGCTGGGTCATGGCGTCCTCGTACGCGCCGAAGCGCACGAGCTCGTGGTCGACGAAGTGGCGCAGTCGGGCGAGCGCACCCTGGCGCGACGTCGCCCACCAGCCCACCGGAGCCGTCCCCTTCGCGTCCGGCAGGTCGGCCAGGACCTCGTCGTCCAGCGCGTCGAGGGACGAGGCCGGCGGGTCGGAGAAGATCGACGGGTCCTTCGGCGGGGGCTCGCGGTTCTCGGCGTCGAGGTTCCAGCGTCCGCCGACGGGGTGGTCGCCGTCCATCAGGTAGCCGAGGTCGGCTCGGGTCCAGCGGTAGAAGTCCTCCATCTTCAGGCTCTGGCGACCGCCCGCCCATCCGGCAAAGTCGTCGTGGTGGCGGAGGAACTGGTTCGAGCGCACCTGCTCGACCCCGTGGCGCTCGCAGAGCCGGCGCCCGGCACGTGAGTTCGGCTCGGTAGCGACGAGTGCGTCGGGCGCGTGCTCGGCGACGTGGGAAGCGATGCCGGCGCCGATCGTGGCCGCCCGCCGCAGGTCGACCTCGTAGCCCGCTGCCTCCAGCTCGGCGGCGAATCGCCGCATGGCGGCGATCACGAGGTGCAGCCGCTGGACGTGGCGCTCGGGGCGGAGCAGGGCTTCGCTCTCCACCAGCAGCACCCGGCAGTCAGCCGGTCCCCGCTCGGCCAGCGCGCCGATCCGTCGGTTGAGCTGGTCGCCGAAGACGAGGACGGTGTCCACGCCGGTCAGTCAACCGGGTCCTCTCGGCCGGCGGACCGCGGGTCGACCGCCAGCGCCCGGGAGCCACCGACGAGGTCGGTGGCGTCCACGCCGAGCCCGCGCAGCGACTGCGCGGCGAGGGTGGACGAGTAGCCCTCGTTGCAGACGATGACCACTCGGCGCCCGGGCGTGGCCTCGGGGATGCGGTCGGGGCTGGTCGGGTCGAGCCGCCACTCGAGGTGGATGCGCTCCACGACGACGGCACCGGGGAGGTCGCCCTCCTCGCGGCGGTTCGCCTCCGGGCGGGTGTCGACCACCAGTGCACCGTCCGCGACCGCGGCGGCGAGGTCGGCCGGCTGGACCCGATCGAGGCCCTGGCGGGCGGCTGCGAGGTGCGCAGCGATGCGGGACGTCTCAGCCACGGCTCACAGCATGCTGGGCGCGGTGGCGGCCGGTGCACCTCCCGGCAGCAGGCCGCGCCGGTCGAGGATCGGCATCACGCCGTCGCCGAACCACAGGGCCTCCTCCACGTGGGGCTGGCCGGAGAGGATGACGTGGTCGAAGCCGAGCTCGTGGTACTCGCTGATGCGATCGGCGACCTCCTCGTGGCTGCCGACGAGCGCGGTGCCGGCGCCGATCGTGGCCGCCCGCCGCAGGTCGACCTCGTAGCCCGCTGCCTCCAGC
>SXGQ01670663.1_pt1 | contig 10166 bp, 6 predicted proteins | sample 3178371 | NCBI WGS metagenome assembly SXGQ01 (sample SAMN11356859, study PRJNA531348) | freshwater metagenome | isolation source: freshwater sample F1-20 | place: China: Fuxian Lake, Yuxi | collected 2017-12-25 | reverse complement strand
TTTACTACTATAATTCTGAGATTCGTCTGCAATAATTATCTTTTCATTCCATGTCGCACCTCTCAAGAAATTTATAGGTAAAGCTTCAATAAATCCATTGGTTTCAAGATACTTTGATTGAGGCATTGGAAGAAGTTCATCTAGCTTATCATACAATGGCATCATAAATGGATTGAACTTCTCATCTACAGTTCCAGGCAGAGATCCTAAGCCTCTTTCTCCAGATTCAGCAATTGTTCTAATATATTTAATTTCATATTTTGAATTCATATTCAACATATGAAGCGCACAATAAACAGCTAGAAAAGTTTTAGAACTTCCAGCAGGACCATTAATAAAAACAATTTTAGTATTCTTATCGAAAGCTATTTGAGCAAAGCTTTTTTGCTTGTCTGTTAAATTAAAATTCTTGATTGTAAGTTTAGCCGATTTAAAACTATTGTCAGCGATGATTTCGTTTATATCGTCTTTTTCTTTTTGATTTTTTTTCTTTTTGATTGACATGTTATTTAAAAATTTACACTATAGTATATGGTTTTTCACTGCTTGAATGTTACTTATTCTGCCGCTAAGAAAGATATTTCATTATGCGCTTTTGTTATGAATATATTTTTCATAACCTATCTTTAACTCAGACAAATCAGATATAAAAAATTTTTTTTGAAAATTTTGTTTAGCTAAATGTCTTTGATAGTTGCAATAATCAACGTATTGAGCGGTCACTTCATTATTTTTTGCTTTTTCAACTGCATCAAAAGTTAATTCATTAGCTTTTATCATATTTTCATATTCATGAGAATGAATCATTAATAACCATTTTTCAAAATCAAATTGTTTTTGTAAATAAGTATAACATTTTTCCCACGCTTCAATAGAAAAATAAGACTTTCTTTTTTTAACCTCTAAAATACTAAGATAATCAAAAGCGTAAGCTTCGTCCACTAAAATATTTATCATAAATTAGATATACAGTTGTCTATTTTAGATTTGAAACTTTCAAAAGAAATTTTTTTAGTACACTCAAAATTTTTCTGTCTCGGACACCACAACCAATTTGTTGTATCAAATTGTTCTTCGTTTAAACAACCATTGCATATTGAATCATCGTAAATTCTGGTAGTATTTGTAGTAAATTCGCACCAAGGTTTAGTTACATTTGATATCAATACAACATGTTTATTAATTCCATGCGCTAGCCAAGATAATCCATTTGATGTTCCGACATGAAACTCAGCGTGGTTAATATAATTAACACATTCTTTTAAATTTAAACCACATCTATTAATTGCTTTTTTTGGTATAGAATTCATACAAGATTTTATTCCAAACGACTGATCTCTATCTATACATACTGTAGAAATATCGTATTTGGATTTAAGATATCTTATTAAATCATTCCATCCATTATCATTATTCCAATAACGACCTTGATGAGTAGATTGAGTAGAAATAGTAATGTATTTTTGTTTTATTGGCCGAACAGTAACATGGCTATCTATTTTTGTATTTATTTCTTCATACTCCATATTTAAATCATCAGAGAATCCTTTTTGCAAAGTACGATCAAAATAAAAATTTATTAATTTTTCATTTTCATATTCAAAGTTTACTGGATTAAATTTTATATTGGGATAAGAGTTTTCAAAAAGACAAACATAAGAATTATTTATGTAAAAACCTACTTCGTTATTTGTAGATTTTTGATATTTGTCCACTTGCGAAACAGCGCCAATAGTATCACCTAAAGAACTAGTCGTTATAATTATTTTAACTTTCATTTGTTATGTAAATCTTGAATGCAAAGATCTATTTTTTCTTTGACCATGTCAAATGTAATTTCGCTAGAACATTCAAAATTTTTGTCTTTAGGACACCAAAGCCAATTTGATCTGTCGAATGTACAATTAAGATCATTCCAACAACTGTTACAAACATTTTTATTATGAACTCGATATGGCGTATAAAACTCAGACTTAGGATCTGAAAACCCAGAAATCATTATCACAGATTTTTCACAAGCCCACGCTAACCATGACAAGCCAGATCCTAAACCTATAAAAAATTCACAATGATATAAATCATTTATTCTGTCTTCTAATGGTAAATCTCCAGTTTTATCTATAACATTTTCAGGAATAATATTTGTTACACCTTTGGCTCCATAACCATAATACTTATCAATACATACCACATCGTAATCAAGTGATTTTAAATAGCTCACTACTTTACTCCACCCTTCTTTATTGTTCCAATATTTGCACTGAGCAGTAGATTGAGTTGCTATACAAACGTATTTTTTATTAAAATTAGATTTTTTTGTTCTATCAAAATCTAATTTGCATTTTTTTTCTTTATGTTTGATTCCTAAAATATTACTCGCAATTTCTTGTAAAGAGTAAGGCTTCCAATCGCTTTCATTAAAGCAGCCTATTTTATAAGTATGATTATTATTATCAGAGGGCTTTTGACAATAATCATGAAAATTAATCATTGGATATTCATTTATAAATAATTCTTTATTTGGTGTGTATAAATTAACTTTTGATCTATTTTGAATGGCAAATTCATTAACAATAGGAATCCACGCTATTGAGTCGCCCAAACTACCAGATTCATTTATTATATTTATAGGTTTATTTTGCGATTTATAATTTGGATTACTGTATAAAAAAGAATTATTTCTATAATAAATATTCCAAAAATAATTATAAAAATACTGTGAAATTAGTTTTTTCAACATCTCACCATATTTACCAAAATCAGATTCTAAATCATTTGCTTCTCTGTTGTCATAATAATAAAGGGAAACTTTACGATAGTTTGCAGAAGAAATGAAATTTAAAATTTTTATTATTTCTTCTGAATCATAATGTGTTAAGTTTATGGCATAAAAATCAAAATCATCAACAAAATTATTAACATCAATATAATGTTCTTTATAATGATTTTTTAAATGATCAAAATCTTTATTTATAAATTTTGTAATTAAATTTATTCTATAGCTAGTATTAATATTAGATAAGTCTTCTAAAATATGCAAAGTATTAAAATCTGTATACAAATTATCAAATTGCATATTTATAACTCGGCAATCAAAATTTTTTACTTCATTTTTAAGAATATCTCTTATTAATACAGTATCATGCCATTCATTTTCATTTAATATCTTATGTGATATACTGTTTGATCTATATCTATATTTATAAAGATTTCTTTGAACTATTAATGAATTTCCATAATTTTGTAATAATCCTGTATGCAACATATCATTATTTCCTGCCGTATTGTAAGAATGAACACCAAAGTCTAAATTTTTTATATTCTTTATTCCACGAAAACTTCCAAAAGTATTTGGAGAAACTCTTTCAATTTCTCTTTTATTCCTTTCTTTATCATTGTCGTCCAAATAATATGATTTATTATGATAAACATAAGTATAATTTAATAAGCTATTAAAATCTTCACTCATCCACGATGAATCACAAGAAATAAAAACGATATTATTATCTATATATTGATTCAATAAATTATTATAAACTTCAAGAGCTTTAGAAACAACATAATCATCAGAATCCATCGTTATAACATAATCACAATCTTCAGTTACAAAACGCTGCGGTTGCCAAAACATTTCTTTCTTAAATTTTTGTTCAACATAGAATATTTTAACATTGTCACAATATTTAAGAATTTTTTCTTTAGTACCATCTGTACTTCCATCATCAGTAACAAAATACACCCAATTAGTATATGTTTGATTTAAGATAGATTCAAAAACGCTATCAACATACTGTTCTGTATTATAAAACGAAGTTACGATTCCAAATTTATACTTATACATATGGTAAATTATTTAATAAATTCAATAAATTATCATCTTTGATGTAAGTTATCAGTGGATTATTATCGTATTTTCCAACGTAAGTTTCAAGACGATTTATATAACATGGCATGTTCCAACTCAGTGCTTCTTTAATTGATATGGGATTTAATTCTTTTAAAGATGGAAAAGCAAATAAATCCATACAAGACATAAACGTATACACATCGTCACGTTCGTTCCATAATATATTATTTTTTAAATTTTTCTGAACCTCTGTTATTCCGCAATCATTATAATAACATGTGTTACCAACAAAATGAAACATCACTTTTTTATCTTGTAATTTTTCAGCTAAATCAAATAAATATTTTTGATTTTTATCCTTTGTGAATAATCCAACATTTAAAACATGAAAATAATTTTCTGATAAACCTAATTTTTTTAATGTTTCCGACCTGTTTGGTCTAAGCTTATTAGGTATCACCATTTCAACAATATTTTTTTCTACATTTAGGTGTTTTGTTTTTTCTAAGTGGTACGGAGTGCAAAAATCAAATCTGTCTGGTAAATATTTTTTATCAATAAAATTAAATTCAGAAGTGTGAGATGTTTCAATAATCTTAAAAGACCTGTTTTGAGAATATAAATAATCAAACAAAGATCGAGTTATATTTTTTAAACTAAAAGCCTCAGAGATTTCGTTTAAATGAATAACTGAAGGATTAATACTATTAATTAATTTTATAAGTTCTAAAGATTTAATTTCATATTCTAAATCCGAATCCCAATGATTTCCAAAAGTATGAAAATTATCTTTACCAACTAATTGTATAATTTGTTTTTTTTGAATTTCATAAGATCCATAATTACAGTACTCAATAACTACAGGTTTGATGTTATTTTTGATATTCTCTTCAATTAACCATTTTAAATAAGCTGGCGATCCGCCAGTTGAAAGATGAGGAGCTAAAAATAAAGTTACAGGTTGTTTATTAAAAGTTTTATTTTTTGCATAAATCATTCCTATAGTTGATACGTCATCATCATTAACAAGTTTTTCAAAAACTTCATAATTCAACGCCTTGAGATATGAAATGATATCATCTTTTTGATTGTTGTGATATTCCATAGCAATTTTATAAACTTGATTTTGGAAAAAATTTTTATTTTCCTCAACGAATATAAAAACTTCTGAACCTTCACAATCAACTTTTAAAAAGTCTATTTTTTCTATATTATTTTTTTCTACAAAAGTTTTAAAAGTTTGAGTTTTTACTTTTTCTTTATTGCATTTATCGTAAGAAAAAGATTTATTAGCTATTGCTGATGAAATTTTATTACTTCCACAACCTTCGTAAACTACATGTAAAAAAGTATAATCATTTTTATCTGATATTGCTACATCATTAATAACTACCTTATCATTGTTTTTAAAATACTTATTTATAATATTTGAACAGTAAGATGTTGGCTCACAAGAATAAACTTTACTAGCTTTATTATCTAAAGCGTAATGTATAAAAGTTGATAAATTAGAACCGATATCAACTACAAGATCATTATTTTCTATTTTAATGTCTTGATATTCATATTCTTTACAAACATATATTTCAAATAAATTAGAAGAATGTAAATCATAATTAAAACTTAAATGGCTAACCGCAGTTTTTCTATCTTGTTCATGTATTTTATATATTTTGTCAAAAATTATAGTGTCTTCATCAGTAAATATAACGCGAATATCATTTGTTATTATTGATGAAACGTATCCTGTATTAGTCCAATAATTTATTCCTTCTTGTATATCTATATAACATGTATAAAGAATAGTTTTCGTTTGAAGATCTAAAATTTTAATATTACAATTATTTATATTACAATTTTTAGATCGATAATGAATAGTAATATTATTACTATCATTTTTATCTAAATGATATAAATCAATTTTTAAATCAAATAAATTGAGAAAATTTTCAATAATATAATTGCATACATCCAATGGGTTTGGATGACACTCAAAAGTGTTTTTATTTTCTAAACAATTTATTAATGGAGGAACGCCTTGAACAGTACCCCATTCTTTGACGCCATATTTTATATCTGACGCGCAAAAAATACCGCATGAACCGCTTATGTATTTATATTTATAATCTTGAGAACCATTACGATACGGCGCTCTTAACTTGTTGTTTATAGAAGATCCTAATTGAATAATATTTGTATCGGTAGTTCCAGCTAAATGAAGAAGTCCCGAATCCATAGTAATAAAGCATATCGATTTATTAATAACATGCCAACACTGAGATAAATTTAATTTGTTTGTTAAGTCTAATCCATTTTTAATTGTTATTTTTTTTGTTTTCTTGTCTACTATGTAAAATCCGTGTTCAATAGAATTTTTACCCACTAATACAACAGGAATATTATTTTTATTTAAATCATCAATCAATTGTCTAAACTTTTCATCAGAATATGTTCTAGACGGCCAAGTATTAGCTGCGTGAATACACACATACTTTTCAGGTAAATTGTGTATATCAACATAATCATCTGATATAAAATCATACTCCATTTCATCCTCATGCAACATGAATCCAAGATCAATAGCATGAAATTGCCGGATGTCCATGGTATTGTGTTTTTTTTCAACGCCTAAATTATTTTTTATTCCACCAACTCCCAAAAATGTTTCAAATTTTTGTTTGTAATTTAAATTATTTAAATTGGTTAATGAATAATCAAGTATTGTATTAATGTATTTATTTTTTTTAAAAACTTCTGGAAAATAAGTTACAACGTCAATTTTTTTATTATAACTATTGTATAGCTTTCTTAAAATTGGAGTTCCAGCAATAGTGTCTCCAAGGCTTGAACTATGTAAAATTAATAATAAATCACTTTTGTCTTCTTGATGATTTTGCGTGTTTGTCATGAATATTTTTTCTTTTATTAATTTAAATTGATTGTCACTAGTTTTACCATGTAAAAATTTTATATTTTTTATCTTAGAGGAATTAGGTATTCTTGTAAAATTTTCATACATGTATTCTTCTTCGCTGGGTTTTAAAAATACTTTTATAAACTCATTGAATTTTTCATCAGAAACGAAAGAGTTATTTTCTAAAGAAGGTATGTGAATAGAAATTTGATCTAAGTTATTATAATAATTATATTTCCATAATACACAATTTATTACGGTTTCGTCAGTCATTATTGCATATTTCTTCCAATTTTCTAACACTTTTGGCTCGTTGCAAATATTCTTGCATTCTTGTATTATTTCTTTGCACTTATTATTAAATAGAACTATATGAGAGGTTCTATATAAAGGGGTTCTTTTACTAGAATCTGATCCAATAAATTTTAATAAATCAGATTCTAGACATAAATCTAAATTTAAAGTTCCATCATTATTAAAATGTATTCCCCGTCCATCATGAATAATATAATCATGCGGACCTTTTGGAAGCAATGGATAATTAATAATTTTTGCAGTTTCTTTAAAAATTTCATCACAATTTTTTAAAGCTAAACAGTCCGCATCTATATAACAATAATCATTATCTCCATATTCTAAAGCTGCATTATAAATTTCTGGCTTTAAAAATAAAAAGTTTACCACCTCATTTTCTTTTGCATTGAATACGTTGGAATAATTTAAGCTTTCATCAGTGTTTTTTAAAAGTGTTTTATAATAGATCGGAATGACATTTTTAAAACGATTTGTATATTTAAAATTAACAGTATAATATAAAATTTGTAATTCTGAATTTAATTCCAAGCTTTCAAATAATTTTTCGCAAACGCTTAAATATTTTTCATCGCTATGTGTAATAAAATATTGATTTTTCTTTTTTTTATTAGAGAAATTTTTATTAATATATTCGAATTGAGAGTCAGAAACTTTTCCATGCAAGAATCTAATATTACTTATCTTTTTTTTGCTAGGTATTTTGCAAAAAGTTCCACAATACACATCTTCATCTTGTGGATTTTTATAAGCATTTATAAAATTATTTAATTCTTTAGGTTCAACAAAAATTGCATTATTTTCAACTGATGGAATATTTATTATAACTTGCCCCAAATTATCACATAAATCGTCTTTCCACAAAAGACAGTTAAGAACAGTTTCTTCATGAAATGGTGTAAATTCTTCCCAATTTTTTATTGTATGTCCATTATAGCAAATTTTTTGCCATTCATCCATTATGGTATGACATTTATTATTAAATAATAAAACGTTAGTTGGCCTGTATAGACTAGTTCTTTTATTAACTGGAATATTTAATTTTTTCAAGAATTTTGCTTCTAGACATAAGTTTAAATCAAACCCTCCGTCAGATAAAAAAGGACTTCCTTTTCCATTTGACATCATATATTGGTGACAATTTTCTCCTAATAATGGATATGAAGTTATTTTATTTATATTTTCAAAAATTTTATCACAATTTTCAAGAGCTATACAATCAGCATCTAAATAGCAAAAATTATAATTTTTATTTTTTAAAGCTTCGTTACATATTTTAGATTTTAAAAATAAAAGACTTATTCTTACTGATTCAGAATTATTTTTTATATTTCTTTCTTCTGCTAAACCGGAAGTTTCTTTCAAGTTAGTATCATAATATATAGGAATTACATTAGAGAATTTATTTTCATATATAAAATTTATTGTGTAATATAAAATCTTACAGTTAGAATGTGTTTGTAAACTTTGAAATAATTTTTCTGTAACCTCAAGATAATTTTTATCACTATGTGTTATATAATAATTCATATTATTTTACAAAATACCAAGAAGCGAACCATTCATTAGTTAAATTGAATTCATACCCATGTTTTTTACTGAATTCATCAACGGCAGGGTTTACTCCAAATTGACCAGCGTAATTATCGAATTTATCACTAGATGCTTGTGTCCATATGTGTTTATCTTTTCCATTTTCTGCATAATTTGTATCAGAATACCAGTTCATTTTTAAATAATCATGACCAGCAAAAATTCCACCATGTCTTAATTTTGGAAACCATGTTTCCATATCTTGTTTTACAAATTCATATTTATGATTCGCATCAATATAAATAAAATCCAATGATTCATCATCGAATAATTCAGAACCATTAACACTATCACTTCTGATCATAAAACATCTGTTTTCATTACCGCGAATATTATCTAAACAAGAATTGATAACATTTTTATAATTATTTTGATTAGAAGAATCTTCATAATCTTTAATATCTAACGGCCTCCATACATCAATCAAATAAAGCTTGCCTGACCAATTTTTTAAAATTGTGTTTGCGTAATCACCTTCAAAAGATCCGATTTCTACGCCTTTTCCTAATAGTTTATTTTGTTCAAAAATTGTTGTTAATTGTTCTCTTGATATCATTATATTATTTTATATAAAATTTTTAAAATGTAAAGAAAATTATGAAATAAGTTTGTAGTGTTCTGCATGACGATTATCTATATTGACTTCTGAAAGCATGATAATGCAATCAAACCCTGCTTGCAAATTTTTTTCAAAACAATATGTTAACTTATTGTTTCTCTGTTCATTTTTATCGACATAGTAAGAAAATATAAGAGTTTTATACATTTTAAAATATAGAAAGTAATTTTTTGATATCAGCGCAAGAATGACGGACTTCTTTTCTTGCTTCCTTGTATATTATATTAGTAGTGAACTGTTTTGCTAGAGTATTTATAGAAATAGATTTGCCGGTGCCAATATTAAATATTTGATTTTTTACGGTTGTGATTAATAACTTAGAGACAGTATTACATACATCGTTGGCACTGATAAAATCTCTTGTTTGTTCGCCGTCACCATATATAATTAATGGTTGTTTATTTTGAGCGGCAATATTAAATGCGGTAATAACACCAGCATACTCAGGATTCTGTCCCTGACCATAGACATTGAAGAATCGAAATATTAAATAATCTATATTCCACAACTGACAATACATTTGTATATACTTCTCGGAGGTTAATTTATCTAATCCATATGGACTGTTTGGTTCAGCGACATCTGTTTCGCTAACGGTTCCTTCTTTGCTGCCATATACTGCTGCGCTAGAAGAGAATAGAAATTTTTTAATCTTGTGAATGTGCGCGACTGATAATAATTTCATAGTCAAGAACGTATTATTGCCAAAACTATTTATTGGATCATCAAATGACTTTTGTACACTTACCATTGCTGCAAGATGTATAATAACATCTATGCCATTAAAGAAATTATCATTGATGTCTATATCTAGTATATCTATAATTTTTTGTTTGTCGGGAGGAAGTGCGGGGCTGCTAACTTTATCCAAGTTATAAATA
>SXGQ01452199.1_pt1 | contig 10166 bp, 5 predicted proteins | sample 3178371 | NCBI WGS metagenome assembly SXGQ01 (sample SAMN11356859, study PRJNA531348) | freshwater metagenome | isolation source: freshwater sample F1-20 | place: China: Fuxian Lake, Yuxi | collected 2017-12-25 | reverse complement strand
TATTATTATTTATCTTAAAATATAATTAAAAATTATATTCAATTTTTTCTCTCTATTTATTAATTTTTAATGTTTAATAATATTAATTTTATTAATAATATAACACATAATAATATTAATGTTACTAAAATATCCGCTATTAATTCCGACATTTGGCCATGGATCAACCAGCCTAATTGTTAGCCCATATGAAACATTGGCAAGCAATTTTTTAAGCGGACTATGCATATATTATTGCTCCTATTTTCAACGAAAAATTCTATTAATTGTATTTTCTATTTATCATATTGCTGATGACTTTAATATTAAAAACAAGCTTTATAAATATTCTTGTAGCGCATTATTTCACTTAGCATGGCTTAAATGTCCGCTTCTAAGTAAATTTTATTTGACGCTTGTTCACACTCCCATGCATTATTTTAATATTTATAAAAAGAAAACGAGAGTCTACAACCAATTTTTAATTGGACTAGGAACAAGCTTGCTAGCAATTCCCTTTTTAAACGCTAATTTGGATAGCCTATTTAACAATAAATTGGGCGAATTATGGTTTGTTGCCCCAATAATTGCCCACATAATTGTTCATAGTTATTATAATATAATTATGAACATAAAATAACAAAATAACAAAACAACAAAATAACAAAATAATTATAATATATATAATTATGAAAGTTTTGTTTATTGATATTCGTAAAAGTGATGAAGTATATTCTAGACATTTTGACCAATCTCAAGAATATAGTTTTTATAATATTCCAATGAATATGATAAGATTTAACGCAAAAACAATTATTAATCATTTAGAATATTATGATACAATATATATTGTATGTCAATCAGCAAATAGGTCTCAATTTATAAAAAACAAATATTTTAATAATTATGAAAATATTAAAGTAAGTGACAGCCTCCAATTTTCAAATTTACATTATGGATTAAATAATATTTCTTTGAATAAAAATACTAATATAAAAATAAATATTGTTGGAACTAATTCATTTAATTATTATAGCGTTATGAGAATAATTCAGACAATAATGGGAATGCTAATGCTTTCAATAGGTATATATATATATATACAATTAAGTAAACAAAAATTATTAAAGAAAATTAGTATTGTTCCACTAATTATTTTAATCGCATTTGGTTCTATGGCTCTTTTTAATGGTCTAACTTCAACATGTTCAATATCTACCTTACTAGAAGATTATTTAAATTAAATATTACTAATTGACACTAGTCTACTATATTTCATTTTTTATACAAATGAAATATAGTGATTAATATGATAAACTAATTGTAGAAGAATAGCATTACTAATGTTTATTTTATGTTTTGCTAGTTAATTTTTCTTGTTTTTCTGCTTCTTCTTCTAGTTTTTTTATACTTTAACTTTAATTTTCTAGTTCTTGCTTTCTTTCCTCCAAACGTCTTTGCTCTAATTGTAAATGTTTTCTTGATTCTTGATTTTTTATTGTATTGTCTTTTTCCTGCTGTTTTTTTTAATACTAATTGTTCTATTTTTTTTTGATTTCTTGGTGTATTTTTTATATATCGGTCTGTTAAAGGATTATATATTTTTGCTGATTGACTTGGTGATGGTAATTCTATTTTTTCATCTAATTTTATTGGAGTTTTTTTAGATTTTACTTCGTCTTCATTATCTTTTTCTTTGTAAATAAACTCCTTCCAAAAATCTTTTTTGAAATACTTAAACATTCTCCAATCTGTCTGAAAAGTACTCCATTTTGTATATTTTAAAATTTCTTTGAATTCAGCACTATTGATTGCTTCGCATATTTTATCACCCTCTTCTTTACTATCTATTTTTAACCCATAACAAATTTGGCTCATTCCATATTCACCTTTATAATCGTTATATGGATATTGAAACTCGCCAAACGATAATATTACTTTTGGTATTCCAAAATGTCCTTTATTTTCGCTTGAATATACAAAACCTAATCCGTCTTTTTTAGTCATATTATGAACAACTGGAAGATTATTCTTTTCTGTTTTTAGTTTAGTTATATTTTTTTTATCAGTTCCGTATATTGTTCTTGAATATAAAACTTCATTAGTTCCTAATATATTTTTAATGCTATCAAATGCTCCACTTGGTAAGAATTTCCAATCATTTAAATTTATAGAGTATGTTTTACCATCTTGTCCGTCAATTATGGTTTCTTTATAAATATTTGTATTTTTCAATACATAATAATCAACTAAAGTAGAACAACTAAATATTTTATTTCCTTCTTTCTTTGAATATGTTTTTAGATATAATAATTGCTTATTACCAAGAACTTCCCATAAATAATGTTCTGGTTTTCTCCAAGATGGAGGATGAATAAATACTAAATATTTTTCAGCATTGACCCATTCTTTTAGTGCTTTTACTACAAATAAATCCCACAAACTTCTTCCGCCATAACCACCTTTTAATGTTCCTTCTTTTGGTATATTATAAGGCGGATTTCCTATTACTATATCAAAATTTTTTACACCCCATTCTTTAATAACATCCATTTTCAAAGTATCGCCTTCATAAATATTTAACTTGTATTTATCATCACAAAATATTTTTTTATAAATAAACACATTTTTAGATGTGAGTTCAGAAACATATATCATTTGTTCTAAAATGTGTTTTCTTCGTTGCTCTTCGTCTTTTATACTTTCAACAAGTCCTTTCATTAAGCGTTCATAAAGTATAATAGGGAAGTTTCCTATTCCAACTGCTGGGTCAAACCATTTAAAGTCAACTTCTGTAAATATACTTTTTCCATGTTCTTTTATGTAGGCATCATCTAATTTATCAAACATTTCATTTACTAATGTTAAAGGTGTAAATACTTCGCCATTTTCATTTTTCTCTTTAGTTTTTGGTTTTAATTGACTATTAATATATTCTAATAATTCAGTGGGTTCATTAATTGTATAATATTGTTTCTTTTGCAAACTAATTATTTTATTCATAATTAGTTTATCATTAGAATTGTCCATAGCGTCCAAAATACCATCAATAACATTTTCTAAATAAGGTTCATCCGCATTACCAGTTAATCGCCCATTTAATATTTTCAAAAAATTCTCTTTTATTTCTTCATCTTTAAAAACCTCATTTTTTAGAGCATCAATATCTGGTATTAATGTAATTTGTGCGTTTAATTTGGAACTATCAGTTAAAATACACTGAGCATCACTATCCATATAAAGTGTAAAAATATTTAACAGTGATATAAATTCACCGATTACCTCTTGTGCTGCTTCTTTTAAATTAAATTTTGTTGCTTTGATTGTCTTTTTTTCATCTTTCATCTTAGTTTCTCCAATCTTTTCTTTCTTTTTACCTGGGTCAAACACAACAGCACCCTCTGTTATATATATATCATCTTTCATCTTTTTACTTTTATCAATGTTTATTTTTTGAAGCAGTGGTTGGAGTGCTTCTAGTTTTGTCATATTAAAATCAAATTCACTAATTACTTTTTTAATATTTTCAACATCTTTATTCCATGATTCATATAATTTATTAAATAAGTCTTTTACAAATTTAGTTCTACCAGATTCATCATTTTCATACTTGTCACGAAATACATCTTCATCTATATTTATTAAATCTGTAATTAAACGATATTTTTGTTTTTCATCAACATCTTTTTTATTAGTATTTGTGTCAAATAAATTTACGTTTAAGAATGCTCGTTGAGGGTTCATATCAACCATAAATCCGAATTTTTTCTCGGCACAATATTCATTTTCTTTACAAGGAACACCATCAACTTCAGTCATCGATCTAAAAAGCATTTGAAAAATAGCATCCGCACTAGAAGTAGAGTTCCATAATGTAACAATATCAACATTACGCAGCGAAATTCCAAGTTGTAGTCTTTGTCCTGCTAAAATAATTAAGTTGTCTTGCTTTATTTTTCCATTTTTTATATCTTTTTCAGTATTTTCAATATCTATTTTAATATTGTGTGGATCATTCATGTATGTAACTCCGTTAATAGTTTTTCCTGCTTTTGCTTTATCTTCAATATCAATTGCTATAAAAAAATGATAGTTATTTTGAATATCTTTAAATTCATTTGAAGTTAATAAATTAATTAACGCAATAACCTTATTTTTAATTTTACTAGTTCCTACAGGTAAAAACCATAACTGACTAGTTTTATGTTGTTGCTGTAATGTTCTACATTTATTTAAACATATATTTTGAATACGTGGTATTATACCTCTTTTTCTATAAAAAGTTTGGTTAATATAAGTTTCCTTTTTATCTGGATAACCAAAATAATAACGCATCATTTCTTTTATTTGTTCAACATTTGCAAAAGTAGTACTATCTCCATTTGTAGTAAATAATTTATTCATATCCCAATCAAACTCAGTATCGCCAATTTTTAATTTTTCAGTACTCAAAAACTCTTTATCCCATAGTGATGTAATTAAATATGGTTTTGGAAAAATAGAATAATCTTTTTGAAATTTACTAATAAGTGTTAATCCAGTTTTATCTCCAAAATATTCTAACGCGCTTTCATAAATAGTTTTTCCAAATTGCTCGAATATGGCATTATTTTTTATTGTTGAATCATTAATAGTTTTCATTATTTGAATATCATTCATAGTCCATGTAATTATACAATTATTAGTTACACCGTATGCTTGTAATGGTTTATTATATGTTGCGGTAACATATATCTTAACTGTATTAGCAATTGTGCTATTTAATACATTCACAATTTTTTTTGCTTTTGTTGTGCTCATTCCAAAATGTGCTTCATCTAAAAACATGACATCAATATTAGGATTTGTTCCAAACAATAGGTTTATGCGTCTTTCAATTTTCTTTATTGATTCTTCTTCATCATCGTCTTTTGTATATTCATCATCGTCTTTTGTATATTCATCATCGTCTTTTGTATCTTCGGTTTCTGTAACTAATTCTACTTCTGTAGCATCTGCTTTTGCTAATAGTGCTTCACCTTTACTTCCAGCAGACCATCCAAGTTTTTGTTTTGATATGATTATTATACAATGGTTATTAGCGTTTTTACATATTTCTTTAATACTTATTCCTTCTTTATAGGTGACAACATCTATTCCATTAAATTCTATATATTTATTAAAAATAGCTTCATATTCTCCAAATGTCTCATTCGGAGCAGGTGTCATTAATAAAAATTTTAACTTCTTAGTTGGTTGTAATAGTTCTTGAGTTTTTATATATTCTAATATTGCTCCTGCCATTACATATGATTTGCCGGAACGCGGTATTGCACCAACTAATATATTTTTTTCACCACCGGCAATAAGAGCATCTATTTTACCTACAAATAATTTTTGATGAAATCTAGGAATAAAAACCTCTTTTAATACTTTTAAATAATCTTTTTCAAAATTTGAAATATCATTAAGCGATTCTAAATAATTAAATTGTTCTAATATTTTCTTTAGTTTAAAATATGCATTTTGTAAATCATTTAAATCATAAATATGTTCATAATTACCATATGGATTAATATATTTTATTAAAATATTACTGGAAGAATTTTGTGCTTCAAACTTTTTAATTGCGTCTTGTTTATTTTTAACAAAAATAAATATTTTTATAGTTCTATTTGTTGTTTTATGTTTTTCTATTAAAGCACATAATTTACCAATATCATATTTGGCAATTTCTTTTTCTTCTTTAAAATATTTTACAGAAATAAAATACAATTCTTCTTCTCCAGTTTTTATGCCATTAATATCATATTTTTGATTTACAAATGTTATATCTGAATATCCGCCGCTATTACCACTTCGCACCTTTTCTCTCAAATACCCTCCTGGTTTTTTATTTAATGTATTATTATCCCAACAATTGCTATTTTCAATAGTAATATTATCATTATTAGGATTTTTATTCATAATATGATAAGTTTGTAGTTTGTCTTTAATGCTTGGAAGAGTTAAATCTGTAGCACCAAATTTAATACATATGTCCCATAATCGTTCATAATAAAATCCTTGAGATGAACGATCTTCAATAATAGTACCTTCAATACTAGTATCTTCAATAATTTTACCCTCAACATATGTTATTTTGTCCAAAATATCTTTTTCTACATTGTTACTATTCTTTATTTTGCCTTGTATGAACTTTAATATATTTTCATTTCCATAATCTTTTAGTATAGTTGACATTAATTATATATTATTATATATAATTAATTTACAACTAACGAATTTTTTCACCCAACATTAATCAAAGTAATAGTTTTTGTTATTCCAAGCATGTTTATTTTCAATACAAATAAAATTGTATCATTTACATCGTCATAATATGGTTCACCTATTGAACATCTATATTTGCGCATAATATTTTTAAGATTATTGTCTAAGTCATAGCTCATAGTATTAGTAATATTTATATTTTCATTATTTTCATTATTATAAATTAATCCATCGCAATTTATTAGTCCATGCAACCTCACTTGTGAAGTATTTGCTTTTAATCGTTCAAATTCTATATTTTGCTTGCCAAAATATGGAATATTAAGCGAACCACTATACACATTATTTAACGATGGCAAACAATAAGTCATTGCATATAATAATATATTATACATCTTAATATTATTGTGTTAATATTTTGTATTTAAATAATTTATATAAATATAATATACAATATACATGTCTACAGAAACTAAGAAAAATACTTATAAGAAAAAGGTGACTTTAAAAAACAAAAAAAAGTTAAAACCTTATGAAGGCGGAGGAGTGGGAGAGGAAGAAGCTAGTACAATAAAAGTTCTATGTTGGAATATATTTTGGATGGCTATGCAAGGATATGATCGTAATGAACTAACAGATGCAGAAAGCTTAAAAGGAGTTAAACAGCCAGGCAGACTGGATGAGCGCAAATTTGGAAGATATTGTGCGGATGGTAAAAAAATATCTAATACTGAACTAAATATATGCGCAACAAGGGTCAAAGAGCTAATAGAAGTAGTTAATTATGATTTTGTTGCTCTACAAGAAGCATCAAACTGGGATATTATTCATAATAAATTAAAAAAAACTATAACTATGGGCTATGTACATTATAAGCTTAATCGTAATAATTTAGTTACATTTTATGATAAAACCAAATACACACTTATAGCATTTAACACAGGTATTCTTAGTGTTAAAGAAGATGGAGATGATAGGCATAATATTCGTCCTTATCATATTTTATTATTACATGATTTAAGTAAAAATTATTACATATTTATAAATTTACATGCTCCTCATAACATTACAAAAGATGCTATCGAAAGGCAATTATCTAACGCTATGGAAGATTTTTATGCTATTAGTGATGAAACAGAGAAAGCAAGTATCTCTGAAGATTTTATTGATATAAAATCTACTGCTGCTAATATACAAAACATTAATACAAGATTTAAAGATAAAAGAAACACAAATAAACCCACAACTACGCAATATAAAATGAATTGGGACGCACAAAATTATAATATTATTGTGGCAGGTGATTTTAATGATACTGGAGGCAAATTCTGGAATGGATTACAGCCGTTTAAATATTCTAGTATAACTATACTAGAAACTTTAGAAGTAAAATTAGATAAAAAACCCCCACCTACATGTTGTTCTACAAATTTGGAAAACCTTGAATATAATAATATTGGAGATTATATTTTAGTTAATAAAACTTTAAAAGTATTAGATATATATACTCCACATTTAACTGTACCAGTATCTGATCATTTGCCTATAATTATATATATAAGGCCAACATCTATTAACTCGGAACATAAAGAACATGTTGCTAGTCCTGCAGTTGCTAGTCCTGCAGTTGCTAGTCCTGAGCCTGTTAATCCTGAAGATTGTATACCTAAAACTATACATGTATTTAACGTTCCAGGAGACGGAGCTTGTTTATTTTCATCATTATTGCATGGATTAATACGTTTGAAGGAGCAAAGTGTTTTATCTATGGATTTAAAGGGTGCTTATAATAAAGATACCGATATCCCTGACTATGTAAGACAAAATGTTCAAAATTTTCGAATTGAATTAGTAAATGCTATAGAGATTTATTCTATTACTGATGAGCAGCTTATATGGTCAATGCGACAGTCACTTAGTGAAACTCCTCGAATATTACGAACTTTTCAATTATCCTCCGAGGAAATCCTTGAAATAAGCGATAATAATATAATTAGAGAAATGTATGTTCCTGACATGAGACTACCTAATAGTTACGGAGATGAGACAATTATCACGATACTTAGACATATTACTAATATAAATGTAGTAATCTTTGATAATTATAAGGACTCCTCGACCATTAATATAGGGGGAAATTGTTGCTATAACGGTATATGGTTACATTATAATCATGTGAATCATTATGACATAATATTTCCTATAAATGTATACAATAGCAAACATAAAGACATAGTGTCGTCAGCTCCGGAGCGTCTTGTTGTTGATAGAAATAAAATACAAATAATCGAGCATCCCAATTATGAAGATATTATAAATATAACTAGAGAAGATGAAGTTATAATTGAACAACAACCACCACAAGCACCAACAACAGTTCCAACAGGGGCAGCAGCAGCAGCACAAGGAGCACCACAAGCAAAAGCACCACAAGCAAAAGCACCACAAGCAAAAGCACCAGCACCAAAAAAACCACCAGCAAAAACACCACCAGCACTACCAGCACAAGCACAAGCAAAAGCACCAGCACCAAAAAAACCACCAGCAAAAACACCACCAGCACTACCAGCACAAGCACAAGCACAAGCACAAGCACCAGAAACAGGAGCACCAACACCAGAAACAGGAGCAGAAACAGGAGCACCAACAGGAGCACCAACAGGAGCACCAACAGGAGCACCAACACCAGAACCAGGATCAGAAACAGGAGCAGCATTAGCTGCAACATTAGCAACAACACTAACACTAAAAACAACACCAACACCAACGGGTCTTGCAGGAAGATCGCAAACACGAAGAACAGAACAACAACATGGAGAAGAACAAAAATCAGAAACACCACAACTAATAGAACCAATATCAGGAAATACACAATATGACGAAAGTTATTCTAACAATATGTTTTTTATTCCCCTAATAGGTGCTGTATTAGCATTATCTCTTACATTTATTATAACAAAATAAAAATAAAAATAGGTTAAATATAAAAATATTTATATTTTTTAGATTTTCTATATATATTTCTCGATGATCCATTTTTATATTTATGTCTTTTAAATTTAATGCTCTTTCGCCTGCGAAAGAATTTATGTTTTCCTCTGGCATTTCTAGTATCATGACAACTAATCTTTCCACGTGTAATAAATTCTATAAATTTATTTTCAGCATTGCTAATATTTTCTTCATTAAGTAAAACAGTTACATTTATTCCATCATAGCGATCTACAACAGACTTTATATCCTGAAACTTGGATGACTGATCTATTATATCTTCAATACTATATCTGGGTTCACGTATCATTGTAGCATTAAAATATTTTAACATAATATGAGCCGAAACAGGATTAACAGCAACAGACACTAGTGATATAGCATCACGAAACAACATTTTTGATATTACTATAAGAACTGAATGTAACACAGCGTTCATATTTCTACCTTCATATTGTGAAGTTGTGAAAGCATCTAAGTATACATTATTAGTGGTATAATCGTATGTAATAATTAAAGACGCTACACAATTACTATTACAATTAATACATAGTAATAATGACGAACCAGCTTCTTTAGAATTAGCCCCAAAATAGGCAATCTCAGTATTATCAGGCATGTCATAAATATAATCTAGACTAATCTCAATATTTTTAGATCTTAAATAAGTATTATATAGCGCTATTTGTTGTTTTGCTAATTCTAAATTAATAATATTTGCACATGGATGTTTATCTATACCATCATTAAGGGTTAATATGGAACTTCTATCAATTGATGATGTGTTAGTTTCATCAATTAAATCATTAGATAATATTAAAACATAAATTTGTTCATCTTTTATATAAGCAAGATATTTAACAGCTACATCAAATTTAAAATACTTTTTACATGTATCGTCTATAATATATTCATATATATTTACCATATTACCATTTAAGTTA
>SXGQ01024814.1_pt1 | contig 10167 bp, 10 predicted proteins | sample 3178371 | NCBI WGS metagenome assembly SXGQ01 (sample SAMN11356859, study PRJNA531348) | freshwater metagenome | isolation source: freshwater sample F1-20 | place: China: Fuxian Lake, Yuxi | collected 2017-12-25 | reverse complement strand
TTTGATCCCAGTGGCGCAGGCCATTGGCCAAGTGCTGGATGATCTGGAAGAACGGCCTGAGGGCATCGCCCGTGCGCGCCGCTTTCTGGTGGTGCATCTTGATGGCCTGGAACGCATCGCCACACGCCTTGAAGCCGGCGCCGCGCCGCCGCCTGCCTTGGGCTCTTTGCTGCGTGATCTGGAGGCCGCTGCACGGCAGCTCCGTGATGATCTCCGCGCGGAGGAAAGCGCGGCCCTTGATATCCAAGTCAAAGTGCTGGCCGATCGGCTGCGTGAGGAAGGCTATTCATGACCGACATCATCACCACCCCCGAGGAACGCCGGGCCGAGGTTGAACGCCTCGCCGCCCAGCTTGACGTGACCGACCCGGCGGCTGTGCTCCGCTTCGGGCAGGAAACGCAAACCCGCGCCTCGGCAGCTGCCGATGCCATGCTGGAAGGTGCCAAAAATCGCGAAGCGGGGGAGGCGGGGCAGACCCTTGGCACCCTGCTCACGACCTTGCGCGGCTTTGATGTTTCAGCGCTTGCGGACAAGCCCGGCTTCTTCGCGCGGATATTCAACAAGGCGGGCGCTGAAGCCGCGCAGGTGGTCAGCCGCTATGAAGGGCTGAAGGACCAGGTAGAGGCGATTGGCGATAAGCTTGATGGGCATCGCACGCGGCTTTTGGAAGATGTCGAAAAGCTTGAACGGCTTTATGGCGCGACGCTCGATTGGTTCCATGGCCTTGGTGATCACATCGCCGCTGGTGAGATTGTGCTGAACAATACTGACAGCACTGCCATCCCGGATGCTGAAGCGAAGGCAATTGCCGGCGATATGCTGGCCGCACAGAAGCTCCGTGATCTGCGCGCGGCGCGGGATGAGCTGGATCGGCGCATTCATGATCTCCGCCTGACGCGGCAAGTGGCGATGCAGGCATTGCCCTCCATCCGGCTCATTCAGGAAAATGACAAGGCCTTGGCGGCGAAGATCCAATCCGTGGTGGCCAATACCGTGCCGCTCTGGCGCCAGCAGCTAGCCCAGGCGCTGGCCATCCAGCGCATGCGCGATGCGGGGCAGACGCTGAAGCAGGCCAATGACCTGACCAATGAATTGCTGACCGCGAATGCCGAAAGGCTGCGCCAGGGCAATGCCGAAGCGCGGACAGAAATTGAACGCGGCGTGTTTGATCTGGCCGCGGTGAAGCAGGCCAATCAGCTGCTGGTGGCAACGATTGAAGACAGCCTCAATATCGCCGAACGCGCCCGCTTGCAGCGTGCCGATGCGGCGGTGGAATTGGACAAGGCGGAAGCCGAAATCAGGCGCGCCCTGCTGGCGGCGAAGGCCATACCGCCGGCGCCGAAAACCTGAACCAAAAAATACCTGGAGAAGCCTTACATGATCAGCAAACGCGCCATCCTTGCCGCCATGCCGGCCTTGCTTGCCGCACCGCATATTGCCGGCGCTCAAGGCACTTGGCCCACCGGTTCAATCCGTATTGTGGTGCCCTTTCCCCCGGGCGGTTCCACCGATGCGCTTGCGCGGCTTTTGCAGCCCTATTTGCAGGCTGAATTTGGCGTGCCTTTCATTGTAGAAAATCGAGGTGGCGCTTCGGGTTCACTCGGCACCGCGCAGGTCGCGCGCGCGGCACCCGATGGCAATACCTGGCTGATCGTGTTTGACACGCATGCGGTCAATCCAGCGCTTATCCCGAATATGGGTTTCGATACCGAACGCGATTTGACCTCACTTTTGTTGTTCGGCACCGCGCCCATGGTACTGACCGCGCATCGCACACGCCCCTATCGGAGTTTCGCCGATGTCGTGGCAGCAGCGAAGGCCAAGCCCGAGACCGTCACTTACGGCACCATAGGCAATGGCAGCTTGGCGCATTTGACCATGGAACTCATTCAGCGCGCCGGCGACTTCAAGCTGGTGCATGTGCCCTATCGTGGCGGCGGCCCGCTTGCGGTTGCGGCGGCTGCCGGTGAGGTGGATTTGCCCGTCGCAACCCGCCCTGCGCTTGGCGTGCATATTGATGCTGGTACGCTGGTGCCCCTCGCACAAACCAGCGCCACGCGCAGCCCCAATATTCCGAATGTGCCAAGCATGACCGAACTCGGCATTACCGGCATTGATTCACGCGCGTTTTGGGGTTTCCTCGGTCCTGCGCGGCTGCCAGAGGCGATCAAGGCACGCATGGAAGCGGCGGTGCGCAAGGCCTTGGATGTGCCAGAACTGCGTCAGCGCATCCTTGGCCTTGGCATAGACCTGAACCCGCAGGGGGAGGGCGCGTTTACGCAATTCCTCTCCGCCCAGATCGCCACCTGGGGCAGGGTGGTGCGGGAGAATAATATCCGCCCGGATTGAACCCCGCCCGTATCGGCGGCGGCGTGTTAACGCCGCCGAAACAGCCCGCCTGGATCGCCGAGCGGGTTGCGCGGGTCCACATCATTATCGCGGTAGCCGCTGGCAGCACTACCCCTGCCGCTGCCACCAAGCGCGGCGGGTTTGGTCGGCAAATCATCACCCGGCGGCAGCACCTTGCCCCCTTTTCCAGCCATACCCGCTGCCGTAGCGGTGCCAGCGCCGGCCAACAATGTCCCGAGCAAGCCCCCAAGACCACCACCGGCCTGCGGCTGCGCGCCGGCACCCGACATGGCGCCCATCAGCGCGCCAAGAACATCACCAAGGCCGCCCTGCTGCTGCTGTTGTTGCGGCTGCCCGCCCATCATGCCTGAAAGAACGCTGCCCAGCACATCGCCAAGCCCGCCGCCCATATCGGCTTGCGATTGCGGCAAGCGTCCTTGCGGTGTCATGCCATTGATCACCGCCGGCAAAAGCTGCGCCAAAATGCCCGCCATGGCGCCGCCGGAAGCAGCGCCGCCGCCAAAGCGTTGCGCCAGCCCCAGCAATTCATCGCCGCCAAAGGCCTGGGCCAGTTTTTCTGGTGCAACGGGCATATTCTCGCCGGTGCCGACCCAGCTTTCCACTTCCTGCTGAAGCCCGCCTTGTTGCAGCTTGCCAACGAGGGAAGCGAGGCCGTCAGCCGAACCGCCCCCCATCATGGCGCCCAGTAAATCACCAATTCCGCCGCCAGCGCCCTGGCCCCATTGATTGCTCATGCTCGGTCCTCCGGTTGAGGACAGCAGTTTAGGCGGCTTTTGTGCGGCGTCAAAACAAAATAGAGCGGCCACCGCGCCGCAGCGCTTGACCGGAAGGCGCGGGCTTGGTCCCATGCAGGGAACGCCAAGAAATGAGGAAGTCAGCCATGCGCGCCTGGGCCGTAGTTGAAGCCGGTAAGCCCCTTCAGGAAATCTCCATCACGACGCCCGAACCCACATGCCAGCAGGTATTGCTGGAAATCACCCATGCGGGTGTTTGCCATTCCGATCTGCATATTTGGGAAGGCGGCTATGATCTGGGATCGCGCGGCTACCTGAAACTTTCCGATCGCGGCGTGAAGCTGCCGCTTGCGATGGGGCATGAAATTGTGGGGCGCGTGCTGAAATGGGGGCCTGATGCCAATGGCGCGGGCCTGAAGGTCGGCGACCATATGGTGGTCTTCCCCTGGGTGGGCTGCGGCACCTGCGAAGCCTGCCGCGCGGATGAGGATAATATGTGCCTCACGCCGAAAAGCCTCGGCGTTTATCAGCATGGCGGCTATGCGACCCATGTGCTGGCGCCGGAGCCGCGGCATCTGGTTCCCGTCGGTAACCTCGATCCCGCCTTGGCCGCGACCTATGCCTGTTCCGGCATTACGGTGTTCAGCGCGATCAACAAAGTCATGCCCATGCCGGCGGATGAACCGATTGTCCTGATCGGCGCCGGAGGGCTCGGCCTGAACGCGATTGCGGTGCTGAAGGCCATGGGCCATCGGCGGATTGTGGTGGTGGATGTCAGCCCGGCCAAGCTTGAAGTCGCCAAGCGGGAAGGCGCTACTGATATCGTCCAGGGCGGCGATGCGGAAACCGCCAAGCGGATCATGGAAGCCTGTGGCGGGCCGGTGCGCGCCATTATTGACCTTGTGAATGGGACGGAGACGGCGCGGAGCGCCTTTGATGCGCTGCGCAAAGGCGGCAAGCTGGTGCAGGTCGGGCTTTTCGGTGGTGAATTGGCTGTGCCGCTTCCTGTCATGCCCATGCGTGCACTGACGATCCAGGGATCATATGTGGGCAACGTCAAGGAGTTGCGTGAATTGATGGGCATCGCGCAGAAAGGTGGCCTGCCGGGCATTCCCATTACCCGCATGCCGCTCAATCAGGCTGATACAGCGCTGAACCGGCTGCGGGAAGGAAAGGTGACGGGCCGAATCGTGCTTACTGCAGAGGGGCTTTGAAGTGCCCACTAAAACTAAAAGTTGAAATTGCCCAAAAAATATTCAATTCTGATGGCCACAGATATGGGAGCTCCGCTCGTGCAAGACATTTCGCCCCTGCGAGATTTTGTCCGCGGCATGACCGCTTTGGCCGATGCTGGGGCGGATGAGGGACGTTTCCTGAAAGAAGCGCCGCTTCTGCTGCGCAAGCTTGTCCTGTCCGATAATTGGCTGCCCCAGGAATATAAGGCGCCAACCGATACCTATCGGCAATTACTGCTCCATTGCGACCCGCAGGAGCGTTTCTCGGTTGTTTGCTTCGTCTGGGGGCCGGGGCAGCAGACGCCCGTCCATAACCACACGGTCTGGGGCTTGGTTGGCGTGCATCAAGGTGAGGAGATTTCCACCGAAATGGTCGCGGACCCGAATGGTGGGCCGATGCGCCCTGGGCGCGTGGACCGGGCCAAACGCGGCGATGTGGTGGTCTTGAGCAGCGATAACTACGACACGCACCGCGTCGAAAACGCGGTCGAAGGGCGCACCAGCATCAGCGTTCACGTTTATGGTGCCAATATCGGTGCTGTGAAGCGTGCCATGTTCAATGCCGAAACCAGCCAGCCTGAGTATTTCATCTCGGGCTATGACAATAAGTCCGTGCCTAATCTTTGGGATTTGAGTCGCTCGGCCAATTGAACGGGGCCCCTTGCGCCCTTTCGTCTGAAGCGTGATGCTGCCCGCCGATAAGCAGGGATCATTTGCCATGGCCGACAGCATTCCCGTTCTTGACCTTGCGCCCTTGCGTGCCGGCGCGCCGGGAGCCCTGGAAAGACTGGGGGAAGAATTGCGCCAGGCCTTTACCGAGGTTGGGTTTTATTTCGTCCGCAATCACGGCATTCCTCAAGCGCTGCTTGATCAAACCTTCGACGAGGCAGCGCGCTTTCATGCGCAGTCATTGGATGCGAAGCTGGCGCTCAAGATCAATGAACACAATATCGGCTATATGCCGATGCGGGGTGCCACCACGCGCGTGAATGCGGTGGGCGAAGTGGCGCTGCCCAATGCCAATGAAGCCGTATTTTTCAAGCGTGATCTGCCGGCTGACCATCCCGATGTTGTTGGTAAGGTGCGTTTCCGTGGTGCCAATCAATGGCCGGCTTTGCCGGGCTTTCGGGAAAATATCTTGCAGGCCATGGGCGCATTTGAAGGCCTGGGCCTGGCGCTTTTGCCGATCTATGCCCGCGCGCTTGGTCTGCCCGCCGATTACTTCGCGCCCTTCTTCCGGGAACCCATGTTCACGCTGCGCATGTCCCACTACCCGCCGCAGGAGCCAACCGCGCCCGAGAATGAATTCGGCATCGCGCCCCATATGGATACAAGCTTCATGACCATTCTGGCGCAGAATAAGGTGCCGGGCCTGTCGCTTCGGCTGCCGGATGGGCGTTGGTTGGATGCGCCTGCACCCGAAGGTGCGCTTCTGATCAATGGCGGGATGATGCTCCGGCGTTGGACGGATAATCGCTTCCTTGCGACACCGCATCGCGTGATCAATCGATCGGGCCGCGAACGTTATGCGATACCTTTCTTCATGGATGCGAATTACCGGGCTGTCATGGCGCCTATCACCGCTGATGGCGCCTCAGCGCGCATGGAACCGATCACCTATCCCGATTTCATGACCGGCTATCAGCGCGCCAATTTCCATCACGCTGCCGAGAAATCCGAAGAAAAGGTGCAATTGCAAGGCGCCTGAGAGTCCTCAGCGCGGGGGGCTTTACCTTCCTTCCAGATGGCGTAGCCTTTTCCCAGCCGGCAAGGCTGAGAATCAATTTGGGAGGAAAAATTATGGAAGTAACTCGTCGTACGGCCCTTGCGGCCGGCGCAGGCACAGGCGCAGCCCTTGGTGGCCTTCCCTGGCGGAGCGCGAAGGCGCAGGCTGCGAATACCATCAAGATCGCGCTGCTGACGGATTTTTCTGGTATGTATCGAGACGTAAGCGGCCCAACAGAGTTGGCCTGCGTGCGTCAGGCAGTGGCTGAAATGAGCAACCGCGGCTTCAATGTCGAGGTGCTTTTTGGTGACAATCAAAATCGCCCCGATGTCGGTTCCAACCTCACGCGTCAATGGATTGACCGCGATGGTGTGGATGTTGTGGTTGATGGGGGTGCTTCTTCGGTCGCACTGGCGGCTAATGACATCATTCGTGACAGGAATAAGGTTTTTCTGAATACAACCTCGGCGACTTCGGATCTTACTGGTCGTGCCTGCTCACCGAATACCGTGCACTGGACTTATGATACCTGGATGCTGGCCAATTCCACTGGCGGTGCCACGGTGCGCGCCGGTGGCGATAGCTGGTATTTCATCACGGCCGATTATGCCTTTGGCCATGCGCTTGAACGCGACACTGCGAATTTCGTGCGCAATGCCGGCGGGCGCGTGCTTGGACAAGTGCGGACACCGTTTCCAGGCACAACTGATTTCTCATCCTTCCTGGTGCAGGCGCAAGCTTCCCGCGCCAAAGTGATCGGTCTTGCCAATGCCGGCAGTGATACCATCAACTGCATCAAGCAGGCTGCGGAATTTGGGCTGATGCGTCGCGGTATCAAGCTTGCCAGCCTGCTGATGTTCTTGCCGGATGTGCATTCACTTGGGCTTGCCACGACACAGGGGCTGATCTGCACCGAAACCTTCTACTGGGATATGAATGATCGCACCCGCGCTTTCTCAGCCCGCGTGCGGCCCAATATCGGTCAGAATGCGCTTTGCATGAACCACGCTGGCGGCTATGCGGCGGTACTGCATTACCTGAAGACCGTCGCCGATATGGGCGTGGCGCAGGCCAAGCAAAGCGGTGCCGCCACGGTTTCGCGCATGAAGGCCATTCCCTGCGATGATGATTGCTTCGGCCCCGGCACCATTCGCGCCGATGGCCGCAAGCTGCATCCCGCTTATTTGTTTGAGGTGAAAAAGCCCGAGGAAAGCCGCGGCGCGTTTGACTATTACAAGCTGCTGCAAACGACCGAGGCGAATAATGCTTTCCGTCCAATTGCTGATGGCGGCTGCAACTTCATCCGGAGCTGATGTCGTGAAATTGAAGAAGGGGGCGTTTCGGCGCTCCCTTTTTCATGTCTGGCGCGCGTGAAATACCAGCCGGCGTGACAGTACGAAATTGCCGAACATTCCGGCAATCGCCCCCGCCGCCACGCCCAGCACCGGATGCGCCGCCACCATCGGCACAAAGGCAATCAGCGCGGCATAGGTGCCGTAATTCATCGCAAAGCCCACCAGATTGACCACAAGGAACAGCGCCCATTGCCGATGCACCGGGCCATCACCGCGCCCGCGAAACGTCCATGCCCGATTGAGCGCCCAGGTCGTTGTTGCCGCCACCAGGTACGAAATCGCGCGCCCGCCATAAAGCCCAAGCCCAAGCGCCAGCCCCGCGTAAAGCACGGCGGTATCCACAACGAACCCAATCGTACCGACCACGCCGAAGCGTAGAAATTCTGCCAGCAGCTTAAACCGCGCCGGGCCGAGCCGATCCTGAATGCTGACAAGAAATTCGGAAAACACCATGCGCGCCTGTAACGCAGGAAGCCCGCGCCGGGCAAACTGCCTTGGCCCTGGCGGCCAACCAGCGCTATCACATGGCTGGAAATCCTGGCCTGAAGGGAAGCGCCAATGGTCGCGGTGATCGGTCTCGGCAATATGGGCATGGCGATGCTCAAGCGGCTTCTGGAAAAGGGGCGTCAACCGCGCGCCTGGGATCTGGACCCTGCCAAGCGCGCGGCGGCGCAGCAGGCGGGAGCCTTGATCGGTGCAGACCTCGCCGGCAGTGTCGCGGACATAACCATTTTCTCCCTGCCGCATGATGCCGCTGTGGCCGAGGTGCTGATGCACGCATTGTCAGCTTTGCCAAAGGGCGCGGTGATTACCGACACCTCCACCCTTTCGCCACGCGCCGTGCGCGGTTTTGCGGAACAGGCCAAAGCGCGAGGCATTTTTTATCTTGATGCGCCAGTCTCCGGCGGCCCTGCCGGTGCGGCGGCGGGCAGCATGGCCATGATGGTGGGCGGCGATGCCGCTGCCTTGGAACGCGCAACCCCCTTGCTGCAACACCTCACCGCGCGGCTTTTGCATATCGGGCCATCCGGCGCGGGGCAGGTGGCGAAGCTTGTGAACAATCTGCTGGTCGCGAGCCATCTGGTCACCGCCGGTGAGGCGCTGCGCCTTGGCGCTGCTGCCGGGGTGGCGCCGGAAGCGCTTTTGCCGGTGTTGAATGGCGCCTCTGGCCGATCCGCGGTGACCGAGGTGAATTGGCCGCGCTGGATCATCCCCGGCAGCTTTGACTCTGGCTTCAGCGCTGGGCTGATGCGCAAGGATGTGGGCCTGGCGTTGGAATTGGCGCGGGAATTGGATGTCGCCCTGGAAGCCACTGGCCGCGCTGCCGCGCTGTGGCAGGAATTGCGTGAAGCCGTGCCGGATGAGGCCGATTTCAACCGACTTTCAGCAGTAGTTTTTGAAGGAGCCAAGCCATGACCCCCTTCAACGCCAAAACCGTACTTGCCGACGAACTTGCCGTGCTGGTGGGCGGGCGCGCGGGTAGCCTGGTGGATGGCGACATCATCGCCGGCGATGGCGCAAACATCACCTTGCAAGACCCGACAACGGGTGAGGCGCTGCATGAATATCGCAGCGCTGATCCTGGCCTTGTCGCGCAAGCCACCAGCAACGCCGCCCGCGCGCAGGGCGTTTGGCAGGCTTTGAGTGGCGCCGAACGCGGCCGCCGGCTTTGGGCCATCGCGCCCTTGCTGCGGCAATATGCGGAGAACCTCGCGCGCCTGGAATCCGCGCAAACTGGCAAGCCCTTGCGCGATACGCGCGGCGAAGTGGCACGCGTTGCGGAAATGGCGGAGTATTGGGCCGGCTGATGCGACAAGATCGAAGGCCGCATCATCCCCGTCCCGTCCGGCCATACCGTCATGGTGCGGCGTGAAGCCATTGGCGTGGTGCTTGCCATCACGCCCTGGAATGCGCCGCTTTTCACCGCCGGCTGGAATGTCTTTCCCGCGCTGGCTGCTGGCAATGCGGTCGTGCTGAAGCCATCGGAATTCACGCCCTTGACCTCGCTCGCGCTGGGGGTGCTGGCCGAGAAGGCCGGGCTGCCGCGCGGCCTGTTTCAGGTGATCGCCGGGCCGGGGCAGGGGACCGGTGCGGCTTTGCTCGCCGCCCCCGAAATCGCCAAGGTTGTCTTTGTCGGCGGTGTCACGGCGGGGCGCGCCGTTGCTGCTGCTGCCGCCGCGCGCGGCCTGCCCAGCTTGCTCGAACTCGGCGGCAAAAGTGCCAATATCGTCTTTGACGATGCCAATTTCGCCAGCGCCATCCAGGGCGCGCAACAGGCGATCTATGCCGGCAGCGGGCAATCCTGTGTGGCGGGGTCGCGGCTTCTGGTGCAGCGCAGCCTGCATGATCGGTGTGTGGCCGCGCTTGCGGAAGCGCAGCGGCGCATTCGCTTGGGTGATCCCTTGGATGCCGCAACCGAAATGGGCCCCGTCGCCAATGCCCGGCAATTCGCCCATGTGCGGGAATTGCTGGCCGCTGGTGCGGCTTCCGGCGCTGCCGTGCTGGCTGCCGAAAAACCCTCCGCGCTTCCCGTAGGCGGGTTTTGGGTGCCACCCACCTTGCTCGCTGGGCTTTCCAATGAGGCCCGGCCAGCGCAGGAGGAAATCTTCGGCCCCGTCGCCGCCGCCATTCCCTTCGATGATGAGGATGAGGCCATCACGCTGGCCAATGCCACGCCCTTTGGTCTGGCCGGCGCGATCTGGACGCATGATCTGGGCCGGGCGCACCGCGTGGCGGCAAGGGTCAGG